>Ga0335081_10015178_pt1 | contig 12454 bp, 8 predicted proteins | sample Lox_Sample_35_FD_206713 | JGI IMG/M metagenome (GOLD analysis project Ga0335081, IMG submission 206713) | Soil microbial communities from Loxahatchee National Wildlife Refuge, Florida, United States - Lox_Sample_3.5 | ecosystem: Environmental > Terrestrial > Soil > Wetlands | place: USA: Florida...
GCTCGAAAGAGCATTATTGGCGCCGAGTCTCAGCGTGCCCGCGTTGATATTGGTGGCGCCGGTATAGGTGTTGGCACCAGAAAGGGTAAGCGTGCCTGTTCCGGCCTTTTGCAGATAGCCCGTCCCCGAGATGACTCCGGAGAAAGTCGTCGACGCTGAGCCACTTTGTTGGAGACTGCCCGAACCAAGCGTGATGTTGCCGGCGCCCGCGATTGAGCCCACGGTTTCACCGAAGCCGTGCAGGTCGAGCGTCGCGCCGCTCGCCACGGTGACCGCCGAGGCGTTCGGGATCACGTAGTTGCTGATGCCCAGTTGAAGGGTGCCGGCGTTGATATTGGTGGCCCCAGTGTAATCGTTGCGAGAAGCGCTAGAGAGAACGAGGGTTCCGGATCCAGTCTTGGTCAGGTCGGCGGAGCCGGTGAGGTAAGACGATATCGTGGCGGTCGTCGAGGCGACGTTGATCGTTCCCGAGTTTGCGAGCGTCAGTGTGCCGCCGCCCACGGTCACGGTGCCTTCCTGAAACGTGATGCCCGCCACGCCGGTAATCGTGCCGCTGGCTGTGACGGTATATGCGCCGGTGGCGTTGGTCCCGGCGGAAAAAACGGCGATTCCACTTCCGCCGCTGGCGGTACTCCAAGTTGCTGTCGCGGCCGTGCCCGCACTATTGGTGGACCAGTTGGCGGTGGTGCTTTGATCCCAGGTGCCAGCCGCCGTTGTGCTCCCACTTGACCCCGCAGTCGCGCCATTGATGTCCCAAAAAACTGTCGTTTGTGCTCGAAGCGCTATCGGCGACAACAGCCCCGCCAGTGGGACGAGCAAGATAGCGGTGAAAGGCGCAAGAACCAGCGTTCTTGCCGATGCCATGACTCGCGCGACGCTGGCAAACCGCAATGCGTGCACTCGAGTAGCCCGTGATCGGCTTATGTTTCGGACTAGATGGGAGGTGGCGATGGCAATTCTTTTCCTTATTGAATCGTGTAAATCATTAGCAAAAGCGTAAGGGCCGGCGAGCGAGAAGGCGCGAACTGAGGGTAAAATGGCTGTGACATGGGGAGGTACCCCCAGCCCATCCCGCCACGTTGAAGGTCGAATCTACCGACCACCGTCGTGAACGCGCAGTGTCAGCAGCAGCGATGCTCGACCGCAAAAACGGGCTTCACGGGGCCGAGCAGGCTTGGTCCGGCGAGCGCTTGGTGCGCAGGCGACGATAGCCGGCGAAGGCAAGCATAGCACTCAGCAGGATGGCACCATAAGTGGAGGGCTCCGGCACGGGCGTGACTTCGGTGTCATAGGACATCCACTTGGTGTCGCTGCTCGTGAATCCGCTGAAAACGATATGCCCGAGGAGGCCTGGAATCGGATTATTGGTCGAATAGAAGTAATCGACCGCGTTGGTCCAGTTGGCGATCGTGAGAGTCACGCCAGACGCCACTGAAAGAGAGGTAAGGTTCAGGATCGAGCTGCCGCTCGTGCCAAAGTCGAGGGTGGAGTTGGCGGTGACCGAGAGGGAGTTGAAGGTGCTGCTGAAGCCGCCGAGATTGAGCGTGCCACCGCTGAGCATCAGGGTCCCAGACGCGAGGTTCATGCCGGCGCCAAAGGTGAGCGTACCGCTGCCCGTCTTGGCGAAAGTGCCGGTGCTGCCGCTGGTGAACGAGCCCGAGAAAGTTGTGCTCGTGTTGTCGTTGCCGACGGTGAGCGTGCCACTGCCCAGCGTGATGATGCCGCTGCCCGCCAGCGAGCCAACGGTGTCGCTGTAATTGTTGAGATTGAGAGTCGCCCCGCTTTGCACGATGACGGCGGAGGTGTTGGGAATGACGTTGCTTGCGCCCAGTTTCAGAGTTCCGGTCTGGACAACGGTGGGCCCGGTGTAGGCGTTTAAAGTGTTGCCGACGACAAGCGTTCCGGCGCCAGTCTTCGTGAGCCCGGCGGTGCTGCTGATCTGGCTGTTGACAACGGCCGTGGAGCCGGACGCCACATTGATCTGTGGCGTGGTGCCGTTGAGGGCGATTGTTCCACCGCTAAAGGTTGGGCTGCCTTCCTCGACGATGATGCTGGAGGCGGTCTGCGTGCCCGAGACTGTCACGGTGTAAGCGGATGTCGCATCGGTGCCGGCGCTGAAGACCGCGAGGTTGCCCGCGGTCCAGGATCCGGTGGCGACAGTGCCGGCGGAGGAGCTGCTCCAGTTGGTCGCGGCGGTGGACCACGTGCCCGCGGGAGCACCAGAGCCGCCGGCCCCTGCGGTCGCCCCGTTAATATCCCAGTACGAGGTGGGCAGCTGCACGATCTGAATACCGTTGACGGGTGCGCGGAGAGTGCCGTCGGCTGCGTAGGCGCCCGTGGCAGTAAGCGAGACAGAATTGCCCGTGAGGTCGGAGAAGACCATGTAGTTTCCGGCGGTGGCGTTCGAGTAGCTGCCGGGATCGACTTGGCCGGTGCCGCGGGTGAATGTGCCCGCAAAAGTGGCGTTGTCGTTCACCCAATAGGACTGATTTCCGATCGTGAACTTACCCGTACGGTTGTTGCCGTCGCCAGCCGTGTAGACGTAGACATCGTAGTAGCCGAGGCTGGAAAGGCCGCTGACGGACACCGTGGTGGAGGCTCCGCTGGTATTGATATCGAGGTAGCCTCGCATCATCCGGTTATTGCCGGCGGTGTTCGACACGCCGGTATCGGACCACGTATTGGTCGAAGTATACGTAACGGATGCGCCGGCGATCGTGGTGCCTGAGTTGTTCTTGATGGTCGACGAAGTTCCGCTGTTGCTGGTTAGGTCGTTCCAGTTGGTCTGAGCGACAACGCCCGCCGACTCTGTCGTGGCCATCGAAGACGTGTCTCCGGACTGGCCACCGACGAAGTCCAGCCCGATCGTCGTCTGAGCGGGACAGGTGACGATCGTGCCAGCCAGAAAGGCAAGGAGCACGCCGGCGCCCCGGCAGTTCCGGAGCAGTCGATCGTGGGTTGGGCCTATCGCAAGCATACGATTTGAGATTTTTGTCCGGGCAGATCGTGCATTAATCGGAGGAGCCAAGCCATTGCATTGGGAGTTGAGCGACTTTGGTTCTGGCTTTTCACCACGATTTTACGGCAAGCCGGCCGCAAAAATAATAGGGTGATCTCCCGCCAAGAGGTGAAATCCCACCCTACGCTCGCGTGAAATCGGGCGGCGCCCAAGGACGGCATCTGCCGTGCAATCAGTGAGCGCGGGAAAAATCCAACCCGGAGCCGACCTGGGATGGAGCGTTTCCTTGCAAGCCAGCCGCGCGCGGAGGAACGGCGCTTCAAGCCGAGCGGACTTGACTCGACGAACGCCTCGGGTGCAGGCGACGACAACCGGCGAGAGCAAGCATGGCACTCATCAAGAGCGCACCGTAAGTGGACGGCTCAGGCACCGGCGTGATCTCATTGTCGTAGGCCTGCCACTTCGTGTCAGTGCCGGAATATACGGGCGAGAAGACGATCCGTCCGAGGTTGGTTGTGCCCGGGTTGGTGAGCGAATAGAAGTAGTCGACCGTGTCGGTCCAATTCTTGATGGTGAGCGTCACGCCCGAACTCACCGTCAGCGAGTTGAGGATGTTCAAGACCGAGCTGCCGCCGGTGCCAAAATCGAGAATGGAGTTGGCGGTGACCGACAGGGAGCCGAATGTGCTGTTGAAACCGCCCAGGTTGAGCGTACCTCCATTGAGCACCAAGGTGCCAGAGGAGAGGTTCATGCCGGCCCCAAAGGCGAGTGTGCCCGCGTTGACCGTCGTCGATCCGGTGTAGGTATTCGCACCGGAAAGGATCAGGGTGCCCGTTCCCGTCTTGGTGATGCCGCCCGTGCCGGAAATCACGCCCGAGAAGGTCGTGTTGGTGTTGTCCGCACCGACCGTCAGCGTGCCGCTGCCCAGCGTGACGATGCCGGCGCCCGCCAGGGAACCAACCGTGTCGGAGTAGTTGTTGAGATTAAGTGTGGCGCCGCTGGCGACGGTTACCGCCGTGGTATTGGCCAAGATGTTGCTGGCGCCGAGCCGGAGTGATCCGGTGTTGACGTTGGTGGCGCCCGTATACGTGTTGGCTCCGGAAAGGGTGAGGGTGCCGGTGCCTGACTTCGTCAGGGAGCCGGTGCCGGAAATGACTCCGGAAAAGGTCGTCGACGTATTGTTGGATCCAGCCGTCAGGTTGCCGGAGCCGAGAGCGACTGCGCCGGCCCCCGCCAGCGAGCCGATGGTGTCCGAATAATTGGCAAGATTTAGGGTTGCCCCGCTGGATACCGTCACCGCCGTGCTGTCGGAAAGAACATTATTCGCGCCAAACCGAAGGTTGCCCGCACTGACGGTGGTCGTGCCCGTATACGTGTTGGCGCCCGAAAGGGTGAGGGTGCCGGTGCCTGATTTTGTCAGGTTGCTGGCGGCGGACGAAGCATTGGAAATGACACCGGTGACGGTCGTATTGCCCGTACCACCGAGCGTGAGCGTTCGGCTGGTCGCGTTGTTGGAGAGATTGATATTGTTGAAGGTTACCGTGCCGCTGTTGTTGTTGGTGATCGTGCGGCTGCCACCTGAGTTGGTCAGCGTGCCAGTGACGGAGATGTTGGCCGTTCCCGACAGCGTCAGGGTGTTGGCAAGTGTGACGTTGCTGAAGGCAAGTCCGCCGGAAGCCGCGCTCCACGTTTGGGTCGCTCCGGTTGCCACAGGGCCGTTGAACGTCGCGGTTAGATTGTTGTTGTTGGTGATGCCACTGCCGTAGATCGTCAGCGTGTAGCCATTATTGGCGAACGTATATCCGCTGGCGACGCCGCTGTTGAAAGTCAGGCCCAAGGCCGTGGCATTGGCAGAGAAGGAAATGTTGTAGTTGCTGCTGGTGCCAAACACCGCGGCAGTGGTGGAGCTGGGCACTCCGCTGCTCCAATTCCCGGCGGTATTCCATACCCCACTGCTTGAGCCGTTCCAAGTGGTCTGGGCGTTCAGTGGCCGTGCCAGCATGAGGACCAGCGCGATAAGGCCGAAGATGACACCGCCGCGTGGCGCGGCCGCCCGAACGCAGGTGGCAAAGTCGGTCGGCCCCAAAGTCCATGCTGGCGCCATGGCTCGCGCGAAGCCAGCGGACCGCAAATCGTATGCTTCAATGGCCCGTGATCGGCTCAAGCTGCGGACTGGATGGTAGCTATGGATGGTAGATCCTCTCCTTATTGGTTTGTGAAAAACATTAACAAAAGGGCCGATACGGGCGAGTGAGAAAGGGCAAATTGGGGTAAAATGGATGTTATAAATGGGGATGTTTACCCAAACAATCGGCACGCGGAAGGGCCATTTCCTCCAAAGGCTTCCGAAACTTTTAGCCCGCGCGCCACCGGGCGAGGAGATCGGCGCTGGCGTCAGAGACCCAGCGAGGTCCTGTAAGTCCTCGGCACGCGTTTCGTTACCGAGCAAAGGGTCTCCCAAGGGATCGACTCAGACCACGTGCTGAATTCGGTGATGCTGATCTCGGCCTCGCCTTGGCGGCCAACCAGGACGGCCTCATCGCCGCACTGCACTCCTGGCACATCAGTCGCGTCGACGATGGTCTGATCCATGGTCACCCGGCCCAACACCGGGCATCGCTGGCCGCGAATGAGAACTTGGGCCCGGTTGCTGCAGGCGCGGGCGATGCCGTCTGCATAGCCGGCGCAAAGCACGGCGACCGTGGTGTCGCGGCGCAGCGTGCAGGTGCGCCCGTAGCTGATGTCGGTCCCGGCCGGCAGCCGCTTCACAATGCCAACCCGGGTGTGGAAGCTGAACACCGGCTCGGCGTGCACGCGGGCGAGCATTGAGTTGGGGTGGGGCAGAATTCCAAACTGCAGCAGGCCCACGCGCACGGCGTTGAAGGGTTGTTCACCGTGGGCCGTCTCCAAGCCGGCGCTGTTGTCGGCGTGGATCAGCAACCGGTCGAGTTCGATGCCGGGGCAGCGCCGGAGCGCGGCGAGGAAGCGACGGCGCTGCTCGTCGGTGAAAGCAGGATCCTCATCAGCGCTGGAGAAATGCGTGAACGCGCCATCGAGGCGCACGTGACGCGCCTGGCGAATGCGCGCATAGAGCGGTTCGACCTCCTCATGCCAGACGCCGAGCCGGCCCATCCCGGTGTCGATTTTCAGGTGCACCGCCACGACATGGTCGGCGGCGCGGCCAACAGCGTCGAAGCGTTCGACCTCTTCAGCAGTGGAGACGGTGGCGGTAAGGTCATGTTCGACAAGATACTTGTCCTCCTCGGGCAACAGCGGGCTCAACACCAGCACGGGCCACCCGGGCCCGATCTCGCGAATTGCGGCCGCCTCGGTGACGTTGGCGACGGCGAAGAGATCGGCTCCGGCGTGCATCAGCCGGGCGACGGTTTGATGGAGGCCGTGTCCGTAGGCGTCGGCTTTGACCACCGCGACGTACTTGATGTGGGGCGGCAGCGAGGCGCGGATCAGCTTGAGGTTGCGTTCGAGCGCGGCGAGGTCGATTTCGGCCCAGCAGCGGAGCGGAAGCGGTGGAGTGGGGTGCATGGTTCAGCGGGCCGATCGCCGCGGCGCGCGGTGGATCCGGGGAGTCCACGGGACGTACACGGCGTCCTCGTGAAGAAAGGCATCAGGCTCCGGGGCGGGACGCAAGAGATCGGCGTCGCGTTGGCGGCCCCACAGGGCCACCAGCGAATAGGGCACGGCCGACACCGTCCCCGGCGGCGGCGACCAGACGCGGAACCCGTCCGGCATGAAGCGAGCGCCGCCAAACTCCGCCAGCGCCGAGCGCGGCACACGCCGGAGCGACCCGAGCGCGGTGCCGTCCGCGACCTCCACCCAGTGCCACGCATCGCGGCGCGCATCCGCGACAACGGCGAACGGCCGCGCGGACTTGGAACTCCGCAAATCCTGCGCCACGAGCTCAAGGCTGCGATAGGCGTACGCCGGAGGGCCCGGGGGCTCGCGGGTCCGCCAGGTGCGCAGGGCCATCGCCGCCGTGCGGATTCCCAGGATTGACCCCGGGCCTTCGCAGAACACGAGGCATCCGAGGTCGGTTACGCCGAGGCCGGCGTCGGCCAAAACGGCGGCGGTGCATGCGAAGATCGCAATGCCAGCCTCCTTGTCCGACTGCTGCCAGATCGGCCCGCCCTCGCGTCGCCACAAGCCGGCTTGGACGACGGCCGACGCGGAGTCGATCAGCAGCACATTACCGTGCCGGGCGACAAGCGAGGTCAGGCTGGCCATGATCCGTGAGCATGCGCCGCGGCCCGGTGCGGGCAAGACTTTGGCGAGTTGCCGCAAGTCCCCGTGCGCCCCGTTTCCGGCGGCGGGGACAATCCAGCATTGACCGGCGGCGCGGCCGTCCCGTAGCGTGACCAGTTCTGTTTGTCGTCATCCCTTTCTTCCGGACTGCAGTGAACATCGAACTCAAGGACGTATCCGAAACGCGCAAGAGCCTCGTCGTTTCCCTCGACAAGGGCGAGGTGGACAGTGAATACCAGGCGGTGGTGGGTGAAATCGCGAAGGTCGCCCGCCTGCCCGGCTTCCGGCCCGGCCGGGCGCCAGCCGAATTGATCGTCAAGCGATTCGGCAAGGAAGTGCAGGAGGAGCTGAAGAGCAAGGTCGTGGGCAAGGCGTACCGGGGCGGCCTCGAGAAGACCAAGCTCGAGGTCATCAACATCGTCCAGGTCGACGAGGGAAAGATCGAGCCCGGGTTGTCATCGGCCATCACTTTCACCCTCGACGTGCACCCGCAGTTCGAGCTGCCGGACTACCTCGGCCTCCCGGCCACCGTGCAGCCGACCGACGCGACCGATGCGGAAATTGACGCCGTCATCGAAGCCCTGCGCCAGGACCGCGCCGATTTTCATGTGGCCGCACGGCCGGCCCGGAAAGGGGATTTCGTCAAGCTGGCCTACAGCGGCACCGTGGGCGGCAAGCCGGTCATCGAGCTGGTGCCGGACAAGCAGGTTTACGGAAAGGTCCCGCAGACCTGGGAGGAGGTGGAAGGGGAGCAGGAGGGGCTGATTCCCGGCCTGGGCCGCCAGCTGGCGGGCCTCAAAGCCGGCGACAAACAGGAGGTGCACCTGACGTTCCCGCCCGACTTTGCCGCCGCGCCGCCGCTGGCCGGCCAGGCGGCCGTCTACGCCGTGGACGTGCTGGAGGTGCGCGAACGCGTGCTGCCGGCGCTCGATGCGGAATTCTTCAAGGCGCAGCAGGTGGACAGCCTCGAAGCCCTGAAAGAACAGGTCCGCCGGAATCTCAGGCTGCGCAAGGAATATGACAACCGCCGCGCCCAGCGGCAACAGGTGAGCGAGGCGCTCGCCGCCAAGATCGAATTTCCGCTGCCGGAGAGCCTCATCGCCGCCGAAACCCAGAGCGTGCTGCGCCGGTTCATGGAGGACAACCTGCGCCGCGGCGTGCCGGAGGGGGAGTTCGAGAAGAACAAGAAGGAGCTCTATGAGAACGCGCGCCGCGCCGCCGTCGGCCGCGTGAAGATCCAGCTCCTTCTCGCGAAGGTCGCGGAGAAGGAAAAGATCCAGGCCGACGAGCACGATCTCGACGGCGCCATCCTGCGCGAGGCGACGCGCGCCAGCCAGCGGCCGGACAAGGTGGCCAAGGAACTCGCGAAGGACCGCGACCGCCTGCGGACGCTCCAACAGGCGATCGTGTTCGACAAGGCGCTTGATTTCCTCGTGAGCAAGGCTACCCTCACCACGGCAGCGCCCAAGGCTTAGGCGATCAGAATCACCGTGAGTTACTACGTTCCTTTTGTCATCGAGAACACCGGCCGCAGCGAGCGGAGCATGGACATCTATTCCCGCCTGCTCAAGGACCGGATCATTTTCGTCGGCACCCCCATCGACGACGGCGTCGCCAACCTGGTGATCGCCCAGATGCTCTTCCTCCAGATGGAGGACTCGAAGAAGGACATCTATCTTTACATCAACTCGCCTGGCGGCGTGGTGACGGGCGGCATGGCGATCTACGACACGATGAACTTCCTCCAATGCGACGTGGTGACCTATTGCATTGGCCAGGCCGCCAGCATGTCCACGGTGCTCCTCGCGGCCGGCAAGAAGGGCAAACGCTTCGCCCTGCCCAACAGCCGCATGATGATTCACCAACCGACGGGCGGCGCGGGCGGCCAGGCAGCCGACATCACCATCGCCGCGCGCGAGATCCTGCGCTGGCGGCGCACGCTCAACGAGGCGCTGGCCAAACATACCGGCAAGACCCCCGAACAGATCGACAAGGACTCCGACCGCGACTATTACATGAGCGCGGAGGAGGCCAAGGCCTACGGCATCGTCGATCACGTCGTCGCCTCGACGCGCGAGGCGCAGACGCTCGCCGAGCAACCGGCCGCCTGAGGCCGGGGCGGGGTCACCCGCCGCCAACACCCCTTTCCCCATGGCCAAATCCTCCCGCCTCACGCTCTGCTCGTTCTGCGGCAAATCGCAGGCGGAAGTGAAGAAGATCATCGCCGGGCCGGGCGTCTATATCTGCGACTCGTGCGTGAACGTCTGCAAGACGATCATCGATCGCGAGGTCAAGACGCCCTCGGCCGAGAACCGGCCGGCCTTCCGCCTGGTCAAGCCGTCCGAGATCAAGAAGACGCTCGATGACTACGTCATCGGCCAGGAGCACGCCAAGAAGGTGCTCTCCGTCGCGGTCTACAACCATTACAAGCGCCTGATCTTCGATGCCGGCCAGCCGCACCGCAATGGCGCGACGCTGGCCCCGGAGTTCTCCGACGTCGAGGTGGAGAAAAGCAACATCCTCCTCGTCGGCCCGACCGGCTCGGGCAAGACGCTGCTCGCGCGCACGCTGGCGCGGATCCTCGACGTGCCCTTCGCGATTTCCGACGCCACGACGCTCACCGAGGCCGGCTACGTGGGCGAGGATGTGGAGAACGTCGTGCTGCGCCTGCTGCAGGCGGCCAACTATGACGTCAAGAAGGCCGAGTGCGGCATCATTTACATCGACGAGATCGACAAGATCCGGCGCACCACGGAAAACGTGTCGATCACCCGCGATGTGTCGGGCGAGGGCGTGCAGCAGGCGCTGCTCAAGATCTTGGAGGGCACCGTCTGCAACGTGCCGCCGCAGGGCGGACGCAAGCACCCGAATCAGGAGTACATCCAGGTCAACACGGCCAACATCCTCTTTGTTTGCGGTGGCGCGTTCATCGGGCTCGAGCAGTTTTTGAAGAAGCGGCTCGGCTCGCGCTCGCTCGGCTTCAACATCAACCCGGCCGACCGCAACCTCACGCCGGAAGAGATGATGAAAATGATCGCGCCGGAGGACCTCATTCGCTACGGCATGATCCCGGAATTCGTCGGACGCCTGCCGGTCGTGTCCGTGCTCGATCCGCTCACCGAGGCTGACCTCGTGCGCATCCTGCTCCGCACGAAGAACGCCACGGTAAAGCAATACTCGAAGCTCTTCGCCATGGACGGCGTCCAACTGCGCTTCACGCGCGACGCGGTGCATGCCATCGCGGTCAAGGCCATGGAGCTGAAGACGGGCGCGCGGGCGCTGCGCTCCATCATGGAGAATCTCATGCTGGAGGTGATGTTTGACCTGCCGCAGCGGGAGGACGTGATCGAGGTCGTCATTGACGAGGGCGTGGTCAAGGGCCGCCGCCACCCGGTGCTGAAGAAGGCCGCGAAGGCGGAGAAGAAGGACGCGGCGTAGTTCTTTGGCGCGGCCGGTTTGGCGGCCGGGGATGGCTGCGGATGGTTCTGCCGTGAACCGGGGCTCGGGCGGCGCCAAGAACTACCAGTGTCCATAGTCGCCCGGTTCGAGCGCGAGGGCGAAGGCGACAAACAGCTGCACGCAGCGTTCCACGTCCTCGAGGTCCACGACCTCGCTGGGCGTGTGCATGTAGCGCAGCGGCACGCTGACGAGGCCGGTCGCAACGCCGCCGCGTCCCATCTGGATGGCGCGGGCGTCGGTGCCAGTGGGGCGCGGGTCGGCTTCCAGCTGGTAGGGAATCTCGAGCTTCTTGGCGGCGGCGAGGAGCCGCGCGTAGATCTTCGGGTTGATGTTTGGGCCGCGGCAGATGATCGGCCCGCCGCCGAGCTTCGTCTCCCCGTACTTCCGGTTGTCGCAATCGGGATGGTCCGTCGCATGGCCGACGTCCACCGCCACCGCGATATGCGGGGCCACGGCATAGGCCGACGTCGTCGCGCCCCGCACGCCGATTTCCTCCTGGGAGGTGGCCACCGCCACGACCTTGGCTTTGAGCTTCCTTTTCATCGCCGCGAGGCGGATGAGCGCCTCGCCCACGATGTACGCGCCGACCTTGTTGTCGAACGCCCGCGAGGCGCCGATGCTGCCGTGGATGAGCTCAAACTCGTGGTCGTAGGTCGCCACGTCGCCGATGGAGACCCGCGCCAGCGCCTCCTTCTTCGAGCGTGCGCCGATGTCGATCCAGATCTCGTGGATCTCCGGCACCTTTTTGCGATCGTTCTCGTCCATCAGATGAATCGCGCGCCGGCCGGTGACGCCCTTCACCGGCCCGACCCCGGTCTGGATCACGACCCGGCGTCCGGAAATGACGCTGCGGTCGTGACCGCCGATCGTGTCGAAATAGAGGAAGCCCTCCTTGTTGATGTAGGTAATGATCAGCCCGAGCTCGTCCATGTGGCCGGCGAACATGAGCACGGGATCGCCGCGCGGGCGCAGCGTGGCCAGGCGGTTGCCGAGGGCATCCTTGGCATACTGGTCGGCCGCGGGCCTGACGTGGCGGTCGAAGACCTTCTGCGCCTCGAATTCATAGCCCGAGGGCGAGCGGGCGTGCAGCAGTTCGGAGAGGAAGGCGGGGACGGCGTATTTCGGCATGGGCAGGAATCTCACGCAAAGCCGCCGGGGCGCAAAGGAGAAAATTGCTTTGCGTCCTGGCGCCGTTGCGCGAGACCTCTCGCGTTCCCATGACGATTTACCCCGCCATCGACATCAAGGGTGGGCGCTGCGTGCGATTGACCCAGGGCCGCGCCGACCGGGAGACCGTGTACGCGTCCGACCCGGTCGAGGTTGCCGCCGGGTTTCGCGCCGCGGGTGGCACGTGGGTGCATGTCGTCGATCTCGACGGGGCGTTTGCCGGGGAGCCGCAGAACCTGGCCGAGGTGCAGGCCATTGTCGGGCTGGGTTTGAAGGTGCAATTGGGGGGTGGGCTGCGATCCCGGGCCACGGTCGAGCAGGCCCTGGGCTTCGGTGTCAGCCGCGTCGTCATCGGCACGCGGGCGGCGGAAGAGCCGGGCTTCGTCGCGGAACTGGTGCAGGCGTTTGGGGAACGAATCGCCGTGGGCATCGACGCCCGGAACGGCCGCGTGGCGGTGAAGGGGTGGGTGGACACGACGGGTACGGAGGCGCTCGCGCTGGCGCGGCGAATGGAGGGGCTCGGCGTCCGCACGCTGGTCCACACCGACATCAGCAGCGACGGCACGCTCACCGGGCCGAACTTCGTCGCGCAGGAGGCGCTGCTCGCCG
>Ga0335081_10015179_pt1 | contig 12454 bp, 10 predicted proteins | sample Lox_Sample_35_FD_206713 | JGI IMG/M metagenome (GOLD analysis project Ga0335081, IMG submission 206713) | Soil microbial communities from Loxahatchee National Wildlife Refuge, Florida, United States - Lox_Sample_3.5 | ecosystem: Environmental > Terrestrial > Soil > Wetlands | place: USA...
ACGGATTGATCCCCTTATGAGCGCCCGAAAACGCATCCCCGCCCTCCACCAGGCGCTCGTGGCAGCCGCCGTAAAGGCTGCTTTAGGGGAGCGGGCCGTCGTTCGGGAGGTTGTGGAAGTGCCCGCTGGACCACCGTTGAGAGTGCGCGTGGATGCCTTGGGTTACGGTGTTCGGACATTCTGGAATCACTGGACGGGGCGGCATCCCAACCGGAGCTTGACCACCGATGAAACTCAGGATTGACATCGAAAAGAAAAGCTACGAGGTAACCGTCGAGTTTCTGAATGACGCTCCCAACGGTCGTGGCAACGGGCAGACGGACGAAGTAACCATTCCCGAAAGTGTGACCCGCCCGCGCCCGCACCTGAAGCTGCTCGAGGATACGTTTTGCCGCGCGCCCATATCCGGGCACATCACGGCCGTGCTGGCGCAAGTGGGGCAGGCCATCCGCAAGAACGAACCGGTGCTGGTCATCGAGGCCATGAAGATGGAGATCCAGATCGGGCCCGCGGTGGATGGAATCCTGAAGGCGATTCAGGTGAAGCCCGGCGAAATGGTGAGTACCGGACAACTGCTGTTTGAACTGATCTGAGCGCCCCGCTAGAGCTCGGCGTTTCCTTTGATAGACCGTCGGACTTAGTGCGGGTTCATTTGTCCGGGCGTTGGCGGATTGCCGCTCGGATGCGATATCAACTGGTTAATTGCGGCTGTGCCATCGCCCGGCGCAACAAACTCGATCAAGTGGGCCACCAGTTCCGCAGCCTTCGGGGAACCCAGGCCGGAGGCCGCATCCCAGCCCGGTCCGGCGCTGAAGCCAAGCACTCCGAAATCCCCGTTATTGCCGCTCGTTATGTCGTTGAAAGACGCTGAGTAGGAGCTTTGTGCCTGACCAATCAGGTACAGCGCCTTATTGATATACCCCAGATTATGGCCCGCTTTCTGGCCGGCAATCGCGAGGAGGGCCGCCCATTGCGGCGAGCCCGCGCTGGTGCCGCCGAAGAGATAAAAGCCGGCTGAGAGGCCAGGGATGTTGAGGTATGTGAGGACGCCATGGTACACCGCGGCGTTATATGACACGTCGGGCTCACCCCTCTGCTTGCCGCCACGGATGGTTGCCACCTGGTATGACGGCTCGCCATACCCCAGACTGAATCCGCCGCCGCCGGCGCCAATACCGGCTTCGTTCCAGACAACTTCGCTTTCGTAAGTTCCCCGAACCGGGTTTGCGTTTAGATTACATCCAAAGTCCCCGAGGCAATAGCTGGCGGCGTGCAACTCGGTACCGCCCACAGCCGTAACCAGCGGGTCGACGGCGGGGTTGGAGGCGGCTTTCACGAACGCGAAACCGTCGCAGTTCAGTTCGGCCGATCCATAATCGCCCGCCGAGGCGAAGAGCGTTATGTTCTTCGCCGTGGCCTCCTCAAATACCTGCTGTTGTTGGGCCAGCAGGGAGGGACTCATGCAACTCTCGTTCTCGCCGAAGCTCTGCGAAATGACGTCGCCGAGACTGTTATCCACGGCGTATTTTGTGGCACTGAACATGTCGGCATCTAAGTTCGACTTAGCCATCACCAGCACGATGTTAGCCCCGGGAGCGATGGCATGCGCCCACAGGACATCCAGGGAAATCTCCTCCGCCCATATCGTCATGTTCGGATCGCCGGCGACAAACTGAGTCAGGCCTTCTGGCGCAACCTCGGTGAACGTGCCGAGACTGGTGTTTTTCAAATCCCCGAGACCGTTCAGACTCGGCAGACCATAAAAGGCGTTGAAGAAATTCAACTCCTGGACGATGTTGGGAGATTGATAGGCGTCGATAATAACGATCGTCTTCCCGCGGCCGTCATACCCTGCATTGATCACAGTGTCGATGTTATAGGCGTGCCTGATCTGAAAAGGATCGTAACAGGTAGCGCTCGGGCTGAGCCCGAGCAACTGGCACGTAAACAGGCCATAGTGCGGACCCATGACGCCACTGGCGATTGCCTGGGGGCCAATCTTCAGGAATGGCGCAACCAACGCGCCTCTCGCCGGCGGATGGTCCGGAGCCGGTGCCAGACAGATCTTCACGGCAACTACTAAGACGACCGTTAATCCAGGAAATACCTTGAAGCTCGCCATAACCCTCTCCTCTGTCAGAGGTGAGATACAGCATAAACCAGGACGTCTCTTTTTTTACTCTGCGCGGGTGGGGTAAATGTACTGTTACTCATAAACCGGGCTATGGCGCTTATGACTTATTAGCTGCGACCAGGGTTTCCAGCAGCCTCTCGTATTCGCCTGTCACTGCGTCCCACGAGTAGCGCAAGCGTACACGCTCCGTGGCTCGGCTGCGCAGCGCCTCGCGTTCCGGCTCGGTCATCTGCAACGCCAGTCTTATTTTGGCGGCCAGGTCTCCGGCCTCAAACGGAATTCCGGCACCGCCGCACACTTCTGCGTTCTCGGGCGTGTTGCGGTAGATCACCAGCGCGCCGCGGCCCATGGCTTCGATCAGGGCCGGGTGCGTACCGCCCACTTCCGTGGCGTGGATATACGCAAAGCAGTGCGAGTCCAGCTCGCGATACCCCTGGCCGTAGATAGCGCCCGGCATAATGACGCGCGGATCCTCGGTGTCGCGCACCCGGCAAATATACTCGTGGGCGTACGGCGCGTCGCCCACCAGCGCCAGCTTCAAGGGCGTAACCACCTGTTCGAACGCCTGGCGCACTTCCAACGGATGGTTCTCCGGCTCCATGCGGCTTACGTACAGGAAATAGCGGCCCGCCTCCAGACCCAGCTCCGCCAGAATCGCCGCGCTTGGAACCTTGCCGGTCTCCGCGCCATACGGAATGAAGATAGTCGATCTCCCATAGCGCTCCCGGTAATAGCGCTGGATCGTTACGGCATCAGTCACAACGGCGGACGGGCAGAACGTGGCCAGCCATTCGGAGAGCCGGTACCAGGCTTTCGCCGCGCGGTTCCACTTCTTTCGCAGGCGCTCGATGCCATCCACGTTGAGCGCCGCCGGCATCCCGAAACACCGCGGCGCAAGCGTGAAAATGGCATTGGCTCCGTTGCAATAGAGCGCTACATCGGCACGGTGGGCAAGCAGGTGGAGAGTGGAAAGGAAAGTGTGCGCCAGCGTGTCGAAATACTTGTGGCGAATGGTGGGAAGATATTGCAGCCGCACGCCCCGGTATTCGGCTCCGCCAAAGCGCTCGCGGCAATACACGGTAACCTGGTGTCCGCGCATCGCCAGCCGCGTAGAGAGCTCTTCGGCGAACGTTTCAAAGCCGCCGTAACTGGCGGGTATGCCGCGCGTGCCGACCAGAGCGATGCGCATCGCGCGCTACGTTTTCGCGGCTTCAGAGCGGGAGAGCATGCGCGCCTTCTTCCGCGGCGCACTCTTACTCACCGGCTTATATTGGAACCAGCTCGCCATGTATTGGTGATCCACCCGCCGGCTGGTTTGAATCAGCCGTCTTTTTTCCATCACCTTCTTCCAATGCAGCGCCAGGTACCAAAACGCCTTGAGCGATGAGTGTTCCCATAACAGGCAGCATAGGACCACCATCAGATCGCGCGCCGTGATGGAAAACCAGTTCCGCCAATAGAGATTGCCGGAGATGTTCTTGATGCGCATCAGGAACCGGTTCTTCACCGAATGCATGTTGATTTCCGGCGGCAGCGCGCGGCGGTTGCCGGGAAGTACCTTGCGCACGTGATACCCGCGGGCGTACGGCGCGTAGAGGCACTTCCACCCCATCAACTGCGCCCGCCAGGCAACGTCCGCGTCTTCGCGGTACACGAAGAAATCGGAATCGAAGAATTCGGAATCGAGCGAAATGTCTTCGATCATGGCGCGGCGGTAAAGGGCTGCCGCCGCGGTGGCTCCGAACACATATTCGTATTGCAGGTAATGTCCGTTATCCACTTCCTGGCTGCCGCGGTCCAGGTGCCGCAGCATGGGATTGAAATAAATCCCCGTGGAATCCACCACCGGCAGTTCGGGAATCTCGAAATGCGCGGTCATGGTAAGCAGCTTTCCGCACACCGTTCCGATGCTCGCATCGAACTGTCCCGCGTCCACCAGCGCCTGAATAAAATTCGGCAGCAGCAGCACGTCCGGATTCAGCGTCAGCACCCAGTCGCCTGAGGAAACACCGATCGCCTGATTCTGCGCCGCCGCAAAACCGGCGTTTTCCTCGTTGTAGTAAATCTGGCACCGATCTTCGAACTGCTCCAGAATATCGATGGTGCCGTCGGTCGAAGCATTATCGACCACGATGATCTCTCGATTGGGGTACTTCTGAGCGAGAACCGACTCCAGACAACGCTTAATGAAGCGGCCGCTATTGTAAGTAACTATTGTGACGGAGACGAAGTCGTTATGCACCATGAACGAAAGCCCGCGAGAACGTAACTTCCCAGCACTGCATTCACCCTAGGGTCTGAGATCAGACGAAACCGCTCCGTCCCGCCAGCCGAAAACAAAACAACGGCCGGCAAGCCGCGCCACACTTCCAAAAGCTACCAGTGGTTGCAGGCTCCAATCGGCCAAAGCTCTGGCCGATCCCCGCATAATGGAACCCGTTACTACGGCCAGACAGATCGTGCGGAACACCTGCGTCCGATAATGCCTGGCTGAATACCTTAGTAGATTACGATACCAATAAAACTGCCGCAACTCCACTCGAATGCTTGAGATCGAATGCGCACCTGTATGTTTTGCGACAGCTTTGGGCGCGTAGTAAAACACATAACCGCGATCGGCCGCGCGCCCGCAAAAATCCACATCTTCAAACCACAGCGGTCGAAACCCTTCGTCGAAACCGCCCAACTCTTCCCATACGGCGCGGCGAATCATCAAAAACGCGCCCGCCGGCTGGCCGACGGTCTGCCGCTGGGTGTAATCCAGGTCCAGGGCCCTGTACTTTCGGTTTTCACGGTTTCGCGGAAATACCCGATTCAGCACGAGAGCTTCCAAAATCAGGTCGCGCGCCCGCGGCAGTTGCCGCACCATGAACCCGATCTGCGGCCGGCCCTCCGCGTCGATCAGGCAGCCTCCGGCGCCGGCGGCGCGCGTAAGGTCACACGCCTCCCGCAATGGTTCCAGGCTGGTCTGGAGCACCGAATCCGGATTTAACAACAAAATGTATTCGCATTTCAATACAGCAAACCCCTGATTCACTGCCGCGGCAAAACCACGATTGTCGGAATTGGCGATCAAGCGGGCGCCGCGGCGCGCGATTTCGGCGATAGTATGGTCGCTCGATGCGTTATCCACCACCACCACCTCCGCCCCCGATCGCAACGCCGCCTCCAGGCATTCGCCGATTTCCAGGCCCGAATTATAAGTGACTATGATGATTCCAATTTCGGGCATGTGTCACTCTGCCTCACCGCCCGTGAACAGAAAGTACAACCTCCAGTAAATACCGGGAGCACTGCGCATGAGCTCTTCGCTGGAGCGGCACAGGACTTCCAGTACATTTTCGGGCATCGAGGTCTGCTCGTGGAAAGCGCGGCGGCCGGTAAATCCCTGCCATTTCCCGCGCGCCCACGCCCATCCGGCGCCGTGCCGCAGCGCGACCGCACCCCACAGTAACTGTCCCACCAGCATCGGCCACATCCAGCGCCGCCGCAGCCCGCGCGGATAATGCCGCGCAATCACGTACACCTGGTTACGCGCGATGCGCCGCACCGTTTCCGCATGCCAGCGGCCCAGCGTCGCGCTGCCGCGATGCCACGCAACTGCTTCCGGAATGTACCGGCCTTCCAATCCCCGCGCCGCGCACCGCAGCCCGAACTCCACATCCTCATAATAGGATTCGAACCGCTCCTCCAACAGACCCGCGCGGCGGAACAACTCCGCGCGGAACAGCGCCGCCGTCCACGGCGCCGACCATATCGGTTGCCGTACGGAAAACCGCGGGCCGTCCGCGCATCCGTTACCCACGCGCCACGCCACCCCTCCGCGCGCGATTGCATCGAACGTGCCGTCGATCAAGCCCGGCTCGGCCGCCGATAGAATCTTTCCGGTGGCGAACCAGCCGTCGCTCGCAGCCAGAAGCGCGAGGTAGTCCGGCGCCAATTCCACATCGCTGTTCAATACCGCGATCCACTCGCCCGCGGCCTCGCGGATGCCGCGATTAACGGCCGCGGCAAAACCGGCGTTGCGGCCCATGGCGATCACCCGCGCGCCTCGCGAACGCGCCATTTCCGGCGTGCCGTCGGTCGAGCCGTTGTCCACCACCAGCAGTTCCGACGCGCGTTCCGTCTGCCGCTCCAGGCTGTCCAGCAGGCGGCCCAGCAGTTCGCGGCCGTTCCATACCGGGACTACGGCGCTGACCGTCATCGGAAGAAGCGCTTCCTGAAAAGAAATGCAAGGTTCCCGAAACCGTCGCGCCACGCGTTCAGCTTCGTCTCGCCCAGCCGCGAAGAATACAGAATGGAGATTTCGCCGAAGCGGATGCGCGGCTCACGCAGCGCTTCCACTTTGATTTCTTCCGAAAAAGCCATACTGTCGGATTCCAGCTTCATGTATTCGAGAATCGAGCGCCGAAAAACCCACATGCCCGACTGCGAATCCCGCACCCAGCGGAAAAATAGCACCGACATGGCGAGCGAAAGAATCAGGTTGCCGATCTTGTTCTTAAAGCTCATGGCCGCGCGATCGCGCGCGGGGAAGCGCGAGGCGTTCAGAAAATCGACATCCAGGTGCAGGAAGGCTTCGATCAGGTAAGAGAGTGCGTCCACCGGGTAGCTGTGGTCGCCATCCAGCGTAATGATCAGATCGCCCGAGGCGAACGAAAAGCCGCGTTTGTAGCTGCGGCCATAGCCGCGCACGTCTTCGCGAATCACCTTGGCGCCCAGGCGCGCCGCCACTTGCGATGTGGCGTCGGTCGAGGCATTATCCACCACGATGACTTCGTCCACGAAATCGGGCATGGCGCGCAACACTTTTTCGATGCCCTGCTCCTCGTTCAGGCAAGGAATGATGACGGTAATCGACTGGCCTTTGTACATGGCAGACTTTTTGCGGACGCGGCGCGTCTTTAATGAAGACGGAGCATGCTCCGTCCTTACCACTGTTATCATGAAACGAATGAAGCTGTTGTTGTTTTTCCTGGCCTGCCTGGCCTGCCTGGCCTGCGCGGCGGAACTCGAAGGCGTGCACAAGGTCTATGTCATGCCGATGTCCCGCGGTATGGATCAGTACCTGGTCAACCGTCTGGTGGGCGAGCACATATTTGTGGTGGTGACCGATCCGAAACTGGCGGACGCGGTGTTCACGGACAGCCTCGGCGAGAGCTTCGTGAGCCGGTGGGAAGATATTTCCACCGTCAAGAGTCCCGAATCGGCGGCCAAGCCCGCGGAAGCCACGCCTGGAAGCTTTCTCGGCGAGACCGCCAACAAGCTCACCAACCCGGCCGTCAATTCTTCCTTCGGCCGCTCCCGCGGCACGCTCTTCCTGGTGGATCCCAAGTCGCATGCCGTGGTGTGGGCCACCTATGACCCGCCCAAGGACGGCACCGGCAAGGAGCTCGACCATACCGCTTCCGATATCGTCAGCCGCCTCAAGAAAGTTCTGAATGTGAAGAAGTAGGTGGCGCCGGCGGTCTTGCCGCCGGCGAGCGTTTCTCTTTTACCATCTCCCGGTAGCTCTCCACCAGCCGGGCCGTGATGGCCGCCATGTCCCAGTTGGCTTCCACCTCGGCACGCGCGCGCGCCGCCATGGCCGCCGCCTCCTTCCCATCCTCGAACAGCCCCACCACGCGCTCCGCGAAGCCCGCCGGATCGTCGGCCAGCGCGCAGAATTCGCCGTCCTTCCGCGCCAGTCCCTCCGCTCCCACCCTGGTGGAGACCACGGGAATCCCGGCCGCGAATGCCTCCAGCAGTTTCACTCTCACGCCCGAGCCTCCCAGGATCGGGCAGACGAACACGGCATAGCGCGCCAGCGGCTCGCGCACGTCCTCCACATATCCCTGCATTTCCATGTTGGCCGCGTAATCGGCGTAGGTATGCGCGGCCGGCGGATCGGAGCCGGCGATCACCAGCCGCGCTCGCGGCTGCCGCGCCAGAACCAGCGGCAGCACCTCGCGCACAAACCAATCCACCGCCACGCGGTTCGGGTCGTGCCGGAAGCTGCCCACGAAAAGCATGGTGAGCGGTTCGCGCCCCTCCGGCCGGAAGCGGTATTGCGAGGTATCGATTCCAGCGCGCAGCCCCGCGCGCAAACGGGGCGCCAGCTTGGGCAGGAAACTCAGCAGGAAGTCGCGGTTGGCCATGGTGCAAACCTGCACCTGGTCGAAGCGGCCCAGCGAACGCAACTCGTAGCGCAGCGCCCGCAGATACTCCACCCGCGCCTTCCATTCGCTCAGGAACCCAATGAAATGGCCCAGTTGCCGCCCGATCGACTGAAAATAAATATCGTGCTCGAAAAGCGCCGTCACAATCTGCCGGTAGTCCCCCCCGTATTGCGCCAGCGGCGTGTATTCCAGTTGCACCACGTCGATGCCCCGCAGGTACATCTGGCGGTGGATCAGCCATTCGAAATCTTCGTTGCGGAATTCGCGAACGGCACGCGGCTGGAGCGAGCCGATGCCCTCCGGCTCGCCGTTGGGCCGCACCAGCCACTCCACCGAGGCGCAAAAGCCGGCCAGCTCCAGGTTGTCCTTCTGCTGCGATGGGAAATCGAGCAGCCCCACTACGTGCACTTCCGCCAGCGAAGCCATGCGCCGCAGTGTCTGGTACATGAACACGCCACCGCCGTGCACCGGAGGGCAGATGGGATAGGGCGAAACGAACAGCACGCGCAGCGGCTCGGGCGCGGCGGGGAGGGCGGCAAAACGATCGCGGAAATACCCGCCCAGCGGGCGCTGGAACGCCTCCGTATCGTCGATGCGCGCCAGGCTCCGCGCCCGCCAGCGCGAGCGCACCGCGCCCGGCAATTGCAGGAACGCCCGCCAGAGGGCAGTGAAATTGGGGCGAAGCGGGACATCGCCGAAGGTCATCGCCAGAACCGCGCCTGCCCACGTGAAAGCAAAATGCGCCGCCAGCCGCCGGAATTCGTGCATGTTCTTCCACGCGAACAGCAGGTAATTCTTCTTCAGCACGGCCTGGATTTCCTGCTCGCGGAAGCGTTTGCCGATGGTCCCGCGATGTTCGTGCCACACCACGCTGCGCGGCTGGTAGAGCACCTTCCAGCCTCGCTTCCACGCCATATACCCCAAGTCCGTATCCTCCAGGTAGAACGGCGCCAGCAGCTCGTCGAAGCCGCCCAGCTCGAGGAATTTGGCGCGGTCAAAGGCGCACGATCCGCCGCCGCCGTAGAAGCACGGGAACAGATCCTCCACCGCGCCGTCGATGCGGTGCCGCACGCGCAGGCTGCCATCCTGCCACCAGCCTTGCGTGAGCCCGGTCTCCTCGCGCACCCGTTTCGGATCGCTGAAGAAAATCTGGCAGGAGACCGCAAACACGTCCGCGTCCTGAAAACCTTCCACCAGCGGAGCCAGGAAATCGGGCGCCACCCGCATATCGCTGTTCAGCAAAACCACGATATTGTTCCGTGCGGCCCGAAAACCCGCATTCGACCCGCCGCCGAAACCGAGATTCCGCTTGAGCGCCAGCACCTTCACCTGTGGAAACCGCTCGCCCACGAACGCCGCGCTGCCGTCGGTCGAGCCGTTATCCACCACCAGAATTTCGTTCTCCGAATTGCCCTCCAGCGCCGCGATCACCGACGGTAGATACTTTTCCAGCAGGTCTCTCCCGTTCCAGTTGGGGATAACAACCGTCGCGGAAGAACCGCTCGCTGACGGTCGCGGCTCAGATCGGAGCCGCGAGCGTAAGGGAGCGGTTATCTTCCAAAACAGATCGGTCAGCCACAGCGCCAGCGCGCTGCCCGCGATCAGCACCGGTGAAAGAAGCAGCAGCGGCAGCGCGCGCAGAACCCGTTTCAGAAACGCCATGTCAACTGGTGGGCACCTCTGGGCCAAGCCCCACCTTGCGGCCGAGCTTCACCCAACGCGACGTCTGGTAGAGCGTCACCTGCCCTTCCAGCCGGCTGCGTTCTTCGTCCAGGCGGAGCGCCCAAGCGGTTCGCTCTTCCAGCTCCTTTTCGGTTTCGTGGAGCGCGTCCACGGCCCTCTTTTTGTCCGCGATCTGCTCTTCCAGCCGTTTCTCGGTATCGCTCGCCCATGCGGTCTTGGCCGCTAGGTCCGCTTCCAGTGCCTTCACCTGTTGTTCGTAGCCCTCGGCCATGCGCCGCGCATTGGCCTGCTCGCGCTCCACTTCCTGCTGCAGTTCCACAATCCGGGTCCCAGCTTCCTTCAGGTCGCGATCCAGCGATTCCGCCCAATGGTTGCTGCGCTCCAGCTCCTCTTTCTGCTCGCGAAACAGCGCCAGTAACTGCTGATGCTGCCGGTCGAATTCCTCCAGGTCCTGTTGCGCTTTTACCAGCCAGCCGTTCTTGAGCTCCAGCTCGCCTTCGAGCGCGGCGATGTGGTGCTCGCGTTCGCGCAGCACATTGCCGGTGCGTGGAATGTAGACGAACGTGGGGTTGCCCACCTGCGGCCGATGCGCGCACACCGCCAGGAAAAAATGCGATTCGGCGGGCGCCGCTTCTCCCGCATCCACCCGTACTTCCACCGTATGATCGTGCTCGTGCGGCTGGAACGTCACGCCCTCCACGTGGTTCTCCAGGAATAGGGAAACGTGCGGGAAAACGCGCTTCAGCTCGCTGCGGAACTCCTCGAATTCAAATTCGTGCACGTGGAAGGGATTGGCCCCTTCCCTGCCGCGCGACTCCGTGTAATAAAGCTTGTTGGGCGTGGAAACGATGAATTGGCCGTTGGGCGCCATCACGCGGCGTGCTTCCAGGAGCAGCGCGCCGAAGTTTTCCAGGTGCTCGATTACTTCGAACGCCGTTACCAGGTCGAATACGGAATCGGGATGCGGCAGCGCCGTGCAGGACGCCTGTTCGAAGCCCAGGTTGGGCAGCCGGTAGTGGGCGCGCGCGAAATCCACCGCTTCGGCCGCGATATCGGCGCCCACCACCGAAAGCGCCGTGTGGGCCAACTCCGCCGAGCCGTAGCCGGCGCCGCAGCCCGCGTCCAGCACACGCTTCCCCCGCGCAAGCCGCGCCGCGAACGTGTAGCGTGCCACGTGTTCGTTCAGCAGGTCCACATCCACCTGCCCTGGTATGAGCCGTTCCCCCGTGAACTCAGCCAAGGTGCGTCTCCAGTATGGAAGCGTCCGCGGCGGCCGCGCGCGTGTGCACCTCCACGTGGCAGGGCAGGTGCAGGAAACCGTACGTGCCGGATTCCGAGCGGCTCATTTGCAGCGCCAGCGCATTGTCGATCCAGTCGCACATACCGTACGCCTCCAGCGTTCCATCGGCGATGGCGGGGCAGAAGGAGAACGATGCCGGGTAAAGTTCCGGCAGTTCCAGGTGAAAGTCCACCGTGACGATGTCCCCCGGCCGCATCGCCTCCAGGGCGCTGCCTTCGCGGCTGGTGTTGGTGCCGGCGAAATCCATGCCCAACTGATTGCGCAGCATAAAACCCACGATGGGCGAAACCAGCTCTTCGATGGCGCGCGCGCTGATCCGCACTACGATCTCGGACGGAGACTCCAGCATGGCCAGCGGCTGCCCCTCCACGTCCAGCACCGCAATTCCCAGAATCTGCGCCCGCCCATCGCCGAAGCGGTGATCGATATTCGGAATGTGCTCCACCACTTCAGGCGCTTTGGTGGGACAGGCGTTTTCGCCTGTCCGATTTACCGCGACCGTCGGCCCCTTCTTCCGGTACGCCGAATCCTTCTCGCTCATGGCCGCCAGGTAGCGCGAAACCACGTGGTCCGGGCTGCCCAGCTCCACCATCCGCCCGTGATCCAGCCACAGCGCCCGGTCGCCGATGGCCTTCACGTCGCTGACGGCGTGCGAGACGAACAGAATGGTCACGCCCCGTTGCCGCAGCTCGTGCACTTTGCGCATGCAGCGCTGCCGGAAATAAATGTCGCCCACCGCCAGGGCCTCATCCACCAGCAGAATCTCCGGATCTACATTGATGGCCACCGCGAATGCCAGCCGCACCACCATGCCGCTTGAATACGTCTTCACCGGCTGGTCGATGAAATCGCCGATCTCCGCGAACGACGCGATGTCGCCATACCGTTCCTCGATCTGCCGCGTGGTCAGCCCCAGAATCGAGCCGTTCAGAAAAACGTTGTCGCGTCCCGTGAACTCCGGGTTGAACCCCGCGCCCAGCTCCAGCAGCGCGGCCACCCGCCCGTTCACCGCTACCGACCCCGTGGTCGGCTGCAGTATGCCCGCCACCAGTTGCAGCAGAGTGCTTTTACCGGAGCCGTTCTCTCCCACGATGCAGAACGTCTCGCCGCGGCGGATCTCGCAGCTCACATCGTGCAGCGCCCAAAAATCGCGGTGGCGCTTCAGCCGGTGCAGCGACA
>Ga0335081_10015180_pt1 | contig 12454 bp, 8 predicted proteins | sample Lox_Sample_35_FD_206713 | JGI IMG/M metagenome (GOLD analysis project Ga0335081, IMG submission 206713) | Soil microbial communities from Loxahatchee National Wildlife Refuge, Florida, United States - Lox_Sample_3.5 | ecosystem: Environmental > Terrestrial > Soil > Wetlands | place: USA: Florida...
GATGCCGCGCGCCGGCGTGTTCACCACCCGCAGCAGCGAGATCGAATCGTCCGGATTCTGAATCACCTTCAGATACGAGATCATGTCTTTGATCTCGGCCCGCTCGTAAAACGAAAATCCCCCCACCACGTGATATTTCAGCTGATACCGCCGCATCGCCTCTTCAAACAGCCGCGACTGCGAATTCGTGCGATACAGCACCGCGGCCTTCCCATTCTCTCCGTGCTCCACCCCATCCCGCAGATACCGCGCGATCCAGTCCGCCGCAAACAGCGCCTCATTCTCGCCGTCGGGCGCCTCGTAGTAACCAACTTTTGTTCCTCCCTGCCGCGCCGTCCATAGATTCTTTCCTTTGCGCCGCACATTGTTCGCCACCACCGCCGACGCCGCCTGCAAAATGTTCTGCGTGGAGCGGTAGTTCTGCTCCAGCCGGATGATCTTCGCTTCGGGAAAATCCTGCTCAAACTCCAGAATGTTACGAATGTCCGCCCCGCGCCACGAATAAATGGATTGATCCTCGTCGCCCACCGCGCACACGTTATGCCGCGAGCCCGCCAGCAGCCGCATCAGTTCGTATTGCGGACGATTCGTGTCCTGATATTCGTCAATCAGCAGATATTGAAATCGCCGGTTGTAGTACTCCCGCACCGTCGCCGACGACTTCAGCAGCCGCACCGCTTCGAGCAGCAGATCGTCGAAGTCAAGCGCGTTCGCCTTGCGCAACTCTTTCCGATACTCTTCGTACAAATGCGCGATGCGCTCCGTCTTGGGATCGCCCGACTGCAAATAAAGTTCCTGCGGATCGAGCATGTGATTCTTGGCCCACGAAATCCTCTCCAGCACGTTGCGCGGCGTCAGTTGCTTGTCATCGAGCCCGAGCCGCTTCATCACCGACTTCACCAGCGACTGCTGATCGGCGTCGTCGTAGATGACAAAATTTTTCGTGTGGCCGATCGCCGGCTGCCCCGGCACCGACGACGGAATCCTCAGCGCTTCAATATCGCGCCGCAACACCCGCACGCAGAAGGAATGGAACGTAGAAATCACCGGCCGGGCGACGCTCAGCCCGCCCACCAGTTTCTCTACCCGCTCGCCCATTTCCGCCGCTGCCTTGTTGGTGAAGGTCATCGCCAGAATGGATTCCGGCATCACGCCCGGGTTTTCGATGAGATGCGCAATGCGGTAGGTGATGACGCGCGTCTTGCCACTGCCCGCCCCGGCCAGAATCAGCACCGGCCCTTCCGTGGTTTCGACGGCTTCGCGCTGCTGCGGATTGAGTTGGTCAAGAAACGACAATGCGCCGGCGGCTCCGAAGTTGCTGATTTGATTTTACAGGGTAACCGTGCTGTGCAGATTTCAGATTGACGACCTCCGATTCGCGATTACCGATTTGGAATCGCCTCGCGCAGCCACCCTTGCCCACGACGGCCAGCACCGCGACCCCGACGTCACCGAATTCCAATGTCCCAGCCGCTTTTCTTCCAAAACTCGCATGTGCGTGGAGTCTGTCCCGCCTGGTCCCAGCGGCGCAGCAGCGTCACCTGAGAGCCCGGCACGGCGGCGTCGGGTAAGCAGCCTCAAAATTGAACCGAGTCCCGGAGGGACTACACCCTGAGAAAGGGAAACTCCAAGTAATCCGCCTGAAACAAAAACCCTTGAAAAGCCATCTAAACATATAGCAGACTTAAAGATAGCGGCGGCGAGACCGGCGTCAGGCGGGCAACCGATAGACGAGACAGCACTTATGTGCTAAACTCTGTAAGTTTGCGCTATGTGCGCGATCCCGCAACACCCCAGTTTCCCACCCTATCGGAACTTAAGCCCACGCCGCAACGCGTGAGCCAAATTGAATTTTCTGGCGAAATTGAGTTTTCTTTAAGGACACTTCTTGGCACTCGACGACAAACTTGACGACATACGAAAGCTGATCGACACCGGCAAAGAGAAGGGATATCTCACCTACGACCAGGTGAACGATCTCATCCCGCAAGATGTGCACAGTCCCGAAGACCTGGACGATCTGCTGACCACTATCAACACGCAAGGCATCGATCTGCTCGAAGGCCCGAAGGGGCCTGCGCTGGACAAAAAGTTCGAGGAAGGCGAGGAAGGCGAAGACGTCGAGCTCGATCTCAGCCCCGGCGCTCTGGAAAAAACCAACGACCCCGTCCGCATGTATCTGCGCGAGATGGGCACCGTGCCGCTGCTCACGCGCGAAGGCGAGGTCGAAATCGCCAAGCGCATTGAGCGCGGCCAGGTCCGCGTACTCAAGGCGCTGTCGCGGTCGCCTATCGTGATCCGCGAGTTGCTCACCCTGGGTGAGGACCTCAAGAAAAACGTCCGCTCGATTAAGGAAGTGGTCACCTTCGATGAGGAAGAGATCACTGACGACATCGTGCAGAACCGTCTCAACGAGTTCACCGACAAGATTGACGACATGGCCAAGCTCTACAAGAAGGCCATGGTGCTCGAAGAGAAATTCCGCGATGTTTCGAAGACGAAGAAGGCGAAAGACCACCGCCGCACCCGCCGCAAGCTGGCCCGCAGCATCATCGCCGTGTCGCTCGCGGTGCGCAATCTCGGCTTCACCAACACCGAGCGCAAGCGGCTGATCGAGCGCGTCAACAAGACCGTCGACGGCATGCGCTCGCTCGACCGCCAGGTGCAGAACCTGGAGCGCAAGGCCGACGCCACCCGCAGCGAAGACCAGAAAAAGGAGTACCGCCGGCAGGCCCGCGCCATCCGCACGGAAGTCGAGAAGCTGGAAGTCGAAACCGGCGTGTCGTTCCCCGAGCTCAAGCGCACCCAGCGCGAGATCATCCAGGGCGACATGGACGCGGAGCAGGCCAAGCGCGAGCTCATCGAGGCCAACCTGCGCCTGGTGGTTTCGATCGCCAAGAAATACACCAACCGCGGCCTGCAGTTCCTCGACCTGATTCAGGAAGGCAACATCGGCCTGATGAAGGCCGTGGACAAGTTCGAATACCGCCGCGGCTACAAATTTTCCACGTACGCGACGTGGTGGATTCGCCAGGCCATCACCCGCGCCATCGCCGACCAGGCCCGCACCATCCGCATTCCGGTGCACATGATCGAAACCATCAACAAGCTGATCCGCACCTCGCGCCAGCTGGTGCAGGAACTGGGACGCGAGCCCACGTCGGAAGAAATCGCCAAGCGCATGGACATTCCCGTCGCCAAAGTGCGCAAGGTGCTCAAGATCGCGCAGGAGCCGATCTCGCTCGAAACCCCCATCGGCGAAGAGGAAGATTCGCATCTGGGCGACTTCATCGAGGACCGCGCGGTGGTTTCGCCGGCCGAGGCCGTGATCAACGTGAACCTCAAGGACCAGACCGGACAGGTCCTGCGCACGCTGACCCCGCGCGAAGAAAAAGTCATTAAGATGCGCTTCGGCCTCGAAGACGGCAGCGAGCACACGCTGGAAGAAGTCGGGCAGAGCTTCGCCGTGACCCGCGAACGCATCCGCCAGATCGAAGCCAAGGCGCTCCGGAAGCTGCGCCATCCGTCGCGGTCGCGAAAGCTGCGCGCCTTTATGGACGGCGTGCGCGACTAACCACAGTGTCATCCGAGCGAGGATTGGTCTCTGCGCTCCTAAGCGCAGAGTCCCAATTCCTTCGCGATCGGCTTCAGCGCCTCGATGCAGAAAGCGATGTGCTCGTCGAGATCCACGCCCAACTCGGCTGCGCCCTTGATGATGTCGTCGCGGTTCACTTTCCGCGCGAAAGCCTTGTCTTTCATTCTTTTTCGCACCGATTTGGCGTCAACCTCGGCCAGCGACTTCCCCGGCTTGATGAGCGCAACCGCGGTGATGAATCCGGCAAGCTCGTCGCAGGCAAACAGGGCCTTTTCCATGGGCGTTTCGCGGGTCACGCCCGAGTACTCGGCGTGCGACATGATGGCGCGGCGAATTTCGTCGGAGTATCCGCGCTCTTTCAGAATCTCATTGCCCTTGTAGGGATGCTCTTCCACCGTGGGCCAGCGCTCGTAGTCGAAGTCGTGAATGAGGCCGACGGTGCCCCACAACTCTTCGGCAGCTTGCGATCCGTCGGCGTATTTTTTCGCGCACGCCCGCATGCAGGCCTCGACGGCGAGGGCATGCTTGCGCAGGCTTTCGGATTGAGTGAATTCGGTTAGCAATTCCCAGGCTGCGTCGCGGGTGTGGATCACTCTCTTCTCCGGAAATCAGACTCCTTGAGTGTAACGGAGATTCTGCGACCCGGTCAGCCCGCACAAAATCTAGACTGGTGGGGTGCCCGGTCCTAGATCCAACGGCCAACGCGGGAACGGTAGCGCTCGTACTCGTCGCCGAAAACCTCAACCAGCTTAGCTTCTTCAACCGGTATGACAGTCCAGTTGACATATGCCAACACGAACGGTAGCGCAATGATCGGCCATAACTGCCTCAGTAGTCCGGCTTCTCCCAGATAAGCAAGCGTCAAGCCCACATACATCGGGTTGCGAGTGAATCGATACGGCCCCCATGTGACCAGTTTCGCCGAGGACTTCCCGGGAACTGTAGTGGTCCGGGCCCTGCGAAAAATGGCCAGGCCCCATCCGGCGATGATCGCGCCGAGGGAAAAAAGCGCTGCTCCCGCGATCGTACTCATGCGCGCCGCGTTGGGAACGTTTTGAGAGATGTGAAGAGGACCAAACCGTCCCAGGGCTGCGCCTGCGAGGTACGCCAGGACGAAAACCCAGGGGACTGGAACGTGCAGCAGGATACGAACTGGATTCTTCAATATGTCTCCCTTTGGCCGATCTGGGTGTTTGCCGCCCTTCAGTTCGGTAGGAACTTAGTTAGTAAACATTGCCTGAATGTGCCGTCAGTGCTGGGCTTTGCCCGTTTCTCCCGGCTTTCTCCCCGAGTTCTCCCTGTTTCGTCAGGAGATTGTAGCGTTTTCAGTGCATTTTTTCCCTTGACTTCCACAGGCCGGATGCCGCAGATTGGCCCATGTCGTAGGAACTTTCCCCCCTAAATCGTTCCTGCTACGAGATTTACGGATACAGGATTTACGGAGGCCCCGCTCTGGCTCTCCCACAACCCGAATGGCCACGACTCTTACCCCGGTCGATTCGCGGGAAGTCGTTCGTTGCGATCATTGCCTGCTGGTTCAGTTCCGTACGCTGAATAACAATTGCCGCCGCTGCCACGCGTCCCTGGACGAGGAGCCTGAACCGGAGCCCATTCCGGTGGTGCCCCCGGTCATGATGCCGATGCCCGGCAACGGCCACGGACACTTGAACCTGGCCACGTCCATCCGTTCGCTGCGCCTGCGCAATGGGCTCAGCCAGCGGCAACTGGCCGGACGCATGGCGGTCCCGCGCACCTACGTTTCAAAAATTGAAAATGAGAAGGCCACGCCCACCCTGTCTTCGCTCGAACGGCTGGCCCGAGCCCTGGAGGTGACCGTGCCCGAACTGCTCAGCGGAGGAGAACGCAGCCGCCAGGAAGAAATCAGCGAGCTGATGAAAGACCAGTTTATTGCCGAACTGCTGCCGTTTGTGACGCAACTGAACGGGATGCAGATGTCGAGCATCCTGACCCAGGTGCGGGATTTGACGGTGCGGCCAAGAAGGAGCGCGTAGGAAAATGCGGAGAAAGCTGAGATTCTTCGCCGCGGAGAACGCGTCTCAGAATTTCGGCTGAAGGACGCCTCAAGCTGAAGTTTTGTGGACGATGTGCCGATAGCTGGAGATGACGTGGAAGAGCAGCCCTTTAGGGCCGCGTCAAGGGCGGAAGAAGGAGCGGGCTTTAGCCCCTGAAGTCCACAAACAAGTTTTATCCGGGCAAACCAGCCAACACTGATGCCGGGACCATCCTCTGGTCCCGGCTTTTTTCCAAGCGTACCCGCCGCTTGCGAGAGTTACTGCACCGTGCGCGCTGCCGCGAGCATCTGATCTGCTCTCGCTCGTATGCGCACATCTTCGGTAAAGTTTTCCCAGCGCACAACCCCCGACTGATCAATCAGGAATTCTGCCGGCCGCGCGATATCGTGCCCGTCCGGACCACCGCCCGCATGGAGCACATGGTAGCGGCGGATCACCTCGGCCTTGGGATCGGCGAGAAACGTGAAGGTGTATCCTGCCTTGCGTCGCAGATCGGCGGAGACATTCGGCGGGTCTACACTGAGTGCCACCGGCAGCACGCCTTGCGCCTGGAACTCCGCCAGCCTTTTCTCAATCCCTCGCAACTCGAGGCAGCAGAACGGTCACCAGTATCCACGATAAAAGACCAGTAACACGGCTCTTGGCGGAGCGCCTCCGGCTGAGCCCGAGAGCAACTGGGAAAGCGAGACCTGATGGCCGTCGCTGTCGGGCAGAGTGAAATCTGGAACGCGCTGCCCCAGTTGCGGTGCATCCGCCGGTGGTTGGGGAAGCCGGCGCGCGAGAAAAAAGAACCCGACTGAGGCAGCCAGAACCAGCACAGATGATCCGGCAGCAACCGATCCCCAGATCTTGCCGCGGTAAACGCCAGGCTCCCGGAACGCTCGCCGAATGCCGATCAATAGGAAAACCAGGCCGACCGCCGGCACCAACAGCGTGATCCATACCACTGCGATTGCCGGAGCTCCATGAAAGTACAACCAGTTGCTCAAAGGGCCGAGCACGGTAAAGAACAACCCCAGCCACAGGGCGCGATTGCTGCGCGTTCCGCTTGTATCTGTCATGAAAGCAGCAGTCTAGCATGCAATTGGACACAGACACGCTGAATCCCGGATAGATCGAAGGTCATCTATCTGGCATGCATCTGGAAAATTCTGCAAACTCTTTCTTGTCTGCTGCTGGAGATTCGAAGCCGCTGAGCGGAATCGGAGATTCAAAGCGTTCCTCTGACGACCATGGAATATCCGACGCTTCCCTCCTCGACGCTTATTCCCTCGCCGTCACCAGCGCGGTCGAACGCGTCAGCCCAGCAGTGGTGAATGTTGAAGTCCACCAGAACGTGGGACGCACACGTTCCGGCGAGCCCGGCGAACGCCGCGGTGGAGGCTCGGGATTCGTCTTCACTCCCGACGGCTTGATTCTCACCAACAGCCACGTCGTTCACGACGCCGCCCGCATTGCGGTCGCGCTGGCCGACGGACGCCGCATGCCGGCCACGCTCATCGGCGACGATCCGGCCAGCGACCTGGCGGTGATTCGCCTGGATCGCCCGGGATTTGAAGAACCTGGCCTGACCGTCGCCGCGCTCGGAGATTCGCAGCGCCTGCGCGTGGGCCAGGTCGTGATCGCGATCGGCGCGCCTTACGGGTTTCAGTCCACGGTGACTGCGGGCGTAGTCAGCGCGCTGGGACGCTCGCTGCGGTCGTATGCGGGGCGGCTGATTGACGACGTCATTCAAACCGACGCCTCGCTCAACCCCGGCAACTCGGGCGGCCCGCTGGTTGATTCCGCCGGGCGCGTGGTCGGCGTGAACACGGCGACCATTCTGCCGGCGCAGGGGATTTGCTTTGCCATCGGCATCAACACAGCCAAGTTCGTGGCCAGCCGCCTGCTGCGCGACGGACGCATCCGGCGCAGCTTCATCGGCGTTTCGGCGCAGACCGTACCGGTGCATCGGCGCGTGGTGCGTTTCTACGACCTGCCCAGGGAAACTGGCGCGCTGGTGCTGTCAGTCGAAGACGCGAGCCCGGCCAAGCGTGCTGGCCTGCGCGAAGGCGACATCATCGTGGCGCTCGAAGGCCAGCCCGTCGCCGGCGTGGACGATCTGCAGCGCCTGCTGACCGAAGTGCGCGTGGCCGTGAGCAGCTCGCTGACCGTGCTGCGCTGGACGGAGAAGGTGGAGTTGAAGGTCGTGCCGGAAGAAGTGAAGTAAGGTTCGCGTGGCGCGGGGACGGATACTTTCGATTGCGCCCATGAGGCGTCGTCCCGAAGGCCCGCGCTTTCACCTGCGGGGCGAGGGATCTCGCGCGCATCGCCGCGGGCACTTTGTTAATCCCAAAACGGGACTGAACTCAAAAATATTGCGCCCTCAATCGATAAGTCCCCGCCCCATCGCCGTAGAATCACCGTGTTGACGGGAAGTCGTTTTTGGAGGGTGGCGCCAGTGGGTACTGGACGACGCCTGTCACGTGTTCGAGCGGCTCAGCCACTGGGGTCTGACTCCCTCGCCCTTCGAGGTCACTCGAACTTGCTAGAGATTTGCCGCATTGCCGTAGAGTGCGAATTGTGATCGGGAAGGGCACGACTTCAGTCGTGCCGCAAATGGCCACAAAGACTTGGCGGCTTCAGCCGCTGAGGGTATGCACTCCAGTGCATCGGAAGACGAAGACTGAATCTCCGGGCACCAAAAGCAGGTACCTCACCGCCGCTTCGCCCAGTTGGAATGACATCGGTTGGTGCGGGCCCCTAGGCGGGGCGTTGTGATGCTGCTCACTGCAAAGGCGAAAAAGCGCGTCAGAATGACTCTAGGGCTTTTTCGAGTAGCAGCCCATCCCTGAAGGCTCGCCCAGTTGTGGCGTGCCTGTCGCGCGCGGCAAAGGAGGTTCTTATGAGTGCTGCCGTCCTCACCGATTTCGCATCCATTGATTCCACAGCCGCCGTCAAGCGCTATCAAGACGGCTATCGCGCGGCTGAAGCGGTAGTCACCTTCGGCAAAACCGTCAGACTCGGCGGCATCTTTACCGGGGGTGTCATTTTTGTCGGGGGCCTTGTCGAATTCATATTGAATCCGGCGGAGCACAGTGGCTTCCCGGTGGTCTTTGCGTCGCTGATTGCCTGTGCATTTCTGCAGATATTGATCTCGCAGGCCGTGGCTATGGGACTTCGCGGCCAAGGGAATTTGCTGCAGGCCACCCTCGATTCCGACGTCAATTCCTCGCCTTTTCTCTCCAACCCGCAGCGAGCACAGGCGATGTCACTCGAGGAACAGCCGCCGGTCCCAAGCATCCTGCCCGTGTGGACCGAGTAGTATCGTCGGCGACGAACTTGGTGGCGGGTGGTGGGTGGCCCATACGGGCTCGCGACACGCGACAGTTACTCCTTGATCTTCTCTGTGCCTCTGTGTCTCTGCGGTGAATTGGCTTTATCCTGTGCACAATTCGCCTCCAGTTTTCCTCAATCTTCCACAGGGAAGGCCTGTCGTCCACAGTTTCTGCACAAGGCTGCAGGTTTTTTCTGTTGCGGCAGGGGACGATCTCGCGGAGAGTATTCGGCAGCGAAAACGTGGCTGTTCCTGAGCCTGCTGAATGATTGCGGCAGAGCCAGTGAGAACCGGTGATTCCCGAGGGTGAATTCGCCGGTGGACATTCCGGAAGCGCGAAAGCGCGGACTGGTTGCCCGGGCGTTGCGGCCTTCCTCCCCTCCTGCTCTGCGGAGCAGGATAAGGGCCCGCTGGCCTCCGCTATGGTTGCGGGCGCGTGATCGCGAGGTCACGGATCGGCAACTGGCTTCGGCAAATGCGGTGCTCCTGGTGAGCGCTGTCGGGCCGAAGCGGTCATTCCGCCGCTCAGCGGTGACAAGGCGGATCGGGAATTCCACGTGCGATGCGGTCCGGGGTGGCTGGCCCCGGACCGTATTTTGTTCTTGGGACGTGTTTCTCTAAAGTATCCTGGCCCGGCTTCCCACTCCGCCCATTCCAGTCGCAAGAAGCGCGACCAGGCCAGGCGCCCCGACCTCTCCTCATCCCCTTCTCATCCTTCATTTCTTCACGCCGGCGGCGGTCAGCGGGATCTGCTGCGGGCTGCCAGTCACGTTGTCGGTGACGTCGATGATGAAGTTATAGCTCTCAACCTCCTGAGCGTTGAACTTCACATTGAAGCTGCACATTCCTCCCGGCGCAACGGGGGAGGTGCAGTTGTTGGTGATGTGGAACAAATCGTTGTCTTCGTTTTTGCCCGCCAATGCGATGTTGGTGATCTTCAGCGAGGCGGTGCCCGGGTTCGTCACGTTGACGGTGATGGCGGCGGACGTCCCGACCTTCAGCGAGCCAAAGTTGACGGCTGCAGGCGAGAAGCTGATGAGCGGCTGAGTGACCTGCAGGTTGACCTGAGCGTTGGCGGAAGTGTAATCCACCGAATCGGTGGGGCTGAAAGTTACGGAGAGGATTTGATTTCCGGCTGCGAGCACCGTTCCAGCCGGCGGATTGTAAACGAACGTTCCAGGCACGTTGGCGGTGGCGTCGAGCTGCGTGGAACTCAGCGGCGTGCCGTAGAGGATGGAAGCGGGCGCGGCCCAGGTGACGACCGGCTTGGCCTGATTGACCGTGATAGCGGTGCCGGCGTTGGCCGAGGTGTAGTCGGTGCCGTCGGTGGGCGTGAATGTCACCGATAACGGCTGGTTTCCTGCCGTTAACACCGTGCCGGCTGCTGGAGTATAAACGAACGTTCCAGGCACGTTGGCGGTGGCGTCCAGCTGAGTTGCGCTGAGAGCAGTTCCATACGTGATAGCTGCCGGGCTCGTCCAGGTGATCGTCGGAGTCGCCTTATTGACGGTCAACTGCACGTTGGCGTTGGCATTTGTGTAATCAGTCGTGTCGGTGGGGGTGTAAGCCACGTTGAGGGTTTGCGTTCCCGCGGTCAGGACCGTACCGGCTGGCGGAGTGTAGACGAAGCTACCAGGCAGAGCAGCGGCTCCGACACCGGTAGCAGTCGCGTCGAGCTGAGTCGCGCCTAGCGGCGTGCCGTAGGTGATGGCTGCTGGAGTGCTCCACCAGACCGTCGGCGTGGCTTGGGTGACAGTGTAATTCACCGAAGCGGAATCGACTGGGTTGGTGCCATTTCCGACCGCATCCTGGGCGTAGACGGTGAAGGTGTGCTGGCCAGTGGCGCCGCTGGCGGTCGTGTTAAGCGTCCCCGTGTTGGCGGTTGCGGCGAAATTGGCGGAGCCGGAAGGTCCGCAGCTCACCACACCCGAGCCGCCGTCGGTGCAACTCCAGCTGGCGGTCACGGTCTGGCCGTAGACAGGAGACGACGGGGAGACAGTGGGTCCGCTGATGACGGGCGCTTTCTTGTCTACCCAGAACGGGCCGAAGTTTCCCGCAGGCGGCTGGGGAGCGGAAGTGTTGCCGGCAACGTCCTGCACCGTAACGAAGGGCGGCACGGGCAAGGCGGCGTTGGTCTCTGTGCCGGCGGGCACATTGGTCGAGACGCTGAATGAGGATGGACCGACGAGGCCCGAGCCGCCGGCATTGTCACTGGCCGTGCAGGGAACGCTGACGTCGGTGGCCGACCAGACGACCGCAGGTGGAGTGCAGCTCACGGTCGGTGGAATGGTGTCAACGTTGATGGTAAAGGTCGGAGAGGCGCTGCTGACGGTTCCGCCGCTGTTGATGGTGACCGATTCGATGATATTGGCGCTGTCGGTACCGTAATAAGTAAAGACGGTCGTGCCGCTTCCGGTTACCGGCACGTTCACCGAGCCGGTGTTGCCGGTGATGGTCCCGGAGGCGGGACTGGGCAGGTTGGTTCCGCTGGCCGACCAGGTGACGGAGGAAACGGTTGGCAGCGGGCTGGGTGGATTGGTGTTGTTGGGCGGAGCGACGTCCACACTATTGAAATTGACGGTGAAATTGCCGTTGGTCCAACCCTGGCTCAGCGGCGGCGTGGTGGTGACGGCCGTGCTCGGGCTGACGCTCGCCAGAATCGGAACCAGAATGGAATTGAAGTTGTTGGTCTTACCCCCGGTCGAAACCTTGTCGCCAGTGATGCCGGTAAAGATGCTGACCAATCCTTTGCAGGTATTGTCGCCGGCCGCGCCGCAACTGAGGGCAGTGTCTTTGCCCATGAAGTAACCGGGACCTACGATGGGCTTCTGCGAAGGATCGAGGTTGTAGGTGCTGGTGAGATTGATGAGAGGACCGCTGGTGCCGAGACAGTTTGCGCCCGCGGGTGTGGAATTGTTGGGATTGGTGCAGAGATCGGTGGTGACGACGCAGGCGTAGTTGCCGGTTCCGGTGTCCTGATGCTGGCAGATGGTCCCCTGGAACGGAGTGTTGTTGGTCAGGTCGGAGAACTGCTGATCGGTGATGGTCTGCACTGTGCCTTGCATATACAGGCCCTGGAACGAACTGGAGCCCAGACCGCTCTGGGAGTAGTCCACGTCGGCGTTCAGGTTGGTGGTGTAGTTGAAGGTAGTTACCGTAGTCTGCACGGGCTGGACGATGGTGATGGGAGCGAGCGGCCACTGGCTGAAGGACCAGCTGATGATGTCGTTGTTTTCGGCGAGGGAGCCGGTGGCGGCGGTGAATCCGATATAGGCGCTGGTTCCGTTGACCAGGTTCAGCTGCTGGGTGATGTCGACCGTAGCTTGCAGGATGGGCGTGCTGTCGAGGAAAACGCTGAGATTGTTGCAGTTGCTCTGGCAGTTTCCCGGCGGCAGATAGTTGACGGTGATGGTGTGGATGGTGGGATCACCGGTCGCGTCATGCAACGACATGCCGGCCGGCAGGCTGCCCAGAGCGAGTTTGGCGGGAAAGCCGTTGGGGCAGATGTAG
>Ga0335081_10015182_pt1 | contig 12453 bp, 13 predicted proteins | sample Lox_Sample_35_FD_206713 | JGI IMG/M metagenome (GOLD analysis project Ga0335081, IMG submission 206713) | Soil microbial communities from Loxahatchee National Wildlife Refuge, Florida, United States - Lox_Sample_3.5 | ecosystem: Environmental > Terrestrial > Soil > Wetlands | place: USA...
TTGCAGTGTGCGATGTACTCTTGGGCTGCACTTTGAACGGTATCCTGAAGCTTCACAAAGGGCCAGGTATGGCGCATAAGAACGCGGTTACGGAGAAGATGAAAGAGATTTTGGATATTCCGAGTTATGACCGTACCTACTGGCAAGATTTCTCGAAGCTATATGCAAGAGAGAGTACCGCAGCCGCATCAGCGTGGACGATTACGTTAATACTACTCATTACAAATATCGGCTGTGGTTTTGGAAGGCAAAATAAAAGCCCAGATATGCAGTTTCAAGCGATCTCGGCGCGCTAGCGCAACCGAGACCTACGCTGCATTCGAGGCTCACTGATATTAGATGCAGAATGCGTGCAAAAGTCAACCGATTTACGTGGCCCCAAGCAGCTGATGACAATGCAACCCCTTGGTTATGAATGGCTTGCATGTCATCTCAATGTTCTTCGATGAATGAAGAAGCTATCCGGACCCCTCGCCTCCGTTTCGCCCCTTCACCCACCGGCTACCTGCACGTTGGCGGGGCGCGCACGGCGCTGTTCAACTGGCTGTTCGCGCGGCATTACGGCGGCACACTGGTCCTGCGCATCGAGGACACCGACGTCGCGCGCTCGAGCCCCGAGATGGTGGAAGGCATCCTCGTCGGCCTGCGCTGGCTAGGCATCACTTGGGACGAGGGACCGTACCACCAGACCGACCGCATGGAGCTGTATCGCGCCGCCGCGCAACGTCTCATCAATAGCGGCCACGCCTATCACTGCTTCTGCACCAGGGAGCAGCTCGAACAGCAGCGCGCGCAGGGTGTCGCCGAAGGCCGCGTCCCGCGAGACCTCTGCCGCAACCTGCCCGTGCAGCAGGCGCAGCAACGCCTCAGCACCGGCGAAGCTGCCGCCATCCGCTTTGCCGTCCCCGAGCAGGGCAGCACCGGCTTCGACGATGCCGTTTTTGGCCGCATCGAGGTCGCCAACTCCGAAATCGAGGACTTCGTCCTGCTTCGCTTCGACGGTGTCCCCACCTATCATCTCAGCGTCGTCGTCGATGACCTCGACATGCGTATTACGCATGTCCTGCGCGGCGCTGACCATCTCTCCAACACGCCCAAGCAGATCATGCTGTATGAGGCGCTCGGGCAGCCGCTGCCGGTCTTTGCGCACGTGCCGCTCATCCTCGGGCCCGACAAGACGCGGCTCAGCAAGCGTCACGGCGCAACCAGCGTCATTGCCTACAAGGACGAAGGCATCGTGCCCGAGGCCTTCCGCAATTTTCTGGCGCTGCTGGGCTGGGCGCCGTCCGGCTCGTCGCAGGAGATCCTGCGCGACCGTGAGCTGATCGATCTCTTCGACCTGAGCGGCATCCAGAAATCGAACGCCGTCTTCGACCGCTCCCGGCTCGACTGGTTCAATACCGAATACATCCGCGCCACGTCCGCCCCGGAGCTGCTGCCGCTAATCGAGGAAGAGTGGAAGAAGGCGTCGCTCATCCCGTTCCAGAGCAGCCGCGAAGCCATGGAAGCCACCGTCGATCTGGTGAAGCCACGCGCGCGCAACCTTCGGGACTTCGCCATCCTGTTCCGCGCCTACTTCAGCGACTCCTTCGAGCTGGATCCCGCGGCCGTGCAGAAGTTCCTCAAGGACGAAGCTGTTCGCGAGATGCTGGTGGAGCTGGCCCGCCGCTACGAGCAGGCGGCGGAATTCACGGAGACCAGCACCGAACAGCTCCTGCGCGACTTTGCGGCGGAGAAGAACGTGAAGCCGGGCGCGCTCATCAACGGCGCGCGCGTCGTCCTCACAGGACAGGGAGTTGCGCCCAGTCTTTTTGCGGTTATGGCGAACCTCGGGCAGGAGCGGACCGTGACCAGGATGAAGCGGGCGCACGCTATCGGCGCAGATCGCTGATCGGACAGCGGCGCAGCTTTTACCCCGCACTGTTGGGGTTGCGATCTGACGAGCTTACTTCACCACCGTGACCTGAAACTGCACCGGAATCGAGCGTGGAGGATAGCAGGCGCTGTGGTCGCACGCCTGGAAGCGCAGCTCGCCGCTGACAGGATACATTCCCGGACGGGAGTTGGCCGGGACCTTCAGCAGCGCGTCAATGGTGAAATCGCCACTGTATACGTTCAACTTCTCGTCGGGGGAGAAGGCGAAGCTCACATCCTGCCCGGTCGGATATTTCAGGTCGGCAACTGTTACCTGTTCCGGCGCATTGAGCTTCAGCACGGTGGGTATCAGCAACGGAGATTTCGGCGTGTGCGAGTTGATGTGGAAGTCGGAACCGATCCTGAAGTCGAGATCGACGCTTTTTGTCGCGCCTGCCTTTACCTGCAGATTACCCACGGGCGCCATGATCACCGGCGGCTTGTCGCCCATGCCCTGCGCCCACAGCAGGCCCGTGAGCAGGAGTGTGCCGATGCCAACTTTGGCCACCCGCCTCATCGCGCGCTGTCGGCTCCGGCGATAGCTGCCACCGCTGCTGAATGGATTCCGGCACTGGCCTCGTTCTGCTGCATGCCGGCAGGTTTGTAGCTTGTCGTCAGCGTCTTCTTTACCGCATCTTCGATGTCCTTGCGATCGAGCAGGCCGGTCATTTTGTCCACAATGGTGCCGTCGCGGGCGATGTAGAACGTTGTCGGCAGGTACTGCACATCGCCGTAGTCCTCGGAAACCTTGTCAGTTCCGAGCAGCACCGGATAGTTGACCCCCAGTTCGTTGGCGAACTTTGCGATCATGGTCGGCTCCGAATCGTCCATGGCTACACCCAGGACCACCAGGCCATCCTTGCCGTACTGCTTCTGCAGGTCCTCGAACCAGGGCATCTCGACCTTGCAGGGTGGGCACCAGGTGGCCCAGAAGTTCAGCAGCACAGCCTTGCCGCGAAAATCCGACAGCTTCACGCGGTTACCGTCCAGGGAACTGAGGGTGAAATCCGGAGCCGGTACCCCGTGCACATCCCCCAGCAGCTTGACGGGCCCGTGCCTGCGGGAGCGGTCCAGATACTTGCCGCTGGCCAGCATGGCCATAATCGCCACCGTAAGAGCCACAAATACGATTGCATTGCGCTTCAAAACCACACCCCTACACCGCAAACCGGTTCAGAAACGACAGATAGCCGGACAGCAACCGGAGGTTGTTAAGGAAGATAAGGACCCCGATTGCTATCAGTAGTATACCGCTGAGCACTTCCACGGTGTGCAGATGCCGGCGGAAGCGGCCGTAGAACGCCAGAAAGCGGTCGACTCCCAGCGAGGTAAGCAGAAAAGGGACGGCCAAGCCCAGAGAGTACACCGCCAGCAGTACAACTCCTTTCAGGACCGTCTGCTGCGCCCCAGCCAGCACCAAAATGGTAGCGAGGATCGGCCCGATGCAGGGCGTCCATCCGAAAGCGAAGGCAAAGCCCACGGCGAAAGAACCCATGGCGCTGGAGCCGCCCTTGACCTCATGCATGCGTTTATCGGCATACAGGGCTTTGATCTTCAAAATCCCGGTGAGATGCAGCCCAAAGATGATGACAATAATTCCGGCGATCTTCGACAGCAGCAGGTGATACTCGTTGACGATCTGTCCTACCCCGGTGGCTACCGCGCCCAAAGCGATGAAGACCACGCTGAAGCCCAGCACAAAGGTGATGGAATGCAACATGACGGTGCGCAGGATGCGGCGCTCCGGCGATTGCAGCTCTTCGACGCTGGCGCCCGAGATGAGCGACACATAACCTGGCACCAGCGGAAGCACGCAGGGAGAGAGGAACGACAGGATGCCCGCTACGAAAGCTGCGAGTGGCAAGGGCAGGTTGTGCATGGCCTGATTCTAACAACGTGGCGCCTGGGCACGGCTCACCACAGTTGATCTGTTCTGTAAGATCCACCTCTGCGGAAACAGACGTGGGCACTGCCAAATGGTCACATGCGAGAACGCGCCCTTTCTTCGCGCCTTTGCGGCAGGGCGAGCAGCGGCTTGCGCAGCCCCGACCACGTTTCGGAGATCACGATCGAATCCCCCGGATTATGCGGATCGTACTTCACCGAAGCCGGCAAACCCAGCCGGCAGGAATAAAGATCAATGAACTGGCGCAGGTGGGTGACGTCCTGCGAAGCTTCATAGGTGACCCCGGCAACATCATAGGTGTACATCAGCAGGATGGTCTGATGTCCGGTGGCATCATCCTCAAGTTCCAGAACGTCGGCGATGTTGCCGTCGATAATGCGTCCGCCGCGCGTCAACTCGGTGCGGCGCTCCCGCTCCACTTCCTCCGCTGGCTTCCTGTTCTTGCGTGACAGAAGGGCGTAACCGACAATGGCGGCGCTGGCGCCAAACGCAAGGATCGAGTAAAGCCGGAACGAGTTCATGGGAGGAAGCTGCCGCAGCCTGAAACACTAAAGATAGCGGCAGCCGGTTCAGAAGGGAACAGGAAAAATTCGGGGGCCGGGCCGGTTTTGACACCATTCCGGTTCCGGAACGTCTTCCGGAACGTCACGAGTTGCCCCATTGCCCTGTCTAGAATCTGCCCTTCGCGATCCACGACTTCACTTCCGCCACCACATCGAAGCCCAGGCTGGACATGATGAAGCGCCCGTCCAGTTCGTAGGCGCAGATTTCCAGCGGCGTTCCGTCATAGCCGCCGTGGAGATATCCGCGCACGTAGAGGCGCGCGAACTCGTCGATGCCCAGCAGCCGGTACTGCACCATGTGCACCAGTTCATGGAAGAGCAGTTGCGGGGTCAGAGCGCGGTGGAACACGGCCACGTCGTCGAAGGTGATTGCCGCCATGGCGCCGAAATCCGGCAGGCCGGTAAACCCCAGCCTTTCCAATTCGGCATAGAAAGGGGGATTGAAGACGCGCTCTACGCCGGGTTGCAGCACCCGAACGCGCTCCAGGTCCGCCGCGGGAAAGTATCGTAACCACAGTTCGCTGAATTTGAGCGGAACGGCGCGGCTGTAATAACGCGAGCGCTGGGCGCGGATGTAGTCGGCGACGGCCCTGGTGAAGGCCGCAATCTGCTCGTCCGAGAGCGCCGGCTGCGGCGGCGGCTGTTGTTTGCGCTTCGCCCCAAACAAACCTTACTCCAGGTCACGCCAGTTCGGCCCGGTGCCGACATCAACCTTGAGTGGCACCCTGAGCTCGTGTACTTGCTCCATCTGCTCGATTACCAGATGCTTCATGGTGTCCACTTCGTTGTCCGGCACTTCGAAAACCAGTTCATCATGCACCTGGAGCAGCATCCTGGAGCGAAGGTCACGGCGGCGAAGCTCGGAGTCGATGCGGATCATCGCCAGCTTGATGAGATCGGCTGCCGTGCCCTGCAATGGAGTATTGACCGCCGTGCGCTCCGCAAATCCCCGCAGATTAAAATTCTTGCTGTGGATGTCGGGAATGGGCCGTACCCGTCCGAACAGCGTGGCGACTTTCTGATCGCGCCGCGCCTGTTCCAGCGTGCGGTCGATGAATTCGCGCACTCCGCTGTACCTTTCGAAGTAGGCGTCGATGAAACGTTTGGCTTCTTTGGTGTCGATTCCAAGCTGCTGCGACAGCCCGAACGGTGAGAGTCCATAGACAATCCCGAAGTTCACCGCCTTGGCGCGGCGCCGATGTTCGGCATTCACCATCAACGGCGGCACGCCAAAAACCTGTGATGCCGTCAGGGTGTGAATGTCCTGGCCGGTGCGATAGGCCTCCACCAGCAGCCTGTCGCCGGAGAAGTGGGCCAGCAGGCGCAGCTCGATCTGCGAATAGTCGGCTTTTAGCAGAACATGTCCGGGCTCCGCCACAAATGCAGCGCGGATTTGCCGCCCCAGTTCGGTGCGGATGGGAATGTTCTGCAGGTTCGGGTTCACCGATGACAGGCGTCCCGTCGCCGATCCCGCCATGTTGAAAGTGGTGTGCAGCCGCTTCGTGCAGGAGTTCAGGAGTGCCGGCAACGCGTCAACATAGGTGGATTTCAGTTTCGCCAGCTGGCGATACTCCAATACCATGCGCGGCACTTCGTGCTCGGCCGCAAGCTCTTCCAGAACGGGCGCTGCCGTGGACATGACCTTGCCCTTGCCATACTTCACCGGCCTGGGAAGGTTCAGCCGGTTGAAGAGCACGTCCGCAAGCTGCTTCGGTGAGTCAATATTGAACTCGACTCCCGCCTTCTCGTAGATTTCGCGCGCTTTCGCTTCGATGTCGCTCTCCAGCCGCTGCGACATCTCGCCCAGCACGTCGCAGTCGAGCTTGACGCCGGCCTCTTCCATGCGCGCCAGCACCGGCACCAGCGGCAAATCGATTTCCTCGTAGACTCCGCGCAGCCCGGCCTGTTCGACTTCGTGTCGTAGCTTCTCCGTCAGCCTGAAGGTGATGTCGGTGGCTTCGGCGGCCGAAGGCCCGAGCTTCAGGTTGAAAATGCGAAACGCGGTCTGCGGTAGTCCGTAGGTCGAGTAGGTGGGGTCCAGCAGATAGGCGTACAGCAGCGGATCGTGCCGCACTCCCGCCAATTCAATTCCCTGCTGCCTCAGCATGCGCATCGCCGACTTGTAATCGTGCACGCTCTTGACCAGCGATTGATCCCCGAGTGCGTCTTTCAGCCGGGCTGCTGTGCTGGAATCGTCGATCAGGACGGTCCGCGCCTTGCCGGCTTCCGCCGAAATGGCAATGCGCTGCGTGGCTGGCGGCGCATTCGCCTGTCCTGCCGCGGCCAGGCTGAGCTGCTCGCCTTCGGTTTCGCCTCCCTCCCCAACTTCGGGCGTGGCGCTTGGGACGGATGAGGTCTCCAGCGCCATTGCCAGCACCGCACCGGATTTGCTCGCCCGGGCGACGATCTCGTCCACCTCAGCCGCACTCTTCGCATCGCGATAATCCGTCTCGCCCAGCTCAATGCTCTCGCTCAGGAAGTCCTGTACCAGCGTGCTGAACTCCAGCTCGGTGAAGAGCGCCCGGGCCGCTCCCGCGTCGGGATCCTGCGCATGCATCTTCCCAGGCTCGAAATCAATCGCAACATTCGTGTCGATGGTTACCAGCTGCTTGCTGACCAGGATGGCGTTGCGGTTGTTCTGCAAGGATTCGCGGTAGGTCTTGCGCTCGATCTCTGCCGCATGTTCCAGCGCTTTCTCCACGCTGCCGAAGCGTTGAATCAGCTCCACCGATCCCTTGTCGCCGATTCCGGGCGCGCCCGGAATGTTGTCGATGGAATCGCCGCGCAGCGCCATCACGTCGACCACCTTCTCCGGCCGCACACCGAGGATTTCTTCCACTTTGGCCGCATCGCAAATCAGATTGTCCTTCGGCGGATTGAGCACGCAGATGCGCTCGCTGACCAGTTGCATCATGTCCTTGTCGCTGGAGACCACGAACACGCTGTAGCCCGCCTTCACCGCCTTCCGGGCCAGAGTGCCGATCACGTCGTCGGCCTCAAAGCCAGGCACCTCAAGAATGGGAATGCGATAGACCTCAAGCGCCCGCCGGATGTAGGGCACCTGCTGCGCCAGATCGTCGGGCATGGCGGCGCGATTAGCCTTGTATCCGCCGTACGCCGTGTCAACGTAGGCTTGCGTCCTGCTGTCGAATTTGCGGATGCTGGTGATGGCGGCGGCCTGCCGGTCGCGGAAGGTCGGGGCGCCCACGTCGAAAACCGCTGCCAGATATTGCGGGGCAAAATCGGCCCGCAACTTGCGCAGCATGTTGACGAAGACGAAGGTGGCGCTGGTCGGAATGCCGGTTTTGGTGGACATGGGTCGTTGTCGCGCCATGGCATGATAGGCGCGAAAGATGAATGACATCGCGTCAATCAGGTAGATGCGGCCCTTCGAGCCGGCCGGCTCAGCAGGGACGGACACAGCGGGCTTGACTGCCACGGCAGGCCTGGCTGCACTGGAAACAGTTGCTGACTTCGCAGTTTTCTTCGTGGAGGGCAAGTCAGAATTCTAACAAGCGGGCTCCTGGGGATGGAAACCGGCGGCCCAGCTTCAAAACGTTTTCTTCGAATCCAGCAGAATGGTCACCGGCCCGCTGTTCACCAGCTCGACCTCCATCATCTCCTGAAATCTTCCCGTTTCGCAGCGCAATCCCGCTGCCCGCACGTGATCGACAAAGTACTCATACAGTTCCCTCGCCCGCTCGGGCCTCGCCGCTGCATCGAACGAGGGCCGTTTACCCCGGCGCACATCGCCGAACAGCGTAAACTGCGACACAGCCAGCACTCCCCCGCCGACATCCATCACGCTCAGGTTCATCTTGCCATCCGCGTCTTCGAAAATCCGCAGCCCGGCGATCTTCTCCGCCAGATATTCGGCATCGCTTGCGCTGTCATCCTGGGCGACTCCCAGCAGCACCAGCAGACCCTTCCCGATCGCGCCTGCAAGTTCGCCTTCCACCTTTACTGACGCCCGGCTTACGCGCTGCACCACGGCCCGCATGACAGGGTTGTATCACAGCCGCTTTTCGCTCTTCGCTTTTCGCCAATCGGAATGCGACCTCCTGTTTTTTCAACCCCTGAGGAAACTGGGGGCGGGAGGGGAAAAGCGAACCCCCGAAAAGCGGCCTCTCCCGCGTTGACCACCCCAAACCTCCCCGTTTAGGATGAATCGGGCTCAGGTTACGAGCGCTCTCCAGGTTCTCTGTACCCATCTGCGGAGCGAGAGTCTCTGGCGTCCTTTACAGGTTTCGTCGCCTGCAATTACACTTACGGGTTTGCCCGCCCCATCCCGGCCGATGGGGAACGCTGCCGCGCGACAGGAGAAAGAATCGATGGCTTCGGTTGAGGAACGGGTTAAGCAGATCATCGTGGAGCAACTGGGCGTGGACGAAGCGGAGGTCACGCCCACGGCTTCTTTCGTTGACGACCTTGGCGCCGACTCGCTCGATACGGTCGAGCTGGTCATGGCTTTCGAAGAAGCTTTCGAAATCGAAATCCCTGACGAAGATGCGGAGAAGATCCGCACCGTGCAGGACGCCATCACTTACATTGACCAGCACGCCAAAGCGAAAAAGTAGTCTGTCCACTCCGGTGACTGCCTCCGCAACGTGCGGCCAATTCCGCTCAATCGCGTCACAACAGCCACGCCCGCCACGATGCGGGTGGAAAGGAGATGAGTCGTCTCATGGCATCGGTTGAGGAACGCGTAAAGCAGATCATTGTGGAGCAACTGGGCGTGGACGAGGGCGAGGTCACCCCCAATGCCGCATTTGTCGACGACCTGGGCGCCGACTCGCTGGATACCGTGGAGCTGGTTATGGCCTTCGAAGAGGCCTTCGAAATCGAGATTCCTGACGAGGATGCGGAGAAGATCCGCACCGTGAAGGATGCCATCGACTACATCAACGCCCACGCGAAAGGATCGAAATAGTTGGAGCGGCGCGTGGTGGTAACCGGCATCGGGCTGATCTGCGCCGTTGGCAACAATGTCGAGGATGTCTGGCAGGCATTGCTGGCCGGCAAGAGCGGCGTGGAACGGATTACCAGCTTCGACGCCTCCAGTTTCGCCTGCCAGATCGCGGCCGAGGTCAAGGATTTCGACCCGTTGCAGTTCATTGAGAAGAAGGAAGCGCGCAAGATGGCGCGCTTTATTCATCTGGCCGTCGCCGCCAGTGACGAAGCGCTGCGCATGGCCAACTACAAAGTCGAAAACGAGGAGCTGGCCGAGCGCACCGGGGTCAACATCGGGTCCGGCATCGGCGGGTTCGACATCATTGAGCGCGAGCATTCCAACCTGCTCAACGGCGGCCCGCGCAAGATATCGCCCTTCTTCATTCCTTCCGCCATCGTCAACCTGGCCGCCGGGCAGGTCAGCATCCGCCACAACGCCAAGGGTCCCAACGAGGCTACCTGCACCGCCTGCACCACCAGCGCGCACTCCATTGGCGACGCCGCCCGCGTCATCAAGTACGGCGACGCCGACGTGATGATAGCCGGCGGGACGGAAGCGGCCATCACCCCCATGGGAGTTGGGGGATTCGGCGCCATGCGCGCGCTCTCCACCCGCAATGACGATCCCCATCGCGCCAGCCGTCCCTGGGACAAGGACCGCGACGGCTTCGTCATCGGCGAAGGCGCGGGAATCCTGATCCTGGAAGAGCTGGGGTTTGCGAAGAAGCGCGAGGCCAACATCATCGCCGAGGTGGTGGGTTACGGCATGAGCGCCGATGCCAACCACATTACCCAGCCCGCGCCCGCGGGCGAAGGCGGCTACCGCGTCATGCGCAATGCCATTCGCGACGCCCGTATTCCGCCCGAGCGCATCGGCTACGTGAACGCACACGGCACCTCGACGCCGCTGGGCGACGAGCTCGAGGCCAGCGCCATCAAGCGCGCCTTTGGCGATCACGCTTACAAGCTGCTGGTCAGCTCAACCAAATCCATGACCGGCCACCTGCTGGGCGGCGCCGGCGGCCTGGAAGGCGGCATTACCGTGCTCGCCCTGCGCGACCAGATCGTGCCTCCCACCATCAACCTCGACCATCCCGACGAGGGTTGCGACCTCGACTTCGTCGCCCACACCGCGCGCGAGGTGAAGATGGACTACGCCATGTCGAACTCCTTCGGCTTCGGCGGGACGAACGGGTGTCTGGTCTTCAAACGCTGGACAGACTGATCCCCGGCTCAGGCCGCGGGACAAACTCCCGCTGCCTCGGCGCATCCTAAGCTCCTGCAGAGAGCCCCGGGATGTCCAACTCCGATCTCACTTCCATTCTTTTCCTTCTGTTTCTTCTGATCGGCCTGGCGCAGTTGCTGGGCTACGCTTTCATCAGGCTGCGGCAGCCCCGGGTCATTGGCGAAATTCTCGCCGGCGTCGTGCTTGGCCCTGCCCTGCTGGGGCGCCTGCCCGCCGTGTCGCGGCTCGTACACTCAGGTCTGCACGCTGGAAATATCCTGAATTTCATTTACTGGCTGGGCCTGCTCCTGCTGATGTTCCTCTCCGGCGCTGAGACGCAGCAGCTCTTTACCCGCGAGGAACGTCGCGAAGTGGGCTGGCTCACCATCGTTGGCACCGGCATTCCGTTTGTGCTCGGCCTCGTACTTGGCCCCTGGCTCATCTGGCCCTCGCTCGCCGGTCCCAACGGCAACCATATCGCGCTCATCATCGTTCTCGCCGTGGGTGTGGCCGTCACCTCGGTTCCGGTGGTCTCGAAAATCTTCGCCGATCTGAAGATCCTGCACACCCGCTTCGCGCGCCTGGTGCTCGGCGTCGCCGTGCTCGAGGACATCGTGCTCTGGCTGGCGCTGGCCGTCGCCACCGCGCTGGCCGGCCGGACCGTCTTCAGTCCGCGCCAGATGGCGCTTCACCTGCTGGCCACACTCGTCTTCTTCGCTCTCGGACTGACGCTCGTCCCCCGTATCGTCAAGCGTATCAACAAGGCCCGGGGCAACGTCCTTGCGCGACACTCGCCGGTCGCCTATGCCATGGTCGTGCTCCTCGCCTACTGTGTTGTTGCCGGCGCATTCGACATCAGCCTTGTCTTCGCCGCCTTCCTTGCGGGTTTCGCCGTGGTCCATAAGAAGCGCCGGCTTTTTGCCGATGCCCTCGATTCCATCGGCAAGGTTTCGTTCGCTTTCTTTATTCCGGTTTATTTCGCGATTGTCGGCCTGAAGCTGGACCTGGTGCGTGGCCTGTCGTGGTGGATGCTCGCCGCCTTTGTCCTCGGGAGCTGCGCGGTGAAGGTCCTCTCCGTCTCGCTCGCCGGGCGCTTTGCCGGCTTTCGCGGCCTGGACCTCATCAATCTTGCTGTTACCACCAATGCGCGTGGCGGCCCGGGCATCGTGCTCGCCAGCGTCGCCTTCGACGCCGGGATCATCAGCGCGCAGTTCTATACCACGCTGGTGCTTGCGGCCGTGCTCACTTCCCAGGCGGCGGGCACATGGCTCGACTACGTGCTGCGCAAGGGCTGGCCGCTGCTGACGCCCACCGTAGAACCGGTTGCGGAATTTGTCCCCGGAGAAGAATCTCTACCGGCAGCCTGATCGGTGGTCAGCCGCTCTGTTTCTTTGGCGGCTCTCACAGCTCCCCCCGAGTGCCTTCCGGGTCGGTGATCCAGCCGAACTTGCCGTAATCGGCTTCCTCGGCTTTGTCCTCCACCGGCACGCCCTCTTCGCGAAGCGCCTTCAGCAACTGGTCGAGGTTGTGCGCGCGGAAGTCGATCATGAAGCTGGCCTGACCGGCGCGAAATATTTCGTGTCGTGAGGAAAGATGGCAAAGTCCGGGAGAATCCACGTGAAACGAGTTACCGGCATACCGGCCGACAAAAAAGCCCATCCAAGGAATCGTCTCGGACAGGCATTCTAAAGCTCAGGGACCTGACACAGGCTAAATACCGTGCAGCCCGCTACGGCGTGCGAATGTAGCCGTGCTCGTTGCATTCGGCATCGCCAAAGGCGCCGATGATGATGCCGGCATTGTTGGTCCCCGTGGCTTCGCTGTTTAAGCAAGCGGCCCCCGGCGGATCGAAGCTGGTGAAGACACCATGGCTGAGGAGGAAAGAGTGTGCGACA
>Ga0335081_10015183_pt1 | contig 12453 bp, 10 predicted proteins | sample Lox_Sample_35_FD_206713 | JGI IMG/M metagenome (GOLD analysis project Ga0335081, IMG submission 206713) | Soil microbial communities from Loxahatchee National Wildlife Refuge, Florida, United States - Lox_Sample_3.5 | ecosystem: Environmental > Terrestrial > Soil > Wetlands | place: USA...
CCTGGATCAGTCGCAACCGTCGACTGGCCCGCGATTTCGAACGCTATGCCACAACGGTTGCCGCGTTCGTCCGTCTCGCAATGATCCGCATCATGCTCCGGCGCCTCACTGCTGCAAGCCCCTCGTCATGAATCCGAACTTCCCGGATGGGCTCTTAGAGAGATTTCCGGAAGACCCTACTCGAAGATCAACACCGACTACGATTGTGAGGCTCGCTCTCCAGTGTTCTAACGCAATCAAAAGAACCGACATTTCCCCGATGAACCGCCTATTTGTGCGTCCGGCGCCGGATAAATTTGCCAATTAAACACGCCCCGGCACCGGGAGCCCTCCGCTCTTTTCAATCGCCCTGTCCATTTCTTCTGCGGTGAGAAGCGGGGTAACGCTCATCTCAATAACGCCAGCGGAGTTCGCGGCAATCCTTAACGCCTTTTAGGCGAGCAGGGAGCGATCTTTAGACTTTTCCTTAAGCCGCGGCTCGTAAATTGCCGCGCGTTACAGGTGTTTACCTCCCTCCCTTTAGAGCCTCGGTCTTCGCACCACCGAGGCTCTTTTTTTATCTAAGCACTGCGCTGCTACTCGTTTTTGATCGCCGCTTTCACCTTCTGGGCCAACTCGGGCGTAATGTTGTGTATCCCATGGGCTGCCTTGGCGTGTTCGGCAGCTTTCTTCATCACTTCATCCTCGGTCGCACCGCGCGCAACGAAGTTGCACCCCTTCATCAGGTCGCCACAGTGGATGGCCTTCATCGTAGCCTCCTATCGTGCTTCTTGGTGAACTTGCTTGAAATGATGTTCAAGTGTCTTCCTTCGATACCTCGTCGTCAAGGCGATCTGGTAACACCGTCGAGGCTCTTTTTTCATTCAAGCGAACTGGCAGACGTCGCCTCCGAAAGTCGCAATGAGTGGAAAGGTTGGCCTTTCCCTTGGCCGGACGGACACGTTACGATGGCGACAATCGGCCTTGGGGGAGGCAATGCGACGACGCGAGTTCATTACGCTGATTGGCGGCGCGGCGGCAACGTGGTCGTCCGCAGCGGGCGCGCAGTCGCTTACTGATAGGACCGCCAAGATTGGATTGATACAGCCCTCACTTGCCGATCCAGTTGTTGCACGCGGCTATCCGGCATTTCTCGATGAGTTGAAAAAGTCTGGTTTTAGCGAGGGCCAAAATCTGACAATCGAAACGGTAAAGCTGGCTCAGGATACCCAACGACTTTTTGCCGACACAGCCGACCTCGTTCGATCCAACGTGGAATTGCTGGTCGCGGAAGGAACCGAAATTGCGCTAAAAGCGGCCATTGCGGCGAGCCCAACCGTTCCGATTGTCATCTGGGCCAATAACTACGATCCGATCGCACACGGCTATGTGAAGAGCCTGGCGCGGCCCGGAGGCAACATCACCGGCATAGTGTCTCTGCAAACGGAATTGGCCGCAAAGCAAGTGGAGCTGCTGACGCAGGCCCTACCCGGAAGAACCCGATTGGCAGTTCTCTATGATGAGAATTCAACGCCTACTTCAGTGCCCGTACGCCAAGCTATGTGGCATATCCGCAAGGTCTTTGCGTGGTCGAAAGTCAGCTCGAATATATTTGGCACCATCGCCGCATCAGAAAATTCAAGACGAGCGCCAAGCGATGAAATATCGCGAACACTGCAATCGTAAGCGCGCGGTGACTTCACCACGAGTACTTTGGCCGAAGCAGAAATGCGAGTGCGTGGGACACGCCTTCTTTCAATCATGGCTGCACCTCTGTGCCAGCCCCAACACCAACACCTATGCCAACACCATTGTCGGCATTCGGATGACGGCACTATCAGTGAAAGGGCTTAATCTGCCGTCCGTGGTAAAGACTGGCTTACCGGGAACTCCGAAATGAATGCACTGCGCCCGGTCAGGCTGGCTGGCGTGCGGCGGCCAAGATGCTCAGCTATGACGAGGCGCGGCGGATCGCCGCCAACGTCGCCAAGCTGTTGGAGCTGTCGCGCAAAGGTTAGCCAGCCCAAGGCACAAAAAATGCCCGACTGGCACGCGGCCACCGGGCAAGTTTTGGGCTAGAAACCGCCCCGTGGCAAAACGGGGCCGGACCTATTGGCATAATTGTGACGATGCGCGCAGGTCTAGGCGGCCCCTGCCGCGGGCCGCTGGTCATTCCCTGCGCGATGACGCTTTCTTAGGCATTGAACCACTCCGAGTGCTGCGTAATCGCGACAACGCACGCAGATCGCCAAAACCAGTGACATCAAATGGGACAACGCGAGCCAATTTTGCCGTGTCTGTGTTGGTTTGACGTGCGAGGCCAAGATTCTCCATATGATTGCGATGATAGCCATGATGCTGGTCTGACCTGCCCCAGGATTTTCGGACCACCGATTAGTTGAGAGACTGGCGCTCCCGATTCGGAGGGAGCAATGCGGCAAGGCCGGTTTACGGACGAGCAGATGGTGGCGATCATGCGCGAGGCGGATCGCGAACCGGTGGCGGTTGTGGCGAAGCGGCACGCCGTCAGCGAGCAGACGATCTACACCTGGCGCAAGCGTTTTGGCGGCTTCGAGGCGAGCGATGTGCGTCGCCTGAAGCATCTTGAGGCAGAGAACGCACGGCTGAAGAAGCTGGTTCCCGCACTCTTCGGACGGGCCGATGCACCTCACTCAATAGGATTAGCTGAAAATCGCCCATCAACAAGCCCTAGACACTAGGTGTGCTTGCCGGCTAATGCCGAGAATTTCCGTAAGCGGTTTCGATAACCGTTGAGAAGTACCATTGCCGAGCCGCCGGCAAGGTCAGCACCTACCCGTGAATGAGCATCATCCGGCCGCCTTGGATTCCCCGCGGCCCGGCGTCAATCTGCGTACCGCGCATTTGTAGATAGGGATTGCGACGGTTGGATGGAGCTGACCCAACCCAAGACCGCTGACGTAAGCGCGATCCCTAGCTCGTTTTCATCGGTGGCGGAGACGACAGCGCAGCCGGGCATCGAAGGCGAATCGCATAACTCGGGGTGATGACATTCCAGATAACCAGAAGCGATCAGTTCCGGCCCCGGAACTCCTCCGAACACAATATGGGCAAGTCCCTCCGCTTCGGCCGCAGCCCTGGCCCGAGCGCGGAACGCTTCAAAGGTTTCACCCGGTGCGGCCTCCCATTCGTGAGTGCCAAAACTGGCAATGGAAGCAACGCCGGGCGCAAGGCCGCCGATGATGTGGATCTCGACGATTGGCGGTGGTCTTATCCCGGCTTCCTGCTCTAACCGCTCTATCCTTCTGGAAATGTCACTTCGCAGGGCCCGTCCCATCTGTCCTGTTGCCACCAAAAATATCAATTATGAACCTTCTTGCATTGGGAAACGCTCTATCAAAGGCTTGCCGCGTCATCACCTGACCCGCACTATTGCGCAGCAGCCCGTCTCCTTCATTGACCCACAGCTCGAACTTGGGCGCAGCTACATGGTGCCGAGCCTCAAGGATGGCAAGCCTACGGCGAACATCGCGAGCCACTAAGGGCGCTTCCCCTGGAGGGGAGATTTGGCCTGCACCAAACGAAAGTACTCCGCCATCGCCTCGCCGGGCCTCAAGTTGCTTGGCTCACTAGGGCGAGCGCGGACGTCTGCCACAAACTGCCGATATACCCGTTCAGGCTCCTCGGGAGAGCTCCTTTCCGGTTGCGCAAGCCTGCGCTCCCGCTCCGGAGCGGCAGCAGCCGGTTCGACCTTGGTTTCGACCGCAGCCAACCGCCGATGCAATGCCCTGCTTCTCATTTTCTCATCCCGCAACTTGACGGTCTTCAAGGGCCTTCAAACGACGCTCAATTTCGGTAACCTCAAGTGCCTTCACGTACGCTTCGACGACGCGTGACAGCTCGCCCGCTTCCGTGGGCGTCAGCTCGCCGGACGCAACCGCGGTAGTGACTGCCGACATCACCTTGCTTGCGTCGTCCGCCGAGTTCAGGACAGGGATCTTGAAGTTGACCGGGCGATCACGTCGCGGCGGTAGGAGACGATCAAGGCAAAGGCGCAAGGCGGTTACATTTCCTCCCTTCGCCAGATCGATTGCGGTGCGAGTGAGGATTGCAGCTTCACCGTCAAGAAGTCCCTCCGCGATTACAGTTGCGGCATTACGGGCGCCGAGCGGACGCCCTTCAGGGTTGCCGGAGCGACCCTTCGGAAAAGGACGGCCACGCTGTTTCCCGGCTGTTGTTTCAGCAGTCACGGCAGATCAATAGCCACGTCGGAATCGTCGGGTAAGACTTTAGTGCGATCTCCCTTATACCCCCGATAGTGGACCGATTGCTGCGATGCCCCGAAGTGATACTTTGTGCCGATTTAGCGGAATGCTTCGCCTCCCTCGGCTCAAATGGTACGACCGAGCCCCGGAAGCGGGGGCCATCTCACGTGCGCTGCTGATAGGCCGGATGTTTCGGATCGGTCGGCCAGCCATCGAGGCCGATGCTTCTATCATAGCCGCGCTCAGTGATTAGGCGTTCGACTGTTGTGGCATGATCAACAGCGTTTAGGACAAAAACGCCATACGAACAAGGATGTGCTTCATCGGGTTCGATCCGGGAAGCACAGGGGAAGATTTGGAGCCGTCCGCAGCCCACTTTTTGCCCTATCGAAACGGCCGTACGCGATCAGGCTTCCTGCACCACGGCTGCGAGCGCTTTTGGGAGCCAGCGCGGCTCCAGGAAGGCCGGGAGGCCGGGAGGCGGGGAAGCGTAGCTGCCTTTGCGCAGTTTGGGGATGTGCAGCTCTCCCGTCCCAGCCCGCGTCTGCCACAGCCGGTCGCGGTAGCCGTTGCGCTGGACAAGCCGCTCAGCGCTCTTTTCCCCATAGGCGGCGCCGGTCTTGCCCTCAACCTCCAACTCCATCAGGCGCTGCACCGTGAAGCCAATCATCACGCGCAACAAATCGGCGTCGGAGCTCTTTTCCAGAAGCGTGCGAAGGTTCATGATCTCGTCGGTCATCGGTGGTTCTCCGAGTCAGGTTGTGTGTCGCAACCCAACCTTACCGGCGAATCATCGATGGCCGACCGCAAGCCGCTCGTTCGCTACGGCGCTATTGAGGGCGCGCTCGCTCGCGGCTTGCTCCGGCCCTCTTACATCACTCCCGGGGACCTAACCCCGCGGCGGGTCGAGCAGGTGTTCAGCGCAGCGTCCCCGAGACACACAAGGAGTGGTAATCTAGTTCTGTGCTGGAAATGGAGCACACCTACGTCCCGTTGCTTTGTGCTGGTTTTCCAGCACGGTCTTCACTTTCGGCGTGCTGGAAATGGCGCACGCTGGTGTGCTGGTTTTCCGGCACACTCCGTGCTGGAAACGGCGCACGGGGTTTTGCTTTGAACCTTGTGCCGTCCCAACGGTCAAAGTCGCGCGTCGGCGGGTCTTTCATGTAGCCAAGCTCGGTGAGCCGCCAGCGCGGCGCTTGGCCTTTGCCGTCGACGCCCAAGGCACCGGGCACCATCAGGACGATGAATCCGTAGTGCTGTAGTTCGCGATACCAGCGGGCGATCTCGTTGTGGTGAGAACCGATTTCATTGGATGCAACGCGCTGCGAGAGAAACAGGCGGCCGTTGTTGTGGGTATTCACGCTGTAGCGCCGTTTCAGCGCAATGTAGAGAGAGCGCGCGCCATGTGACGTAGCGCGCCATGCCGGACTGTCCAGCGTGCTTACGAGCAGCGGCACGAACGGCGGGAGCCGATTTTTGTGTCGCTCCTTTTCGTGCTTGTCGCGGCCCATCAATGTGCCTTCGCGAGCAGATCGAGCTTCGCCGCTATCGGCCCCAGTGGATGGAATCGCGGACGACTGTCATATCGTCCTTGGTGCGACGGTCGCGTCTTATTGAGCCTGCCCTATAAATGCGGCTCATGGCGCGGCTCCGTTGCGCGCGACTTGCAGACACGGATTTTCGGATTTAGCTATCGAATCGATCTGCTGCCCAGCATGATCGACCCGGGCCTCGCCACCGTCACCGCGGTGCGCGGGGCTCGCAGCTTTCTGGCGCGACATTCATGCCGCCGTCCCGCGCGCCCGCGAGGCTTGCCATGCGCGGTTATTCGCCACGGTCACGCCGACGCACCGTTCGCTCACATAGGTGAAGATCGGGCCATTACCGGAATTTTTGATGCGGCGGCCAGTGGCCTCAGAAAATCCGTTAAGTTCGCACCATTCCTTAAAGCGCATCACCCGATCATCATTCATCGCTTGCTGGCGACGGCGCTCTGCTTCGTCTTCGTACAGCGTCATTGACGAGCTCTCCCTGTGTCGGGGCTCGCCAAAAACAAAACGACGGCGAGCCAGAAAGTTGACCCGCCGCCGCGCGTGCGACGCCGTATTTCAAAAGTTATTACAGACCATCGACCTTTGCAAGAGCGCTCACGCCGTCTCATGCGCCGTCTTGGGGAATGACACGATCTTGCGCTCGCCGCCGCTGGTGATCGACTGGATATGATCGGCCCACAGCGCCAGCGCCGTCTTTACATCGCGCTCATATGGTGAGCGGTTGTAGACGCCTGCGACGCCGCGCCGATGGCCGCTGCGATGGTTCAAAGCGGCTTCGATGACGTGCGGCAGCACGCCGAGATCGGCCATCCGTGTCGCGACCGTTCGGCGCACATCATGCACGGTCCATTCCGCAACCGAGCTGCGGGTATCAAGCTGCTCTTTGAATTTCGCCCACCGGGTGAAGCCCACTGGCGAGCGATCACCGAACAGGTGATCGCGGTCCATGCGTCGGGGCACTGACTCAACGATCTGCAACGCCAGCGGGGAAAGCGGCACAGCGTGGGCGTGAGCGTTTTTGACCCTCTCTTTCGGCAGCGAAAGCGTGGCCTTGTCCAAATCGATTTCGCTCCATCGCACGCCGCCGATTTCCTCGCGGCGACAGCCGGTGAGCGCCAACAGCTTCAGGATTTTGCCGTAGTCGTCGTCCCCGCAGGCGCGCCAGATCGCGGCAAGTTCGGCATCGCTCAGCACGCGGTCGCGCGGTTTGGAATCTTCCGGCTTATTGGTTCCGATCACGGGATTGATCGGACGCGAGCCCATTAGCCCCTCGCCCATCGCCCACTTGAACATCGTCGAAAGGGCGGAGCGGGCGCGCCCCGCCGTAACGCTGCCGTTGCCGCGCGCGATTGCGCTAATGCGCGCGGCGACATCGGCGAGCGTGATCTCGGTTACGACGATCGAGTGCAGAGGTTTAAAATAGGGACCGGTCAAATACAGCTTGGTTACTCGGTAGGACTCCGGCCGCAATTTGCTCTCTTGCGCCTTGAGAAATTCGTCGACAACGGATCGCATGGTGTGCGCGTGTTTCAGCCTTGCCGCTGCCTTTTCACCCTGCGGGTCTTGACCTAGCTCGACCTTGGCCAGAACCTTCTTCGCGGCCTTGCGCGCTTCATCGACGGCAAGCTTCTCCACAGCGCCGATCCTCATACGCCGGGTGCGGCCATGGGCTCGATATTGAGCGACCCAGGTTCGGCGGACTCGGTCGCCGCTGGCGCGTAGCCGGATGCCGAAGCCCGCCAGATCGTCGTCGAAATAGATTGCGTCGGCCTTGCCGACCGGCAGTTTGAGTGTGGCGATCGTCTTGGTGTCGAGGTGCATTATCCGCCTCAGTTTGGGAAGCAACAGGGAAGCAATCGGCTGCTTCCCCGTGACCGTTCTTGCTTGCAACCAACAACGGAATTAGTCCCAAAACGGATGAAAGGCAACGCTCGTGACGCTTCCCGAAACCTTGTGCACACGTTCCGACATTAGCCGGACGTTAACAGCGCCTTGGTTATGCTGCGGGCTTGTTCGTTCGAGTCCGCATTCCGCCATGGCGCTGCAAGGTCCGTTCGTCGTCGTTGCCGACAGCCCGGCTGCGGATGTCGTCGCCGCCTTGCGCGACGACGGCGCCTTCCCGATCATTGAGACCGGCTGGGCCGACGCGCCGGCGGCGCTTGCGTCCGTCGAGCCAGAGGCCGTCGTGCTCGCCGAGCCGTGCGTCGACCTTGCCCGCGCCGCGGCGCTCGCCCATGCGCTCACGGCGCCGCGCAGCAACAAGCGCGCGCTGATCCCGATTGTCGCCCGCACCCGCGACGACGGCGTGCCCTGCGTGCCGGACGCGCTCGCCATCGCGCTCCATGCGCCGGCCGAGCGCATCGTGCGGCGGCTTGCCTCGGCGCTGCGCGTGCGCACCCTGCACGGCACGGTGCTGCGCCGCACCGACACGTTATCTTCGCGCGGCGAACTGCCGCCGGAATTGCCGCCGAGCGATCCGCTCGATGACGCCACCGTGCTGCTGGTCGGCCGCGGCCGCTCGTTTCCGGCACTGTCGGTTGCCTTGGGTGAACGGGTCGGCGTGATCGGCGCGCTCAGCGTCGAGAGCGCCGCCCGCACGCTCAACGCCCGCGACATCGACGGCCTGGTCATCGGCGACGGTTTTGGCCCGCGCATCGTCGAGGCCTTGCTGACGGTGCTGGCCGACGACGTCCGCTTCCGCGATTTGCCGGTCGCCGTGCTCGGCGGCCATCCGGCGACGCTCGAGCCGCACTGCCTCGGCCTGCCCAATCTCGAACGCACCGCGGATAATCCGGCCCGCCTTGTCGAGCGCTTCCTGCCGTTCGTGCGCCTGTACGCCTTCGGGCAGCGGCTGCGCCGCATGCTGAAATCGCTCGATGCCCACGGCATGGTCGATCCCGATACCGGCCTTCTCGGCCACGAGGCGTTCTGGCGCGATCTCAACCGCGCCGTCGACGACGCCGACCGCCGCGGCGTCGGGCTGTCGATCGCGCGGTTCTCGTTCGCCCGCGGCAACCGCCGGCTGAGCGTCGATGCCGCGCGCGTGCTGGCCCGGCTGATGCGGCAGGTCGATTTCGCCTGCCGCGAGGCCGACAATTCCATCTTCGCCGTGTTCACCGAGACCGACCTGCGCGAGGCCCACGTCATCGCCCGCCGCATCGCCAGCGTACTCAAGAACACCATGCTGCTCATGCCGGACAAAAAACCCGCCGGCATCGAAACCGCGGTGACCTTGGCGACGCTGAAGGCGACCGACAATGTCGAGAGCTTGATTGCCCGGGTGGTCGGCAACGACAAGTGAGCGCGCGCCGCGGCGTTGCGCAGCGGCCGGCGCGGTCCCACATTTCCCTGCATCAGGCACCTGCGGTAGGCTGAAGGCCGCAACCGACTCGAAGGATTTTGATCATGGCCCGCGAAATTCCGGCGCAAGAGCCAGCCGCCGTCCATGTCGACGTCGTCTCCGACGTGGTCTGTCCGTGGTGCTATATCGGCAAGCGCCGGCTGGAAGGCGCGCTGGCGCTCGTGCCCGACATCGCCGTCGACATCAACTGGCGGCCGTATTTCCTCAATGCCTGGATTCAGCGCGAGGGCATCGACCGCAAGACCTATCTGGAAACCAAGTTCGGCTCGGTCGAGCGCTATGCCGCCATTGCCGAGCGGGTCGCCGGCGCGGCCGCCATGGAGGGCCTCGCCTACGCGCCGGACAAGATGAGCCGGCAACCCAACACCATCGACTGCCACCGCCTGATCCTGTGGTCGCGCAGCGCCACCGATCCCGGCCGCATGAAGCAGCGCCTGATGGAGCTCTACTTCGCCGAAGGCGCCGACCTGAGCGATCCCAACGTGCTGGTCGACGCCGCGGTCGACTGCGGCATGGACGGCGATCTGGTGCGGCGGCTCCTCGCCAGCGACGCCGACCTCGACCGCATCGAGGGCGAGGCCAACAGCGCCAAGGAAGCCGGCATCGACGGCGTGCCCTGCTTCATCTTCGGCGGCAGCATCATCGTCACCGGCGCGCAGTCGCCGGAATATCTCGCCAACGCCATTACCCGCGTCGCCAACCAGGCGACGCGGCTGCGGGCGTAGACGTTTCCCTCTTTCTCCTCCTGAGTTCTGCCGCATGCGCCGCGCAGGCATGCCGGCGCGCGGTTCCAATCTTCGGTTGAGAGTCATAGAATTACGTACCTTGCTGGTTTCCAGGGAGAGACTGACGACGCGTTTTCATTCGTAATCAAGCAGGGGTGGTGCCATGAAGACGACGCTCAAGGCTGACCGAAGCCGCACGATCCTTGACGCCTTCGCGGTATCGGCCCTCGCCGACACGACCAGTGCACTTCGACCCCTGCGTACCCGTTTCATAAAAGCGCTGGCTCTCGCCGCGGCAGCCGCGCTGCTGCTGGCGCCGCTGCCCGCCGCCGCCCAATCGTCCACCACGCCGCCGGCCGCCGGCGCTGCGCCGCAGCCGACCGCAGAACCGCGGATTGCGCAAAGCCGGGAGGAGTGGAACGCGGCCATGCAGCGGCTGGCCTTTCCGAAGAAGGGCTGTTTCACGTCGGCCTATCCGCGCATCGAGTGGCGCGAGATTCCGTGCAAGGCGCCGCCGCCCTACCCGCAGCCGCCGCGGCGATCGGGCACCCCGGCCAATATCGTAGGCGGCCTCAGCGGCGACTTCGACGCCCACGTGCCGGGCGCCCTCTCCTCGGTGACCGGCTCGTTCGACAGCGTTCCCGCCGGGATCAGTGAGACCGGCACCGACCCGAATACGCATGTCGCCGGCATCGCCAACGTCTTCTCGCTGCAGCTCAATACCGGACCGTTTTCGACCCCGATGTGCAAGGGCGCCAACTATCCGCCGATGTGCAACGGCTTTCAGCAGTTCGTGTTCGATAGCGCCGACAGCTCGATCTATATCCAGTACTGGCTGCTCGACTACGGAACCAATTGTCCCTCCGGTTGGACTTTTTTTCTGAACCAGGGGGAGCCCGATTGCTATACCAGCACAACCCCGACGCCAGTCCCTGCCGTGACAATCGCGGACCTCAAACAAATAACCATGAAGGCAACGGCCGACCCATCCGGCAACGATGCGCTCATCTTCACCATAGGGCTCGGCAATCCCATCAACGCGACCAACCAGGACAGCGTCCTTAATCTGGCGCCGAACTGGCAGGACGCCGAATTCAACGTCTTCGGCGACGGCTGGGGCACCCAGGCCGTCTTCGGCGATGACACGACGCTTTCGGTCAGGACCAGCGTCGACGACGGCACCACGATCGCGCCGTTCTGCCAGACGAACAGCTTTACCGGCGAGACCAATGATCTGACCTTGACGCCGCCATGCTGCCCCTACGGCGTCTACAACGGCGCCCAGCCCGCGATCGTGTTCACCCAGAGCAACAAGCCCGGCGAGACGTCGATGTGCATCAACGGCACCAGCGTCGGCGACACCCATCTGTCGACCGTCTACGGCCTGCTCTACGACTTCCAGGCATCGGGCGACTTCGTGCTGGTGGAAACCGATCACGACTTCATGGTGCAGACGCGGCAGGCGTCGGGTGCGCCGCGCTGGCCGAACGCCTCGGTCAACAAGGCGGTGGCGGTACGGCTGGGCCAAAACCGCGTCGCCATCTGCCTCGATCCGGCCCGGCTTGAGATCGACGGCAAGCGCGCCGATCTCGGCGACGGCAAGTCGCTGACCTTGCCTGGCGGCGTCCAAGTCTCGCGCAGCGGCGACCTCTACGTCGTCGCGCGAAAGAGTGGCGAGGTCGTGCGCGCCCAGCTCAACGCGCCGACCAGCCACGGCTGGATCGACGTCTCCGTCGATGTCGGCCGATGGCCGCAAGTCAAAGCGCGCGGCTTGCTCGGCAACCCGACCGGCGTGACCGATCAGATCGCGACGCGGTTCGGCACGGTGCTGAGGGAGCCGGTGTCCTTCACCGACCTCTATCGCCGCTACGCCGACAGCTGGCGGGTGCCGAAGGACGAGTCGATGATCTGCAAGGACATGAAGCTCGAAACCGGCATTCCGACGCAGCCGTTCTACGCCAGCGACCTCGACCCGAAACAGCGCGAGCGGGCTCTGGCGGTGTGCAGGGCGGCCGGCGTGAAGAACGAAGCTCTGCTGGAGGCCTGCGTGCTCGACACCACGGTGATCGGCAACGAGACCGCCGCCAAGGTCTTTGCCCGCCTGCCGGCGCCGCGCGCGGTGGCGCCGCGCCCGGTCACCGTTCAGGCCAGATGAGACGCCCGGCGCTGCCAGACGATGCGACAAGGCCCAACGAGGAGAGGTGACACCATGAAATCTGCGATCAAAGCCATCATTGCTGCCGCTGCGGCTCTGTACGCCTTCACCGGCCCGGCCGCCGCCTACACGCTCGCCGGCGTCATTCCGCCGTCGTCGCCGCCGGCGCCGAAGGTGCTGCATCTGCACCAGCCGATTCCGCCGGGCAAAATCCTGTTCCACTTCTTCGCGCCCCCGGTCAACGCCGGCGTCGCTTATGCGATCGATTTCTGCATCGGGCCGGCGTTCAATCCGTGCGGCTTGCCGACCTCGACGGTCGTGACCGTGCCCAGAGGCCAGACGCGGATTCTGGTCGTGGAATCGAACATCTTCGCCCACAATATTTTCGTCGCCAGCCAAGGTACCAAGAAGCCGGTGCCCTACGTCGTGAATGTCA
>Ga0335081_10015184_pt1 | contig 12453 bp, 8 predicted proteins | sample Lox_Sample_35_FD_206713 | JGI IMG/M metagenome (GOLD analysis project Ga0335081, IMG submission 206713) | Soil microbial communities from Loxahatchee National Wildlife Refuge, Florida, United States - Lox_Sample_3.5 | ecosystem: Environmental > Terrestrial > Soil > Wetlands | place: USA: Florida...
GAGAAACGGCTGGTCTACGCCCTTCTCGGTCTCGATGTGCGCGACCGAGGAGGCACTTTGTTCGCTCTTGAAGATATCGGCCATCTATTGCCCGCTCTCGATCCCGAGGTTGATCTTCACCCACTCGCTGTCCTGCTGGGTGATGCCGTACTCCTTGCGCAAGGGATGGCCCTTCCAGCCATCAGGCAGCAGAATGCGGCGCAGGTCAGGATGGCCCTCGAAGCGGATGCCGAACATGTCGTAGCACTCGCGCTCCAGCCAGTTGGCTGTGCTCCAGAGTCCGGCCACGCTGGGCGCCGAATCGCCGTCTTTGATCATCGTCTTGATGCGCACGCGCTGGTTGTGCTCGAAGGAGTAGAGAATCCAGACCACGTCGAATTCCTGCTCCTTGCGCTGCGGATAGTGCACGGCGGTCACGTCCACGCAGAAGTCGAAGAGCTCATCGTCGCGCATGATCTGCAGCAACTCGAAGACGATGGAGGGATCGGCGATGATGTAGTTCTGCCCGAGATACGTCTTGGGATCGATTCCGGAACCGTAGCGGTTGCGCAGGCGCGTGACCATCTCCGACTCCCAGGGCTGCGGCGTGGGCCCGGCAGGCTTGGCGGGAGCGGCAGGCTTGGCTTCACCGGCGGGTTTCGGGGGAGCAGCGGCAGCCGCGGGTTTTTCGCCCGCGGCAGGCGGAGGAGAGGCGGGTTTCTGCTCTGGTTTGTCCTCGGGCATCTCTGAAATTTGCGATTTCTGATTTGCGATTTGTGATTTGTGTTTCCAGCCTCGTAAATCGCAAATCACAAATGACAAATCACAAATTCTTCAAATCCACTCCAGCGCTCCTTTCTTCCACACCCAAATGTAGCCCACGATCAGAATGGCCAGAAAAACCATCATCTCGATGAAACCGAACAGCGCCAGCGACTTGTAAAGCACGGCCCAGGGGAACAGGAAGATGGTTTCTACGTCGAAGATTACAAACAGGATGGCGACAATGTAAAAGCGGACCGTGTAGCGCTGGCGGCTGTCCCCGATGGGGTCGACGCCGCACTCATAGGGCATCAGCTTCACCTTTTCCGGCTTCTCGGGACGCACCAGCTTGGCCAGCGCCAGCGTGAGCGGAATCAGGATGACCACAATGGCCACGAAGATGAAGATGGGGACGTAGTTCTGAGGCATAGGGCCTTTAGGAGAACTGAAGATAGTAGCGCCGTTGCCGCCCGCGTTCAAGCGGCGATTTGGGCCGGTCAATTTCTAATTTCAAATTTGTAGTTTGGAGTCACGCGGTCCCCACTTTGCAAATTACAAATTACCAATTACAAATCGCCCGCTATAATCCAGGGTTTCATTCAAGAATCGCAGCACGTGACTATGCCTCTCGACGAAAACATCTATCAGCTTCGCCGGCAGAAACTCGCTGAGATCGAGGCGCTCGGGCAGCAGGCCTATCCGCGCAAGTACCAGACCACACACGAGATTCCGCAGATTGTCGGCGATTACAAGGACCGTGCCGCCGAACAGCTTGAGAATCCGAAGGTCGAGGTGCGCATTGCCGGCCGCATCATGGCCATCCGGCTGATGGGCAAGGCGGGATTTGCCCACCTGCAGCAGGGAGGCCAGCGGCTGCAGATTTACGTAAAGAAAGATGACGTTGGCGAGCAGGGCTTTCAGCTCTGGAAGCTACTCGATATCGGCGACCACATCGGCGTGCGTGGCTTCCTGTTCCGCACTCGCACCGGCGAGCTTACGGTCCACGTGCAGGAACTGACGTTCCTTTCCAAAGACCTGCTCCCGCTGCCCGAAAAATGGCACGGCCTGACCGACGTCGAGCTGCGCTATCGCCAGCGCTACGTGGACCTGGTGATGAACCCGGAGGTGCGCGAGGTATTCGTCCGGCGCGGCAAGCTGGTGCAGGCAATCCGCCGCTATTTCGACGCGCACGGCTACGTCGAGGTCGAAACCCCGATGATGCAGCCCATCGCCGGTGGCGCGACGGCGCGGCCGTTCATCACCCACCACAACACGCTCGATGTCGATCTTTTCCTGCGCATCGCCCCGGAGCTCTACTTGAAGCGGCTGGTGGTCGGCGGGCTCGACCGCGTCTATGAGATCAACCGCAACTTCCGCAACGAAGGCATCTCCACGCAGCACAATCCCGAGTTCACCATGCTGGAGTTCTATCAGGCGTACTCGGACTATCGCGACCTGATGAACCTGACGGAAGAGTTGCTGGCGCAGGTGGCGCGCGAGGTCACGGGGTCAACGGTAGTGACGCATGGCGGGCACGAGATCGACTTTGCGAATTGGCAGCGGCTCTCGATGCGCGAGGCCATCATCAAGTACTGGCCCGAGAATGCCGGCGCCAAACCGCAGATGTCAGATTTCGCCAGTGCGGAGTCCGTTGGCGCACTGGTGCAGCGATTCAATGCTGCACACCATCCGCACATGCCTTTTGACCCTGCCGATCCCGCCGGCAAGACCATCGCTGCGCTGTTCGAGGCCGTCGCCGAGGAGCACCTGATCCGGCCCACCATCCTCTACGACTTTCCCGCTGCGATCTCGCCACTCTCCAAACAGAAGCCAGACGAACCCGACTGGGTGGAGCGCTTCGAGATCTTCATCGGCGGCCTGGAATGCGGGAACGCCTTCAGCGAGCTGAACGATCCCGAGGAGCAGCAGCGCCGCTTCGAGGATCAGGTGCGCCAGCGCCAGCGCGGAGACGAAGAGGCCATGGCAGAAGTGGACTACGACTACGTACGCGCCCTCTCATACGGTATGCCGCCGACGGCAGGCGAAGGCATCGGTATCGACCGCCTCACCATGCTGCTGACAGGCTCGCCCTCCATCCGCGATGTAATTCTGTTTCCCTTACTACGTCCGGAAAAGCCCTGCGCTGAAGAAGCGAAAGAGGCGGGCACTACAGACGGCTAGAGGTTGAGAGCCGATCGGATTGTCGGGAAAACGGTTCCAATAATACTGCGCCAGACCGCAAACGCTCCCGCGAGCCAGATCAGCCGAGGTGAAATGTAATTGTTCTCTTGAGCCGAGTTTCCCCGCACATCCATGTGCCCAAGCTTCGTTCATAGTGCATTGCGATGCAATTTACGGACGTAATCTGAAGACGCGCGTGAGTAACGGGCTTTCAGGTGATCGAAGTAATTTGGAAACATGCCAGCGAACTTGACTCTACACTGGAGGCGTCTTGGCAAGCTTGATCTGCTCTTCGACCCATTGCTGAATAAGGCGACACTTGGGATCGCGCGGATCGAATCGTATGCCCACGCGGTGATCCCGCTTCCACCAGACCACGGCGTCCAGCTTGAGATTTAGCGCCGGAGAGAGACTGAAGAGAAGCCGCACTGGCTGCGATACGGACAGTCGGCTGGCATTCTCCAGTGCCATGCCTCCGGCCCCGATCTCCAAGGACCGAGCTATAAAGACATCCGTCCCGCACTCAACCTTCACGTCCGTGGCCAGGAATGTGCGCGGAAATTGTCGCGGTTGGAATAGCAAGCTTCGGCTCTCGCTGTTTCATTTATATCCTGTCAGCCGGCTCCATGAATAGAAAAACCATTGTTATTACCTCCAAGAGCCGTGAGGGGAATTCAGCACTCGCCTTGCCACACTGGGCTTGCTATGGATACTCTGAGAAGTTTGCTGAGGCCGCAACCATGCTCAAGTCGAAAATAGGAGAGACGTGGCGCTCAGCACGATTGGCCTCCGGCTTAGTAATCGTGCTCGCGACCTACATCTCCGCGCAACAAGGAATTCCCGAATACAACGACCCGAAACAGCCGCCACCAATTACAACCAGCAGTGTGCCGGCGCCCGCAGTGGCGGCAACCCGAAAGCTGACGTACGAATTAGACGTTCCCGGCTCAGGCCAGTGGGCCGAAACGGGAATCGAACTTGCAGCTGGCGACCGGCTGGTAATTGCCGCATCGGGCAGCCTCCAAAACTCTACTTCCCAAACGGCGGGGCCGGAAGGACGCGCCCGAGGCTGGCGCGACCTGCTGCGCGCCCTGCCGGTGAATGGCGCCGGTGGGGGCGCCTTGATCGGTCGTGTTGGGGATTCAGCGAGCGCAGTCCCGTTCTTGATAGGTGCGAGCAAGGAGATCACGGTAAACCGAGCCGGACGCCTGTTCCTGGGCATCAATCAGCTTTCCGACGAGAAGAGCGAAGGCAGCTTCCACGTGAGCCTCAAAATCATTCCCTCGCAGAAACCCGAGACGAATGCGATTGCGGAGCTGGCGTGGCCTCCCAGGTTGCTAAAGCAACTTCCGCGACGGGTTGTCGATGCGCAGGGTAGTCCCGGCGATCTTGTCAATTTCGTCTTGATCGGCTCCGAGGCGAGCCTGAAAACAGCCTTTCAAGAGGCAGGCTGGGTGCAGGTGGATCGCACCCGAAGCGAAGCGATACTACACGCCCTCATCAGCAGCACCTCGAAGCAGAACTATGTCGAGATGCCGATGAGTGAACTGTACCTCTACGGGCGCGCCCAGGACTTCGGCTTCGCGAGGGCTGAACCCATTTCTGTGGTCCAGAGCCGCCACCACCTGCGGGTCTGGAAGGCTCCGTTTAATTATCAAGGCCAGACAGTCTGGGCGGGGGCGGCGACGCATGATGTCGGCTTCGAAAGGGATCAGCGTACCGGCGGCGTAACCCACAAAATCGATCCAAAAGTGGATCTGGAACGCGAATTCGTGGGTTCCTGCTTCGACGAAGCTGGACTACTCTCCGGCAAGACATATGCACTCCCGTCTGATGCTTTAAAGGAAGCGCACACGGCCACGGGGGGCTTAATAGAGTCTGATGGCCGAGTCCTGATCATGATGCTGGCACCACGATCTCAATGAACGCCCAGCAGCAAGCTTTCCGTGTGCAGAGCAGAGGCTGTCTCCGGCCTTAATCCCGAATCCCCAGCGGCTTTGATATCATCCTTGTAAGCGTTTACTTACCTTGGAGCGGGAGTAGCAAGAGATGTGGATTGTCCGACTGGCCTTGCGGCGGCCGTACACCTTTGTGGTGGCCGCCATGGTTCTGCTGATTTTGGGACCGCTGGTCATTTTCCGCACTCCCACCGATATCTTCCCCAACATCAATATCCCGGTCGTCAGCATCCTGTGGAACTACACGGGATTGAGCGCCGAGGAGATGAGCAATCGGATTATCAATCAGACGGAACGAGCGCTCACCACTACCGTGGACGACATCGAGCACATCGAGTCGCAATCGCTGAACGGCATTTCGGTAGTGAAGGTCTTTTTCCAGCCGCATGCGAACATCAATAAGGCGATCGCCCAGGTAACCGCCATTTCCCAAACGCAGCTCCGGCAGTTGCCGCCGGGAACCACTCCACCGCTTGTCATAACCTACAGCGCCTCCAGCGTACCGATTATCCAGCTGGCGCTTTCCGGACAGAAACTCTCGGAGCAGCAGCTTTTCGACCTGGGGGTTAATTTTATCCGCACCCGGCTGGTCACGATTCCAGGCGTCGCGATCCCCTATCCCTACGGAGGCAAACAGCGGCAGGTGATCGTAGATCTCAATACTGCTGCACTGCAGTCGAAGGGCCTTTCGCCATTAGACGTGGTGAATGCGATCAGCGCCCAGAACCTGATCCTTCCGGCCGGCACTTCGAAAATCGGCCCGCTTGAGTACGACGTCGACATCAACGCAAGCCCCCGGACTGTTGAAGAACTGAACCAGCTCCCGGTCAAGACGATGGGCAGCGCTACCATCTACATTCGTGACGTGGCGTTTGTGCGGGATGGCTTCCCCCCCCAAACTAACATCGCGCGTGTGGACGGGCAGCGCGCTTCCCTGCTCACGGTTTTGAAGACCGGCAACGCATCTACACTGGACATCATTGCGGGCATCAAGGGGATGCTGCCACAAATCCAGGGAGGGCTCCCGCCAGAACTGCAAATCCGTCCACTTGCCGATCAGTCGATCTTCGTGCGCGCCTCCATCAACGGCGTGCTGCGCGAGGCGCTGATCGCCGCCTGTTTGACCGGGCTCATGATCCTCATCTTTCTCGGAAACTGGCGCAGCACGGTAATCATTGCGGTCTCGATTCCACTCTCGATCCTTACCTCCATTATCGTCATGAGCGCGCTGGGCGAAACCATCAACATCATGACGCTAGGTGGACTGGCGCTGGCCGTCGGAATCCTGGTGGACGATGCGACGGTAGAAATCGAGAACATTAACCGCAATATTGCTCAAGGAAAAGAGATTGAGCGGGCCATCCTGGATGGAGCGCAACAGATCGCCGTGCCGGCCTTCGTTTCCACGCTCGCAATCTGCATCGTGTTCGTGCCCATGTTCTTCCTGACTGGCGTTGCTCGGTACCTGTTCGTACCGCTGGCTGAGGCGGTGGTTTTTGCAATGCTGGCTTCCTACTTGCTTTCGCGGACCCTGGTCCCCACCATGGCCAAGTATCTGCTGAAGGGCCATGAAGCCGAAGCTGACCACTTGCCGGCGGAGAGCCGCAATCCGCTGGTTCGGATGCAGATTCGTTTTGAAAAAGCCTTTGAGCGCTTTCGCGAGCGCTACCGTGACATGCTGGAAACCGCACTGCAGCATCGGCGCAGAGCGGTGTTGCTCGGTTTTGTCGGGTTCTCAATAGCATCGCTCATTGTGCTTATCCCGTGGCTAGGTCAGGACTTCTTCCCCGCCGTGGACAGCGGCCAGTTTAAGCTTCACGTGCGCGCCCGTACCGGCACCCGGATCGAGGAGACGGCGCGGCTGTGCGATCTGGTGGAACGTTCCATCCGCGAGTACATTCCCGCGGAAGAGGTTGCCAGCATCATCGACAACATCGGACTCCCCTATAGCAGCATTAATCTGTCCTACAGCAACTCCGCCCCCATCGGGCCAGCGGACGCGGATATTCTGGTCAGTCTCGCGGAACATCACGCGGCCACGTCGCGGTACGTCCACGACCTCAGAATGAAGCTGGCGCGCGAATTTCCCGGCGTGACTTTTTCGTTTCTGCCGGCAGACATTGTGAGCCAGATCCTCAACTTCGGGCTGCCTGCGCCTATCGACATCCAGGTTGTGGGCTATGACCTTGATCGCAACCGCGAGTTCGCCCAAAACCTGCTCGACCGGATCAAGCACGTGGACGGCATCACCGATCTGCGCATCCAGCAGCCTTTCAACCAGCCTAAACTGCATATCAACGTGGACCGCACCAAAGCGGAACAGGTGGGCTACACGCAACGCGACATCGCCAACAATCTGCTCATCTCGTTGAGCGGGAGTTTTCAGACTTCGCCGACCTTTTGGTTGAATCCAAAGACTGGCGTCAGCTATTCGATCGTCACCCAGACCCCGCAATACCGCATGAGTTCACTGCAGGGGCTTGAAAATATCCCGGTAACCGGGGGAGGGGGCAGTGCCGCCAAGCCACAGATACTTGGTAGCCTGGCGTCGATTGCGCGCGGCACCGGCATGGCTGTGGTTTCACACTATGACATCCAGCCCGTCATCGACATTTTTGGCTCGGTCCAGGGACGCGATCTGGGCGGCGTTTCTCGCGATATCGACAGGATTGCGAATGAGGCCGGAAAGGAACTGCCGCGAGGATCGTCTTTGGTTGTGCGCGGTCAGATTAAGACGATGCGCTCGTCCTATGTTGGTCTGCTGAGCGGACTGGTGTTCTCAATCCTGCTGGTTTACCTCCTGATCGTCGTGAACTTCCAGTCCTGGCTCGACCCATTCATCATCATCTCGGCGCTCCCGGCGGCGCTGGCCGGAATCGTGTGGATTTTGTTTGTCACTCATACCACCATTAGCGTTCCGGCATTGACCGGGGCGATCATGTGCATGGGCGTGGCCACCGCCAACAGCATCCTGGTAGTGAGCTTCGCCAAGGAACAAATGGAGGAGGGCAAGGATTCAATCTCCGCCGCGCTCCAGGCGGGCTTCACACGCTTCCGCCCGGTTCTCATGACGGCGCTGGCCATGATCATCGGCATGGTGCCGATGGCCATGGGCATGGGCGAAGGCGGCGAGCAGAACGCGCCCCTCGGCCGAGCCGTGATAGGCGGTTTGGTTTTCGCGACCGTGGCGACCCTGTTCTTCGTGCCGGTGTTCTTCAGTTTGCTGCATGGTTTGCGGGCACGACGGTCGGCAACGGGTGCAGGGCAATGAGGGCTGCGGAGTTTCTGGCATGAACGAATCGGAGAATCGAAAACCGGCGGGCCGGCCCCGCCATCACTATTGGATCGCCATTTTGGCTGCGTTGACCGTTGTCGTGCTGATCGTCTCCGGCATTCTGCCACGCATTCAGGCGCGAGCGAATCTGCGGCGCGAAACCCAGGAGATGGCGGTGGCCACCGTCAGCATCGTTCATCCCAGACGTGCCCCAGCATCCTCGGAACTCGTGCTTCCCGCCAATATCCAGGCGTTTATCGATGCGCCCATCTATGCGCGCACCAATGGCTATTTGAAGAAATGGCACGTTGATATCGGCTCACGCGTTAAGGAGGGACAGCTGCTGGCGGAGATCGACACCCCTGAAGTCGACCAATCCTTGCGCCAGGCACGGGCTGACCTTGCTACCTCGCAGGCCAACCTTAATCTGTCGCGGATCACTGCTGAGCGCTACCAGGACCTTCTGAAAACGGATTCGGTATCCAAGCAGGATGCCGACAATGCCGCCGGAGATTATGCAGCCAAGCAAGCGATCGTCCACTCCGCGGAAGCGAACGTCAAGCGACTGGAGGAATTGCAATCGTTCGAGAGGATTTATGCTCCTTTTAACGGCGTTATCACAGCCCGCAATACTGATATTGGCGCGCTGATCGACTCGGGTGCGAGTGGCGGCACACGCACCGAATTATTCCACATCCTGCAACCGGAAAAACTTCGAGTTTACGTGAACGTTCCCGAAGCGTACTCGCAGGCGTCCAAGCCAGGGCTGGTCGCGGACCTCATACTGGCTGAGTTTCCCGGGCAACGCTTTCAAGGCAAACTGGTGCGCACAGCCAGTGCCATCGATACCAACACTCGCACCCTGCTGGTCGAGATCGATGTCGACAATCCGACAGGAACACTGCTCAGCGGCGCTTATGCCGAAGTACACCTCAAGTTGCCGCTTGCGAATTCCTCGCTGATACTGCCAGTAAGTACGCTGCTGTTCCGATCAGAAGGATTGCGCGTTGGCATTGTGCCGGACGGCCAGCATGCCGAACTCAAACCGATCAGCCTCGGACATGATTTCGGCGCGGAGGTAGAAGTGGTCTCGGGTCTGAATGGAGACGAGGCCGTGATTGCTAATCCGCCCGATTCCCTCATCTCCGGCCAGGCGGTCCGCATTGTGCAGACACCGTCTTCCGGAGCCGCGCAATGAGTGCGGTTTCGATTTTACGGTTAATGGCGGCCTTGTGCCTCACGTTCTGGCTCGGCGGTTGCGCGGTGGGACCTCGGTACTCACGTCCGCAAGCACCCTCGGCTCCCGAGTTTAAGGAGACTCCGCCCAACTGGAAGCAGGCACAGCCCGCCGACCAGGTGGTGCGCGGCAAGTGGTGGGAGGTCTTCCAGGATCCGCAGTTGAATGCGCTCGAAGAGCAGGTCACGGTCTCAAATCAGAATCTAAAAGCAGCGCAAGCGCAGTTTCTCGAGGCGCGGGCGCTGGTGCGACTGAATCGCGCGAATCTTTATCCGACGGTTACACTCGGCGCTTCCGCGACCCAGAGCACGTTATCGACCACCACCCCCAAAACCGGCGCAAAGAGCAACTACACTGACCTGGTACTGGCCGCCGATGTTACCTATGAAGCCGACGTGTGGGGCAGCGTGCGACGGACAGTTGAAGCGGCTCGCGCCAATGCCCAAGCCAGCGCGGCCCTGCTCGAATCGGTTTCGCTCAGCCTGCACGCCGAGCTCGCCTCCGATTATTTTCAACTGCGCACGCTCGATGCCGAAGAACGCCTGCTTACCTCTACCGTGACCGCGTTCGAAAAAGCGCTGGAGCTGACCACCAACCGCTATAAAGGCGGCGTGGCGTCCGCGGTCGATGTGGCCCAGGCCGAAACACAACTTGAAACCACGCGCGCGCAGGCCATCGACGTGATGGTCGCGCGGCAGCAGTTCGAGCACGCCATCGCCGCGCTGATCGGCCAGCCCGCATCGACCTTCAGCATTCCGGCTTCGCCGTGGGATACGCCGCCACCCGCGATTCCGCCCGGTCTTCCTTCAGACCTGCTGGAGCGGCGTCCGGACATAGCCGCTGCCGAGCGCCAGATGGCCGCGGCCAATGCGCAGATCGGGGTTGCCCGCGCCGCTTATTTTCCACAGATCACATTCAATGGGGGTGCCGGTTTCGAGAGCAGCGCGCTCACCAACTGGCTGACTGGCCCCAGCGGTTTCGCGGCGGCAGGAGTTTCGGCGCTGGTCACGGTCTTCGACGTTGGACGCCGGCGCGCTGGCGTTGAGCAGGCGCAGGCTGCCTACGATCAGGCGGTCGCCAACTACCGCCAGTCGGTGCTGACGTCGTTTCAGGAAGTGGAAGACAATCTGGCGGCGCTACGCATTCTGGATGATGAGGCCAAGACTCAGGCGGTGGCCGTCACAGCGGCAGAGCATTCGCTGCAGCTTTCGAACAATCGCTACCGCGGCGGAGTGGTCACCTACCTCGAGGTAATCACCGCGCAGAGCGCGGCCTTGAGCAACGAGCGCGTGGCCGTGGGCATCCTGCGCCAGCGCATGACCACGACCGTGCTGCTGATTAAAGCCCTGGGCGGAGGCTGGAACGTGGCGAAGCTGCCGGTAGTGTCGAGCAACGCTAAGCCGCAAACTTCGGGGCCGCAGCAGAACCATGCGCAAGCGCTACCATGAATCCGGCCCAAGGAAACTGTTTCCCAAGTCGCTGAGGAACTCTGGCCAAGACTCTCTGGGCCCGACGGGAACCTAGGGCCCGGATGCGACCACCTGAATTGCGTTAACCAGAGGATTTCCGGCCGTTCCTGTGGTGAACCGGATCGTGATGGTGCCGCTGCTGGTCACGGTGAAGGTTTCGTCGACAGCCTTGAACGCCGCTCCAGCGGCCTTATAAATGTCAAAGTTGGAAAGCACTTTCGTTCCGTTGATGGTCACGTTGAACACGCGCTTCCCCGCCGCCGTCCAGTAAAGCTCCGCGAACTTGAGCGTGACCGAATACGTGCCTGCCGGCGCGGGAATTGCGTAGCTGAACGATGACCCGAAGCGCGAGGTTTTGTAGAGCGTCGGGTCGGCCGTATTCGTAATGTTCGTGGTCACCGTGTAGGGGCCGCCGCCCGAGTAGTCGGTATCAGCCACCCAGTGCTGCCCGAGAGAATCGGCGTATGCCGGTCCGCCCGAATTGATGCGTACCGGCGTGAAGCTCGGCGCTGGAGTCACCGTCAGGGTTGCGGTCTTCGAGCTGCCATTGAACGTCGCCGTGATCACCGCCGAGCTCGCCGAACTGACGGAAAGCGTGGTTACCGTGAAGGTAGCAGAGGTGGCGTTCGCCGCGACCGTTACGCTCGCCTGTACTGTCGCCGCCGACGTGTTACCGCTCGACAGTGTTACGACGGCTCCGCTAGCGGGAGCGTACCCGTTGAGTGTCACCGTTCCGGTCGAGGTGGCAGAGCCGCCCACGACGCTCGTAGGGTTCAACGCCAAGGATGTCAGGCCGGTGGCCACCGGGTTCACCGTCAGTGTCGCTTGAACCGACCCATTGAGGGTGGCAGTGATGGCGGAGGTCAAGCTCGAGCTGACCGCATTCGAAGTGACGGGAAACGTCGCGGATGTGGAGTTGGCAACCATGACAGAGCTTGGCACTGTCGCCGCGGAGGGGTTGCTGCTGGACAGGGCCACCGAAACTCCGCCCGCGGGCGCGGGCCCGTTCAGTGTCACGGTGGCGTTCGAGTTGGCGACGCCTCCTAGCACGGTCGTGGGATTCAACGACAGCGACGAAACCGCGCTCACACCCTGCGTACCGGGCGCGGGGATGTTGTAGGTATCGGCGATTGATCCGTTGGTTCCGGCGCCCGCGAGAAACGCTCTCACGTATTCGACGGTCACGCCATTCGTTGGAGTCACGGTCACCAGAAGATGGCCGGAGTTAGGAAGCACTGTGAGCGTGTAGACACCATCCTTCGTATACTCGCCGAAACCGTAGCCGTAGGTGGCATCGGCGGCCATGGGGACCAACTGATAAACCACGCCGTCGCGCTGCTCGTGGACGTACTCATGGTCATGGGCGTGAAAGAACGCCGTGACGTGGTTGGCAACGAGCAACTGGTGGACCGGCAAAGCCCATCGAGAGTCCACGTCAGTCCGGCGCGTATCGAATGCCCAGGTCGTCCCGTCATCGTTGTATCCGCCCCATTCGACGTAAGGGACCGCGTAGGCGCCACCCCGCCCGTAATCGTCCATGCCTCCCGCTACCTGATGGGCGAAGATGAACTTGTACTTGGCGGTGCTGCTTTC
>Ga0335081_10015185_pt1 | contig 12453 bp, 13 predicted proteins | sample Lox_Sample_35_FD_206713 | JGI IMG/M metagenome (GOLD analysis project Ga0335081, IMG submission 206713) | Soil microbial communities from Loxahatchee National Wildlife Refuge, Florida, United States - Lox_Sample_3.5 | ecosystem: Environmental > Terrestrial > Soil > Wetlands | place: USA...
CTTTCTTAAATCTAGTTCATCATCGATCTTTTTCCAATTTTTCTCTACGCTGGTTAATGATTGGTCAATTTTCTCCAAGTTTAATCGTAATATTTCTTTTTGTTTTTTCATTTAATCTATGTTGTGTATTTTCATATCTAAAATACATTACCTGAAATAAATAGCAGAGATTTAGAAAGCTCAAACTAAAATCAAAAGAAAAACTTGAAAAAGTTAAGTATATCAAGTTCTTCTGCAGAATAAATATTAGAAGTGTAATCTATGCACAAACGAATGAACCCTCGAGAGCAAAAACGCATGATGCAACGAATGGGAATGAACATGGACACTGTTGCTGACGTTCAACAAGTCATTATTAGAACAGCAGGAAAAGATATTGTAATTGATGAACCAGAGGTTGCAATTTTACAAGTCCAAGGACAAAAAATGTATCAAGTTATTGGGGGGCAAGTTTCAGAGCAAGCACCGTCACAGCGCCAAGCAGCAAAAGTTGCTCAGCCAACTTTTTCCGAAGAAGACGTAAGGCTTGTGGCTGATCAAACAGGGAAAAGCTTGGAAAAAGCAAAAGATGCCCTTGAGGAATGCAAGGGAGATTTAGCGAAAGCAATTTTGCTTCTTCAATCTTAATTTTAAGGTTATATCTAAGATGTCCTCATCTATCTTAATGAAGGAGCTTGGGCAGTGCTTCAAAACGTAGACATAGCGGTCATTGGACATCTCTCAATTGACACAATTTTATTGCCCAAAAGAAAGCTCCCGTTTGTAGTTTTAGGCGGCGCTGCAACCTACACTTCGTTTGTTGCTAAACGTTTGGAGGCAACCGCTTCAATTATTTCAAGAGTGGGCGGGAATTTTCCAGAAGCTTACTTGTGGTGGATAAGACAAGAAGGCATTGATCTTTCCGGTGTAACAAAAAAAACTGATGAGCCCTCTACATGTTTTGAACTCAAATATAATGAAGATTTGTCTGAAAGAGTTCTGAAATTGAAAAGTAAAGGCGCACCAATAAACTTGGCAGATGTACCAGCAGATTTACAGGCTAAAGCAATTCATATTGCCCCAATTGCCAACGAAGTGTCTTTAGAAGTAGTTGAGCATCTAAAACAATGTGCTGACGTTCTGTCACTTGACCCTCAGGGTTTACTTCGAAGCTTCGACGGAGAGGGAAACGTCACCGAAAACGCTTCAGTAGATGCTTCAATATTTAGCTTAATTAACATTTACAAGTCCTCACAGAACGAAATCTACAAGTTGACAGGCGAGTCAGAGCTGAAGCCAGCGATTAAGGCGATTCACGATGTGGGAGTTGAAACCGTGATAGTGACGATGGGCGCTAAGGGCTCAGTTCTCTCAGTCGAAGGAGCACAATACAATATTGCTGCTTGCCCTTCGCAAGTTCTTGTTGATCCTACAGGTGCAGGAGACGTTTTCATGGGCGGATTCTTAACAGAGTATCTGCGCCAAAAAGATTCAACATGGTGTGCTTGCGTCGGTTCAGCTGCGGCTTCAGTAGTTGTGGAAGGTTTGGGACCCACTTATTTTGGCAAGAAAGAAGAAATTTATCAGAGAGCCAAAACATTGTATGAAAAGGAACTTAAGCAATAGCGGTATATTTACGTAATAAACTAGTCACCGAGGCTTCAATTATGGGTCGCATAGAAAAAGGGCAAAAATGCAATGTGTCAGGTTGCAGCCAAGAAGCTGCCCGTTCAATATCAGCTGACAAAGTCAAGGCTGCTGGCTTAAATGTTAGCAGCAAAGAAAACCGAGCTTACATTTGCAAAGAACATTACAAAGAATTTAAGAAAAAAACTAAAAAAGATAAAACGCTTGATAAATGGCGTTACGGTCGCTAAGAAGAGTGAAATGCTATGCGAATATTACAATTACATTCTAACTTTATAGTTTTTAAACCAGTTCAAAAAGAAATTTCGATAGCGGAGGAAGCAGAACAAAAAGAAAATCGGGTAGAAGAAGTTGTAGTTTTGTTTACTGCTATTGAAGAAGGAGACACCGTCCAAATTGGGCAGAAAGCTATCGATGACGTCCGAGCATTTTTAGGAAGGCAGAAAACAAACCGAATACTAATCTATCCGTTTGCACATTTAAGCAGCAATCTTTCTCAGCCTTCAGAAGCTCTCAAAATCATCAAATCCATGGAAACACACGCTAAAGAGAAAGGTATAGAAACTTATCGTGCCCCATTCGGATGGAACAAGCAATTTACCATTTCGATCAAAGGTCACCCGCTCGCTGAACAAGCACGCTCATACGCGCCTACGCCAGATTCCACTGAGCCCCAAGCTGAAAGTGTATGCAAAAAAGAAGAAGAACCCGTTTCAGCAGCTTTAAAAGCAGAGGATAAGATGCAGTCATTTTGGCATGTTATCTTGCCAGATGGATCTTTGGTGCCGATTGAAGAGTTCAAATTTAAGGGACACATTAACCTCCAAAAGTTTTCACAATATGAAATTAAGAAGGCTAGAGCAGTTACTCAAATGCCAGCTCACGTTACGTTGATGAAGCGGTTGGAAATTGCTGATTATGAGCCGGGAAGTGACCCTGGAAACATTCGTTGGTATCCCAAAGGGCGCATGATCAAGTCTTTGTTAGAGCAATATGTCAGTACCATAGTAGCTTCTTACGGTGGTATGGAAGTAGAAACTCCCATTATGTATGACTTCAACCATCCAAGCCTCAAAAGCTACTTAAACCGTTTCCCTGCGCGTCAGTATGTGCTTAAATCGGAGGACAAAGAACTGTTCCTTCGATTCGCAGCATGCTTTGGCCAATTCTTAATGGCACACGATGCCCAATTCAGCTACAAACAACTTCCAATCAAATTGTATGAATTAACCCGCTATAGTTTCAGGCGCGAAAAAAGCGGTGAAGTCGTTGGCTTAAAGCGTCTGCGAGCTTTCACCATGCCTGATTGCCATGCTTTCTGTGCTGACCTTGACCAAGCTAAGAAAGAGTTCATGGTTCGCTTCAATCTAAGCATAGATGTTCTAAGCAACATAGGCTTTTCAAAAGACGATTACGAAATCGCCATGCGCTTCACTAAAAACTTCTATGATGAGCATAAGGAGTTCATTGCTGAATTGGCAAAACAGTTTGGCAAACCGATGTTGGCTGAGGTTTGGAATGAACGTTTCTTCTATTTCGTACTTAAATGGGACTTGAACTTTGTTGACAACCAAGACAAAGCTGCTGCACTTAGCACGGACCAAATTGATGTGGAAAACGCGCAACGCTATGAAATAACCTACGTCGACGAGAAAGGAGAAAAACAGTACCCGTTAATTCTCCATTGTTCACCCAGCGGAGCTATTGAACGGGACATTTATGCGTTGCTTGAAAAGGCTTATCGTGAGCAGATGGCAGGGAAAGCACCAATGTTACCACTGTGGCTTTCACCGACACAGGTAAGGTTGATTCCGATTTCCGATAAGTTCCTTGAAAAGATGGGACAAATTGCTCATCAAATTGGTTCACACAACATTCGAGTAGACATCGACGACAGCTCGTCAACGCTACAAAAGAAGATTCGGGAAGCAGAACAGGAATGGGTGCCTTACATTATTGTTGTCGGAGAAAAAGAAGTTGAGTCGGGATTGCTATCAGTTAGAGACCGCGAGCTTAAGGGTCAACAGCAAAACATGACTGCAGAACAGTTGATAAAGAAAGTGTCTGAGAAAATCGCTGGCAAACCTTTCAAACCTCTGCCTCTACCAATGCATCTCTCAAAGAGACCTCAGTTCCATGGTTGATAAACGAATTACATGTATCGTTGACGCAAAATATATCAAACAAACCAACACTATGAAACATTGTAAGAAGCGAAAACCAAATGAACAATGAGTTACAAGTCTACATAGACGGCGAATTTTATCCAAAATCGCAGGCCAAGATTTCAGTCTACGACCATGGATTCCTTTACGGAGACGGCGTTTTCGAAGGAATCCGAGAATACAACGGCACAGTATTCAAGCTAAAGGAACACATTGACCGTCTCTATCGTTCAGCACATGCCACTACAATAACAATACCATTAACTAAAGAAGAAATGATTCATGCGGTAGTTGAAACCCTAAGAAAAAACAAAATGAAAGACTCATACATACGCCTGGTAGTAAGCAGAGGAGTTGGAGATCTCGGTTTGGACCCGCGCAAATGTCCGAAACCTACAATCATAATTATTACTGACACAATTAACATAAAAGCAGGTAACGCCAAGGAAACCGGAGTTACAACCATGTTTTCTTGGGTTCGCAGAAACCCAGTTGATGCAACAACACATGAGATAAAATCGCTCAACTACCTAAACAGTGTGCTGGCAAAAATTGAAGCAAACGCTTGCGGAGTTGACGAAGCCATATGTTTGGAAAGTAGCGGTTGTATAGCTGAAGGTGTGGGCGAAAACGTTTTCATAGTCAAAAACGGCGAACTCTTTACTCCACCAACTTCAACAGGTGCACTTGCAGGCATCACCGCCGAGATAGTAGAAAATCTTGCAGTCAAACTGAAAATAAAACTGACAGTAACCAATATCACTCCATTTATGATGTTCACCGCAGACGAAGCTTTCTTTACAGGAACCGCCATGGAAATGGTGCCAATAAGAGAAGTCAACAAACGATCAATCGGAACAGGCAAACCTGGACCAATCACCAAGAAACTGATGAATGAATTCGAAAAAGTAATCGAAGATCCAACGCAAGGTACAAAAGTCTAATTTTTCCTTTTTAATTATTCATTAACCTAATTCGGCTTTTAGTTTGCAAGATAGAAGACAGCTGTTGAATTCTACTAAAAACAAATTAGTGAAATAGTTGGTAGAGCAAGTTTTGGAAACAACATTTTACGCTCTATTGTTTTTTGCTTTTGCTTTTCTTCATGAATATTTCCAAAGCATCGAAAGCTTCTTCTAGCTCTGGGATTGGCGGAAGGAATACTGCTCTGGCATGTCCTTTGCCGTAAACCGGGTCGAAACCTGAGCCATTGACGATTAGCACACCTGTAGCTTTTAGCAGATCAACAACGAAATCCATGTCGGTTTTCCATCTGGTGCCTACGGCATGTATTTTTGGGAAGATGTAGAATGCTCCTTCAGGCTTGGTGGTGCTTATACCTTCAATCCCGTTAAGTCGCTTGCATGAGTAGTCTCTTCTTTGGCGTAGTTTTTCGACTACGCCTTTTATGTGGTCTTGTGGTCCGTTAAGGGCTGCGGCGCCGGCTTTTTGCACGGGTGTATTGGCACATAGACGGATGCGGCATTCTTTTTCAATTCCTTGCCTGAGCTCGTCAAGTTCGCCGTTTTCGTCTTTAAAGTATAAGTAGCCTAAACGCAGCCCTGTCATTTGGTAGGCTTTGGAAAAACCGTTGAACCCCAGAACAGGCACATCTTTGGCTAAGCTGGCGGTGCTCACAAAATTGTCGGAGTAAGTAATTTGATCGTAGATTTCATCCGATAGAACAAGCAGCTTATGTTCAGCGGCAACATCCAACATTTCTTTAATCATTTTTCTACCATATACAGCGCCAGTCGGATTATTTGGATTTATGATTACAAGCGCTCGAGTTTTCTTGGAAATCTTCTTGCGCAAATCATCCACATTAGGTTGCCAACATTCAGATTCGACAGTTTCGTATGCCACTGGGGTACCATCGAAGAATCGTGTATAAGAAATGTAAGGTGGATAAGTTGGTCCAGGAAAGAGAATTTCGTCACCTCTTTCCACAATGGCGGCAAGTGACATTTGTATGCCTTCGGATATTCCTTCTGTGATGAGGACATCGTCGGCTGTTATGTTAACGTTGTTAACGCGTTTTTCTTTCTTAGCAACCGCTTCTCTGAGTTCCAGAATTCCTTCTGAAGGCGAGTAATAATTGTTATCTTCTTGTAGAGCTTTGCATAAGGCTGCTTTGACATGTGGGGGAACGGTTAAGTCGAAGGCAGCAGGGTCGCCGATATTTAAGTAATAGATTTTTTTGCCATCTTCAATTAGCTGCTTAGTATGGACTATAACATCGCGAATAGCGTATTCGATATTTGAAGCTCTGCTGGTTACTTTAACGTTCAAGTTATGTTACCTGTTACCCCAAACACTCACGATTGGAAAAATAAATCTTCCTAACTTAAACAACTTTTCGGGCTTACTTTTACATACCACATAGAAAAAAAATGGTGGCTATCAATACGACCTTGCAAAATACACCGTTTCAACAGCTTTTTGCCCGCAGTGAACACAGTTCGCCGTTGGTTCTTCTTTCTGGAAAGGCCGAACTCTTATGGTTGCGCCTGTTTCATCTTTTATCTTTGCTTCGCAATCGGGACTGCCGCACCATGTTGCCTTTATGAATCCGCCTTTGTCGCAGATGATTTGTTTAAATTCTTCATAAGTCTTGACAGCGGTGGTTTTTTCTTGCAGAATTGTTTTGGCTTTTGCAAATAGATTATCTTGAATTTCCTGCAGCAGATGCTCTGTTGTAGCTGGGATGTCTGCTTCTTTAACTGGGGTTTTTTGACCAGTGTCCCTTCTAACCATGACAACTTGCCCTTGTTTTAAGTCACGTGGACCAAGCTCAATTCTAATGGGTACGCCTTTGAGTTCCCATTGGTTAAATTTCCAGCCTGGAGTATACTCATCACGACCATCCAAAATCACATTGTAGCCCTTTGCTTTCATGGTTTCACTAATCTCTTTAGCTTTAGCAGCTATAGCCTCTGGTTCAGCGCCCTTGAATGGAATAGGTACAATAACAACTTGCACAGGCGCCACTTTAGGAGGAATAATCAAACCTTTATCGTCACCGTGAACCATTACCATAGCACCAATTAGCCTTGTTGTGATCCCCCAGCTAGTTTGCCAAACATAATGGTCCATCTTATCTTCGCCGATGAACTTAACTTCAAAAACTTTGCCGAAGTTTTGGCCAAGATTGTGGCTGGTTCCCATCTGCAACGCTTTGCCATCAGGCATAATCGACTCGAGAGCTGTGGTATATAGTGCTCCAGCAAATTTTTCGCTATCACTTTTTGTCCCGACAAGCACAGGAATCGCAAGGTAGTTTTCCATAATGTCCTTGTATTCATTTAAGGCATACATGACTTCCGCTTCTGCTTCCTCACTTGTAGCGTGAGCAGTATGTCCTTCTTGCCAAAGGAATTCTCTAGTACGAAGAAACAGCCTCGTAGCTTTAGTTTCCCAGCGCACAATATTGCACCACTGATTAATTTTAAGAGGCAAGTCTCTCCAACTACGAATCCACTTAGAAAAAGTCGCGTACATTACGGTTTCACTAGTCGGTCGGACAGCCAATTTCTCCTCCAACGGGGTGTTACCACCCATCGTAATCCACGCTACTTCGGGCGTAAAACCAGCGAAGTGTTCAGCTTCTTTTGTAAGTAAGGCTTCAGGAATAAACATGGGAAAATACACGTTTCGATGTCCCGTGGCTTTAATTTTCTTGTTTAAGATTTCTTGGATTTTCTCCCAAATCGCATAAGCATCTTCGCGGATAATCATACAGCCTTTAACTGGCGCATAATCTGCAAGTCCAGCTTTCAAAACAACTTCCACATACCACTCCGAGAAGTCTTGATTTTTCTTGAAGGTGACTCCAATATCTGACATTAAGGATTTCTCTTCTTTGGAGTTCTATGCTTACAGCATATAAAACCATAACGGGATAATCTTAGAAAAAAGTCATTTATGGAAGTTGGCATAGAAGGAAATCTGGTAATTTATCTTCTAAAGATGGATTTTTTTTCAGGGTAGTCTTTGCATTCGTAGATTCGCAGTTGCCTTTGAGGTTCAATGCGGCATCTTTTGCGCGCATTCTTTCGTCTTATCAGTGGCGCCAGTTGAAAGAAGGGGCATTTGGAACAGAGTGTGCTCAAGGTTTCTCGTTCCTACCGCGTCATCATTTTTCGAAATACTGGCAATGCAATGGCTATCATGACTACTCCGAACGCGATGAGGACAATGAGGTCAGTGGATATTTGAGGTATCCCTGCGCCCAGCACCATGACTTTTCTTAGAGCATCTGAAGCATACGTTAAGGGCAGTGCTTTGCTTATGTCCTGCATGTACCACGGCATCTGCTGTATAGGGAAGAACACTCCGCTAAGGAACATCATCGGGAACATCAATGTCATCATGAGCATCTGCGCTGTTTCCTGATCTTTAGTGAATGATGTTATGACTATGCCCAAGCCCACGAAGCTGAACACGCCCAGCAGCAGTAATGCAAACACCAGCAGTAAGCTGCCTTGTACAGCGACCCCAAATATTCCGATGGCTAACCCTAAGATTATGAGACCTTGTATTAAGCCTCGGGCTGTCTGCGCTCCAGTTTTGCCTAGCAGGATGGAAAGTCTGTTTACTGGTGAAACCATCATGCCGTCCATCGTGCCGACTTCTTTCTCCTGTGAAATCGCAACTGGCAAACCTGTCATGACGCTCATCATAACTGTCATAGCCATTATGCCTGGCGCGATGAAGTCAAAGTAGCTCGGGTGACCTGAAATTACACCTTGAGTTTGTACATTAAAGGGCTGAATCACTGCAAGAGGGTTTGTAACTGTTGAATTCAGTGTCTGAACGTTGTGCATTGCTATCTGTTGGCCCATTGCATTGAATACACCACTCAATGCGGCTTGGATTGTCGCAGATATCTGGGGGTTTGATTCATCGGTGACTATTAAAAGAGTGCTTTGTTGCCCCGTTAGCATGCTTTGGGAGAAGTTGCTGGGTATTACGATGCCGCCTTCAAGGTCTCCACGCTGCACCATATCCTTGAGGCTTGCTGTGCTTGAAACGTTAGTTATTACGAGCATGTGTGTCTGATCGTTGATTGCTTCCAAGCTCTGGATGAAACCTCCATGAGTCGTGTTTGACATAAATGCCGCGTTGAAACCTGAGTCTTCGTTGACTAAGCCCACTTGTAGCCCGCTGATTGTGCCGTTGGACGGATATATGAAGCCGACCATAACCATCATGAACAAGGGCATAACAATTAAAAGAACCAAGCCGAGCCTGTTACGAAATAGTTCAGTTAAGTCCTTTTTAGCAATTCTAAAACTGTGTTGGAGAATTGTTTTTGCTGTCATTTTTATCCCCTCACTCTACTTCTTGACGCTCCACCAAACTGCCTTGGCCCGTGTTCCATCGGGATTTTCTGATCCGCACTATCTCTGACTTCGTGCCCAGTTATGTGCAGAAATACATCTTCAAGCGAAGGCTGTAGATTTTCCATAGATACTATTTTTCCACTTCTTTTTCTAACAGCGTCTATAATGTTGTCGAATGCTTCTTCACCGTGAACAATTAAGTGAAGTCGCGTAGAGTTCTCTTGCGTTACAGCATCTGCACAATTGAGTGCTTTTACGGCGGTCATAATGTCGGGGGTCAGGTTTGCTACTTCAAGTTTAATAATCATAGTATCTCCACCTGAAATTATTTTTTTCAGATTTGTAGAAGTGTCAAGAGCAATAATTTTTCCATGGTCTACTATGGCTATGCGGTCACACAGCAAATCAGCATCAACCATCATGTGAGTTGTAATGATGACTGAGGTGCCATTGTCTTGATTAAGTTTTTTTACGAAATCTCTGATTTCAACTGATGATTGGGGATCTAAGCCTAATGTTGGTTCATCTAAAAAGAGAACCTGAGGCATATTTAGCAATGCACGTACAACGTTCATTCTTTGTCGCATGCCTGTTGAAAACGTGCCTACTTGAGCGTTCTTCCATTTTGTCAGTTGAACCAGTTCGAGTAATTCATCAATTCTCTTGTTTAATGTTTCTTTTGGAATGTTGAAGAGGCTGCCGAAAAACCAAAGGTTCTCTTTGGCTGTTAAACGATTATAGATTATCATTTTTTCAGAAACTATACCTATGAGTTTACGAACATCAGTATCGTTTTTTACCGTATCGTAGCCGCCGATGGTTGCAGTTCCTTTTGTTGGCCTTGATAAGGTAGAGAGCATTCGTAGTGTGGTGCTTTTACCTGCTCCGTTTGGTCCTAGAAGGCCAAATATTTCGCCCTTCTTTACATTGAATGAGATGTCGTCTACTGCTGTAAACTCGCCAAATACTTTTGTGAGATTCTTGACTTCAATTATGTTACCGTTATCCATTTACAGACAACTCTTAATATTATTCAGTGCAATATATTGCGGTAAAATATAAGTATTACCCAAATATAATATAGATTCGAAATACAATGGCAACAGAAAAAGAAGAAAAGACTACAGAGAATTGGATGAAAGAAGCTCAAAAAGGCTACATACGAATGGGAGTCCTTATCCTCCTCAACAAGAAACCTTTCCATGGCTACGAAATAATGAAAGAAATCAACAAGCGAACAAAAGGTTTCTGGCAACCGACCGCCGGCGGCGTATATCCAATTTTGCGTGACCTAGAAAAGTCAGGCTACATTGAAGGTGAATGGCAAACCCAGAAAAATCGAAAAATAAAAGTTTACAAGATTACTGAATCGGGAGAATTGATCCTACGACGCGCTATCGTAAAAGAAGCTGAAATCTTCGATAGCATTGGAGGTCTTTTCAAAGAATTCGCCAGAGATGTCCTTAACATCGAGAAAATAACGATTATGCCGAATATGCCGTCCCCTTTCACACCTTTTTTAGAAGAAAATTCAAACAGTGAAGAAAATCTCAAACAATTGGTACATCAACGAAAACACGTTTACGAATCAGTCAAAATGATGCAAGAAAAACTAAAACAGATAGACGGTAGAATTAAAGAAATCAAGAAGCAAGAACAAAACGGTTCTGCCATATTATCGAAATAGCGAGCGCGAGAACCTTATTTGAGAAACATCTCGACCGATTAGTGTAAAGAATTAAATGCCTGTCCTAGTATTTCTAAATAAGAAGTGATATCAATGTTCCGCGTTAGAGTAAGCAAAATTGAGTCAAATCGTGATCTAGACGGCAATCTTGGAAAAAGAATCGAATTGCTGGAAGAACGAGAAGTCAACCCCTATGTTTTGAGACCACAGTCAGATGAAGCTAAAATGGCCCAAGACATAATGCAAGCACTCCAGCAACAAATGCCCTTTTTGCCACAAAAAGCGCAGCTTGCAACGCCAAAAATAATTCTATTTCTCACTGAGCAGGAATACGACAGTTTTGGCATAACATTTGATGTTAATCAAGTTTATGAAGTAATGCTTGAAAACCAGGCGATCTGCTTTAGGAAAGTTTGAGGATTTCCTTTCTTATTTGCCTTAAAGCCGAATGTTTAGGATGAAAAGACAAAACAAACATCATACTCCTCAGCGCTGAACTTATCCCTTCTAAATCCGACATTTTGCCCTCATCGCAATATAACGGAATAGGCTCGTCTCCGTTGGTTTCTTCATAATAAACATAAATTGGTGAGCCAGCTCTATCCAACTTTTTCATTTCAAAATCTAAATTCAGCCGTTTAGCTGTTTCTTGCGCTGCAGTTCTAACTGATTCCAATCGTTTTCTAAAAGGAACACCATTTGACGCGTAAACCAGCAGTTTTCCACAATTATCCTTAAACATGGCATATCAACAAACAGAGTGTGTACAAAAATCTCTTTTAAAACAAGCCCTGAAACTATTTTCTCAATCAGTGGAGGGGTTACTGAAAGTGAACCAAGCAAATGTTGCTGTGCAAGAGCAACCACAACGGCTTATATGTTCAGGAAAAAATTAAATCTCATTGTGAGGTGAAAAAAAATGGCGATTGGTGAAAAACTTTGGGAAGGCAAAGGCAAAGGTGGTGCAAGTTTCATAAAGTCAGTCGGAATGGAAGGAGTCACATCAATGTACACCTGGACTGCTCAAATGAAAGGAATGGGAAAGGCGAAAGGCGCTGACCTCAACCTCAATGTCACAGGTATGAGCATGACTCCACCTAAAGGTGTAGCATGGTCGAAAGATCAAGGACAAATGATGTCAATGACTGGTGATATGGGTATATTGAAAGGCGTTTCTTTAATGAAGATGGTGATGGGACAGAATCCTACAAGTGTAGGTTTATGGACCTTTATGACAATGTCAGAGAAACTAGGCTGGCTCAACGATACAATTGCGGTTGTCACTTTTGAAGCAATGGACCCAATGTGGATGGAACTCAACATTACAATCTGGGAATGGAAGTAAACAAAGAGCGATTTTTTATGCAGAAAAATCAAGATTGGCAAATGCCTGAATGGTGGTACCGAGAAAAACGCCCAACTACCGACGAAGCTTACTTTGAAAATATGTGCCGAGTCATTTTTCAAGCTGGCTTAAACTGGCAAGTTATAGACCACAAATGGCCATCAATCAAGAAAGCATTTCTAAATTTTAAAACAGAAAAAATAGCATGTTTCACAGAAGCTGACTTTGAAAGACTTATGAAAGATCCTGGAATAATAAGGAACAAAGGAAAAATTAAAGCCATCA
>Ga0335081_10015187_pt1 | contig 12452 bp, 15 predicted proteins | sample Lox_Sample_35_FD_206713 | JGI IMG/M metagenome (GOLD analysis project Ga0335081, IMG submission 206713) | Soil microbial communities from Loxahatchee National Wildlife Refuge, Florida, United States - Lox_Sample_3.5 | ecosystem: Environmental > Terrestrial > Soil > Wetlands | place: USA...
AGTGAGCTGACGGGGTGCGCCGCCTGCAGTAGGCACCAGCCAGATGTGTCCCGTCTTCTTGTTTGCTTCCAGATCGACCACCGTGTTGACGTATGCAATCCAGTGGCCGTGGGGCGAGACTTGCGGATCCGAGAGGCGCTGGACCTTCATCAGATCCTCAAAGGTGATCGGCCGCTTGCCGCTTGCCGCTTCCGAGGCCAATGCGAATACGAACGCAAACAGAAAGAGCAGCTTCATTAGAGATCTCCCTCCCGAAGAAACGATGCATTATGAATGATGAACAAAAGGCCAAAACAAGAATCTTTTCGGCTCATCATTTATGATTGAGTCATATTTCATCATTCTTCCCAGGTTTTGAATGGGTGAACAAAGACAGAAGCAACAATCTGTCTTCTCTTACGTTCATCATTCATCATTCATCATTTCTTCGAGGCCTGCTTCGGGCGCGAAGTTCGCTTCCTGCTGCCGCCCTTCACACTTTTAGCCGCCGCCTTTGAGGGCGCCGCCGTCTTGGCGCTGCCGGTGCGGTGGGCCGATGTCTTGCTGGCGGGCGTGGTCCTCTCTTCCGGCTGACTTCGATCGGCGGCAGTACCGGGATGACCCAGGTGCCCGCGGAAGACGGGGTTGATGTTGGTCATGTTCGTCACCGGCCCCGTCTTGCCGTACATGGCGTAATTGAGCGTTTTCTGGCAGCTCGCCAAATCATTCTGCATTGCCGCCCGCAAATCCTGCCGATTTCGCAACAGGAAGCTGAGATAGCCATCCAGGGACTTCCTCGCACCCATGAACTCCTGGTTGGCGCGCTGGAACTGGGTTCCGGCGTCAGCATTCTGGTACCGGGCTACGTCGTCCGCCAGCTCATCCATGGCCGGCAGCGCGGTGCTCATAGCGGTATAGGTCTTATAACCCAGGAAAACATCCGCCGGATCAAGTTCGAACTGGGCGCGCCAGCGCTCGAAGTCCTTGAGATCCTGGCGGACGGCGGCAAGCGTCGCGTCGAACCGCTGGCGCGAGGCATCGTCGATCTTCCATTGCGCCGGCTCCAGCACGGTCAACAGATCGTTGAAGCGAAAGCCCGCCACATAGGCCTTGTAGAGTATCTGCTTGACCTCGGCGGGCTGGAGCGCCCCGGTCTCATTAGTCAGCGTGGCCGGGGGCGCCGTGTAGGACCTGGGGACCTCCACCTTCTCTGTCGGCAGTTCCGCTTCGGCGCTGCGCGAGGCGGACCCGGCGGATGGGGCGGCTACGGTGGTCAGGTCGCCCTCCAGAGGCTGCGCGCTTGCGTTCAGAGCCGCGATCGACAACCGTAGTTGTCTTTCCCAGCCCGTGTGGTCATATTGGGTGGCCACATCGGCCAACTCGTTCAGCAGCAGCAGGGCGGTTTGAACCAGCGCCCGCGTCTTCAGGCTGAGCGCCACATCTTCTGGATGATGCGCGAGGCCGTCATTCGAGTCGAGCACGCCATCCATCGCGCTCTGCGCCTTCTGTCTGGTTTCGTCGAACGATTTCTGTGCCGCGTCGTCCATCTTCCAGTTGTCCGGCTGAACGATGCTCAGCAGGTCTTTCACCCGCGTGGCGGCCCGGTAAATGCTGACCGCGACCAGGTAACGGTGTTGGGCGTCAAGCGGAGGCGCGGCGACCTTTGCCGGCACCTCCTGCGGAACCTGCTGAGCCGGAGCCGCAACCGGAGCCCCTGCCGACGCTTGCCCGGCCGTTGGGGACGTGGTCGAGGACGATGGGGCTTGGGCCGCAGAACCGGAAGCCGGGTTGCCCGTCTGCGGGGCGGCCGGAGGAGCGGGGAGGTCATTGCTCGGCTGCGCCGGCTGCGTTTGCGGCTGTGGATTAGAGGCGGGCGGCTGTTGGATACCTGCCAAGGAGGTGCTGAAGGCGCTCATTGCCAGCGCCAGGAACAACGTGATCGACCGTTTCATCCTTGCCTCTACCTCAAATCAGAAGTCAGAAATCAGAAATCAGAAGCGGGGCTCGAAAACCGGGCACTGGAAATGAGACTGAAAAACGGGGTCGAGGTTCGAGTTTCTGATTTCTGCTTTCTGATTTCGACACGTCAGTTGCCCTGCCCCAGTAGCCTTTCCACGGCCCTGCCCAATTCCCCACTGACGTCGAAGAACTCGATGCCCATACCGACTCCATCCAGCGAGTAGACTACTCTCCCCGCGCAGCTCACGAGGGGGTCCTGGGGCCGGAGGTGAACGGAAACTGTCACTTCAGAAGCAGCGGGGAGGGGTTGCTGAGTCTCGATGAAGGCGCCGCCCGCGCTCACGTCCCGGATGGTGAACAACTCGTCGTTGCCCAGCAACTCGCAGTGTACTTCGGCGGTCGGGCGAGCCCGCGGATAGCGTCGGCGATCAATGTCGAGAGGCATTTCTCAGTTTACGGTTTTCAGTTCTCAGTTTTCAGTCCTCAGTCTAGCCACTGAGAACTGAGAACTATTTCCCAAGCAGCTCTACCGCGAACTTGAAATAGGGACGCGGGGAGCCGCGGCCCCAACGGTTGACACCCCAGCGCACTTGGAGGAGCTTGACCTCCGGGCGCTGGCCCAAGTCCACCGCCGCCGGATAAGCACCGGAATAGAACTTCTGCGGAAACGAGAAAAGCGGCTTCGAGCCCCACTCCTTGCCGTCGGCCGATCCCCAGAGTGAGACCTCCAGAGACTCCTGCTCGATTACTTGGCTGATGCGGAGAACAATGAAAACCTGTGCGCCGGCAAGAGCGCCCACTTCGAAGGCCGCACCCTCGCCCGCAGTCTCCACCACCGTGTCCGGCGGCACCAGATACTTCACAGATTCAGCAGTAGTAACAGCACTCGGCATGCGGCATCCTTCCTAAGGTTAAGTAAGCGTCCCAAAAAGTCATCGTAACCCAGCGAAGGTAGTGGCCGCAAAGGATTTCTCGGATTCTATAAGAAAGGCTAGGCGAACAAGCGTGGTGCTATACTGTCTCAGACGGTGCTGGAAATGGTCAGGCTGGCAAGCCTTGGAGAAACCAGACATGAATACGATTTGGGAAGTCTTGGCCCGCTGGGACGGCGAGGCGGGCGTCTGGGTTGCCGAAAGTGAAAATGTGCCGGGCCTGGTGGCGGAGGCCGAGTCACCCAATGCACTGGTGGAGAAGCTCCGCGTCTTGATTCCCGAGCTTCTGGAGGCGAATGGAGTCCTTGCAGGCGGCGCCGCGACCGTCCAGTTCCATGTCCGCTATGAGCATGAAGAAAATGGAGTGGCGGTTCTGGCTTCCTAATGGCCGACTACACGCCTAAGCTCAAGGAAATTCTCCGCGCCCACGGCTGCTCGTTCGAACGTCCCGGTCGCGGCGACCACGAAATCTGGCACAGCCCGATCACCGGGCGGCGCTTTCCTGTGGACCATAAAATTCTGTCCCGTCACACCGCGAACGGCATACTCAACCAGGCTGGGATTCCCAAGCAGTTCTAACACATCCCTCCGCGCGTTATGGTCCTGATTCAGCAGCGCCACGCTCTGCGTCAGCCAGCCAACCTACTCTTGCATGGTCAATCGGTAATCGGAAAGTCGTTGTTTGGGAAAAATCCCGCTATCTGGTGCGAGAAACGAAACTGACGTTATACACTCGAAGGAGGCCATGGACACGGGTCCCAAAACTCGGACGGACGGCGACGCAACAGCGCGCGACGGGGCGAGAGCGGCCAGCACAGCGGCGGTGGAGACGGTAGGCTTGACGCGGCGCTTCGGCAACCTGACCGCCGTCGACAATCTCACGCTGAGCGTGCCGGCGGGCTCGATTTTCGGCCTGTTGGGACCCAACGGGGCCGGCAAGACCACCACCATCAAGATGCTAACCACCATGCTGCCGCCCAGCGCCGGAATGGCACGAGTCTCGGGCTTTGACGTGGTGCGTCAGCCGGTGGAGGTGCGGCGTCGCATGGGATACGTTTCCCAGATGCTCTCCGCCGATGGGGCGCTGACCGGCTACGAGAACCTGCTGCTGTTTGCGCGGCTCTACGCCATCCCGCGGGCTCAGCGCCGGCAGCGCATTCTGGAAGCTCTGGAGTTCATGAGCCTGAGCGACTCGCGAAACGTGATGGTGCGCAACTACTCCGGCGGCATGATCCGGCGGTTGGAGATCGCGCAGTCGATGCTGCACCGTCCTGCTGTTCTTTTTCTGGACGAGCCCACCGTGGGTCTCGACCCCGTGGCACGCCGCGCGGTGTGGGAGCACCTGCGCGGGCTGCGCGATCACTTTGGCACCACCATCCTGATGACCACTCACGACATGGAAGAGGCCGACGAACTCTCGGAAACCATCGCCATTATGCACCTCAGCCACGTGGTGGCGATCGGCTCACCGGAAAGCCTGAAAGCCGAGGTAGGTCCGGACGCCAGCCTGGACGACGTCTTCGTTCACTACGCAGGAGGTTCCATTGAGCAGGGAGGCCGCTACTCCGACGTTGCCCACCTTCGTCGCACCGTCCGGCGACTTGGCTAAGGAGTCCATGGTCCGCGCTTTCATCCGCGACACGCTGGCTCTGGCGGAGGTGGAGCTTCGCAAGCTGGCGCGCGATCCCGTCGAGATCCTCACCCGGGCCATCCAGCCGGCTTTGTGGCTGCTGGTGTTCGGACAGGTCATGGCCCGTCTGAAGGCCATTCCCACCGGCAACATGGCTTACCTCACGTTCATGGCCCCGGGAATCCTGGCCCAGAGCGTGTTGTTCATCGCCATCTTTTACGGCATCAACGTCATCTGGGAGCGCGACCTGGGCATCCTGCAAAAGCTGATGGCCACGCCGGCGCCGCGTAGTGCGCTGGTGCTCGGCAAGGCGGTCTCGGCGGGAGTGAGGGGAACGTCTCAGGCGGTCATCATTTACCTTTTGGCCCTGGTACTCGGAATTCCCATCCGCATGCAAGCCGGCGCCATCCTGGCTGTGGTGGGATTCGTCCTTCTGGGTTCGGCGCTGTTCTCCACGTTTTCACTCGCGGTGGCGTGCATCGTCAAGACGCGGGAGCGATTCATGGGCATCGGCCAGGTGCTGACCATGCCGCTCTTTTTCGCCAGCAATGCGATTTACCCGCTCGCGATCATGCCGCAGTGGCTGCACGTCCTGGCCCGGATCAACCCGCTGAGCTACCAGGTAGACGCTCTGCGCGCCCTGATGGTGCAAGGAGGCCAGTCGATTTTCGGCCTGGGCACGGACTTCGCCGTACAGCTTGTGGTCCTGACGGGGTTGGTCCTGGTGACGGCGCGGCTGTACCCTAACGTGGTGCGATGAGGGTTGACGATTGCCGATTGAGAAGTAGGGGTCAGAAGTCAGTAGTTACTTGTTCGAAGAGGATCTGCCAATTGAAATCAGTAATGCCATTGATCATTGTGGCGTTACTTGCGGTCGGGTCATGATCACTTCAGTTTGACCAGATGGTGAGCCCGTCTCCATGACAAATCACTTCTGCACGTACCTCTTTAAAGCCTCAGCGACGCCGGTCGAGAAACGTCGCATGGTAACCGGGGTTTCGAAGGGTGCTTTACCCGCCATGAAAGAGCGCTCAACAGCCAAGCAAAACAACCGGCCTTCCTTGGCTCCCACCATAGCGAAATCATTGGGCCGATTCCGCTTTTTCTCGGAAAGCTGGAACAACGAACCGGCGGCCGTCTCGTCACTCAGTTCCGCCAGGAAGATTATCAGTGTCTGGGACTGGTAGTCCGGAGATTCTTGAGGTCGAAGGTTACCATTGATTGTGACAACGGCCCGAACCGATGTTAGCGCCTGCTTGAGGACGCCATCGTCGATCGATGACAGCCAGACGGCGGGGAGATTGCTGGCCAGCGTGACATCTGTCGGCTGGTATTTATCTCCCCTCATGAGCTGCGCTAAGGCCAAGCCAATTTGATCCAAAGGATACGTTGGCTGATATGATTCGATTCCCCAACCGAGAAACCCGAGGCCTGCTTTGGTCTCGACCGCCGTGTAGCCCCAAGACTTTTGAATGTCACGCTCGTCCTCAGGTCGTTTCAGGAACCCTAGAATCAACTGCGACATTCTCGGCTCGGCGAGCGCTGCCGCGGTCCCGAACAGATCCTCGGGATTTGCTCCGATCACGCGTGCGGCGTGATGCAGCAGACTCAGCGCCACCAGCGCATCCCGAACATCTATGCGATCTGGTTCGATCATCGCAATCGCTGTGAGGCCATCCACGATATGCTCTGCCCGTCGGTCTCGCATAGCGAACACCGCGGAGCGCCGACTAAATGAAAGCAGAGTGTAAAAATCGTCCAAGCTTGCCGAGCCTCGAAGGCGCGCTCTGCCAGACGGATCACTCGTGGCGAAGCGGCGACAAAGAGCACTCAATTCGTCGTCCAGGAGGCTTTTTACTGGATCACTGATATCAAGGTCCCCGAGCGAGCGGTCGTAGTGCAGATTCGCGGGCAACGGGCTGGGTCCAACTTTGGATTGTGACAGTCTTAATTGCTCAGCTCGGAGCGCCTGAGCCATTTGTTCGCCAATTACGTAGGGGCGGCGATGGCGAGCTCTCCTCCACAAAACCCCACCGAGTATGATAAGGACTACGACGGCGAGCAGCCAGATGACAGAACCTTTCAACATGACCTCGATACCGAATCCCTCGTAAAGCGACCAGCCTTAACACCCGCATGAAAGGCGTGAACGCTCTAACGGCGTGCGACGGCTCCCTGCAACCAGCAAGGGTTTCATGCGCCAACCGACAACCTACCTCTTACACCTTTGGCCCGGCCCAGCTCACCGGATTCTCCCGCGCGCCGCGACGCGCCACGATCCCACTATTTGCGGGTCGATTAAGTTCATGCCTGCTTCAACCTCCGGAGCAATTGCACGTCGTCCATCACAGATACGCCCCGCTGGCGACAAAAGGCAACAACTTCCGGTTCGTAGAAGTCCCGGTCAAGGGTGCAGAGCACATCCGCCTTGCCATGGATGGCGGTATAGACCACCGGGTCATCGTTCGGATCTTTAAGAACGACGGGCGCCTCGATAATCGGATGGACGAGCTCCGAGATCCTTACGAGAAACTCCACGTGTTGTTGAATATCCTCCCGAGTCAAACGCCAAAGTTTCTGTAGTCGAGGGTAAGCAAGCGCGCGTTCAACCTCGCGAAGCAAGAACGGCGAAGTAATGATCACGTGGTCGCCGTACGCGATTTTCAGAAGGAGTTCCGCGGCAGGACCCTGAGCTTTGATATTGGCTCTAACCAGGACGTTGGTATCAAGAACAATCCTCATCTCGGGTTCGCCCGGACATGGTTGAGGGCGTCGTTAATGGCGGCTTCTTGCTCGTCATCGGGAACGCCGCTAACGGATTTGGCCGTCCTGGTGATCCGATCTTGCAGTTGGCGGGCAAGCTTCTGGCGGGCCTCTCCGGTGGGGGAATCGTGGGGTGAAAATGCCATGATGCTTACTTCTTCATCGGGTTCAAGGACTCGGCCCAGAACGCGTTCCACCACGCGCCGTGCGTCCGAAGGCAGTTCATTCGCCTTGTGAATCGCGATGTTTCCCATAACGCGATCTTAACCGGCCTCGGAGTGGGTTGCAACCGGCAAAACGAAGGCTCCACATAGACGCTGAGCGGAGACTCGCTCACCGAATTTTGCCGCGCGCCGCGACCCGCCACGATCCCACCATTTCCTCGCCGCGCGCCAGGAAGACCTCGTCGTGCATGTTGACGCAGGTGCAGACGTGATTGGGAATCACCGTCTCTACCTCGCCCACTCGAAACGCGTGCGCCGACCGCGACGTGTCCACGTGGCCGTGTTCCTCATTCAGCTTGACGATGGGCGCGTCGGGCGCTTCCACAATGCGTCCGTAGCCGGTCTTGGGACCCGAGCCCAATAAGTCGGAGGACAAGGTCTTCGATCCGGCGTCGATCATGGCGCGGCCCGGGACGGCGGTAGAAACCACGGTGGTAACGACGCGCGCGGCACAGTCCTCCAAGCCGCAAGCACCTTGATAGAACGTGTTCAGGTCGTTGTAGACGTAGGTGCCCGGCCGAATCTCGGTGAGCCCCGGCAGCCGGTGAGAAAGCTTGGCCCCGGGCGTGGAGCCGCCGGAAACAATCGGCACCGGAATGCGGGCGCCGCGAAACGCGTCGAGAGTGCGCTCCAATCGCTCCGCCACCCGCTCGGTTTCGGCGACGCGCTCCTCCTCGCTGCCCCAGATGTTGCCCGCGTAGGTCATCAGGCCGCGAAACTCCAGGCCAGGCAGCCTCTCGACTTTTCGCGCCAGCTCGACGCAGGCCGGTCCCGGTTCCAGGCCGCAGCGGCGAAGCCCGGCGTCGAATTCCACCAGCACGCCGAAAGTCGCACCACGCTCGGCAGCCGCGCGCGAGACCTCGACTGCGGTGGCTTCGGCGTCGAGCGAAATGAGAAGTGAGTGCGAGCGTGCAAGGTCCGCCAGCCGCAGCAATTTCTCGCGCCCGAAGATGGGGTAAGCCACGAGGACCGACGCCGACTCGATCCCGGCCATCACCTCGGCTTCACCAACCTTGGCCACCGTGAGGCCGACGGCGCCGCGCTCGAGTTGCATTCGGGCAACTTCCAGCGTCTTGTGGGTTTTGGTGTGGGGGCGCAGGCCGATCCCGTGCTCGCGGCAATAGCGCGCCATCCGGTCGAGATTGCGCTCGAGGACGTCGAGATCGATCACCAGTGCGGGGGTGGAGAGTTCGCGGTAATGCATTTCTTGAGTTCTCAGTTTTCAGTTCTCAGTTCTCAGTTCCCAGTTCTCAGTCTTCTGCTGTCACTTGTCTTCATTTCGCCTTCCTGAGTGTCTAGCCGGAACACGGCTGACCCAAGATGAGGCGTCTTGAACTGAAAACTGAAAACTGAAAACTAAAAACTGAAAACTGAGAACTTAAGACCGCCGCTTCACGCGGGCGATGCAGTCAATCTCCACCTTGATGTTCTTCGGCAGACTGCAAGCGACCGTCGTACGCGCCGGCGGGTTCGCGGGGAAGAACTCCGCGAACACCTCGTTCATGGCCGCGAAGTCGCTCAAATCCGAAAGAAAGACCCCCATGCGAACCGCATCGGCGAGCGAACTGCCCGCCGCCTGGAGGATGGCCGCGATGTTGCGCAGCACGCGGCGCGTTTCGAAACGAACGTCGCCGAGTTCCAACTGACCGGTGGCAGGATTCACCGGAACCTGGCCTGCCACGAAAACGAAACCATCCGCCACAATGGCCTGCGAATAGACTCCCAGCGGTTTGGGGGCATCGGGGGTTCGAATCACTTTACGCATTGTGTCTCCCTCTGACGGAAGAGTCATCCACAGATTACAAGACTGAGCAGATTTCAGGAAGAAAAAACTGTCGTGTAGCCGGGATGACGAACGGTTGTTCATTCTTTGCGTTTTCATAATCTGTTTAATCTGTGTAAGCTGTGGATTCATGGTCCCTCGCGATTCCGGCTCCCCCACTCCGGTGACACTTCCGCGTGCCATCGGCTATCTCGGCTCGACGGCCATCGTCGTGGGGACCATCATCGGCTCCGGCGTCTTCCTCGTCCCGCATAACGTAGCCCAGCAGGTGGGGACCGTCCGCGACCTGTTCCTGGTTTGGATGGTAGGCGGCGCGCTGTCGTTGGCGGGCGCGCTCTCGCTGGGCGAGTTGGGGGCGGCGATGCCCGAAGCGGGCGGGGTCTACGTCTATCTGCGCGAGGCTTACGGCAGGCCCTTCGCCTTTCTCTATGGTTGGGGAATGTTGCTGGTGATTCATTCCGGATCGCTCGCCACCCTGGCGGTCGCCTTCGGCATTTACAGCTCCCAATTCGTGCCGCTCACGCCGCTGGGGCAGAAGCTCGTCGCTTCCGCGGCCATCGCTTTCCTGACGCTGGTAAACATCCGGGGCGTGCGGACGGCGTCCTTCGTTCAGACCGCCTTCACCGTTGCCAAACTCGCCGGACTCGCCGTCATCATGGGCTACGCGCTCTTCACCACCCACGTAACCCCGCTGGCGGCCACCCATCCGCTCCCCACACCACAAACCACGCTCACCACTTTCGGCGTGGCGCTGATCGGCGTGCTGTGGGCCTACGAAGGCTGGCACATGCTGTCCTTCACGGCCGGCGAGATCAGAGACCCGACGCGTATCCTGCCGCGCAGTTATCTGATCGGCGGACTGGTGGTGATCGCCGCCTACCTGGGCGCCAACCTCGCTTACCTTCGCGTGCTGCCTCTGGCCGCACTCGCCGAGCGCCAGAAGGTGGCGGCCGAGGCCATGCAGGTACTCACGGGTCCGCGCGGCGCCCTCTTTGTTTCGGCTCTGATCCTGTGTTCGATCTTCGGCGCGCTCAACGGCACCATCCTTACCGGTCCGCGCGCCTACTACGCCATGGCCCGCGACAAAGTCTTCTTCCAAGCCGTGGGACGCGTTCATCCGCGCTTTGCCACACCTGCCGTCGCCATTATCATCCAGGGATCGTGGGCTATTCTACTGGCGGCGAGCGGCACTTACGAGCAGCTTTACACCTACGTTATCTTCGCCGGCTGGTTCTTCTATGCCGCTGCCATTCTGGGCGTCATCGTCCTGCGACGCCGCCAACCGTCGCTGGCGCGGCCCTATCGCGTTTGGGGATATCCTGCCTTGCCCATCGCGTTCTGCCTTGCCGCCCTCGTCATCGTCGGCAACACGCTGGCCGCCAAGCCGCGCGAATCGCTGATCGGCACGGGCTTGATCCTGCTGGGAATCCCCATATATTTCGTTTGGACGCGGCTCAGAAAGAAGGAGACCGAAGACAGGAGTCAGAATGAAGACCGTTTTCATTCTGTCTCCTGACTCCTTTTCACAGGGCCTCGTGGCAGGAGCGGCCGGCGACGCACGTTTCGACACCCACATCCTGGCCGTCGCGTCCCAGACAGTTCTGCGTGTGGGCGCACCAATAGGCGCCGCTGCGCGAGTCCGCCAGGTTGAACGGATGGCCGGTGTCGATGAACATTTCCTTACAGCGCAGAAAGCGGCAGTACGCCTGCAGGATGGGGGCGCCGGCTCCGGCGAGAAGGATCCCCTCCGATGCCGCTTCGGGATTCAGTTTGACGTCAGCCATGATTCTCTCCTCCGTCGATTGAAAGCCATCAGCATTCAGCGATCAGCACTCAGCAAGAAAAGACCCTATCCACACCGTTCGCTTGCTGATGGCTGATTGCTTTCCCTAATCGGCAATCGGCAATCTGCAATCTGCAATGCAAGCTACGCCTTCGCAGCTTGCAGAATGGCCCTTTTCACGGCCACCTTGGCAAGCTGGACCTTATACTTGTTTCCGCTGAGTGGTGTTGCCTTGCTCACAGCGGCGGCGCCGGCAGACGTAGCCACACTCATGCTGGGCGGCTTCCCTGCCAACTCCTGCTCCGCTTCCGGAGACGGCCACGGCACCGGAGCGACGTGACCCAGCACCACGCGCGCCCCGCTCACGTTGGAGCCTTCCATGTGCAGCACCACTGCCGCCGCCGCCAGCGGCCAATCCAACGCTTCTTTTTGCCGGACCTCATACGTCGCCATCTTCGCCCGAGCATGATGTGGCACGCTGATTTCCGTGACGATCTCAGTCGGCTTCAGCGCGTGCTCACGGTCCTGATCGGAAGCGGGCGCCACGAAAAACTTCTCCACGTCCAGTTCGCGCTCGCCCTCCAGACCAAAGAGTTTCAGCTTGGCGCCGAGCGCGATCAGGATCGGCGCCAAGCTGGACGGGCTCACGAAGTAGGCCGGACCCGAGTTGCCAAGGATCGCGTGGTAGCGATTGTCACCGCCCGGGACCAGCGCCTTGCCGTGATCGGTGGCCAGCAACCCGTAACCGCCGCGGTAGTACCAGCAGCGGGGCCGCTGGCACAATTCGCCGCCCACCGTTCCGAGGGCACGAATCTGCTGGCTGGAGATGCCCCCCGCCGCCTGCAAGATGCCGGGATAGTTCTGGCGAACCGCGGCGTGGTCCATCAAATCCTCGATGGTGGCCATCGCGCCGATGCGCAATCCCTTGCCGGACGAGAACTCGATTCCACCCAGACCCGCCACGCCCGTCAGACTGACGACGCGCTTGGGCGTGGAAACGAAATCCTTCATCAGGCTGATGAGGTCCGTGCCGCCGGCGAGGACTTCCGTCTCGCCCCATGTGCTCCCCAGAAGCTTGACGGCTTCTTCCTTGGTTTTTGGACTCGCGTATTCGAAGGCCTGCATGAACGCCTCCTCTGAATTGTGAATAGTGAATTGTAAACAGTGAATTGAAGAGGTCGAAGAATCGAGAGTTGAAGGTCAAAAGCCAAAGAAGACGCCGCCTTCTTACTTTTGACCTTCAACCTTCAACGTTCGACTTCTTCCTTTCACTATTCAGCATTCACTATTCACTATTTCACCCCATTCCTTTTTCCAGCGCGGCCAGCACCTTCTGCGGAGTGATCGGCAACGTCGCCACGCGCACCCCGATGGCATTGGCCACAGCGTTGGAGATCGC
>Ga0335081_10015188_pt1 | contig 12452 bp, 16 predicted proteins | sample Lox_Sample_35_FD_206713 | JGI IMG/M metagenome (GOLD analysis project Ga0335081, IMG submission 206713) | Soil microbial communities from Loxahatchee National Wildlife Refuge, Florida, United States - Lox_Sample_3.5 | ecosystem: Environmental > Terrestrial > Soil > Wetlands | place: USA...
GCCGCACCGCGGGCCAGGCCGCAGGGCAGTACGCACACACAACCGGCCAGCACGGTTTAACCCGGTCACGATCAGGAAATCAGGCGCTCTGCACCGCTGTACGGCCCGGGTGCGGATGCCTGTGACACACCGTGAAGGCCCGGAGTCCAGTAAGCTGCAAGGACTGCGCTCGTAGCTCAACGGACAGAGCATCTGACTACGGATCAGAAGGTTGGGGGTTCGAGTCCCTCCGAGCGCGCCCAGCGCGGCACCGAATCCGCAGGTCAGGGCCTTGATCTCACTCGTGAGACGAGGCCCTGTTTGCTGCCGGGAGCCTGGCGTCTCACACTTTCTCACAGGTGCTAGGCGATCTTGTGAATCTTGGCCAGTGCGGCCCGGCCCTGGTGCAGGTCGTCGTCGCTGGCATGGACGTAGGTCTTCTGTGTGAAGGCCGAGTCGTAGTGCCCGGCCCACTTGCTGACGATGGAGATCGGCACGCCCGCGTGCTCCATCAGGGTCAGCGTCGTGTGCCTAGAGTCGTGCAACGTGATCCGCCGCAGGCCAGCCCGCTTGAGCAGCCGCCCGAACTCGTCGGAGTACCACTCGGGGTGGACCGGCGTGCCCAGCTCGTCAGTGACGACGTACTCGCCGCCCTGGTACCAGCCGAGGTTGGTGAGCCCGGCCTGGTAGGCAGTTCCCGCCTCCGCGCTCTCTTCCATCTGGACCTTGCGCAGCAGGGTGAGCGCCGCGACCAGCTCGTCATCGAGCGGGAGCGTCCGCTTGCCGTTGCGCGACTTCGGCTCCTCGATCCGGACCCGGTACTCGACCAGGACCCGGGCCTGGCTGACGGTGAGCGTCTTGGCCTTGAGGTCGATGTCTGACCAGCGTAGGCCTAGGACTTCACCGCGGCGCAGACCGTAGAGCGACAGCCGCCAGGCCGCGTGCAGCCGGTCCCGGCGCGCTTTGCCGAGAAACTTCTTCACCTCGGCCTTGCTCCAGGTCTCGCGTTCGCGCGGCGTGTGCTCGGGCGGGGTGACTAGCTTGGCCACATTGCGAACTAGCTTGCCTTCGAGCACGGCCATCTCCAGCACCGCGGTGAGCCGTCCCAGGGTGAGCCGGGCGGTTCGGCCAGAGAGCCCGGTGCCCGGCTTGCCGCCGCGCCTGCGGCCCGCGGTGAGCATCCAGTCCATCAGGTCTTCGATGTCGTCCTTGGTGATGGACTGGAGCGGACGGGTACCCAGGCGCTCGCGCACTGGCCGTAAAGCGTCCTGGTAGTTGCGCTTCGTCGAGGCGCGACGGCCGCGGGTGGCGCCCTTGAGGTAGCCGTCCAAATGAGTGTTCACCGTCTCCTTGGACGGTTTGACGTAGGTGCCCAGGTTGCTTTCGTGCCGGACCCGGGACAGCTCGTCGCGCGCTTCACGTTGAGTGTCGAAGGTCCGCGTGAGCTGCTTGCGCTTCCCGTTCGGATCACGGCCGATGTCCACGACGAGGCGGTACCTGACCGTCCCGTCCTTGAGCGTGACCTTCTTGATTGGTTCCTTCACCTGTCCTCCTTTGGGGTGTGCATCGCGACCTGCGATGCATCGGAATCCGATGCTATAATCATCTCATGTCTTGCATCGGAAATCGAGGCATTTGATTGGCTGTGTGAGACGCCAGCGGTAGGCCGCCGCTACGGTGTTTCCTGGTGGCTGATCAGTTAAGGAGCTGGTGTGGCGGACGCGGCAGATGAGGCAGCCGATGCCGCCGTGCTCGCGCTGTTCGACGTGCTCGGCCGCAGGTGGGCGCTGCGCGTGCTGTGGGAGCTGCGCGCCGGGGGACTGACCTACCGGGAGTTGGCCGCCCAGGTCCCCGACATGTCCACCAGCGTGCTTACCCAGCGCCTGCGCGAGTTGCGCACGGCCCACCTGGTCGAGCATGAACGGGGATCGGGGTACAGGCTCACTGCGGACGGCTCTAACCTGCTTGGGCATATCGCGGATCTTCGGGATTGGGCCGGGCGGGTCGGGTTTTCGGCTGACTGATGGGGTCGACGCCCAGGAGGCGCAGCAGCTCGGCGGTTGGCACCCGGTAAGAGCTGCCCACGCGCAGCACGCGGCAGGGGAACTCGCCTCGGCGGGCAAGCTCGTAGCCCGTGGAACGGCCCAGGCCGAGTGCACGCGCGGCAGTCCCGATGTCGACCGTCACGGGCATGGCCAGCAGTTCGGATAAAGACATGCCGTCGCTCACAACGCCGCCCTCCCAGTTGCAGAAAGTTCGGGGGCAACCTGGCCGCTGGCTCTGGCCCTGGCCATGGTGAGTGCGGCCTGCCATCGCTTGCGGTCGGCGATGACGTGCAGCAGCCGTTGGGCATTGGGCATGTGGTCGGGGTCGCCGGGGGCGACGGGTTCCCAGGTGTAGCGGGCCGGGTCAGTTGCCGGAAGGCCGAGGGTGTCCAGCAGCCAGGTGCGCCGGTCGGCTCGATGATCGGCGAGGGTCTTACCGGACCATTTGCGGGAGACCAGGACGCGGCGCCCGGCGTAGCCGAGGTGTTCGCGGCGGTGGGCCTTGCCCTTGCAGTGCCCGGGGCGCAGGCTCGGCCTGGCGTTCTTGGGCTGGACGCCGTAGCGCAGCCAGTTCGCGCACGTGGGCGAGCACGACTCGTACCGCAGCGCGTCGGCCAGGCGGTCGGCGTGCTCGTGCTGGGCTGGTGTGCTGGCCTGGTGGCAGTCGGCGACGTGCTTGGTCAGGTACTTGGTCAGGTAGCCGATACACCGGTTGGCATCGCGGGACCCGGCGATGACGCCTTGCGCGTCGAACCGCTGGCCGAACCGGGCGACGTGTAGCGGTTCGTCCTCGTCGCCGATGGCGTCTAGGGCCTGGTCCCAGGTGGGCAGGATTTCGCCGGTCGCCGGGTCGAGATAGTTGCCGCTGGCCTCGTGCCACACCGGCAGCTCGTCGTCGTGGTAGCGGACGGTGGAGGTGTCGGGCCACCAGACCTGGTGGTAGGTCGCGGCGAGCACCTGCCGCAGCTCGATGCGCGACAGGGTGCCGCGCATGGCGATGTGGATGTGCGGGGCCAGCCGCCGCTGCGGTTCGACGGCAGCGAAATACTGCACGTCATGACCCAGGAAGCGGCGCAGGTTCTGGATGAAATGATCGAACAGCGCCGCGAAGTGCAGCGCATCGCGTACGGCGCGCTGGTAGTCGTACGAGTCCGGGTCGGCAGGGGTGCCGTCGCTTTGTACCCGGCCGTAGCTCGGGCAGGTCAGCGTGAGGAACATGGACGGCCGGAAGGTCTTGCCGTCGGGGCTGGTGTAGGTCTTGCCGATCGTCCGCGGAGCCACCTTGCGCCGGGGCAGATCCGGGGCATCCTGCCGCCGCCGGGTCGAGCGGTGCCGCCGTGTTGGCTTGGCGGGCAGCACGTTACCCCGCATGCCCGATCGGGTGATCTGCTCGTCCAGCTCGCCGAGCAGTTCGTCATCGGCGCCCGGGTCGCCCTGGTCGTGCTCTTGCTGGGCCTGGGCGCGCAGCTCGATCCACAGGCGTTGTTCGTCGTCGGGCTCGTCGGCCTGGACGATGGGCTCGTGGTCGAGGTGCCAGCCCTCCCGGCACTGCGCCGCCCGCAGCACCCGGTTCCGCTCGGCACACGAGGGGCAGACCGCCGCCAGGGTGTGCCCGCACGGCACGAGCACTGGTTCGGTTTGCCCAGTCTCCAGGTCGGTGCGCCGCAACTGGACTGGCCGGACACATCCGCCGTGGCTGACGGCCAGGTCGCGGACGACGTTGCGGGCCAGCGGCATGGCTAGCCGTTGTGCTCTGGTGGTTCGTTCGGTCATTCAGCCTCCATCTCGCCGGGGTCGGTGGCGTGCCAGCGGGTGCGGTAGCCGCAGCCGGGGCACTCCAGGACCAGGAACTCCTCATCCGTGCTGGTGTCGAGCAGCGGGCCGCCGCAGTCCGGGCAGTCCTCGGGAGACAGCCAGCCCGCAGTCATCGCGCCTCGCTGGTGATGATCGCGGTCATGGCGTGGATGTCGTCGTCGGTGACGAACGCGGCCCGTACCCGCACCGGGTCGGGGTCGGCTTCTAGCCGGACATAGCCCACCCCGGCACCGGTCGCTGGGTCGGCGGAGATGTCCTCGCACAGCGCCCCGCGGTCGTGCGCGCCGTCGCCGAGCACCAGGTCCACCTGCGCCGGTTCGTCCAGCCGCAGGGCGATCTTGTCGGGGAACAGGTTGCGGATATTCAGGACTTCTTTGCGCGGGTCCTGGAGTGCAGCGACCACGCAATAGCCGACCGCCCGGCCTTGGGTCGTCAGGGTGGCCAGCGCGGCGAGGATGCGTTCCTTGAGTTTGCGGTCGGCCTGGTAGGCGGTCAGGAACGCGACCTCATCGACCAGGACCACCACGAACGGATCCGCCAAGGTGGGAGTGTGGCCGCGTTGCCGTCCGGCGAACCGGGCCGCCCGGGCCTGCATGCCGTCCACGTCGGCCTCTAACAGCGCCGCGATGTCGGCCGGGTCGGCGGCGTACTTGCCGAACTTCTCGAACGCGGCCCGGCCGAACGCCAGTTCCATCAGCTTCGGATCACACGCATGCACCTGCACCAGCCCGGCGGCCATCGCGGGCAGCATCGCCCGCACCAGCCCCCACAGATAGGAGCCCTTCCCGGCGCCGGTCGCGCCCGCGATCAGCAGGTGCGTTCCGTGTAGCCGGATGGTGAACGGCTCGCCGTCTTCCCGCCGCCCGACTGGCAGCGACCGCAAATCGCTGACGGCCGGGACCGGCAGAGCGGGAATCACCGCAGCCAGCGCGTCCCGGCGCACCATCTCCAGGACAACCTGTCCCGGCCCGGCGGTACGGATGCGGCACGAACACACGCCAAACCCGTGAGCCAACTCCTCAGCCCGTTCCGCGAACGCCTTCGGCGACTGGCCAGACACCAGCCGGACCTTCACTCGGTCAGCGCACTGCCCAGCCCGGACCTTGCCGAGCACCGGCAGGGTAATCCGTCCCCGGTACAGCGGTGCCAGCCCAGCAATCGTCATGACCGCGTGCCAGCGGCGCCGGTAGACCAGCCACCGCCACCGGCACCGGATCGGGACCGTGACCAGCCGGGCGAACCAGTCTGGCCGCCACAGCCGCAGCGTCACCAGGGACGCCACGGTCACATTGACCAGGACCAGGACGCCGGGCCAGCCAGCCCTGGCCCAGGTGAGGATCACGACGCCCGCCGCCGCATCGAGCAGTGGGTGGTGGATCAGGAACCAGATCACCCGCACCAGCAGCCGGATGAGCTGGACCAGCCAGATGACCCATTCGGGGGTCCGGTGCACCGGGAGCGCCACACCGGGGCGGCGAACGGGTCAGCGTTGTCTACCTGGGCGTACTGCTCGCCCGTAAAGTCACGCACTAGGATCAAAGCCTCTCTACGGTTTGCTGACCTGGGGAGATACCGGGGGCGGCAGGAATGGCCGTTCCTGCCGCCCCACCCGCCATCACGCCGCCGTGTCACCAGCAGCAGTGCGGCTCTGGCGGCCCACCGGGCGTACCCCGGCCGCCTTGAGCGAGAAGGCCAGCCGACCGGCCTGATTCACATACGGGGTCACCATCAGCCCGGCGAACTCCACCGCGACGAACGGCATCCCCGCAGGCGGCGACGGCAGCACCGGCTGATCCGCCGCCGCCACCTTGACCCGCAGCGACTTCTGCCGCGCCTGCGGGTCGCCGTCGATGACCTCGGCCACCCACAGCGGCAGCCCCGTGGCCTTGTCTTTGGACTGGACGAACCGGTCGCCCTTGGATGCCTCGAAGTCCCGGACCGGCTCGAACGGCCCCGCCGCGAACACACCACGGGGGAAGACCTGGGCGAAGTCGACCGGATCGGGCCTTGCAGTGCCATGAAGCCTCCAGCAGAGTTACTTGGCTGCTTGGTTATCCAAGCTGACTTCCAAGGTACGGCCCGTCAACTTGGTTAGTCAAGTAATCAGCTTGCTGGGGAAGGTACCTCTACCCGATTGGGTAGGCGTCCTCCAGCTCGTGCAGATCGCCCGGCATCGTGATGGCCAGGGCCAGAACTGGCCGGCCCGACGCTTCACGGGCGCTCACGTACAGCGCGAGCACTGGAGCCGACCGGGGGATACCTAGCAGCTTGGCCTCGTCGGCCTCGGCCCGGCGTGCGGTGACCTGTTCCACCACGTGATCAACGCGCAGGCCCGCGCTCCTGTCCAACAGGGAACGGACACTGCCGCGCACAGGCTCAGGCTGCCCCAGCCCAGTTTGCTCAGCCAGGCCGGGGGACACCCACCAGGTCAGGATCTCTGATGGCTCCCCGTCGTCCTGGCGAACCAGCCGCCTGCGGCTCACCAGTTCGGCGCCCGGCTCGACGCCGAGCAGCTCCGAGATCCGCGTGGGCGCCGCGGACGTGCCGACCGAGACCAGCTCTCCGGGCTCGCGGGACTCATCGCGCTCCAATTCGGCTTTGCCCCGCCGCTCGGTGCTCACTCCCGCCAGTGCGGGACGGCCTCGGACGAAACTGCCCTTGCCCTGCTGGGTCTCGATCCAGCCCTCCTGGCGTAGTACGCGCAAGGCCCGGACCACTGTGGGCCGGGCCGTCCCGAACTCCGCCGAGAGCTGATGCTCGCTCGGGATGAGCGATCCGGGCGGGTACTCCCCAGCCTCGATCCGGCGCTGTAGCTCGGCGATCACTTGGGCGTACTTAGGCGGCGTGTACTCATAGGGCATAGTAGTTGCCTCACTCAGGCGTCCAGGCAGCCATTTACTTGGCTACCCAAGTAGCCTAATGCTTAGCTACCCAGCCTGTCACTACCTCCCAGCTAATACCGGACACGGCTGACGGCTGACACTGCCAGTCACTACGGGAATTCCTTGGCCACCGTGAGCAGCAGATCCTGCGAGGCCACCTGATCGAGCGCCCAGCCGAGCATGGCCGCGTGCGCATCGCGGTACGGCTGCACCTCGGGTGGACTGTCCAGGTACAGCTCACCAGACAGGCCGCTCACGCAGACCGTGTCCGGCTCGGTTTCCTCCCCCTGGCCATCGAACGGGAAGCGGAACAGCGTGAACGGTCCGGTGATCACTCCCGGGTGCATCCCCGCACTGAGCGGGATCACGTGCACACGTATGTTGGGCAGCGCCGCCAGCCCGGCCAGATGCCGCACCTGCTCAGCCATCACATCCGCCCCGCCGACCGGGCAGCGCACCACGGCTTCGCTGAGGATGATCGTTGCAGCCAGCGGTGCGCTGGCCCGGGTCACCAGCGCCTGACGGGCCACGCATTCGGACACCAGCCGCTCAACCTCACCGGTACCGGTACCCGGCCGGGCGGCCATCAGCGTGCGGGTGTAGGCACCGGTCCGCAGCAGCGCCGGTATCTGGCAGCACGCGTAGCCCAGCAGTTCGGCCGCCTCGTTCTCCAGTTCGGCGTACACGCTGAACTGCCCTGGCAAAGCGTCACTGCTGGGATGCCACTGCCCGTCGGCTCGCGCCTGCCGGGCCAGTCCGGCCAGGGCAGCGGTCACATCAGCCGGTGCGCCGTAGACCGTGCACATCGCCTGCACGTCCAGGCCCCGAAGAGCTATCTGCCCGGTCTCGATCCGCCACAGCTTCGGCTCAGACCACTCCAGCAGCCTCGCGGCCACCTTGGTCGTCAGCCTGGCCTGGTTACGCAGGCCCCGCAGATAGCGCCCCAGCACCCGGCGCAGCACGGCCGACTCGGCCGGAGTCTCAGCGGCCGGCATGGCTAGGTGGCTCGCTTGGGATCAGGGCGGCAGGGGACTGGTTCAGGGCGGCAGCCAAGCGGGCTAAGGTGCGCGTCCGGCACGAACGCCGAGACTGGCGCTCGATCCGGCTCACGGTCGATAGGCCAATACCAGCCTTGCCCGCGAGCTGAGCTGGGGACAGGCCGTGCTGGCGGCGTAACTGCCGGACCCGTGCCCCGTCCACGACGGCGAACCAGCGGCCAGACGCCTGTGCAGGGCTAACAGTGCCGGTCATGTGCGGCTCATCTCCTTCACGGTGATCCAGGTCGGGGTGGGCAAGGCGGCGAGCTGGTCGATGAGCAGCCACGGATTCACGGTGCCGTCGCGGGCCAGGCGGCGCAGCCAGTCCCCCGTGGCGCGGCCATCCTGACGGGCGAGCTGGATGAACCGGCGGGCGAGCTGCTGATGCCGGGCCAGCGTGCGGGGATCGGTGCGGGCCGGGAACGGCACAGTCCGCATCGGCCGCTGCCCCGCCGTGGAGGTGTCTACCCGGCCGTCGGCCAGGTAGAGCGGGGAAATCCTGAGCACGTCGGCCAGGGCGACGATGTCGCAGACGCGGGTCAGCTCCCGTCTCCGGTCTCGACCATGGACACAAACGCGGGTGAGATACAGGCCAGATCGGCCAGGGCGGTCTGGGTCATGCCGCGCCGCAGCCGCGCCGTGCGCAGCCGCACTCCCGCGTCATCACGTGCCGGGTCGAGACGCTTGGTCACGGCGCCGCCCCGTTCGCCCCAGACATCTGGATCGTGCGCATGTCGCTTGCCAGCTCGTTTGGATCGGGCGAATGCGCAATGGTTCCGCGCGGTGCGTTGAATAAGGGGTAGGCCCAGAACTGTCTGGAGTACGGACCCCACATCACCAGCCACTGCGGGAAGTCACGTTCGATCAGTACGGCTGTCCGGCGGCAGAAGCTGTCAGGCCAGGCCCCGAGATCAGCTTCCGGCCCTCGCTCCCGCGCGTGATCTTCCGGTCCGGCCCTGACCTGCGCAGGACTTGGGCGTGGCGAGTCGAAGACCAAATCAGTCATGGCCACTCGGCGTCAGCACGTATGCGATCTTGAACGCGGCTGTCTCGACCTCGCTAATGCGCGTTATCCGGTCGGCCCACGACCACCAGAACCACCACGCCCCGTCAGCCTCCGCGACGTAGACCGTCTCCGCGAGTTGCCGCACCGCCACATTGGCGACGTTCACGCACGCGTAGCGCCCCGCTTGGGACACATTCGCCTGGAACCCCCGGCCGCGCAGATTCTCAGCCAGTGCGTCCAGCTGTTCCGCTACCTCGTGGGTGACGGCGGTTCCCGTTTCGGTCATCGCGCCGACCCCCCGCCTGACTTGCCCGTGCCGCCGCAATCCAGGCATGACCTGCGTGCCGGGCCTGTTCCAGACTGGCCCAGTGCCGCGTGGACCAGGACCCGCCGCGATTGACGGAACTTCCATCCCCGGCCGCGGCAGGACAAGCAGTCGCCAGCGTCACATCGGTGTGCGTCGTTCATGGCTCCAAGGTCGCGGGCATGAGCGCGCCAACCCATCCCCCGCTGGCCTATCCCATAAGGGGATAGGCTCACAGGCAGTCAGCCAGTAGTTACAGTCGCGCCCACGCACTGATCGAACGGACGACTACATGCCTGCCCGTGGCACCGAGTTAATCGAGATCCCGGACCGGTTCTGGACCCTGCCGCAGACCATCGAGGCCCTGCGCGCCCGGGACATCGGGGAACTCTTCTTACTAGTCCAGCAGCACACCAAAGCCAGCCAAACTCAGATCGCCACCGCATGCGGCCTGACTCAGCCCAAGATCAGTGCGATAGTGCGGGGGACCCAGCAGGTCCGGCACCTGGCCAGGTTCGAGACCATAGCCGAGGCACTCGAAATGCCCGATTCGGCGCGCACCCTCCTGGGCCTTGCGCCGCGCGCAAGACCGCACCCAGCGGCAGGCGCACAACGGCCAAGGCCGCTTAGCCTCGATCGGGGGGACGGGCAGGAGGAACAGGACCCGGTGCGACGACGAGAGTTTGTCGGGCTCGCTGGTGCAACCATGCTCAGCGCCGTGTTCAGCCCTGCCGCAGACGGCAAGCTGGTCGACTCTGAACCCCTGGCCCCGGTGCTCACCGGGCACATCGCGACGGCAACCGCTGACCAGCTCGACAACCCCCCTGACCTCACGGCGCTGACGGCAGCCGTCAACCGGGCCAGACGCGAGTACCAAGCGTGCCGGTATTCAGAGCTGATCAACTACCTGCCCACTCTGCTCGCGCAGCTTCACGCGGCTTCGGTCGCGCTGGTTGGTGATGACCGTCTCCGCGTGCACGCTCTGTCGGCTGATGCGCACCACGTTGCCGCTGGCCTGCTGCTCAAACTGGACGACCAGGGCCTGGCCTATCTCGCCGCCGATCGCAGCATGCACGCAGCCCGTGCGAGTGAAGACCCCATCATGGTCGGGGCAAGTGCCCGGATAATCACGCACACCCTGATGCGTGGCGGCCACCTCGCCGCCGCCACCGCGACCGCCAGCAGCTACGCCGCCCAGCTAGACCACGACGTTTCGCCGCACACTCCCGAATCGCTGTCCGTGTACGGATCACTCCTGCTGCGCGGTGCCATCGCCGCCGCCGCACACGACAACCGCGACGCGGCCCACGAACTGCTAGCCGAGGCCGATGACGCGGGACGACGGTTGGGCGCGGACGGAAACCTCCTCTTCACCGCCTTCGGCCCGGCCAACGCCAAGCAGCACCGGGTCAATATCGCCGTCACGCTGGGCGACGCGGGAACCGCGGTACAGGTAGCCCGCAGGATAGATCTGAGCACAATCAAGGTCACCGAACGAAAGGCCAGCCTGCTCATCGACACCGCCCGCGCGTTCCTCCAGTGGGGCAAGCACGAGAAGGCATACATCGTCCTCCGCGCGGCCGAGCAGACCGCGAGCGAGGAAGTCACCGGCCGCCCAGCCGTACACCGGTTGGTGCGCGAACTCATCACTTCCGCCCCGCCTACTGTCAGACGAGACGCCGAGCAGTTTGCCAGCCAGATCAGTGTCTCCCGGTGAACCGCGATCCGTCTCGGCGCATCCTCTCGGTCATTGTGTGCGGCGCAGGCCCCGCCACCGCCATCGCCACGCTCGTCAAGCTCGCAGGTGAGCGTGGCTGGACCGTTCAGGTCATCGCAACCCCGGCCGCGCTTGAGTTCTTCGACGCGGACGACATCGAGGAACTAACCGGAAACCGCGTCCGCAGCCAGTACCGCAAGCCGGGCGAACCCAGATCGGAGATCCCCGCCGCCATCATCGTCGCCCCTGCGACCTACAACACCATCAACAAATGGGCACAGGGAATCAGCGACACCTACGCCCTTGGCATCCTGGCCGAGACCACAGCCCTTGAGGTCCCGATCGTCGTGCTCCCCTTCGTGAACACCGCCCTAGCAGGCCGCCAGCCATTCCGGCGTAGCGTTGACGCCCTGCGTGATGAAGGCGTGCAGATTCTTCTCGGCCCTGGAGGCATCGAGCCGCATCCGCCCCACACGGGGGGCGCTCTCATCGACAGCTACCCTTGGCATCTCGCCCTGGACGAAGCCGACCGCCTGCTCAGCCCGGCGCCACGACCCGATCGTCCAGCCAGCGGCGGCACTCAGTGAGAGACGCCTAGCCCATCCATCGTCAGCAGCCGCAGCAGCGCGACCAGCGTTCCGGCATGCCAAATGTGGCCCTCAGCGATGAGTCCTAGAACCGAACCGAGCGAAACCCACTCCACCCGCGCAACATTGCCGCCCGCGGTCGGCTCGCCCTCGTGCACCGGATCGCGGCCAACAAATGCCACCTGCTCAGAGTCCACCGTCTCAGGCAGTGGTCGCAACGTGATCAGGTGGTCTAGCCGGCCCGCTCGGTACCCGGTGGTGTCCTCCAACTCACGAACGGCCGCCTCGGCCGGGTCCTCGTCCTCGTCCACCTGGCCGCCCGGAAGCTCCCACCCCCACTTATCCGGCACAAACCGGTGCCGCCACACCAGCAGCACCCGCCGCTGATCATCCAATAACGCCATCAACGCAGCCTGCGGGAGCCGCACCACGTGCTCCCAGACCCGCTCACCGTCCGGCAGCTCGACATCCAGTTGCCCAAGCCACAGCTCAGGACTCCCGTAGATCTCCCGCGTGCCGAACGTCCGCCACCGGCCTGGCTCACCGCTGCTCGCACCAGTCACAGCCCCGACGTTACACAACCGGCCCGGACTCCCGGGTTCTCATAGATGCTCCGCTCACCAAAGGTCCGTCAAGGCCTTGTTCGCTTCGAAGACGCTAGTCCACCCCATGGGCATTGAGGTAACCCCCAAACGTCGCTGGGGATAGGCCACGGCCATAGTTCCAGTGAGCGCCCGATCCCAAGCCTGAATGTCCGAAGCACGGGTGCCTCGGTTTGCCTGAACCTACTCCTATGTGTGATCCCAACGATTGGGATCTAAGATTTTTTTTTATTGGAGTTGTGCAGGATCGTCGGAGCGAGGCTAACCCCAGCAGCAGCCGCCATGACCGCTGCGACAGCATACAGTCGGGCCTCGAAAGTGACTACATAGCCCGCAGTTGCCGAGAGACCTTGGCTCAGTCCAGCCCCCACGGCCGTTTCAAGATCATTAAGGCGCGCCGGGCGCCGTGGCGCGAAGGGATGTGCCGGTGTGATCTGGTGTGGCGTGTTGCCGTAGAGATAGGACGAAGCTCCGGTAT
>Ga0335081_10015189_pt1 | contig 12452 bp, 10 predicted proteins | sample Lox_Sample_35_FD_206713 | JGI IMG/M metagenome (GOLD analysis project Ga0335081, IMG submission 206713) | Soil microbial communities from Loxahatchee National Wildlife Refuge, Florida, United States - Lox_Sample_3.5 | ecosystem: Environmental > Terrestrial > Soil > Wetlands | place: USA...
CATCAGGCTCTCGTATTTCGGGGGGCGAGTCAAGGGGATTGGGGACGGGCTGGCTGCGATCTCTCAAGACGATCTCCTTACATTCCGGCACCCAAGTGAGCAGGGATCAGCCCCGCAGTTGCCTCCGATGGCTTCCGTTGCTGGACACATTGAGTAAAGCAAATCATCGAAAACAGTGGTTGCTAAAAAGCTTCCGTTGCACATCCCTGTCCACTCCCGAACTCTGAACCGCTGTCGGGAGAAAAACAAATCGCAACAAAATGCAACTCCCGCGCAACCAGCGGAAATTGCGGGCGCCGAGATTCTCCCGGAAGTTGCTGATTTGACTGGTGGCGGCGGTTGGACTCGAACCAACGACCTACGGATTATGAGAACCCAGTGGCCTTCTGTCGCGTTGTGAAAACTTCCGACTCTACTCTATTTTCCAACCCCTTACAAGCCAGACGAGTTGATCGGTTCTGATTCGATTTGCTCGATCACGTACGTCCGAACATTACACTTTCATTACAGTCGACAGAAGAAGATCTCCGGTTTGACGATCACTAGGAGTGTTCTGACGGGTTCTGAAAACTCTTGCGTGCGCAGGAAGACACTATCAGCCCGCGAAAAGAGGTAGCCGATCTAAACGGATTTCGCCGTTCTTGAAGGCTTATGGCGTCCGCAAAAGGCCGTGGACCACGTAACCCGCGTCGAGGTAGTATCCCGCGATAGCCCCCGCCGGGTTGATGCCGCCGCCGAAGGTTCCCTCATACGCGCCTGTGCCTGCGCCCGGGGGGTCGAACGTGGTTATCGTGCCATTGGCGGCGCGCACGTAGCCGTGGCGCACGTTGCCCGCGTCAACGTAAAATCCCGCGATAACCCCCGCCTTGTTGATGCCGCCGCCGATGCAGCAGCCGAGGGTTCCCTGGCCGGAGCCTGTGCCTGCGCCCGGGGCATCGAACGTGGTTATCGTGCCATTAGCCGCGCGCACGTAACCGTGGTGCACGTTGCCCGCGTCAATGTAGCTTCCCGCGATGACCCCCGCCGTGTTTATGGCGCCGCCGAGTGTTCCCTGATTGGCGCCCGTGCCTGCCTTCTTAACGTTGAACGTGGTTATCGTGCCATTGGCCGCGCGCACGTAACCGTGGCGCACGTTGCCCGCGTCAATGTAAAATCCCGCGATGACCCCCGCCTTGTTGATGTCTCCACCGCCGGTTCCCTGACTCCCGCCCGCGCCTGCCTTCTTAACGTTGAACGTGGTTATCTTGCCATTGGCAGCGCGTACGAATCCGTGGAGCGCAGTCCCCGCGTCAATGTAGTAGCCCGCGATAACCCCCGCCGGGTTGATGCCGCCGCCGAAGGTTCCCTCATACGCGCCCGTGCCTGCGCCTGGAGCGTCGAAGGTGGTGAAAGTCTGCGCGGTTGCCCCCGTAGTGGCCGCGACCACCAGCATGAGGGTTGTTAGCTTGAGTGCCGCACTCGTGCGAAATGATTTCAATCGTCGGTAATGCGCGGTTTTCGAAACAACAATCTTTTCGTTTTTCATTTTCTTCCTTCCGCCACATCTCGCGGCTGTTCGGAAAGGCTTGTCGCTGCAGGAAAAGGTAGTGACTCGGAGGGAACCGCTGTGGATCCTACGCCGGAGTCTCCTTTCGCCGTCCAAACACGGCACCCACTGTACACCCGCTTCCACTGATCGGACAAAGGCGAAACAATTGTCATCTGGAGCGCCCCAACAGTTTGAGATCTGCACCAGCACCGCCGAAGGTTGCCCGATATACCGCCACTTTTGGCAACAGCGCCCCGTAGCTCCTCGTGCTCTAGAAGAAAGTGGCTACAACAGGAACCAGCCGAGGAAATTCAGTCTTGGCGGAAGCGAGTGGGAGTCGAACCCATCATCGCCTCGAAAGATAACCATAGCCGGTTTTGAAGATCACTGGCAGTGTTCGGACCGGTCCTGAAAACTTCCTACGCTAATTGATTTTCCAACCGCTTACAAGCCAGGCGTGTTGACGCGATATGAACATGGAACTATCACGTTTTCATCACAGCACTTTACTACCTAGAGCAGTCAACAGCACGAGCCAAACCAGAATCATGATGAGGAGAGACATCGGTTGTAGTTCGCCAGCAGGTCGATAAGCCACTGCCAGCAACATGAGCACACCCAGTAAGCCAAGTTGTAGCCATCCGACCATGCGGATTTTTGCGGGAAGATGTCGAAGGGCTAGGCGGTAAGCCTTGGTGAATTCATCAGGCTGCAAAACAAACGCAGTTTGGATCAACCTCTCGGTTGGCACGCGACAGAATACCACCCATCTGTGACGACCACTATGCTTGTTGTTACCAGGCGGATAGCGCAAGCTTGCGCTGTTTCTTCACCCAGTCTTGCCCAAACCCTCGGGCCGAGCAGGGTCAATGAGTGCTATCGCGATGTTTCGCCAGTTGACCTTCGCACGCCTACCTTACTGCCACTCTCCGCGCCAGAATTGTTCCTCTAGTGCGAATTGAAGCGACAAGCCGAATGCGGCCACGAAGATCACTGGGAAGCTGATGAGGAGGTATATGCTATGGTCTTCGATGATCCTCTTTGCGCCCGATGATTTCGGTGCGTCCTTCCACTGCTGCACACATCAGAGGTCGGAAACTCTCAGCGTCACCCTTGTCAACGTCAGCACCAGCGTCGATAAGGGCTTGGGCATCTTTCAACGGTCTGCGATGACACGCGGTCATCAACGGCGTCCATCCGTCACTGTCGGCTGAATTCACGTTCTTTGGAGACCCCAAGAGCGTCTCGACGGCTTTGCGTTGTTTATTCTTTTTGCTCGGCACAGACCTGAGAATACGCCATGACTGTCGTTAGCAGGCGTTTGCACGTTTTGACCCGTCGCCCAAAATAGGAATCTCGGTTGATGAGTGCTATCGGGATGTTTCGCCAGTTATCCCCCATGCCGCGACCTTTAGCTCGGCCCCTCGCTGTAGGCAGACCAACGGTCAGCCAGTTTGCGGTAGGAATAGGCTTCATCCCCTGGTGTGTACGAATGCTCTCCTACTGCCTAGTACAAAAATCCCCGATCAGGTCAACCTCGCCACCTTTTCTAGCCATGTGACGAGACCGCAGGGCTCATGGTCATCGAAAGATAATGAGCGCTACGCGTCCGCCCGGCCATTTCCGGGAGCACAAAACTGCCCAATACGAAGCTGCCGCTTCCTGGGAACAGAGCAGGATGGTACTATTCCGCGTGAGTTCCTGAGGAGGGCCGATGCCAGCGTCGCTCCGTCCACTTACCACCGGTCAACTGCTCGACCGAACCTTCCAAACTTATCGTCAGAATTTCATGCTGTTCGCAGGAATCAGCGCGTTACCGAATGCATGTGTGCTTGTGCTTCAACTGGTTTTCCTTATTTTCTCGAAAAGTAGCGGCGGGAACGCCGCGGGGGTCGCGATCGCTGCTGGGGCTCTCGGTTTTGGATTCCTGATCGTGAACCTTATTGTGACTGCCATATCGACGGCGGCCACGACGTTCGGCGTCTCCGATGTCTACTTGGAGAAAGCGACCAGCATCAGCGCGTGCTTTGCGCGGGTGAGAGGCAGGGTCGGAAGCGTAATTTACACGTCCCTCGAACTTGGTTTGCGGATAGGCATTGGTTTGATCTTGTTGATTGTGCCGGGCGTGTACTGGGCGGGCAAGTACGGCCTGGCCGTTCCGGCCGTCGTGTTAGAAGACATCAAGGCGAAGCAAGCGTTCCCGCGCAGCGCGGCCCTGACAAAAGATGCGATCAGCCGCATCATTGCGATTTACTTCCTCACCTGGATTCTGACTTTCGTGGTTGCGGTCGGCTTGGGAGCGGCCGTGCAGCTGGTGGCGCCTACCCTGGCTAAGTCCGCTGGGACGGTTACCGCGGCGGCGTTTAATCTTGTTCTTAACGCCATTGTCACGACTGCCATCACGCCGATCATGGCGATCGCGCTCACGCTTGCATACTACGATCAGCGTGTCCGCAAGGAAGCGTTCGATATCGAGAATCTGATGAGCCTCCTTGGACAGCCAACGCCACCACCGTCGGCGCAACCGGCGGGAGCTTCCTTGTAGCCGGGAGACTTGAGCGCGTGCCGATCCGCAAGCTGGCCATAGTCCTGGTGTTAATTTTGGGAGGCAGCCTGACATTCGCTGTCCCCTTGCCATGCGGCTCGGTATCGGAATACCGTGCCCTACTGCTATACGTAACCAGCGCGTCTCAAACTCCTGCAGTAGATGTTGAGGACCTGATCGCTCAAGTCCCCATCGAATGCAAGTTCGATGCCGATGGCAAGCAATTCCAATTTTCCACTACCCAGATCCATGCCCAGCTTTTCGCAGTCAAGACGGCGGAAGAGCAGGACCGCCCGGCTAGAATCCAGGCCCTGCGAGAAACCCTTGCGCGACGGGTAAAGGCGCTGGATGGTTACGCCAACCATGTGGATCCAACCGCCAAACCGAAGCTGAGCCAGATTTTCACGCGAACCGAATTCAAGCGCGTGGGCAAGCAGAATGCCGAAGCAATGTTTCGTGAGAAACTGTTCGAACTTCTGATCGCGCTCTTCTCCTTCATCGCCAAGAATCCCGCACAAGCCGCGATGTTTGCGGAAGTCTTCATCTGGTCGGTCGTCGGCTTGGTGGCGCTCGTGATCATCTGGAAACTCTATCGCTGGGCCACCCAGGAGCACCGTGTGCGGGAACCGCGAAACATCATGCCGTTTGCCCCATCCTCAAAGACCTGGCAGCAGTGGATGAAGGAAGCCAGGACGGCACTGGCGAACGGGGAGTTACGCGAGGCCGTGCATTCCAGCTACTGGGCAGCCATTTCAAGCCTGGAATCATCGGGAGCGTGGACGCCCGATAAAGCGCGCACCCCGCGCGAGTATCTGCGGTTGATTAAGGGATCGGACCCTGCGCGTCCTTTGCTGGCAGACATCAGCCGGGTCTTTGAAGTTGTCTGGTACGGCAAGCGCATTCCGGCGCGGGGTGAGTGCGAGCAGTTCCTCGCGCAAGCGGAGCAGATCGCATGCCGCTGAGGATCGCTTCGGAAGATCGAAGAATATTCATCGGCTTCGCCGTGCTGATGGTTTGCGCGCTGCTGCTGGTCGGCTATGCCGTCCGAAATGACGGCGGCTCCGGAGGAATCCCCTCGTCGTACTCTGCGGGGAACTCGGGAACCAAGGCCGCTTTCCTGCTGCTGGAACAGATGGGATACGCGCCGCAACGCTGGAGCGAGGATCCGCGCAAGCTGGAAGAGTTGCAACCCGGAGCCACGCTTATCCTTGCAGATCCCATACCGGAAGAAGACCGAGAGATGGAGGAGGTGCGAAAGTTCGTGGGCAGGGGCGGCCGCGCGGTGATGACCGGCGTCAGTGCGGCGGCATTTTTTCCGACCCTGCGCCCAGCCCCGGGCACGCCCCACTTCCAGTGGAAATCGTATCGACCGGCGGAACCCTCGGACCTGACCCGGGGAGTGGACGAAATCAGCATGGCTCCGACGGCATACTTCGATAGCGCTCGCGGCGAGACCCCGTTCAGCGACGGAAGCGAAACCCCGGTTGGGCGTTTCGCGTACGGGGCCGGAGAAGTGATTTGGTGGAGTACCTCTGATCCGATGACCAACTCCGCGATCCGCGAGAAAGACAACGCACAGTTGCTGCTGAATTCGGTTGGAGAGCCCGGCCACGGGCCGGTGTACTGGGACGAATATTTTCACCAGAATGGAAAGACCGTAGTTGACAGCATTCTGATGAGCCCGCTGCGTTGGGGGCTGATGCAGGCAGCCTTGATCGGGCTTGTGGTTATCTTCACATTTTCGCGGCATTTCGGTCCGCAGCGCATCGGCGTCGCCGCTTCGCGAGCCGCCCCGATGGAATACGTGGAGACCCTGGCCTCTCTTTACCATAAGGCGGGAGCGGCGCAGATACCGGTGGAAGTAGTTTATGAACGGTTCCGCGAGGGATTACAGCGGCGCTACTCGGTCCGTACGGACTCTACCGTGGAGCAGGTGGCGCAGACGATTGTGCACCGCTTGGGTGGCGCAGATCTGGCCATGGTGACTAAGACCCTGCGCGAAGTCGAGAATTCGCGGGAGGATTCTTCCCTCCCGGTGCGGCACGCAACGACCCTGGTGCGCCAGTTGCACACCTGGATCGCACGATTGAAATAGAAAGTTGGAGGAAATGGAAACTCTGGCAAGCGTGGTTGCGCATGTGCGCGGCCAACTGAACAAAGTAATAGTGGGACAGGAAGAACTGGTCACGCAGACGCTGGCGACAATTCTGTGCGGCGGGCACGCGCTCATTGAAGGCGTGCCAGGCGTGGCGAAGACCCTCACGGTAAAGTGCCTGGCGCGTGTGCTGAACGTGGGCTTCCGTCGCGTTCAGTGTAACTCGGACCTGATGCCGGCAGACATTGTCGGCACCAATGTGTTCGATATGCGGCTTAGCGATTTTCGCATCCACCGTGGATCGATCTTCACCGACCTGTTGCTGGTGGACGAAATCAACCGCATGCCTCCGCGCACGCAGGCGGCGCTGCTGGAAGCTATGGAAGAACGGCAGGCGACCATCGATAGTGTGACCTATCCTTTGCCAAAGCACTTCTGTGTATTCGCGACGCAAAATCCGGTGGAGTTCGAAGGAACATATCCCCTGCCCGAAGCGCAATTGGACCGCTTCCTACTGAAGATTACGGTGGATTACCCGGACCTTACATCGGAACTGAAGATCCTCAACGAGCACAATGAGGGTTTCAATCCGAACCAGGTGGACGAGCTCGATCTCACACCGGTAGCGGCGGAGGCAATCGACTCGGCGCGGCAGAGCGTGCAGGCAGTGACCGTGGAGCCGACCCTGATGGACTACATCGCGCGCCTGGGAAGAAAGACGCGCGATTGGCCGGCGATTACTCTGGGCGCGAGCCCGCGTGCGACGATTGCCTTGTTGCGGGTGTCGAAGGCATTCGCGGCCATGGAGGGGCGTGACTTCCTGGTGCCGGACGACGTGAAGGCTGCGACGAAATGCACGCTGCGGCACCGGATCACTTTGAATCCGGAAGCGGAGTTGGAAGGCGTGACACCGGACGAGACTTTGGAGCAGATTCTCCGCTCTGTCGAGGTCCCGAAGTGAAGCTCCCGTCGATGACACCAGAGGCGGTCGGAGCTCCGGGCATGGGGCACAGCCGCCTGGCCTTTGCAGCCGGGCCTCGCATGGTTACCTTGCTGGTTGCCGGGTTGCTATTCGTTCCATTGCTGTTCATGTCGCATGTGTTTGTGTGGGCCCTGCTGGCCTGGAACGTTGTAGTGGCATTCCTCTTCGCGTTTGACCTGCGCAAGCTGCCCTTGCCCAATGAACTGTGGGTGCAGCGCAGCTTTGACGGAGCCCTCGATCAGCTCAAGACGTCGCGAATCACTTTGACGCTGCAGAACAGCTCGGGTCGCGCAGTGCGGTGTGAGATGGTGGATGCGGTTCCGCAGGCACTCTCAGTATTGCCGATCAAGCAAGAGGCCCTGCTGCCGCCGAACGGAAGCACCCGGGTGGAATACGAGGTGGTGCCATCGCGGCGAGGCAACCACGAGTTCTCGAAGGTCTTCATGAGATATGAAGGGCCGCTGCGTATCGCGCAACGCTGGGCGTGCTTCAACCTCGAGCAGAGTGTACGCGTGTATCCCATGCTGACGGCGAGCCGCCAGTATGAGGCGATGTTCCTGCGCAGCCGGCAGATCGAGCTGCAGCAGAGGATGATCCGGCAACGCGGACATGGCAGGGAATTCGAGAGCCTGCGGGAGTTCCAGCCGGGGGACGAGCGTCGCGATATCTGTTGGACGGCCACCGCGCGACGAGCAAAACTGGTGACTACACTGCGCCAGACGGAGCGCAGCCAGACGATCTGGGTGGTGGTGGATTGCGGACGCCTGATGCGCGCCCGGCACGACCGGCGATCGAAGCTGGATTATGCGGCGGAGACGGCGATGCGCCTGGCCCAACTTGCCAACTACGGCGGCGACTCCTCCGCGCTCCTTGCCTATGGACAACGGATCCAGCAGCGGCGGTTGCCGGGAAGAGGCCATGCCCACCTGCACACCATGCTCGATCAGCTGGCGTTGTTGGAAGAGGAGGCGTCGGAGGCCGATCATCTGCATGCCGCGGGAGCGCTGCTCACCATGCAGAAGCGTCGCGCGATGATCGTGTGGATCACAGATCTCGCAGACCTCTCGATCACGCCCGAAGTGGTGAGCGCGGCCCTGCATGCGAACAAGCGTCACCTGGTGGTGATAGCCCTGCTTGGGCAGCCGGATGTCGCGAGGTTGATCGCTGCCGAGCCGCAGACGACCGAGCAGACCTATCTTTACGCGGCAGCTTCGGAAACGATCCGCCGCCGGGAGTTGACGGTCGCGGGGCTGCGCAGCCGGGGCGTTCATGTGATCGAGGTGGATGCTCCCCAGCTCACTGGGGCAGTGCTGAATAAGTACCTGGAAGCGAAGCAGAAGAATCTGATTTAGAGCGGCGTCCGCTACCGATCCAGGCAAGCAACGCGGTGAAGAGCGCGAAGCCTAGCCCAAACTTGAGGGAGGCGCCGATTGACATCGGCGAGATGAATCCTTCCACGAAGCCGGCGACTATCAGCATGGGAATGGTGCCAAGTTCGATCTTGACTGCTTCCGTTCCCGCGAGCCGCAGCGATTCGCGCCGGGACAGGTGTCCGGGAAACAGCAGGCCCGTACCCATGCGGAGTCCGGCAGCGCCCGCCACCAGAATGGCGGGAATCTCCAAACTGCCATGTCCGACCACGAAGCTCCATAGCGAGAGTGACATGCCGTGGGTGCCGCAGGCCGCACCGACAACTCCCATCAACAAGCCGTTGAAGGCAACCAGCCACAAGGTTCCGACCCCCGCAGTGATTCCCATCGCAAACGTCAGGAATGATACTGAGAGATTGTTGGTGGCGATCGCGCTGGAGGCGAGTGGTCGGATGGCAACGATGGAATGGGTCCACATCTCGTGATGGTCGATGCTGTCGATCACAGTCGGACCGAGCACCTGCATGGCGAAGTCGGGATTCTGCAAAGTGAGCAGCGCCCCCGCCATTCCACAAACCGCGAACACGGCAGCCACTACCAGCAGGTACGCGCGGCGGCGCCAGACCAGCGCGGGCCATTCGGTCGTAAAGAAGCTGAAAATCGAACGAATACTGGTTTTTCTTCCGGAATAAATGATACTGTGTGCGCGGCCGAGCAGTTGGTTGAGGTAACGCGAGTAATGCGCGCCTGTGGGGTCCTGCCGCAAGATGGAAAGATCGGCAGCAACCTGGCGGTAGAGTAACCCGAATTCGCGCAACTCGAAGCGGGTGAGGTTCACGACCCCGCGGTTGCCACATTGGTTGAGAAGTTCCTGCAGGCGATTCCACTGCGGCTTGCGGGTTTCGATCCAATAATTGGAGATCATTGTCCTGTGCCGTATTCGCAAAAGCTTACCATTGATACCCCCGAACAGATCAGCCTTGAGTACGAGATCGCCGGGCCCGGAAGCCGGTTTATGGCGCTGTTTGTGGACCTGATGATTCAGTTGATCACGGCAATCCTCTTGATGATCGTGATGCTGATTGCCGGTTTTTCGTTTGTAGGCCATGGTAGCTGGGCGCTCGCAGCGTATGTGCTGGTGGCATTCCTTTTTCAATGGGGATATTTCGCAGTCTTCGAGATTGTCTGGAAGGGTCAAACGCCGGGCAAGCGGAAGGCCGGAATCAGGGTGATCAACGAGACCGGCCGCGAGGCATCCGTATACGAAGCGGTGGCGCGTAACCTGCTCCGGGCTGTGGATTCGCTGCCGGGAGTGTACGCCGTCGGCGCGTTAGTAATGTTCATCAGCCCGCAGCAAAAGCGGCTGGGGGACTATGTTGCCGGCACCGTGGTGATTCATGACCGCAAACCGGACGACGACGCTATTTTTTTCAACACGAATGATGAAGTCGCGGAGGGAATCAACTACTCGACGTTAACTCCCAACGATCTCCAGGCGATTGAGACCTTCCTGCAGCGCAGACTGGACCTCGAGTACGACGTTCGACAGAAGACGGCCGCAAAGCTGGCCGATCACTTCCGGACGAAGTGCGAAGCCTCGGCGTCCTCCTGCAACGACAACGAGAATTTTCTGGAATTGCTGGTGCGGGGATATCGTCGCGGGGCCAGGTTCCATTCGCGGTAGGCTCTGAGAACCCGCTCTTTGATAGTCACCAACACAACCAGCCGAGATAACTGTGACAAAGGTGAATGGGGACTCGCGGGCAGCAAGTCTGGCACACCCGTGGCGCACAACACACAGCCACACCTAGTTTCCGAATTGCCCGTGATCCGGGAATGGTACGAATCGATTCCCAATGCCGACCGTGTCAGGACCTAAAGGATGTAATGGTTGCCTCTTGGGCTGGTGTAAGCGCGATTGACCCGCCGCTCCCGACTGGGTTGCGCGACTTGCTGCGCAAAAAACGATTCGCCGGTTCCGAATACAGGTTTGCGACGCCGGCCCCTAACAATCCTGCAACCAGAATGGTGGAAGCGAATAAGACAGGCACGCCGCGCAAGGGTTTGCCGGCGCGAAGAAACAGGTCAAAAAACGTAAACACTACGAACATATGCGTCAGATAAATTTCGTAGCTGTATCGGCCCATCCGCACGAGCGGCCCCAACACGCGTGGACTTCTCCATTCGGTTTGTGTCGTGGCAGCTATGAACATGCATGTCCCCACACCAAGTAGCGTGAAGTTCAGCCCTGTTTTGCCGAGCCAGCCTCTATAGGCCTGCCACGAAAATATGAGGCTTGCAGAAACGACCAGGGTCCCGGCAATCCCCAGAACCCAGATCGCTCGTCCAGAGAAGCGTCTGCTCGAAAGGGCCAGGGCAGTGAGGCATCCCAACGAAATTCCTTCCATGCCTCCAAGATAGGAATAATCTTCTGCGATCTCGTTGCCATGAGCAAATAGAGTCCGACCGAACGGTCCGAGAATCACAAAGACGAAGAGGAAGACCGGGAATACTATGCTGCGACGAAACAATTTCCTGCCGCCGAGCAAGAGACAAGCCAAGGGAAAAAAGAGATAGAACATCTCCTCGATCGAAAGGGACCAAAGGATATCCCAATTGCCAGGCAAATATCCGCGATGAATTTCCAACTCGTTAACGTGAAAGGTCAATGTGGCGAGCAGAGCACGTCCTAGGCCCCCCGTCTCTGCCGTGACTACGTAATGATGCACGTCCGCGAAATGCAGAGTGCAGAGAACGGCAAGCAGCAGAAACAGCAGCGGTGCGATACGCGCAAACCGAAAGAGGTAGAAACCGGGCAGGGAAACGTGAGTCAGCGAACCCCAGCGCCGTAGAGTGATTGAAGTGATCAGAAACCCGGATATGGCAAAAAACATCTGCACGCCGAGTTGGGCATTCCAAACAAGAACGTGCACGAGCTGCGCAGGTAGAAGCTTGGTATAGAGAACATCCGCACCGAGCAGGCGGATGTTGATGTGATTCATCAGGACGAAAAAGATCGAAAGACCCCGGAGCAGGTCGATGCCATCGAGACGCTTCCCGGTGAGAGGGCGACGCGCGGTTTCGGAAGGAACCACAACTTCATTGTGCACGAAAACCGCGACATCAGTTCAGCAGGCGTACGAACGAAGCCTTCTTGTTACTACATCGCTCTTTTGTGTCCCAGCCTCAATACTTGGACTGGATGTGGCCCCGCTGATCGCGCCAAGACCACTACCATTACGTTGTTGACGAATTGGTCGGCTGAACTGAAGAAATGAGCCCGCCGCCCAGTACACTGACCTTGCGGGCTAGTCGCTGGGCTCAGCCGTAGTGCTCCGGCGCCATATTGTCGGGACCGATTCGAATCGCGTTGCGTCTGCCGCAAACTAGTTCGTGTATGGTCGGCAATGTGGAAGTAATCCATTTCGGAACATGCGCATAGGTAACGAGAAGTCGGCTAGTACCCAGTAACAACCCACAAGCTAAGCGTTACTTCGCCGGCAGGAAGAGGCTTTCGAGATTGAAACGCGGCCAGCGGATCGAACCAGTTTCGGCCGGAACACTGATCGCTTCACTTTCGACTCCCCAGCTAAGCCAGTCGAGAAACTGTTCTTTTTGCCCTTTGACAATCACTGGCTCACATCCGATGCCGAGCGCAGGCATGATCGCGCGGTGCGTTTTCAGTTCGCCCGCGAACCAGTCGGCCCAGTCCGGCATGCCGGGGATTCCGTGAGTATGAGCGATGGAGGCCCAGACGAATCGGTTTTCCGAGCTTGCCAGCAGAGTTCGGCCCGAACTCGCCGAGACGCTGCTCGCAGCGAACTCTTCCGACAACGCGATGAGGTGACGCAGGGGCTTCTTGCGCCCGCGAAGCTGCACCGAGCCGTTGAAACATTGTGCGTTTCGTTCGAGACAGACTCGAATCGGCTGAA
>Ga0335081_10015190_pt1 | contig 12452 bp, 14 predicted proteins | sample Lox_Sample_35_FD_206713 | JGI IMG/M metagenome (GOLD analysis project Ga0335081, IMG submission 206713) | Soil microbial communities from Loxahatchee National Wildlife Refuge, Florida, United States - Lox_Sample_3.5 | ecosystem: Environmental > Terrestrial > Soil > Wetlands | place: USA...
CCCTGATCGCGATCCACCTGATCGCGATCCACTCGGGTGGTGCCGGTCCTCGCGCTCGCCCTGCTCTCCGGCCTGATCTGGGCGTAGTTCTTGGTCGGCGGGCCTCGAATATGCCTACCACAGGATCGGCATTCCCGAGGGAGCGATGTTCGGTGTCGTGTTCGGGTCGTTGGCCGGCAACGCGGTCAACATCCCCATCGCTCATCTGCATCGCGAGCCTCGGCGCAGCGTGCAGCAGATCCAGATCTTCGGTGTGCGGTATCGGGTTCCCGTGGTGCGCCCCGCGACGACCACCACCCTGGCTGTCAACCTCGGCGGCGCCGTAATCCCGACCGCGGTGTCCGTTGTTTCTGCTCGTCAAGGACTCGATTTGGTGGCAGGCGGCGGTCGGCGTTGTCTTCGTCATGGTGATCGTGCACCTGCTCGCCCGTCCGGTGGAAGGCGTCGGGATCCAGGTGCCCGGGATCATTCCCCCGCTGGTCGCAGCGGGAATCTCATGCTCGTCGCGCCCCACATGGCAGCGCGGGTCGCCTATGTCTCCGGGAGCCTCGGGACGCTGATCGGCGCCAATCTGCTCACATCATCGACAAGCTGCCGTCGCTAGGGGGAGGGAGCGCGTCAATCGGCGGCGCGGGTACGTTCGACGGCGTGTTCCTGAGCGGGATCGTGGCGGTGCTGCTCGTCGCCGTGGCCTGAGATCATCGAGCAGCGTCCCAGTCCGCGCCAGCCGGAGGCCCCGGTCGTCGGCGAGGGGGAGGTGCGATGACGCGGAGCAGCCGCGACGCGGGGATCTTTTCGATTGCGAGCACGGTCAGGCGATGATCGTTTGCGTATGGGCTTCGGATGCCCAGCCCCGGAGGGCCGCCGATGACTGGTGCGCTGATGACCGATACGTGCAGCAGGGCCAGCTCCTCGTCCGCGTCGTCGCGCTGCAGCACGCAGGTGCACGGTGCCGCCTCGCGCGGTGAGTCAAACGGCGGCCGCCGGGTAGGTGCGTGGCCGAGGCGAGCGCCTCGACCGACGCGCGGGGTCGCCAGCTTCGCGAAGTTGGCGTTCAGCCCGCCCGACGCGGTGTGCGCCAAATACGCCGTGGCCGACCGGCCGACGTGAGGCGGGCGAGATAGACAAGACGTTCGAGTCGTCCCCTGTCGCGCGCTGTTCGACGGCACGCGCTGGAGATCACCGGGCGGCTTGTCAGTCATCGTCACACGTTTCTGCGTGATTCGCGCGCTCCCGATGCCATTGCGACATCTCCTCCGGGGACGCGGGACGAGACGTTGTCGGGGCCTTGCATAACTCGGCGAAGCCGCCCGTGGCGCCGAACTCGACCGGTTACGGGGACGGGGTTCAGAACTTCCCGTAGGACACCTCAGAAGAACGCCCCGTAGGACCCCTCAAAAGGACCGCGGTCCCTTGGCGGCGCGATCACCGCCATGCGTTCGTAAGCATCGGCGTGTGGGCTACCAATCGCCTCAAGCGCACGCATCTGCTCGACAAACTCCTTGTGCTCGGTGACCCGTTGCCAGTCTTGAGCTGATTCGAAGCGCACGAACGACGCCACTTTCGTCTCATCGCCATTCGCCAGCACGTCGCCCTCGATAAACCCGTCCATAACCCGGAGCTGCTCCAAGCCACGGCGCAGTGCGTCGGTCAGCTGCTGCTGACGACCAGGCGGAACCGTCCAGATGTCAATAATCACTAACTCTTGCGGATCGGCCGACATATCGATCAGTTCCTCTCTGCTCCGGCCGGGAGCGTCAGTCATTCCAGCACCCGGTGTTGGTCTGTCCATCCGTTCGCTTGGTAAACACACTCACTGCGAGGGCTGATTGCTGTTGTCCGGGTACAGGACCGCCTCCAAACCGCCGGAAATGTCGTCGCGGGCGCCGCTCGTCGGGAGGTAGCGGCGTCTTGCGGCACCGGCCAGCTCGCCGAAGGCTCGTTCGTCCAGCTCCGGAACGCGCCCCCGCACCGACAGATCGACGGAGAGCAGATGGCGCGACGCGAGAGGACCTTCGAAGGAACATTCCGCATCCACAACCAACTCGTCCGCCGGCGTGCCGTTTTCCACGAGGACCTCAGCGAGTACCGAAGCCATGAACATGGCGTGCGAGATCGCCAGCAACTCTCCCGGCGTCGCCTCCTCCGGGACTGGATCGCCTTCTGGCAGCGAAACGGGGATGGCGTGGAAAGCATGGCTCGCGGCTTCGATTCGAGCGACGCCCTTTGGCGGATGGGTTAGCCATGAGACGCGTCCGCGCCGCAATGTTCGCTCGCGCGCCTGATCTGGAACTTGCTCAATCCGGCTCATCCGGACACGACACCGCCCCGCAGGGTGAAAGGTCATCACGCAGTTTGTGTGATTCGCGCAACCCGGCGTCGTTCGCGCGACGATGCCTGGAGTCTCGAATAGTCGGACCGGCCGGCGCTGCGTTCGCAACCAGTGTGCTGGAGCGAGTATGACGCCGGTCCGTAACGCTTAACGCAGGTACCCGGGAATCATTCCCCCTTTGCTCAGGGTGGGCATCTGGCTGCTGGTCGCGCCCCACATGGCCGCGCCGGTCGCCTATGTGTCGAGGCTCGGGACGCTGATCGGCATCTTCGGTGGATACACCGTGCTCGACTTCAACCGGCTGCGGCGAGCAGGTATGGACGACGCGGTTCAGATCGCCGCGGAATCTTCCTCGACATCGTCAATGTGTTCCTGTTCTTCCTACAGCTGTTCGGATGAAGGGAGAGGTAGCCGTGGGATCTCACGGGAAAGATCCCGCGGCCGGCGGCAGCGTGCCGCGATGGATCATCGCGCTCTCAGGCGGCGGTGGCCGGTCGCGGCACGACGAGAACGGGGCACGTCGCCAGTCCCAGCATCCCTCGTCCCGCGCTCCCGGGTTGCACCCGACCCGCCGGACTCGAGTGCCCCGAGCCGATGACGAGAAGATCGGCCTATCGCACAGCTCAGCGAGCACGTCGGTCGGCATGCCCACCTCGCATATCGCATGGATTCTGGGTGATATTGGGATCACGCATTTCAGGTGATGCGGGGTCACCCAGCTCGCCGCGATGCTCGGGCTGTGAGCGTGGCTTTGCGCTCGAAAGACCCTTGACCACGCAGCGAAAGAAAGGATGCGCAATGCCCGAAGATGCATTCGCCCGTGAGAGCGTGCTTGCCGTCTCGTTCTTGGAGCATTCCAGTGCGTACGAGGCGCTGAGTCGACTGAAGGAACTCGACGGACAGGGTGAGGTGACCCTGCGGGGCGCTGCGGTGGTCGTCCGGCAGGAAGACGGCAAGATCGTGACCAAAGAGCACATCGCGGACGAGAGCTGGGAGGACACCGCGGCGGGAGGCGTGCTTGGCTTGCTGGTCGGCGTTCTCGGTGGACCCTTTGGAGTGTTGATCGGCGGCGCGACGGGAGTCCTGGTCGGCTCGCTGTTTGACGAGGACGATGACGATGCGACCGAGTCGGCGCTGACGGATATCTCGAAGTCGGTGCGCGTCGGACTCCCTGGTCTGCTGGCCGATGTTCTCGAGAACAGCACAGTCGCAATCGACGCCGCGATGGCGAACCTGGGAGGCATGGTGCTGAGGCGATCCGCTGTCGATGTACGAGCCGAGGTAGCCGCGGCGGAAGAGGCTCAGCGCGAAGCGAAAAAGAAGGCCCGCAAAGAACTGCGCGAGGCGCGCAAGAAGAAGCAAAAGGACGAGGTCGACGCGAAGCTGGACGCCCTCAAATCGAAGCTCGGTCGGCACAAGGAGCCGGCGGCGACCTCGTGAAGCCGTTGGACGCGGTGGTCAGGGTCTGAGATCGGCTGATCAGAGGAGGCTTACGAGAAGGGCGATGGCCGAAAGCGTCATGACGCAGAAGGTGATCCACACCCAGATCCTCGATGCCCGGGTCCCGCGGTGGACCCCGAGGACGTTTGGATCTGAGTTCAGGCGGCCGATCGCGAACAGGAGCGGGACGGCCACGAATCCCCAGATCACGGCCGTCCACACCAGCGCCTTGATCATGTTGATGCCGACGAAGTTCATCAGCTCGGCGATCAGCGTGGAGACGATGATCACGGCGTAGAACAGGCGGGCGTCCTTGACCTTCTCATCGAGCCCCTTGCGCCAGCCGTTCAGCTCGCTCATCGCGTAGGCCGACACGCCCGCGAAGATCGGGATCGCCATCAACCCCACGCCCACGACGCCGATCGCGAACAGGTCCTTGGCGTAGTCCCCGGCGAGCGGCTTGAGCGCGCTGGCCGCCTGGGCGGCGGTAGTGATGTTGGTGACGCCGTGGCTGAACAGCACGGTGGCGCAGGTCACGATGATCGCCCACTGAACCACCTCCGCCCAGCCGGTGCCGATCTTGGTGTCGGTCCTCACTCGCTTGAGAAACGGGTCAAGGCGCTGCTCGTCGACCTTGCCGTCGGGCCCGATCATGCGGTTGGCAAGTTCTTCCTCAACCTCCTGATCGCTCTGCCAGAACCAGCAGTAGGCGGTGATCGTCGTGCCGAAGGTTCCGACTAGCAGGAACAGAAACGAGGTGCTGAACTGGATGTGCGGGACGAACGTGCTCTTGAGGACCTTCCCCCATGGCTGTGAGACCGCGAACACTGTGACCAGGTAGGCCAACAGGAACAGCCCCAGGAACTTGAGGATGTTCGCGTAGCGGCGGTAGCCCACGAACACCACACACACGAGCACCAACGTGGTGGTCAAGACGATCAGCACCTGTGTGCTTACGGGCAGCACCAGGTGGGCGCTGCCGGCGACCGCGCCGATATCCGCCCCGGCGTTGATCGTGTCGGCCACCACCACCAGCGCCGCCAGCAGCACGGCCAGCGGCAACCCGTACTGCTCGCGAATCGCCGACGCCAGCCCTTTGCCGCGCACCGCTCCGATCCGCGCCACCGCCTCCTGTGTGTAGTACAGCAGCGGCAGCTGCCAAACCGCCGTCCACAATAGCGCATAGCCATAGTGGGCGCCGGTCTGCGAGTAGGTTGCGATCCCGCTCGGATCATCGTCGGAGGCGCCCGTGATGAAACCCGGCCCGATCGCGTGCCAACCCTTCCTGAGCGCCCGCCACAACAGAGGCTCCCGGTGGACTCGATGCTGTCTTGGGTGCTCGGCTGGGGTCGTGGGTTGTGTGGGTGCGCTCGCCACCAGGCTCTCCTGTCGGAACCGGGTCGATGTCGCGGATTAGTACATCGCCGACTGTGGTGAGCGGTCGTCACTCGTTCTGCGTGATTTGCCACCTCGATTGCGGTTCGCTTTCTATCGTTACGCGGGGAATGCGCACTCTGGTGATCTCGGACTTGCACCTCGGCATGCGCTACGAACGGGACGTCCTGCGGCGCCGCGCGCCGCTGGCCGTTCTGCTCGAGGCGCTCGGCGGTGTCGAGCGGCTGGTCCTGCTCGGCGACGTCGTCGAACTCTCCGAGCGCAATTCGGACGACGCTCTGGCGGTGGCCCAGCCGGTACTGCGCGCACTGGAACGGCGGCTGGGGCGAGACCGAGAAGTGATTCTCGTTCCCGGAACCATGATTGGCGCTTTGTCGCTCCGTGGGTCCAGGAGATGGGGTCCCGGCTCTCGGTCGACAGCTCGGTGCCGCTCGACGCCCACGCCCGAACTCGCCGCCGTGAGCTCGTGGCAAGCGCCGGCTCAGCTGAGCGCCGCTATCCGGGGGTGTGGCTCTCCGAAGGGGTGTGGGCCACCCAGGCACTATCTCAACGGGACCTTCTGCCGGCGTGGTCGCTCGGCCTCACGCGCGGGCGACCGGGCCGGCTACCACAGGCCGATCGATTATGGGCCGGCCGGTGGGCTCTCGCTGAGGACCGCTCACGAGGCCATCTCCGGCGCCCTCCGGGAGCCGCTGGCTGAAGTGGCCGACCGGCTCGGGGTGTTGGGGAGGGCCGCGACCTGGAAAAGGCGTCCCGAAAGCTGCTGCGCCCTGAGCTGGCGCGAGCCAACTCCGGGCTCCTGAGCATGCAGACGAAGGTCGCCAGCATCCCGGCGCTCATCCACGTGACCCGGTGCATCGGCATCGACGGCGATTGCGTCGTCTTCGGCCACGTCCATCGGCTGGGGCGGCTGCCGGGCGATGACTAGGCCGATTGGGAGGGCCTGGGCGGCAAGCCGCGGATCGTCAATACCGGGTCATGGATCTACGAGCCGCTGCTCGTGCAAGATGTAACCCCGCCGCACCCCTACTGGCCGGGCGGCGAGGCGATCCTCGACGACGAGGCAGAGCAGCAGCCGGTAGGGCTCCTGGACGCAATGGCGGCAAGCGCCCTGCACTGATGGGTTCCGCGTAGCCCGACTCCGGTGAATCATGCAAACCGGGTGATGACGCCTCACCCGGGTAACCGGCAGGCTCATCTCATGGGTGTTGGCGGTGATTGAAGCTCGGAGAGCCGTATGTTCGACGCTGTCATAGTCGGCATCGAGGGCTATGAGGCCGGCCGGGACGCGATCGCACTGGCTAAAGCGCTGCTCTCTAGGGACGGCGAGGTCACGTTTGTCTACGTGGAGGTCTTACAGAGCAAACCCGCACCCGAGGCGGACACTCGGCCGGACGACGAAGCACAACGGTTTGGGCTCGAGCGTCTCGCCAGGCTGCGAGACGAAGGGCAGATTGCCGCCGAAATCGCGCGGATCCAGGCCCCGTCGGTGCGCCGCGGCTTGCACGACTTCGCCGCCGGGCGAGTCGCCGACTTGCTCGTGATCGGCGCGGGCCGGCACGATCCTGCCGCGCACATGTTCCTCGGTGACCAGGCGCGTGAGGTGCTCGAGGATCCGCCGTGCCCGGTGGTCGTGGCGCCGGTCGGGTACTCCCGGTGTCCCGATCGGATCCGGAACATCGGCGTCGCGTACGACGGCTCCCCGGGGAGTGAGCGGGGCCTCGAGGTTGCGAGGAGGCTCACGGCTGAGCACCGCGCCACCCTGTCCGCCTTCGACGCTGTCCGTGCGCCCGTGTACGTGCGCGATGTCTGGAATGCCGAAGGGGAGATCGCCGAGGACGTCGAGAAGGCGCGTCAGCGGATTGCGGCGTTGGGTGACATCGAGCCGCACGCCGAATTCGCGGACGACGCGGTCGAGGGACTCAGATCGTACGGAGCGTCCGTGGATCTGCTCGTCCTCGGCGGACACAGGTACCGTCCGGGCGGCCGCCTCGTGGAGCGCAGCAAGTCGCAGCGCCTCGCCGACGAGCCTCCCTGCCCGCTGCTCGTGCTCGGGTCGGCGGAGCGCGCCGGCTCGGACGGATGAGGCACATCGGGAGGACCACGATGCCACGATCACGCTCGACGGAGGAATTGACTGCACTTGGCGCGCCGGTCGCCTTGCGTGATGGCTCGCACGTGCGAATTCGGCAATGGAGTCCGTCGGACCGCGAGTCGTTGGTGCGCGGCTTCTACCGACTGAGCCCGACCTCGAGCTACCGACGCTTCCTCTCTGCAGCGCCCGTGCTGACAAGCGCCATGCTGCACCAGCTGACCGACATCGACCATCGAGACCACGAGGCGATACTCGCGCTCGACGAACGTGAGAAAGAGGGACTAGGCGTCGCGCACTACGTCCGCAGCATCGAGCGCCCCGAGCTCGCGGAGGTGGCGCTGACCGTGATCGACGACTGGCAGGGGCGCGGCCTCGGCACGCTTTTGCTCGAGGTCATCAGCGCCCGCGCACGCCAGGAGGGGATCAAGACTTTCAGCGCCCTGATGCTGGCCGAGAACCGGGAGATGCGGGACCTGCTCGATCGTCTTGGCCCGGCTCGGGTCATCGATCAGGAACCAGGCACAGTGGAGGTGGAGGTAGCGATCCCAGACACCGAAGTAGCACCCGAGCTCCAGGAGCTGCTTCGAATCGCGGCTCGGCATGTCGCGAGGTCTTCGGGAGCTGGATCGGGCTCATGAAGCAGCGGCCCCGCGCGGAAGCGCCACTCGAACGGGTGACCGGCGGTCACGGACACCGAGAACGAGCCGGTGGCGTTTACAGGAACGCCGTCCTGAGGCTCGCGGACGCGATCATCGACCGTCTCGCCGCGGAGATCAGCGCTAAGGCCCCCGGGTTCGGTCGTCGGCGGCCAGCCGGTGCCGCCCGCCGACGACCGCCTCTCAACCCGTTGCGCCGGCGCGGCCTTTCGAGCGCGTCTTGCCATTTAGCGGTCTGAGGTCAGGGTAGCGGTCTGAGGTCAGGGCGCGCCGGTGCCGCCTCCAGAACGACGGCGCTCGATCCCGAGCCGCAGCTCCCCCGGGGTCGCACGGTCCGCGGCTGGCAAGGGAAGAGAAGCAGCGAGCGCGCCGCGATGAGGCACCTCGGCGCACCCGACCGCTCGTCCTCTTCGGCATCCGCTAGCTATTACCGGCAGTCTCCGTCTGCCTCAGCGCGTCGGTCATCTCCTTTGCCAGCTCGTCGGTGGCGACGTTCAGATCGTGCTTGAAGGTCTTGGCGGATCGGATGATCGCTTTTTCGACCCCCTGTGCGATCGTGGGCTCCCCGACCACGACCAGCGCGGCTTGGCTTGCGTCGAGCGCCTCCGCCGCCTCATGGAGCTCCTTCCGCCGCAAGGTGCCGGATCCGAACCATTCCGGGATCACCCTGTAGAACGGATGATCCACGCGCTTGACGATGTGCGGCTTGCCATCTTCCTGGTCGATGACCGCCGCGTCGAACTTGCCGATCAACTGATCCTCGTGCAACTGCTCGACCGCCTCGAGATCGAACTTGGCGTCCTCGAGATCGGTGTAGACGGCGGTGTAGAGGACGGAGTTATCGGCTGAGTTATCGGCCATTGATCCTCCTGGGGACGGGGCGGCAATACGTGAGAAGACGATGGGGCCGCCCGGGATGAGCCGTCATCACGCAATTTGAGTGATTGCGGAAGATCCGGGCAGCTACGCGGGCCAATCACGCAAACCGTGTGACGACGGCCCACCCCGCGAACGCTCACCGTGCCCCCTATGGCGCGACGCTCTACCGGATCCAGCGCCAGACCGTCAAGCCGGCGCTGCTGGTCCTCGCGCTAGCGGTACTGATGAGCGTCGTTCTGCCGTCGATCAACAGCGACAGCCCGTACCGCCACGCGCTCCATCGGAGCGACATTGCCGGGCTCGCCGACGGGATCACGCTTGTCCCAACGGCAGGCTGGATCTCAGCACCGGCGCGCTGATCGTCACACGCGATCGGACGTCGGTAGCACCGCCACCACCGAGTTGATTAACATTAACAGCAGCGTGAACTTCGACGTGCAAACGGCCGCGTTCGCGCCGAATGCTGCGAAATCATCGCGATGATATCGCCGCGCCCACGGGATATCGGGCCCTTCGGACCGGAGACGACGATCTCTACGCCCTCGCGGGTCGTCTCCCCTCCCGACCCACCGGTGGTGTCCCCAGCCGCCCTGAGCACGAACGCGACGACCGATCCCTGCCTACGCGCGCCGACGAAATCCTCCCCCGCGCCGACGTCGCCCTGGTTGGTCGTCACGGGATACTGGCGCGAGGCGGCTCCGCTCCCTCGCACGTGGTGGAGGTCGGCGCTGATCTGGTTGACCCTCCCGAGCAACGCCGACGGCGTCCCTGTTCTATTAGTGGCTATCCACTTTGGTACCCCGATTCTCGGTGAGCGCCGATCATGCGGCCTGTTCGGCCCGGAGCGTCTTGTACGGGTGCGGTTCGACGCGGACGGCCTGCTCGAGCAGCCGGTAGAAGAGAAGTCCACGATGGTGCGACCGGCGGCGGTTGAAGCGGAAGGTGAACTCGTCCAGGTAGTAGTCGAGCTGCTCGTGGCTGACAGCGCCCTGGTGGGTGCCCAGCAGCCACCGCTTGAGCAGGCTCGCGACGCGGTGGACTTCGGGCATCAGGACATGCGCGGGATCGTCGGACTCGCTGAGGTTGGTGATCGAGTGCAGCCGGTGGCGACCGTGTCGTTGTAGCCCTTCCACGCGTCGGTGTGGACGTCGCTGCCACGGGCGGTGTTCTCGAGCACGAAGTCGGTGAGCACGTCGGCGGACGCATTCGGGATCCGGCGCATGCGCGCGCGGCCAGGGCCGCCGTCGTGGCACTCGACCGCGATCACGACCAGCGCCTTGCCGTCGGCGCCGCGCCCACGCTTGCCCGGTTTCACCCCGCCCACAAGGGTTTCATCGACCTCTACGGTCCCGGTCAGAGGTTCGCGGCCCGGAACCAGCATCGCACGCCGGAGCTTGTGCAGCCACGCCCAGGCGGTCTGGTAGCTGCCCAGGCCGAGGACCCGTTCGAGCCCGAGCGCGCTGACCCCGTTCTTCTGATTCACGACGTACCAGACCGCCGCGAACCAGCTCACCAGCGGCGTGCGCGTCTTGTCCATGATCGTCTCCGCCGTGACCGAACTATCCCGCCGGCACACCTTGCACCGGCGTAGCCCGTCTCCCATCGTCCAGTACTCACCAGCCGGGTCCCGGCAGAACCGGCACGAGAACCCGGTACCCCACCGCAGCCGCTCCAGATAGCGAAGGTACGCCGCGTCATCCCGGAACCAGGCCACCAGCTCGTGGTAGTTACGCGGGTAGTCAACCCCGGCGATCGGCTGGGACGCTTCTGCCATCAGCCCAGAACGGTACGACCCGAGGGGGACGTAAGTGGATAGCCCACTTCTATTGATTCGGCTGTTCCGGGTTTTCCGTGGGTGTTACGCCGTGGGGCGGGCGTTTGGGGACCCTGCGAGCGCCACTGCCGGCGCCTCCCCCCTGGACCTCGATCATGGTGGCGTCGGCGGCCGGGCTGTCAAGGTCGCAGGCTCCCTTCCCCTCGCTTGCGCTCGGTGACAGCCCGGCGGTCCGGCGCGATGCTCCGCTGAGGTCCAATCGGGGAGGGGACTGGCGTTTGCCGCTCCCGACGCAGCAACCCGCAACCAGAGCCCCGAGCGCAGGCTTGATGCGCGACTCGTGAGCACCCTCTCCCGGGTATCGGGGGTCTGAGGCCGGTACGGCCCAGGCCGATCAGGAGCCTATGCTGGGCGTGGTCTGATTGTGAACAGGGAGGTGGCGATGCGCGACGTGGAGCTCTACCGGCAGCTTTTGCGGATCGAGGTGCCCTGGAAGGTCGAGCGGGTCGATCTGTCGGTGGCCGAGCAGAGAGTCGACGTGGTCGTCGGCCACGCCAACGGCGTGCGCTGGCCTTGCCCGGAGTGCGGCACCGAGCTGGCCGCCTACGATCACGCCGAGGAGCGGGCGTGGCGCCATCTTGACTCGTGGGGGTTTATCACCTGGTTGCACGCCCGCCCGCCGAGAGTGTCCTGCCCGGCTCACGGGGTGCGCCAGGTGCGGCTGCCGTGGGCCGGCTGTTCGAGCGCCTGGCGATCGATGTGCTCAAAGAGACCGACATCACCGGGGCGTGCAAGATCTTGCGGATCAGCTGGGATGAGGGCTGGCATCTGATCGAGCGCGCGGTGGCGCGCGGAATGGCCCGCAAACAGCGCCGGGCGTACACAGTGATCATTTCGCGGACCATGACCCGGAGCGTCGCATCGCGCGGGGTGAGTCCGCGTCATGCGATTTGCGTGATTGCGCAAATCACGCGGGTTATGTCATGTGGGCTCATCCAGCCCAGCTGCACCCTCCGCCGCGTGTGCGATGGGGCGTCAGCTTCTCAGCGGGCCATAGCCAGCAGCGCCCGCCGCACTGCCACGAGCGCCGGCGCGAGCGGTTCGAGGAGGTCCTCAAGCGTCACGCTGTCGGCCCGGGAGGCGACGAACGTGCCATCAATTGTGGCTAGCGCAATCTGAGCGAGCCGGATCGTGACCGGGCTGTCCCGGTCGTCGCCGAAGGCGATGGTGATCTGCTCGCGCAGGCGGTCGGGCCCGAGGGTCTCCTGTATCCCTCCGGTCGGATTCTGGCGGAAGGCCCGGTCGCCGTCGACGAAGATAGTACGTGTGCCACTACGCCTCAACTTTCGCAGAAACACTCCCAGTTCGTCCCTCAGATCGGGACGAGTGCTCACTCCGTAGGAAAGGAGCGCCGGGCGCTCGCCATCGCATCGGACGGCGTACGCTGGCACCGCGTCGAACTGGGGTGTCAAACGAGCAGGTTGCGCAGGGGCATCGATGGACGATCGAATCCGCGGCGTTCGCCGAGGGCCGAGGTCTACGCCGATCAAACGAGCGCGATCACGCCGCGCTCCTCGACGCCATCGCAACGGGCCGTGTACAGGCAGAGGCAGAGAGCTAACCAATACTGCTTGACGTCTCCAACCGGTTGGCGTTCGGCGCTCTTCAGGCGCTGACCGCGAGGTGTCCTGGCCGTGGTGAACCTTTGCCGCGTGCGCGGACAGCTCCTCGCGGGCTTCGTGCTTGGCTTTGCGCTCGGCGGCAGCGATCTTGGTTTCAAGTGAACGGGGTATCCATTTCAGTCCGGTAGCACGGCTACGGTTCGGCCGTGTCGACAGCGGGCATCGACTATCCGGGCTCCTACGCGGAGTTTGTCGCTGG
>Ga0335081_10015191_pt1 | contig 12452 bp, 13 predicted proteins | sample Lox_Sample_35_FD_206713 | JGI IMG/M metagenome (GOLD analysis project Ga0335081, IMG submission 206713) | Soil microbial communities from Loxahatchee National Wildlife Refuge, Florida, United States - Lox_Sample_3.5 | ecosystem: Environmental > Terrestrial > Soil > Wetlands | place: USA...
CTATCGCACGCTGCGCGACGCATTCCCGGCGTCGCACTATCATCGCGGCCTCGCGCTCGAAGCCTTTGAGCAGGACGGCCGCGGCGTCGTTGCGCATTTCAGCGACGGCAGCTCCGCGCAAGGCGATGTGCTCGTCGGCGCTGACGGATTGCGCTCGACGGTACGCCAGCAATGCCTGCCCGCCGTCGCGCCGCTCTATGCCGGTTACGTCGCCTGGCGCGCGCTCGTCCCGGAGCGCGCGCTGCCGCCGGCGATTCATGCCGAGCTTTTCGCGGCGATGAGCTTCTGCCTGCCGCCGGGCGAGCAGTTCATCGTCTATCCGATCACCGGACCGGTCGGCGGGTCGCAGCCTGCCGGGCGGCGCTATAACGTCGTCTGGTATCGCCCGGCGGATGAGGGCGGCGAGCTTGCGGCTCTGCTTACCGACGAAGCTGGCGTCACGCACGCGATCTCGATTCCGCCGCCGCTCATTCGCCGCGATGCCGTCGCGGCGATGCGCGCCGCCGCCGAGCGGCTCCTGGCGCCGCAATTCCGCGTGATCGTGCGCCTGATCGAGGAGCCGCTGCTGCAACCGATCTATGATCTTGAGAGCCTGCGCCTTGCTTTTGGCCGCGCCGCCATCCTCGGCGACGCCGCGTTCGTGGCGCGGCCGCATGTCGGCGCCGGCGTTTCGAAAGCGGCAGACGATGCCGCAGCGCTCGCCGCGGCGCTTGACGCCGATGACGACGTTGCGGCGGCGCTCCGCCGCTTCGAGGCCGAGCGGCGCCCGGTCGGCAGCCGCATCATCGAGCGCGCCCGCCATCTCGGCGCCTACCTGCAGGCGACGCAGAGCGCCGCGGAGCGCAATCGCTCGGCGCGGCACCGCATCCCGCAGGCGGTGCTCGCCGAAACTGCGACGCTGGATTTTCTGGGCGGCTGAGCGTCGCGGGAGCGCGGCCGCAATCGCGGAATCGTCAGCGCACGGTCACAGGAAATTCGCAATGTGTGCTGCAGCTTTCGTCGATTGCGGGAATCCTATAAATCTGCCGGAGCGGCAGCATTCGATCCGTTTCGGGCATTGCTTTGGCTGGAGCGCAGCATGAATTGGTCGGGGCTAGTCATCGGTATCGAATCGGCGTGCATCCTGCTCTTTGTAGTCATGCTGATCGGGTCCCTTGTCACGGAAAGGGGCAAGGAGCTCATGTTCCACGGCTTCATTGCCGGGCTGGTCGGAGTCGGCTTGGTGGTGTTCGATTTTGGCGTGCGATTCCTGCTGTTGCAGAAACCGGAGGACGCGCCGCTTTGGGCCATCATCCTCGCAGTCTTCGGCGTGTTCATCGCCATCTTCGTAGCTGTCGTTTGTCTCGATGCGGTGCTCGAACAGCGCTCGGTGCCGCTTGAGAGCGTCGGCGTCATCGATGGCGACTACGTCGACGTCGTATTCGACGACGGCGGCAAGATGACGAGTGCGTCGACGATCAACATCAGCAGCACCAAGAGAAGCGGCTTTGCCATCAGGGGTACGGCCTATGACCCGGCCAGCCTGCAAGAGAAGGGCAAATTCGACGGCACCGGGGCGGTATCGGGTTCGGATGGACTCTGCTACTCCTATTATGGACATGAGGACATAACGCCCGACCACGGCGTGTGTTACTATCGGTTTTCGAAAGACCCGCAAAAAAGCATCACGTTTTTCGGCGGGTTTGTCGCGTTCGGGTTGCGGACCTCGCACCGGGTTCGTGGCAGGAAAATCCGCGACCGGGAGCGAGCGGAGTTCGATCGCGACGGCGCAAATCCATCCTCCAGCAATACGTGAAGGATCAAACCAAGACTCCAGAGGCCGGCGGCGCGTCGGGCGCCGCACCCGCCGCTGGCAGCCGCGCGTAAGCGGCCCTCAAGATCGTCTGTACAAATAAAACCTGGTCCGATGCCGCAATTCCACATCGATACCGACATGGGCGTTGACGACGCTCTCGCTCTCGTCGTCGCCGGCCGTATCGCGGATTTCGAGCTCAATGCCCTGTCGACGGTTTTTGGCAACGTGCCGGTCGAGACCGCTACTCGCAACGCTTGTCTGCTCAGATATTTGTCGGCGACTAGGCCGGACCTTCAGATATTTCGCGGCGCGGAGCGTGCCAGCGACGGGTTCAGGCGGAATGCGGTTCACGTCTTTGGCGACGACGGCCTCGGGTCCGCGGTTTCGGCCCGGGAGCAAGACGACCGGATGCGGGCGGCGCTCGACGACTGTCGCGCTATCCCGATTCCGGACCATGCGCGTAGCCAAACCGGGCCGGTCACGATCATCGGCCTGGGGCCGGCTACCAACGTTCCGCAGTTGGTGGCGTACTACGGCGCCGCCAATGTCAGACGCATCGTCCTGATGTCGGGAGTTTTCTTCGACATCGGAAACATCTCTGCGGAAGCCGAATTCAACGCCAATTGTGATCCGATCGCGCTGCAGGCGACGTTGGATCTCAACATACCGGTCACGTTGGTGCCGCTTGATGTTTGTCGGAAGGTGCTGTTGACGCGCTCGACGGTGCAAACCTATTTGCAATTCGCCCCGACAGAGCTGATGAAATTGATCGTCGAATCGCACATGCACTACATGAACTATTGCCTCGAATGGGAGGGCATTGACGGCTGCTTTCCGTTTGATTCGATCGCCGTATTGGTAGCGAGCCAGCCGGACAAATTCTTCTCGATCCGCGGGCACGTTGCCGTGGACATCGGCAAGCATCAGCGCGGCCGCACGCGAGTGACCGCGGATGACTCCTCGCACGTGGACATCGTCCTGGGGGGCATTTGAAATGGGTCCGCGATGGCTTGCGTCGGTTGAAATTTTGATCGCCGGTGCAACGTATTTGACCGCATGATCGCGAGCCGACGCGGCCGCGTCGAATTCCGCCCTAAAATACCCGCCGTGACGCCGAATGGATGAGCCGCAACAGCAAGCCGAAGCCCGGCAAAGACGCCGCCGAACGGAAAATCGAAACGGTGACGGCGAGCGATAGAATGAATGCGGCCGCGGTCACGACCAATAGCCCGGGATAGGTGATGGCGCCGGCGGCGACCCAGATCAGGCCGCGGACATAGACGACGCCGGTAATCGCCAACACCGCGACGAGCGATGCGGTGCCGAACAGCATCGTACGCAGCGAGTTGAGCATGCCGCCCAATTCGTCGGGCGCGTTCGCTGCGCGTCGGCCGCCTGCGCTGCCTTCAGGCGCTTGGGCCGGCGCCGGCGCGGGCGGCGTTTGCTGCGCCGGCGGCTTTCCCCGCCGCGGCGACCGGATGATCGCGCCAAAGTAACCCGCGGCCGGTCGGCGCCGCGGCGCGGGCGTTGCCTCGACGGCGGGCGCCGGCGCTGCTTGCGGCGGCGGCGCTGCGGCCATCGCTACGTCCGCGGCGGGCGGCGGCGCCGCTTGCGGCGGCGGCGCTGCGGCTACCGCGGCGTCTCTGGCCGACGCCTCCGCCTCGAGCCGCTGGATCGCGGCTTCGAGTTGCGCCTGCTCCGGCGCTATTTTTTCCGGATCGAGCTTGCTCAGCTCTTCAAGAACGACCGCGCGCGCGCGCTCGTAAATCTCGTGGCGCTTGCGCGCGTTGCTGTCGGATAGTCGCGAAATCGCACGGGCAAGGACGGTGTAATAGTCGGCCATTGCGCGCCGCCCCGGCAGGCCCCCAGCGGCGCGAGACTATGGGAATCGCCCGCCGGAATCCAGCACTCAGGCCGCGCGGCTAGTCGCGCCGGACCGCGAGGTGCGGGCCCGGCGCGAGGCAGCAGCGGACTACTTGTCCTTCGACATCGAGTCCTTCTTCATGTTGTCCTTGGACATGCTGTCTTTCGGCATCGAGTCCTTCTTCATGCTGTCCTTGGACATGCTGTCTTTCGACATCGAGTCCTTCTTCATGCTGTCCTTGCTCATGTCGTCGGCGAGCGCGACCGGGACCGCGAAGGCAAAGGCCAGCGCGACAGCCGCTGCCGGCAGGGCAAAGCGCGAGCGGATGATCATCCTCTCTCTCCGTTAGGTTGCGATGGTATCGATCCCATCGGTCCTAATTCGAACCCGCCGGCGGAAAGGTTACAGGTTCGGCGAAAGAATTTTGCAACACCCGGCCGCCGAGCGCGCGTGCCGCGGCAATGACCAGCGCCACCGCGACAGCGTGCACGGCAAGGTCGCTCGCCGCGGCATCGAAGGGGTGGAAGAAATTCAACAGCGTCGCCGCCGCGGCGGCTGCGGCGAGGCCGGCCATCGCCGCCGTCAAATGCGGCGCCAGCGAGTAACCTCGCCGCAGCATCACGATCAGCGCCGCCGACAGCGGCGCCGACAGGCCGATGATGAACAGCAGGCAGTCGCGCATCTCGCCGACCGCGGCGACATGGGTGCCGGGCAGCACATAGGCGCGCAGGCAGCCGAGGCCGCTTGCCGCGACCCACAGCACCGCCGCCGGCAGCGGCAGCAGCGCCCAAGCGCGCGACCGATCCGGCAGGTTGAGCGCAAAGGCCGCGAAGGCGGCCGCCGCTGCCGTCGCGATCGCGCCGAGCGCCGCAAGCCACATGTCCGAGCTTGCGTGGATGCGCTGCCACGTCGCCGCGAGGTTGCTGAACGTCGCCAGCGCCACAGCGATGGCCGCCACCAGGAGGAGCCAGAACAGCGTGCGCAGCGCCGGCCGCGGCAGGCGGCGCACCGGCGTTAGGTTTGCCGCGAGCGCCCCGATCAGGCGATCGTGCCGCTCGTCCATGTCAATCTCCGCGGTCGATCTTGAGGCGGAGCGCGTTCAGCGCCCGGTGCAGGTTGACCTTGAGCGATCCCGCGCTGCGGCCGGTCAACACCGCGGTATCGCCGAGGGACCTTTCCTCCAACATGAGATGGCGCACCGCCTCGCGCTGACGGCGCGGCAGTTGCGTCAGCGCCGCACCGATCCGCGCGGCGTCTTCACGGCGACGAAGCCCGGCGGCGAGATCGACGGTTTCGTCGGCGTGATTCGCATAGGCGAGCGGCGCATGCACTTCGCGTCGGCCATGCCGGCGCGTTCGGCGCAAGCAGTCGATGGCGCGCCGTTCGACGATGACCCGCAACCACGCCTCGAAGGAGCGCCGCGGGTCGTAGGTCGCGCGCGCGTGATGGACTGTCAGCAGCACCTCCTGCACCACATCGTCGGCGCGATCGGGCGGCACGCCCTGGCGCCGGGCGAGGCCGGCGATGAATGGCACGCAATCGCGCAGCAACGTCTCATAGGCCACGCGGTCGCCGGCCTGCGCGGCGGCCATCAAGGCCGATCGTCGGGCGTCGGAGGCGGTTCGGGTCTGCTCGCCGGCCATGCGTGTTTCGACGCACCGCCGCCTGGTTGCCGTGAGCGCCGCAGCCGGTGCGAGCGCCATCGAGCACGGGAGCGCGAAGGGGAGCAACGTCTGGCTTGCTAACGCGCCGATCACTTTTGCTTGCGCCATGCTTCGCCCTGTAGCCGCCATGACGTATTCGCTCCGGGACCGGCCGCTGTTACATCTGCGGGATACTCGGGGAGGGGGCGAAAGCCGCTTCCTGGCCCGACTTGCCACGCGGTGTGCGGCGCGGCTCAGGCGTGGACGGTGAAAAACAGCTCGGCCGCCGCGCGCGCGCGGCGTTCGGCTTCCTTGGCGCTCGGCGCATCGGTGACGCGCAGCAGCAGGCGAACCAGCAGATCGTTCCAGAGCGCGCCGAAGAACACTTCCGCCATCGCCACGGCGTCGCCGGGCCGCAGAATGCCGCGCGCCTGCGCCGCCTCGACCATCTTGACGACCGCGGCGCGATTGGTCTGCCGGCCGGCGGTGTCGAGGGTACGCGCGATCCCGGGAGCCGCCTCCGATTCGGCGATGGCGAGCCGGTAGACCGCGAGCACGTCGGGGTCGCAGGTGCCGCGGATCAGCGCGGCGCCGAGCGCGGTCAGGTTGGCCTCGAGCTCGTTGCGGTTCTGCGGCGTCGGCAATTGCAGCGGCTTACGCATGCGCTCGGCGCGCGCCACGATGCAGGCGACCAGCATCGCCTGCTTGTCGCCGAACAGCGCGTAGAGCTCGCGCTTGGACACTTTGGCCCGCGTCGCGATCTCGAGCGTACTCGCACCGGAAAAGCCGCGGTCCCGGAAGGTCGCGAACGCGGCCGAAAGCACGCGCTCGCGCGTCGGTTTGCCCGGCCGCCGCCGCTCGCGGCGCGCCGTCGCCGGTATTCTGCGCCGGCTGGTTTTTTCGCGCTGGCTCAAACCGTTTTCCGTTTCGGCACCGCGATGCACCCGCCGGCTTATCACTTTTTCGTGCCGGCGCGGAATCGCGGTCGCTGGTACTATACAGTACCAAGGAGGGCCATGCCATGACCGCGCTCGAGACGCTCGCAGCTTTTTTCGACGTAATCAGCCGCACCGGCGCGCTGCGCATCGTGATCGTGGGCACAATCCTGCTCGGACTTTGGCTTGGCCTCGCGCGCGCCGGCTTTGCCCAATCGGAGCGGACGCGCACCTGGCTCGCCGCAGCGGTCCCGTTGCTCGCTTGGTTCGCCCTGACCTGGGTGATCGCCCCAACCGGCGTGTTCCAAGTGTTTCCCGCGCTGCCGCTGGCGATCGTCGTTCCGGTCGCGATCGGATTGGCGCTGCTGATGCGCTCGCACCGGATCGCTGCGGCGCTCGATGTCCTGCCGCCGAGTTGGCTCATCGGCCTGCAGGTCTATCGCGTGTTCGGCGGCGTCTTTCTGGTTCAATCGGCGCTCGGGCAGCTGTCGCCTGTCTTTGCCTTACCGGCTGGGACCGGCGACGTGCTGGTCGGTGTCCTCGCCCTGCCGGTCGCGTTTTATGTGGCGCGCGGCGGAGCCAACGGCCGCGCCATCGCCGTGGGCTGGAATGTGCTCGGCATTCTCGATCTCGTCATGGCGATCACGCTGGGCTTTCTCGCTTCGACCGGGCGGCTCGGCGGCGCGCCGCGCCCGCTGGTGTATCCCTTGGTGATGGTTCCCGCTTTCGCGGTGCCACTCTCGCTGATCCTGCACGGCGTGTCGCTGTGGCAGCTCAAGCGCAGGGCAGGCCGCAGCGCAACGGCGCGCGACCTCGGCCCGGCGGCGACGGCCTCCCGGACGGCCTAAGTGCGTGGTCGGCTCGACGAGGAGCTTGCCAGCTTCGGAACATTCCGTTGCGGCAACGTTCCATGCTGGATCTTTACGGAAGGCTTCCCGAAGCCGGGGGCGGCGTTCGCCGCCTCCCGGATCAAGGCGACGAACGGACGATTCGAGCGAGGCGCGTCATGGCAACGAGCAAACATCGCCACCACCTGATCGCCGCGGCGCTTGCGGGGTTCTGCGCGATGCGAATGGCGGGCACATTGTTGATCGGCGGCGCGCTTGCGCTGATCGCGGCCGTCACCTTCGCGCCGTGCGGGAGCGCGGCGGCGGCCGGCGAAGCGATATCCGAGCCGGAGGCCTATGAGATCGGCATCGACGCCTACCTCTACCTCTATCCGCTCGTACTCATGGAGGTGACGCGCGCTCAATCGACCAACATCGAACCTGGCAAGCCGCCGACGCGCGCGCCGATGAATGCGTTCGGGCATCTGCGCGCATTTCCGCCGGCAAGCTTCAGGTTCGTGGTCCGACCGAATTTCGACACGCTTTACTCGTCGGCGTGGCTCGATCTCTCGCATGAGCCGTTGATCGTATCGGTGCCGGACACGGCGGGGCGCTACTACCTCCTGCCGATCATGGACATGTGGACCGACGTGTTCGCCGTCATCGGCAAGGGTACGACCGGCACCGGAGCCGGCGACTACGCGCTCGTTGGGCCGGGATGGGCGGGCCGTCTGCCCGATGGCGTCCAGCGGATCGACGCGCCGACGCCGACGGTGTGGATCATCGGACGGACGCAGACCAATGGCCCGGGCGATTATGCCGCGGTCCACGCGGTGCAGGACAGCTTTCGGCTGCGGGCGCTGTCGCAATGGGGCGCCGCGGCCAGCGCCGCCGGCTCGCCGGTTCCGCGCTTTGATCCGTCGATCGACATGCGCACGCCGCCGCCGCGACAACTCGCGGCGATGCCGGCGGCGCGGTTCTTCAGCCTCGGAAGCGAGCTGTTGCGCCGGCACGGACCGCATCTCGTCGATCAGCCGATGCTTGCGCGCATGCAGCGGATCGGCTTTCGATCGAGCGGTGCGTTCGACTTCGCCGCCGCCGATCCGGCGATCCAACATGGGCTCGAGCGCGCCTCGGGCGATGCGCTCAAGCGCATGGCCGATTACGCGCCGTATGTCGGCCGGCGGGTCAATGGCTGGCAGATCAACACCGATACGATCGGTGCCTATGGCGCGAGCTATCTCAAGCGCGCGATCGTGGCGCGCGCGCTCCTCGGCGCCAATCTGCCGGAAGACGCGGTTTATCCGGCAACCGCGGTGGACGCCGACGAGGCGCCACTCGACGGCGCCAACAATTATCTGGTCCATTTCGCCAAGGGCGAGCTGCCGCCGGTGAGCGCGTTCTGGTCGATCACGCTCTACGACGCCGACGGCTACCCCGTTGCCAATGCGCTTGACCGCTTCGCCCGCGGCGATCGCGACGGCCTCGCGCTGAACCAGGATGGTTCGCTCGACATCCTCGTCTCGGCGAGCGATCCCGGCGGCGAGAGGCAAAGCAACTGGCTGCCGGCGCCGCGCGGGCCGTTCAATCTCACGATGCGGCTTTATGGTCCCTCGCGCCGGGTCATCGACGGAAGCTGGCTGCCGCCTCCGGTCAAGCGTGTGCCGTGACTGCACAAAGACAGAGCGGCTTCAGCCGGCGGACGCGTCCGGCCGAGATTTCGAGGGCTCTGCGTCATCGAGCAGCGGGTCGCGCACGATTGTCTTGGCGCGATAAAGCGCGTCGATCTCCGCTTCGCTCAGCCCCAGCACCTCGCGCAAAATTTCCTCGTTGTGCTCGCCGAGGCGATCGGCGGCGAGCACGGCCGCCGGCGGCCAGCGCGAAAATTTCGCCGGCAGGCCGGGAATGTCGAAGGCGCCGATCGCGGCATCGGTGACGCGGCGCACCGTGCCGCGCTCCTTAAGGTGCGGATGCGCGATCGCCTCGTGCAGGTTCAGCACCGGCGCGCAGGGGACGCGCTCCGCCTCGAGCGCCGCGATCGCCGCCTCGCGGGTTTCGAACTGCGCCAGCCACTCCTCGATTACCGCCGCCAGCGCCTCGTTGTTGTCGCGCCGAGCGCGGGCGTCGCGAAAGCGGAGATCGTCGGCGAGCTGCGGCCTGCCCATCGCCTTGACGAGCTGCGGCCACTGGTAGGGCAGCACCATGATGGCGATGAATTCATCGTTGCGGCAGCGGAACACGCCGGTCGGGCCGCCGTCGGGATGGAGTGAGCCCATGCGCGGCGGCTGGAACTGTTTGCCGCGCAGCGAGGCCTTCGGCACGTTGACCTCGTGCATGTTGAAATAGGTGTCGAGCAGCGAGCAGTCGATGTACTGGCCCTCGCCGGTGCGCTCGCGATGCAGGAGCGCGAAGCCGACCGCCATAGCGGCGGTGACGCCGGTCGCATAGTCGCTGATCGCCATCGGCAGCTGCGCCGGGCCGCGGTCGCGCTCGCCGATCGCCGCGGTGATGCCCGCATAGGCGGCGGCGATGTAGTCGAAACCGGGCTTGCCGCTGAGCGGGCCGGATTGACCGGCGAGCGAGATCGAGCACATGACGAGCCGTGGATTGATCCGCGACAGCGTGTCGTAGCCGAGCTTGGCGCGCGCCATCACGCCGGGCGCGAAGTTCTCGACGACGACGTCGCTCTTGCCGACCAGCGCATGAATGAGCGCCCGGCCGCGCTCCTGCTTGATGTCGACGGCGAGCGATTTCTTCGAGTGATTGTGCTGGACGTTGTAGGTGCTTTGCGAGGAGTTCTGCAGCGCCGGGTCGCGTGGCTTGTCGCCGGAGAAGCGGCCGCGGTCGCCGAACGGCGCCAGCTCGAGCTTGATCACCTCGGCGCCCATCTCCGCGAGCATCCGCGCACAGGTCGGCCCGGCGACGAATTGCCCGATGTCGAGCACGCGGTAGCCTTTGAGCATCGGCAGGTTGGGCATCGGCGAGTTCGCGATCTGCTTTCTTGGCTCCGATCTCTTCGACGAGCCGGACTACCCCTGCTTCAGGAGAAGGCGATCGACGCTCCACGGACCGCCGCCTGCGAACAAGAGATAGAGAAAAACAAAGCAGTACAGCACCGCCCCCTCGCCGGCATTCACGAGGGGGAAGAAAGAGTTCGGGAAATGCACCATGAAATAGGCCACGGCCATGTCGCCGGCGAGAACGAAGGCGACGATCCGCGTATAGGCCCCGACCAGGAGGAGAACGCTGCCAACGATCTCGATCGCGCCTTGGACGTAGAGGAGCGGGATCATCGGCGGGCCAGCCGAGGGAAAGCCGAAATATTTCTGCAGGCCGTGTTGGAGAAACAACAAGGCGACGACGATGCGCAGAACGCTCAGCATAGAGGGACTTGCCTTTTCGAGGCTCGCATAGAGTGACGTCATGGTGGCAACCTCCCATCCGACACGGCGCTCGTCGGCCACCGAGACTCGAAGCTGCCCCGGCGCGGAGCGGACCTATTCGTCCTCGTCCGGTTCTCTGATCACTGCGGGGTCGCGGCTATCGTCCGCTTCATCGTCGTCCTCATCTTCATTGTCATTGTCATCGTCCCGCGGCGGCACCGCAACGCTGATGAGGCTTGGCCGGTGAAAAGGCTCTGCGGGTTGCGTGGGCTCATATCTGGACTCCTGAACTCCCTCTCCCTTGATCTCCATTGGGCCGCCACCTTCCGATCGACCTCGCGATGACCGTCTTCACACCGCCTGCTTGAGCGGCTCGCCGCGCTTGAGACCGGCCTCGGTCAGTCGCTGTTCGAGGAGGCTCATGCGGTCGTAACCCCAGAACGGCTCGTTCTCGAAGAAGAACATCGGCACGCCGAATACCTGATCGGTCACGGCATCCTCTTGCGCGCGCTCGTAGGCGGCGGCGCCTTCGCCGGCGAGGTAGTCGCGGTAGCCTTGATCGGAGAGGCCGACACCGGCGATCACCGCGGCGATGGCATCAGCCTCATCCGCCGCAAGCTCGCGCTTGAAGAATAGCTCGAACACCGTGTTGCCGTATTGGCGCAGCTTGCCGTGCGCCTCGGCGTAGAGCCCGCCGATCAGCGCCGGCGTGGTGTCGAAGATCTTGAGCGGACCGCGGATCATCAGCCCGCCGCGCATGTTCGCCCAGCGCCGCGCGTCCATGTAGGAGTATTTCACCTTGTATTCGGAGTACTGGCTGCGTTCGCCCTTGCCCTTGAGCCGCAGCTGGAACGGCTTCCATTTGAGGGTGACGCGGTATTTGTCTTCGAGCGCAAACGCCGGATCGAAGGCCAGGAACGCGTATGGACTCTTGAAGTCCGAATACATTTTCACTTGCTTGTGGTCCTGTTGCATCGTGGCCTTCCCGTTTTGCAAAATCCGGCGGGACGCCGAAGCGCGGCTGGCGTCGTCGCACGCCGCACCCGGTTGGATTTGCCGGCCGGATTGTAGCAAGATCGCGGAAACGCGAAACCAGGGAAGCGTGCGGATGTCTGACGTTGAGCGTGTCTCGGTTGGCGGCCTCAAGGTCGCCAAGGTTCTCCATGATTTCGTCGTCGACGAGGCGCTTCCCGGCACCGGGATCGAGGCGGCTTCGTTCTGGCAGGGGCTCGAGCGCATCATCGACCGCTTCGCCCCGCTCAACCGCGCGCTGCTCAAGCGGCGCGACGCGCTGCAGGCGCAGATCGACGATTGGTACCGCGCGCGCCGCGGCCGGCCGCTCGACGTGGCGGCGCAAAAGGCGTTTCTCGAGGAAATCGGCTATCTCGTGCCCGAGGGCCCGGCGTTCAAGGTCGAGACCGCCAATGTCGACGAGGAGATCGCCACGGTCGCCGGGCCGCAGCTGGTGGTGCCGATCAGCAATGCGCGCTACGCGCTCAATGCCGCCAACGCCCGCTGGGGCTCGCTCTACGACGCGCTCTACGGTTCGGACGCGATCCCGCGTGACGGCGCGGCGGCGCCGGGCAAGAGCTACAATCCCGAGCGTGGCAAGCGCGTCATCGCCTGGGTGCGGCGGTTCCTCGACGAAGCCGCGCCGCTTGCCTCAGGCTCGCACGCTGATGTGCGCACCTATGCGGTCAAGAACGGGACGCTTGCGACTGCCCGCGGCGATGGAGCGACTGTCGGCCTGGCGGAGCCGGGCAAGTTTTGCGGCTATCGCGGCAGCCCGGATGCGCCCGCGGTCATTCTCCTCGCCAATAATGGCCTGCACATCGAGATCGTGATCGATCGGACGCATCCGGTCGGCCGCGACGACCTAGCCGGCGTCGCCGATGTGGTGATCGAGGCGGCGCTCACGACCATCATGGATCTGGAAGATTCGATCGCCGCCGTCGATCCGTTCGACAAGGTCGCGGCCTATCGCAACTGGCTCGGGCTCTGCAAA
>Ga0335081_10015192_pt1 | contig 12451 bp, 10 predicted proteins | sample Lox_Sample_35_FD_206713 | JGI IMG/M metagenome (GOLD analysis project Ga0335081, IMG submission 206713) | Soil microbial communities from Loxahatchee National Wildlife Refuge, Florida, United States - Lox_Sample_3.5 | ecosystem: Environmental > Terrestrial > Soil > Wetlands | place: USA...
TTTGAGGCGCTTGACGGACAGAAGGAAGTGACGGAGCACTGCATCGAAATCAATCGCATCGAGAATGAAGCGGATCACCTGTACCGCGGCCTGGTCACCGAGCTGTTCGAGAAGGAAAAGGACTGTATCACCCTACTCAAGGTCAAAGAGGTCTATGAATTTCTGGAAGACACGACGGACCGTTACGAAGACGTCGCCGACGTGTTGCAGAACGTCGTGGTGAAGAACAGCTAGCCGGCGATGTCCACGCTCAGCCTGGTCATCCTGATCATCGGCATTGCCCTCATTTTCGATTTCATCAATGGTTTTCATGACTCGGCTAATTCGATCGCAACGGTGGTCGCAACCAGGGTTCTCAGCCCGCTCCACGCGGTTATTTGGGCGGCGTTTTTCAATTTCGCAGCGGCCTTCACCTTCGGTACCGCGGTGGCGGACACGGTGGGCAAGGGTTTCGTGGACCTGGGGATCGTGACGCCGTATGTGGTGCTGGCGGGCGTGATCGGCGCCATTGTCTGGGACCTGATCACGTGGTGGCTGGGCCTGCCCACCAGCTCTTCGCATGCGCTTATCGGTGGATATGCCGGCGCGACCATGGCACGCGCGGCGTTTCTCTACGGCTTTGGCGACAGCATTCGCGGGCTGACTCTCGGACAATGGCCGAGGACGCTGGCCTTCATTGTGCTTTCGCCGATGATCGGTCTGTTTCTGGCCTACACGCTCATGATCATCGTTTATTGGCTTTTCCGGAAATCGACGCCGCCCAGGATGGACAAGTATTTTCGGAAGCTCCAACTGGTCTCCGCGGCAGCTTTCAGCTTTGCGCACGGTTCCAATGATGCGCAGAAGACCATGGGAATTATTGCCGCGGTGCTGTACTCGGCGAGATATCTACGCACTGTGCATGTTCCGGTGTGGGTGATCTTTTCGGCACACGCCGCCATCGGCCTGGGCACACTGAGCGGCGGATGGCGCATCGTGCGCACGATGGGCGGCCGCATCACGCGGCTGAAGCCGCGCGGGGGCTTTTGTGCGGAGACGGCCGCGGCGCTCTCTATCCTGTTTCCGACCTTGCTGGGTCTCCCGGTGTCGACTACGCACGCCATTGCAGGCTCGATTACGGGCGTCGGCGCATTCCACCGGGTGAAGGCGGTGCGCTGGGGCATTGCGAGGAACATCGTGTGGGCCTGGGTGCTGACCATCCCGGCCGCGGCGGTTATCGCCTGGATCGTATTTGTGGTGATTCGCAACCTGGTGCCCGATGCTTGAACTGCCTGTTCCCAAAAAGCGTTGGGCCGGGGTGGAACCAAAGTGACAGTGTTTCAAAGCTCACTTTTCCGCAAGCTGCTCGTCAGCGCATTCGTTCTGATTGCCGTCCCCCTGGTGGTGCTCGACTCCTTTCTAACCAGCTTTGTCGCAAGACAGGAGGCGCACAGTGCACAACGCCGGCTCACGGCCGAGGCACGCATTATGCGTGGCGAAGTTTCGAACGTTGATCCGGCGGAGCTGGAAAACTGGGCCCAAAAGGCGTCGGTGCTGTCCGAGACCCGCGTAACGATCGTAGACCCGCGAGGAACGGTGCTGGCAGACTCGGAGCACGATCCTGAAACCATGGAAAACCATGCCGGCCGGCCGGAGGTTCTTCAGGCGCGTCGAAGCGAAGTGGGGGTCTCGATCCGCCGCAGCGCCACGCTCAACCGGGACCTCTGCTATGTGGCCATGAACTTTCCGTATCGGGGCGCGGCGGGCTTTATCCTGCGGCTGGCTGTCCCACTGGAGCAGTTGGACGATGCAGTAGCGGCAGTGCGCTGGTGGCTGTTGGGAACCTCCCTGATTGCCCTGGCCTCGGCGATGTTGGTGGCGGGAGTTTTTTCGTTGCGGTTCACGCGCCGCATCCGCCATCTGCAATCGTTTGCGGAGAGCCTGGTGGAAAGCCCGACTACCCAGTATCTGCGTTCCGAACCAGACGACGAGCTAGGTTGGCTCGCCGGGTCTTTGAACCGCATGGCAGCTCAATTGTGCGATTCCCTTGAGCGGCTGAGGCTGGAATTAACGCGGCGCGAAGCCATCCTCTCCGGCATGGCGGAGGGAGTTCTGGCTGTCGACGGGCAAATGCACATCACGTTTTGCAACGCGTCCTTCGCACGAGCGGCCGGCCTGCCACTGCCGGTTCCGGAGCGTGCGCCGTTGCTGGAGGTGGTGCGTGACGCAGGGCTGCTCGATATGCTGTCGGAAGTCCTGGCTTCCGGAAAGCCTGTGAAGCGCCGGTTGGAACTGCTGGCGGCGAATGGACGCGCGTTTGAAGTACACGTAGCGCCGCTTTACGGCTCATCGGGACGAGGCGCCATTGCTGTGCTGCACGACACAACCGAGCTCGAGCGCCTGGAGAGAGTCCGCAAGGATTTTGTCGCCAACGTCTCGCACGAGCTGCGCACACCACTAACGGCTATTCGCGGCTACGCGGAGAGGCTGCTCGAAGGCGCGTTGGAGGATTCTGAGAACAATCGGAAATTCCTTGAAATCATCGAGACGCAGGCAGCACGACTCAATAACGTCGCCTCGGACCTGCTGGTCCTATCGGAATTGGAGGCAGGCACGGTAGAAGTTGGCGAACCGGAGCGCATCAGAGTGCACGACGTCCTGGAGGACGCGCTCCGGAGCGTGCAACCCGAGGCACGATTGCGGGACGTGCGGTTGATTCGGGGCCCTATGGAGGAAGCCTACGTGTCGGGATCAAAGGTTCGTCTTGAACAGGCACTGGTCAATCTGCTGGACAACGCCATCAAGTTCAACCATCCGTCCGGCGAGGTGCGGGTCGCTATCACCAAAGGAGGGGATCGGCAGGTGCGCATCACGGTGGCCGACACGGGGATTGGAATTCCCTCCCAGGCTCTGTCGCGCATCTTCGAAAGGTTTTACCGGGTGGACAAAGCACGATCGCAAGCAGTTGCGGGCACGGGTTTGGGGCTTTCCATAGTCAGGCATGTGGTGGAGCGGGTGAAGGGAAGAATCACGGTGGAAAGCGAGCTTGGCAAAGGCTCGGTCTTCACCATGATCCTACCTTCGGAAGACGCGAATTAGGCAGGTCAGGCGGCAGCGTCACTGCGGCATAACCGCCAGCGGAATGACCTCGGGGAGCGGGTGCGGGTTTTCCAGGACGAGCGCGGTCTGGCCGGTCGTTGGATTGACAATCTCCATGGTGGGAACGACCGCGCAGATGCGACCGGCGGCGACGGTCGAGCTGGGCGTCACGGTGAAGGCGACCTGCACTGTCCCGCGAATCTCGGTGCGCGTGTTGGCGGAGGTGGGAAGGGGAAGCGCGGGATAGTCGAACTGAACCGACTGGTTCTGGGTCGCGGGCATGGTTGCCGTGGCTAACGTGGCGCCCTGATCGTTTAGAATCGTGAAGGTCACCTGGCAGGAACCTCCGGCGACAAGCGGGCCGCCTGTGGGCAGGAGCAGAGCGTTGAGCCGCGCCTGTTGTCCAGCGGTGATCCCGACCATTCCGAAAGTTACGTATGGCGGAGTGGAAGCGAGCGCCGGAAGCAATTGTGCGCGCAAATGGGTGGCGGGACAAATGACCAGAACGGCTACCAGGGACGTGGCGGCGAGGGCCAGGATAGAAGTTAGTTTCATGTTCGTTTCCTTTCGGATGATTCAGACGCAAAAGTCAAACACGTGGTTCCACACGGTGGCGAAAGCCCGGTCGTCGAACCCACAGCCGGATTTCAGAAGATCGTAGGCATCGTATTGCCGGCCGCTATCGTGCGGCGCGGGGAGAAGCTGGTAGTGCCCGACGATGTCCATGTGGTCGCATTCTACGAGGAACATCGGCCGGTCGTCTGGCCACAGCATGGAAGCCGTGTTGACGATGCCGTCGTTGTCCCAAGGAGCGATTTTGCCAGGCTTCCAAGTTGCAAGCGGTTTTGGCACAGGGACCGTGGGACGTGGATTTTTGAACGGCCCACCGGCGCAGGCACGATAGCACGTACGATAGACGATGTCGGTTCGGGCACTCATACGATCATCCTTCGCGAGTTCAGGATAGGTGCAAGGGTTCAATACGTTCCAGTCCGGCGCCTGGGCATCTTCATCAAAGGGAAATGGGCGCTTTCCGAGTGTCACATACGACTGAATCCGGATTTTGGCACTCTGCCAAATCTGTTTCTCTTCCTTCCGCATGGTGGCGTCAAAGTGGGCAGGGCTCATCAGATCACCGTCGTGGGGTTCAGCCGTAAGGTCATTAATGACGCTGAAATCGGTGGCCATGTGGCGCAGCCACAGAGCAAGTACAGATGCGGCTTCCTGCGACATGGCTGTCGCCAGGCGATCCCTTGCGGGACACACTTCGGCCTCCGCCAAAGCGTCCTGGACGGCGTAGAGCAGGCCCACCCGGCTCATGGCAGACGCGATGTTAGTGACCCATTCCTGGAGCGTGCCGACAAGAGGCACTTGCGAGGCTTCAACGGCAGCTCTTAACTCGGCGATCACGAGGCTCGGTGCAAGCGCTTGGGCGCGGACCCAATCGGCAATGTTTGTGCCCCATTGCGGCACGGAGAGGAAGACGATGCGACGGATCATGCGCAGGACCTTCTCCGCGGTGAACTCAGGATCTCTGGCGCCGTCGTACCGAAGGAGCTGTGAAGGATCGTGAGCCAGATCCCAGATCAAACGGCGGATATCGAGGCCGCCGGTGGAATGGCCCACTAATGCCAGCGTGTCGCCGGCGGCAATCTCACCACGCAAAATGCGCTTGGCGAGGTATCTTCGCAAGCGCTGTGCACGAGTAGAAACTGCCGCAGTGGGAAAGTTATCGAAATAGTGGAGTACGGCGTCACGGTGGCCTGCGTCTTGCCATTGCCGAAACAGTGGTGTCACGCGGGCATAGTATTCAAGCTGGCCAAGCGCGTCGAATCCGGCGAAGCCCGGGATGAGGACGATGTGATGGCGGGGCCGAACGGTGATGATTTTACGGGGCATGATTCGATCCTCCTGATCTGCAAAGTAGAATACTTTAAGATCCGGAGCAACCGGTTCACTGGCGGCGGGGCCGATTAGCAGGCGGTGAGCGCAGCAAGTCACTTGTGGTGGGGAGCTGTTACGGGATCAATTTGTCGGCGGTGCCCTCGGATTACTGATTGCCGTCTGGGGTATCGACGCCTTGCGGAGTGCGTCCTCTCTAGGCATCGCGCGTGCCGGGGAGATAGGCGTCCATTCAACCGAGAAGTGCCAGGACGAGGCTCTCGGTGAGCAATTATTCGTTAGCAACGCGACGGAATCAGTCGACATACGTCTCACTGGATACGACGGGTATCAATAAGGGAGGCGGCCATGGTTCACTTTGGACGCAGCGGCCGGTTTGCCGCGGTTAATGCGGGTCTTGTGGTGATTCTAACCTTGCCCGTTGTGGGCCAGGATGCAGCATCTCAGATCCGAGCTGAGATTCAGCGCATTCAACAGTCTCTCAAGGATCGGCCTATCGCCGATCCGGACACTGCCAACCTAAGCACGGCGATTGAGGGTGAACTCAAAGGAGCATCTGAAGCCGTCAACGCAGGAGCTATGTATCTGAGCCTGGAGAGGCTGGGGCAGGCGATCGATCTTCGCCAGGGCGCCGGGGAGGTTGAAGACAAGAAAGCGGAGATTGTGAAAGGCGGGTTGCCCACCTATGATGCCGAATGGAGGAAAGCAAGTCTAACTCTGAACGAACGCGAACAGGAGGAGCGGGGAAGAGACTGGAGCAATATGCCGGCGGCTGTCCGGGCGTTGTCAGAGACTGCGCTGGCCAGAGCTGTACCGCTGATGGACGGGGGCCGGGGGTTTGCCACAGCAACCGAACCAAAGGATGGGCTCTTTTATCTCGGCCAGGCCCAAGGTGAAGTTGAATTCGCACGGTTCTGCGCCTCTCTGCATTTCGCTCGAAAGGCGAACGCACTCCAGCGACGGTCTCTGCTGCCGGAACTGCACAATCTCCAGGAAAAGACCAACGCCGCCTTCGTGCCGCCGCGCTCGATTGAGCTCCATCCGCGATTCATTCAACTGAATTCGACGCTGAAGCTTGCGCAAGAGCTCGACGCCGCACGATTGTACTCGGGAGCCCTTTACCAGTTTCTGGAGGCGGTGCGGAACTACGGGATGCTGACCGCCGTTCCGCCGGATGGCAAAGGGAAATCATCGCTGAAGATTGCCATTGGGAGCATGCAGAAGAAGCTCGAAGCCTCGGAGCGGGATGATTCGATCGCTCAACTTTTCGTCGAGCGGGCTGGCTCCCAGGTGGAGCATGCCGCCGGAAAAGCTCCCACCGCCGATGAATGGAGGAGCGCCCAGGTCATCATCGACCAGGTGCTGCCCGCGTATTTCGCGACGTTGCAACCAGCCTCTCCGCAGCAGCGGGAATCGGGGAAAACGGTGGATATTACGCTGGTGCGCTGGCCCTACACTTGAAATATTTCCGATCCGGCAAGTTTGCTGGTACAGGAAGTGGCAGCCAAGTATCCGGGGAGAGTGACTTTTGTGAGCGAGAACTTCGGCGCATCGAAACTGGCGGACCGGTTTGGCGTGAAAGGGTATCCGGCAGTGTTCGTGGACGGCGTGCTGGTTGCCGCGCCCAGGGACTTCGGCTATTTCGGCGAAGTGGAAGGCACAGGCCGCTACGCTCCGTGGCGAAAGGCCGAGAGCCAGGCAAAGTTCCAGGCGGATCTGACTCACATGGTTGATTTGATCCTGGCTGGTAAAAGAGACGTGGTGAGCCGCGAGCACGCAGGCACGAGCAGTGAGTTTACCGAAATTTCAGCGCTTCCCAAGTTCGCGCTCACCGATCTTTCCGGGCACCCGATCACGGGCGAGCAGCTTTCCGGGCGCGTCGTGATGGTTGAGTTCTGGGCGACATGGTGTCCACCCTGCCGTTCCACGCTTCAATGGCTGGGAGAATTGAAACAGAGGTACGGCGACAATCTGGCTGTTCTGGCCCTGGCCGTTGAGTCGCCCGAAGATCAGATACGGTCCATCGCGGCATCGCTGAGCCCGGATCTCCGTTGGGCCATCACGGATGCGCCGGCCGCGCGCGCATTCGGAGACATTACCGCCGTGCCCACGATGTTCCTGTTCGACCGCTCGGGACGGACCGCGCATGTGCTCTATGGAGCGCCACCGGACCTGCACGAGCAGGTCGAAAAGATGCTGGACGAGTTGACCAAATAGGCGCCATGGGCCGACCCTGACGCCATTCCTGAAACGCATGTTGGATTGAGAGCCGCTGCGGGCTAAATTGGGTGAATGGATCTGTTTCGAATCGCCCTGGCCAACATCCGGTTTCCGCAGAGTCCGGAGCAGTCGGTCACTTTGGCGGAACAGGCGATCGCTGAGGCGGCCGTCGAGCGGGCGGGGATCATCTGCTTTCCCGAGTGTTTCGTTCCGGGGTATCGGCTCATGGGGAAGACGGTGCCGGCCCCGGACCCGGCGTTCCTGGAGCGCGCATGGGCCGGCATTCGAGGGGCCGCGGCGAAGGCAGACATCACGGTTATCCTCGGCACGGAACGCATCGTAGATAGCGCGCCAATAATCACAGCGTTGGTTATCAATCGTGACGGAACGATGGCGGGTTTCCAGGACAAAGTGCAACTCGATCCGTCGGAGGAAGGTACTTATTCGGCGGGTTCGGTGAGACGGGTCTTCCGAACCGGCCCACTCACGTTTGGCGTGGCCATCTGCCATGAGGGTTGGCGTTACCCGGAAACGGTTCGCTGGGCGGTCCGGCACGGGGCGCACATTGTGTTTCATCCTCATTTGCATGAAGCCGACCCGGGCGGTTATGTGCCTTCGAGTTTCGCCGATCCCGCGAACTCATTCCACGAGAAAGCAGTCTTGTGCCGCGCCGCCGAGAACACCTGCTACGTGGCGACGGTCAACTGTGCCAGCGCCGGGTCGCCGACCACGTCGGCTGTGGTGCGGCCCGACGGGACGCTACTCAGTTACCAGCCATACGGGAAAGAAGGGCTGCTCATCGCGGATATCGATATCACGGCGGCGACGGGTTTGCTGGCGGCGCGCTGGAGGGAGGTGTAGATGGTCAAGTTACCGGGGCTTGCCCGCTCCCTTTGGTTGCGGCTCGGACATTTCGGCCGGAGCATCACTGCAGGTTTGCGCGGTCATCAGACCTTGGTGGTTTTGGGCATGGGGATGTTGCCCAAGGTGGCCGGGAACGAGGTCAGCAGAACGTTCTGGCTGAACGGCGCTGGCGAGGCGTGGAGGGCAGTATTCGGATACGGAATCGGAACCGGCTTCGGCATGGTGTGTATTGCAACTGCTATCTCGAGTTGCTCGGCGATCAGCTTCCGCCCGGCTTCCGAGTGCGGCTGGAACGCACCGGGGGCAAAGGAGATCAGCTGCCCTTGAACGAAAGCCGGGACTCCCATGCGGACGGCATCATGACTCTCGTGCATCGTGATCTTCGAGAAATCAATAGCCGACCCCAGACCTTGAACCGCGACTTGATGAACAGTGTTTTGGACGACGCTTGGAGGGATAACCACGCGGTGCTGTCCTATTATTGGCGAGTTGTCTTTCGGCGTTTCCTCTGGCATGAATTAAGACCTCCCTTCGTGAAAGTGTACCTCTAGCCGACCCACGCTGCACAATGCGCAACGCTACAGAGTGTAACGTCCGCCGACAACCTAGGAAGCGACAGATTGCCTCCAAGAACCTCATGCAGCGAAGAAAAACTTGTGACAATTGGGCCAGGCCGGCCAGAAGCGATTCTGTTGTACACCTCTTGCTGATCCGAAGCCGAAGGGAAGTCTACGATCATGCCGGATATTCTTCACGACGTTCCTGTCAAGGCCGCAGTTAGCCGGGTTTTTGAGGCGGTGATTACGCCTCAGGGACTCGACTGCTGGTGGACAAAACGGTGCTCAGGGCAGCCGTCGCAGGGAGCGGTATACGGACTCTGGTTCGGGCCGGAATACGATTGGCAGGCAGTGGTGACGCGGTGTGTCACCGGGTCGGAATTCGAACTGCAAATAACGCACGCAGACGCCGATTGGATGGGGACGCGTGTGGGCTGGCGGATGGAACCGCGAAAGGGCGCGACGTGGGTCCAGTTCTCTCACACAGGTTGGCCTGGCGCAAATGAGCACTATCGCGTTTCGTGTAATTGCTGGGCTCTGTATCTTCGAATCATGCGGCGGTTATCCGGAGCACGGTGAGGTTGTGCCATATGGGAACCGCCTGGAGGCTTGAGGCGGCGGAAAACACGATAGCTCCGTCGAAAATCGCCCGAGGCCTCGTGCGTCAGGGCCGGTTGGCTCGGCCGGTGCGCTCGATCCAGTTACGGAACATCAGGACGAAGTCGGTGGCCTGCTTGGCGGAGTAGAGCTCATCGATGCGGAAATGCATCTTGCGGCTCCAGTTGGGATATTGCCAGGTGGTGCCGGGGAGATTCTGTTGAGCGGTCTCCTTGGTCAAGTCTTCCTGATTGACCAACAGCAACATGGAGGGCGTGGAGGCGAGAAAGCCGATGACGGCGTTGTGCAACTCTCCGGTCAGTTCGGGAATGTCGCGAGCTGAGCGCGGATACCCGGAGGGGAGCAGCCCGGCCGCGAGCAGGGCATCGAGCATTTTCTGCTTTTCGCCTTCGCGGGCGTCGCGTTGGGCGCGGTAGCCGGCGTCGTCGAGGACGCCGGCGCGGCGCCGCTCCTCGATGTCGCGGTGTATCCAAAAACCCGCGAGCGTGGGCAGATCGTGTGTGGTCGAGGAAACCAACGCCTGACGTGAGTAATCGGCCGGCTTGCGAAAAGCGCCATGGCCGTCCTTCTCGAAGTACAGAAGCCGGTAGCTCAGGATGCCGAAGCGGGCCAGGGTCTCGCGGACTTCTGGCTCGACCGTGCCCAGATCCTCGCCAATTACGATGACTTTGTGGCGCACGCTTTCGAGGGCGACGATGCGGATGAGGTCGTCCCAATGGTCGCGCACGTAGGCGCCGTGGGCGGCGTCGGCTCCATCGGGAATCCAGTACAAGCGGAAGAATCGCATGACGTGATCGATGCGCAGGGCGCCGCCGTAACGGCAATTCTTGCGAATGGATTCGACGAAGAGTTGATAGCCGGATTCGCGGTGCCGCGCGGCGTTGGGTGGGGGAAAAGCCCAGTCCTGGCCTTGAGGGGAAAAATCATCGGGAGGAGAGCCCACGCGGCAGCCTGTGGCGAAAAACGACCGGTGCGCCCACAGGTCCGAGCCAAAACGATCAGTGGCCAGCGCGAGATCGTGATACAGCCCGATGGATAGGCCTTTCTCGCGGGCATGCCGCTGTGCGGTGCCGAGTTGCACACTGATCTGCCATTCCAGGTACTGGTAGAACAGAACCAGGCGCCAGTGTTTTTTGCGGAAAGCCTCGGTTTCCGCGGAATCGGGATTGCGCAGCGGCTCGGGCCAGTCGGTCCACAACCAGACATTCGGGTTTCGGCTGTGAATCCACTCGTCCAGTGCGCAGTAGGTGGCGAAGCGGCGCAGCAGGTCCCCTTCCCGGTCAATGTATTCCTGAAACTCGCGGGCGCGGGCCGAACCGGCATGGTATTCCCTCAAGAAAGTGGCAAAGAGCGGCTTCAGGAACCGCATTTTGAGCGCTTGGACGCGCTCGTACTCCACGAACTCCGATGCTCGCAGCGTCGCGACTTCCTGCTGGATCTCCGGGTTGGCCCAAAGACGCTGTGCGCGCGGGCAGGCGGCGAAATCGGGAATACCTTGGATATCGAGGTAAAGCCAGTTCTGATAGAAGACCGAGTTGGGCAGGTAGGGGCTGGTGTTGTATGGGCGGCGATTATGGATGGCATGCAGCGGATTGAGAGCCACGAAGCTGGCGCCTACTTGGCCGCCTACCCAGTCGAGAACACCCAGAAGGTCGCGAAAATCGCCGCAACCCCAATTGCGATCGGACCGCACTCCGTAAAGCGCAATGGCGATGCCGGCGGCACGCAATCCTCCGGGGAGATACGCGCAGTCGGGCGCCACGATGAGCCGCATGGCGGCGCATGCGCCGCCTACCTTGATTTCCAGGTCGTGATACCCGAGCGGCAGCTCATCGGGCAGGGGCACGAGCTTGCGCACGTGGCGGGATCCGTTGAACTCCATGGCATCGGCCACCGGAAGATCCCTGAGGGGGACCTCATAAATCTGGGGGGCGCCGTTTTCCAATTTCAGAGTTACGCTGGAGTCCAAGGCGGCGAGATCCGCAGGCAGATTCGCGGCAAACTGCCGCGGGCGCTGGCTCTGGCTGATCACGAGACAGGGCGCGACCAGGCGCGACCACTCGTTGCGAGAGCGTGCCGCCAAGGCCTCGTCCAATTCTTCCTTGGTATCCGTGGGGACTCCCAGCGAGTGGAGAATGGATCGCTTGGTTTCGGGCGGTGTGATGTGATGTTTCCCCCAAATGTCCCAGTAATCCGGTTGTATTCCCCAGATTTGAGCAGCCCTGTCCAGAGCTTCGTCGTAGGTGGAGGAGGTGATCGGCACGCGGATATTCCGATTCTAGCAGTGGCAACCGCGGAAACCGTGTTCCCTCCGTGCGAAAATAAAGGTATGGCAGACACTCCCTTGGCTAGTGGCCCGCCGGAACTATTTGCGCGCATCGACGACGAATTCACAGAGCGGTCGGCGGCATCGGAAGGACTCATTCTGACGACGCTTGACAAGGCCATCAACTGGGCGCGTAAGAACTCCATCTGGCCCATGTCGTTCGGCCTGGCGTGCTGCGCCATCGAAATGATGTCCATGAGCGCATCGCGCTTCGATATCGCGCGCTTCGGGGCGGAGGTTTTTCGTGGCTCGCCGCGGCAATCGGACCTGATGATCATCGCCGGGCGCGTTTCCAATAAAATGGCCCCAGTGATCCGCCACCTGTACCAGCAGATGCCGGAACCGAAATGGGTGATCTCGATGGGCGCCTGCGCCACGTCTACCGGCGTGTTCAACAATTACGCGCTGGTTCCGGTAAACCAGGTGATCCCGGTGGATGTGTTCGTTCCCGGTTGCCCGCCGCGTCCCGAGCAACTCATTCATGCGCTGATGATGTTGCAGGACAAGATACAAGGCCAGAGCGGAACGGTGATGCAGGTTTTGAATCTGGGGTGAAGTGTGGGGCAGTGCCTTGCCCTGACTTGTCGTAAGCCCGCCACCACGGCTATTGACCGGTCGAGCCGGGACTCGCCGCACACAATCCAGATCCTCTGTAAGAAAAATCACGCAGCGATCGTCAGCTTGCTGAATCGCGAATCCGCGTTAGGCATCAACCCGACAGAAGGACACTTCACAAGGAGCAGTTTGGAATGCAGACGAACGTGCAGCCTACCTCGAACCGGTCGTTTCGACTTGATGTTCCCGTCAATAATCTCTTGAAGCGCTCTGCCTCGACGTCCCAAGGGCTCGCCCCGGTTCCGGAGCCGAAGACTCTGCCCGAGCCGGT
>Ga0335081_10015194_pt1 | contig 12450 bp, 7 predicted proteins | sample Lox_Sample_35_FD_206713 | JGI IMG/M metagenome (GOLD analysis project Ga0335081, IMG submission 206713) | Soil microbial communities from Loxahatchee National Wildlife Refuge, Florida, United States - Lox_Sample_3.5 | ecosystem: Environmental > Terrestrial > Soil > Wetlands | place: USA: Florida...
TTTTCTCTATGGAATCGGCACGCAGTTAATTCTCGTCGTTGCCAGCTCTATCCCGGAGAAGGTCGAGTTGGATCGTTATGTGGACAAGTTCGACAATCAGTGGTCAATCATTCAGGGCCTCTATCTGCTTCAGGCGGATTCAGGCCTGGTTGCCAGCGCCCGCACCTGGGGACAGTTGGTTACGGGTAAGTACGAAGATGTTATCCTGGCAGCTCTCGGCCAAACCGGTGACAAGCCAGCCCCACCAATCGCCGGAGCGAACCCGGGGTAGTGCCCACCGCAAACGGCTCTTATTCACCACAGAGAACACCGAGAACTGAAAGCCTTGTTCCCCGCCAATCACGCTAATTGACGCGAATCGCGCACCTCTGCTCTCCTCCAACGGAGGGGAGCGGCGCGCTCGTGGACGCGACGCAGAGACTGTGTGAAAAACTCCGTCCATCTTCTGTAAGTGCTTGATGAACTTTTGTAAGTCGTTGCAAACGGATCTCGAAGTTTCCATTTTTTTGGTTTTTCACACAGTCTCCGCAGCGCGTCCCTACCGGAGCATTGGCGTCAATTAGCGCCCATTTGCGGGCAAAATCCTTGGTTTCTTCGCAATTCGCTCATATCGCCTTAATTGCGTTACAAATCGACGCGTTCCAGCTTCCAATCGACGCAATTCTGAGAGGCTCCCGGGCGTTCCAGACAGTCGCCGACACATTCCTGACACCTTCCCGCGCGTTCCAGATACCTGCCGACGCAATTCTGAGAGACGCCGACGCCTTCCAGATTGTCGCCGACGCAGTCCTGAGACATGCCGGGGGAAGTTGGAAGGGTGAAGGAGGAAGTGAGAAGGTTGCCCGGGCGATCCGGAAAGCTGCCGACACAGTCCTGATACCTTCCCAGGCCTTCCAGAAGGTCGCCGACCTGTTCCAGCTTCCCGCTGACGCAAGTCTGTGACACGTCGGGCCGTCCGGAAGTCTGCCGCTGCCGTCCGGAAACGGGCCGGAGCGAGACGGATGGGTGAAGAGGTGGGCTGAGAACTTGAACGCTGAGCGTGGAAAGAAATCCACCCCTGTTTCCCCTCCGCTGGAGGGGAACGGAACGAAGGATCGGCGCTCGCAGAGCGCCGCTACAATCATTCGCGTTGACCCGCCACAGGCGGGCAAGTTCGCCACGCTCTCCTGCAACACGGCGCACTGGGGGCAGCACGCCCTACCTTATGGTCCCAGGCGAATGCGGTAGTAACGTGAGGGCACGTTGGTGGCGCCGCCGATATCGAGGTAATTCGTCGTCACATCGCCGCTGCCGGGAATCGCAATCGGACCGCTGATGTCGGTGAAATTGGTGGCATAACCACCGCCGATACCGCCGCCCGTGGCCTGCACCACATTCGTGGATCCGCCACCGGTCTTCCAGGTAATCGTTATGTCGTTGTCCTGTGGCACCGCCGAGATGATTCTCAACCCCGAGTCGCTGTTGGTCGGGTTGGTGCCCGCTTGGAATTCCGCCTGATTGTTCAGGCCGTCACCATCGGGGTCGGCATTGGCATCGGCCTCCGGGCAATTCGTGCAATTGAAGTATTGCATCTGCCATTGCTGGAAGGCGGTCTCGGTCGACGGGATGGTCAGCGTCGCCAGGGCGCTGTTCGTCGAGCCCACGCTGTTGCTGACGATGACCGAATACACGCCGGCGTTGGTCGCTTGGACGCTGGTGAGGACGAGCGTGGAGTTCGTTGCGCTGGCGATCGGAGAGTTGGTGTTGAAGTACCACTGATACGCCAATGGATGGCTCCCGCCGGCCACCACTACGAAGGACGCGTTCTGGCCCGCGGAGATGGTTTGGCTTTGCGGGCTGGCGGCAATGACCGGAGCCGTGGGCGCATATGACGTCACCAGCCAATTCGTCTTGTTCCACGTGAGAACGCCGGCGCCCGCGCCCCGCAGCGGATCGGTGACGATGGACATGAGTTGGGCCGGATCATCAGGGTAATACGTGTAAGGCAAATGACCGCCGCTCAGGTTCCACGAAAACGGGATGATCGCCGCCTGGGCTGGCCCGAAGTAGGCGCTGCCGGGGTAGTTGGTGCTGTCGCCCCGGAAATCCGTGGTCGTGCCGTCGGTGTTGTCGAAGTGGTAAATTGAATCGAGCGCCTCGATCTTGCCGGTGTAGGTCGGGTCTGAGGGATCGGTCTGGTTGTTGCGCAGCGGCGTCAGGCAATCGATGTAGACAGATTTCTCGACGAGCATGGCGCCACCCTCCGTGGAGATGCTGCCGTTGAGGAACGGATTGAAGCTGTAGCTGCTGTCGACGCCGTGCTGGTCGCGCAGGCGCTTGGCGGCCAGGCCCAATGTGTCGTCCACGTAAATGTTGTAATCATGGACATTGCCGGCGCGCAACCGGGGCAGACGATCCCAGGGATTGATGAACCACTCGTGGTGGAGGGTGACCGTGTGCAAGGCGTTGTTGGGATCTTGGGAGAGGGCTCCAATCAGGTGCGTCTTATCGTGGCCCTGGATAATGGTGACGATATCCGTCGTGCTGAACCCGCTGGAGGTGCGCAGGGAGTTGTACATCGGGTAAGCTGCCTTGTCCGCTTCGAGCGCGTTGATCTGTTGCCAGACGAAACTATTGGGATTGGTGGCGCCATCGTCGCCGGTGTATTTGCACCAGGAGATGGTGATGCCGGCACTGCCGTTCTTGATGTCCACGATTCCGTCGTAGGCTTTGGTGAACGTGCAGTGGTCGATCCACAGGCCCGTGACCGAGCCGGAGTCGCCGATCGTCATGAAGTCCCAGTTCTTCTCGTCGTAATCACCCTTGCTTTGCTCATCCCATTCCCAGAGTTCATCGAATTTGAGGTTGCGGACGATGATGTTGGAGGAATTCTTGATGTTCCAATGCGAGTGACGGATGGTCGAACCGTTGGCCGAAAAGATCGTCAATCCGTCTTTTTTCTGGATGTCGATGAGGCTGACGCCGGTCTGCAAGAGAACCGGGTGCAGCGACGGGGCGATGTCGGCCCGGATGGGCTCGCTGCCGGATTTCGCCGAGGCTTCGATTTCGTTGTAGCCGAGGTTGAGGTCGTTCATGATCTCAATGATCTTCACGTTCTTGTTGCTGATCGCCCGCGAGAAATCGGTGGCGGTGTAGACCTTGGCATAGGCGGGATCGGTGTCGGGCAAGACACCACCGCCGGTCGTGCCCTGGCCAAAACCAACGAGATTGTACGCGGAGTCGGGCACCGGCACCCGCGGGCTCACGGTGAGCAACGCTGCGTCGCTGGTCACGCCGCCGACGTTGTTGGAGGCCGTCAGGGTATAGTTGCCGTCGTCGGGGAATTGGGCGTTGATCAGGGTCAGGACGTTCGAGTTGGCGCCGGGAATCGGCGTCCCGTTCTTGTTCCATTGGTAACCGATCGGCTCCGTGCCAATTACTCCGGCGCTAAGCTTGGCAGTCGTCCCCTCCAACACTGTGGCCGAAATCGGCTGGGAGGTGAAGGATGGCGCGACGGGATTCGTGTTCACGTTCAGGACGGCATTGGAGCTGGTGATCGTGCTGACGAGGTTGCTGACGACGACGGAATAGGTCCCGGCGTTGCCCGGTTGAACGTTCGTCAACGTCAACGTTGTATCGTTGGCCCCCGGGATGAGTATACTCGTGTTGTAATACCATTGATAAGAGAGCGGCTGCGAGCCACCGGCCACCACGTTGAAGGTCGCGGTTTGTCCCGGGATGACCGTTTGATCTTGCGGTTGCGTGACGATCGAGGGCGCGGTGGGAACGGTTACTGAAAGATTGGCGGTGCCACTGGTGTCGGTGCCAAAGGCGTTGGAGACGACGACCGAGTACGCGCCGGAATCGGAAATTCGGCAATTGGTGAGCGTCAGGGAAGGGATGCTCGTGTTCGTCAGGAGCGTGCTCCCGTTGTAATACCAGAGATAACTCAACGGTCCGCTGCCGCTGGCCATCACACTGAACGCTGCTCTCTGGCCAACGAAAACCGACCGATCCTGCGGGTCCATCGTGACCGAAGGCGGCGTATTGGCGGGAACCAACTCAACCTTCACTTCGCTGAAGGAGATCGTCGAAGCCGCGTTGGTGTTATTGGCGGGGCGAATGCCAATCCCGTCATAATTGAAATTCGTCGAGGTGTTGTCGGTCGTGGTGTTGATGAGGCTCACGCCATTGCTCGTATTCAACCACGACATCGTGACGGCCATCGAATTTGCGCCCGTCCGTTGCAGGGAGAATTGCAGGATATACGGGGTGCCGTTTGCAAATCCGTTAAACCCGGTGGTGTCGCCCGGCCCGATGGCCATTGATTTGAAGTCCGCGCCCGTTCCCAACAGCGAGCTGCTGGACAAATTGGTGCGCACGCGGTCGTCCATCGGCGACGAACTGCTGAAGATAGCACTCATGTTCTGGAACAGCGCATACCCTTTCACTCCGCTGCCCTGGGAACTGGTGCTGAAACTGTCGGCGGTGAGGCGACTCACGGATGAATCGGCAAAATCAAAAACGCCCATGCGAAAGCCCTGGGAGGAATTCGAGGCCGCCATCCCGCTGAAGGTCATGTTGAATGTGGCAACCAGCGTGTCGCCAATGCCCAGTTGCACGGGAGTGGTGCTGTTGGTCGTGAAGTACGTAAGGATCATGATGGAACTGCCACCGACCGACAGGCTCATCGAACCGGGCACAGCGCTCAAATTGCCGCTGGTCGACGAGAACCAGGCGGACTCCGTCGGCAGGTTCTGGACACTGCGCGATCCATCTGCCCAAAAGTCATCCAGATAAACTGTGGCGCGGCTAGACGTGCCAAGCCCGATGACGGCAGCGAGGATTAGAGCGTTGCGAGAAAAAAGGTTCATGAGAAGTCTTCTCCAGAGCTTACAGGGCCGCCCAACGTCCCTTCAGAGGCGTGAAACAAAAGCTGCGACAAATACTCTAACTTAGCTCTCCCATATAACACACGTCCTGCGACCACCGCCGGACATTTCGTTGGACTGCCACGCAGGCTATCATCTTTGGAAACGTAATCAAGCAATTCCAAGGCCGGGGGCTGGAGATTTTCATAGCGAAAACCCTCTATCGTCATGGGGCGGCTGTCGCGCCCGATTTTCCAGCCCACCGGAAAAATAGTTGCCTAGCTTTTGGGTGATCTGCCGGAAAGCATCTTTTCGGAAGGCGGCAAGTTGGAGTCGCCCAGTGATTCCGTCCGCGTGCTATTCCATCGTCGATTGGCGCTGGATGACATATATCGTGTGGGGCACGGCTGTGCGCGAAATGTCCTCGGGCGAACCATGCGACGCATGGACGCCGGGCACAAGATCGACCCCCCCGCGGGCAAATACATATTGAACGAACCCCGAGCAATACATCGATTTTCGCCGGGCCAACAGATTGCGCTGGGAACGAAACCGTTGATGCCGCAAGGCAAACGCCGCGCCCACCAGTTCGCGGAGCGAATACACCGCATGAAGCGCCACCATCCGCAAGCCTTCGCCGAGCACCGCCGCGAACTGTTTGTCGCTCAGCCCAAAGTCCAGCACCGCCAGATTGGGGAACATTTCTTCGTTGTAATACTTGGCAATGCGGTTTTCCTGGACGCCGAGCTGCATGTGTTTGCGGTGAATCTGCAGGTCCGACTCGATGACCCAATGATGTCCGTCCACCCGTTTCCCCTCGAACAGCGTCGTGTGCGACCACAAGCTCCATTGTTCCTCCGCGTCGAGATGACGTTCGGCGCGACGGATCACCTTCTCAATCCACGTCGTGCCACCGACAAGACCAACGCGCCCCGGCTGAGCGTAGGTTTCGAGGAATTCGCGATTTGAGATCCGCGAGACGTTGATGACTTCGTTCATCGCGTGGCTCCGACACAAAAGGTGGATCACCGCGCCGGAACACGAAAGGCATCTTTAACAGAGACCGACGGCCGATACTTCAACAACTCTTCCACTTTCCGCTTCGCTTCGTCCATTTTCGGATAACGGACTTCCCGGTACCCGCGGACATCTTCCACGCAACGCAGGGCTTTGACGTAGCGGTCATAACCGGCCCGGTCGTTGTAGCGGAAATTCTCCACCAGCGCGATGTACCAGTCGCGGAACTCGCGTTCGCGTCGGTGCCATTGCGGCATGATCCGGCGCAGCCAGCGAAGGTGCTTCAGCAAATTGAGTTGCCACTTCTTCGGGCTGAACTTGAAACGGAAGTCGCGGCCCAGAATGTTGAACTCGGGCCGGTTCAAATGATGGTAAACAATCTTGTCCCCGCGTTCGGTGTTCACGTGGTAGCGGTGCTGGTCTCGTCGGGTCTTCTCTTCACTCGTCAACAAATGCGCGACGTAAATCTCGTCCTTGACGATCATCGCTTTGTGCAGGTTCCAGATCACCGCTTTCGTCGCGGCGAAGTCGTATTGAACGCTATCGCGCGCATAAGTGCGTTCCACCAGATCGAGGTACAGCGGCGCGTAATTACCGACTCCGCCGTATTCGAGCAGGTCGTAGAGCCGCCAGACGATGTCGCGTTCGGTTTGCTCGCCGAGACGGATGGAGTTTTCGCTGCGGCTGATCAGCAACTCGAATTCGCGCGCCCAACGTTTGCCGGAGCGGTGATTGCGCTGCAGCACGTGCCGGCGCTCGGCAATGAATTCCTCGTAGGTCTCGTGCAATTCATGCCTATGGGCCAATTCTGGCTCGAACACGAGTTTGCGACCGAGATGCAGCGCCTTGATGTTGTCGTCGGCCGCGCTGCCCATCGTCTCGCGCAAGCCCCATTCGATGTTCTCCAGCGACAACGGCAGTAGACCGCGCTGGAACGCAATCCCGAGCATGACGACGTTGGCGTAAAGCTTCGTGCCGAAGAAATATTCGGAGATGCCGGCCACGTTCAGGCCGAAATAATCGTCCGATTTCGTGTAGCGGCGCAGCGTGTCCTCCAACTCCGCCACATTGAAGTCGTCCTGACCGAGTAGCGTGAGGATGGTCGGCGTCTTGTAGGCATTGACGACCGCGACAGTGTGTTGCGGGCTGCCGACCCGCAGGTTGCCTTTCGGCGAAAGACTGCGCGTGGCTTCGAGTGGATCGATTCCCAGAAGCAAATCCGCTTTGCCGTAGGGGATAATGTTGGAAACGTGATTGCCACCCTTGGTGAAGGTGATCTGGGAGAAGACGCTGCCGTTGCGGATCGCCAACCCTTTCTTGTCGCAAAACAGCACGTTGTATCCTTGCTTGAACCCGGCCCGCACAATCGTCGCCGTGCTGACGCCGATCCCCTGCCCGCCAACGCCCGCCAGATAACAATGCCAGACGTCGTCGAACGCGTGAATCTTTGGCAGCGGAATGTTGGCGAGGTCAACGGCGTCGATGGGCGCGGGCGGTTTCTGGTTGCGGAGAACGGTGATTTCTTCGAACGACGGACAGGCGTAAATCTTCGTGCAGGCGGTATCGGCGACGCACCATGAGAGATCGGTTTGAATCTTTGCGCCGAACGGTGTGCCGGCAATTGTCAGACCGGGGCAACCCGTCGCCACCGTGCATTCGAGGCAGTATTCGCAAACATCGGGGTTGATGTTGACGAATTTCTTCTCAGCCAGAAAGCCCTGTTCCTTGATCGCACGGCGTTCTTCGCGCGACTCGCGCCGGTGATAGGTGATGCCGCATTCCTTGTCGGCGACAATGACCTTTACCCCGTCGCGCAGGATCGTTTCCTCCAACATTGTTCTCCACGATTCCCGGTAGGCGGGATTGGCGCGGACGATGTGGACCCCCTGCCCCAACATCGCGGCCACGATGCCGTCGATGTTTTGCTTGTAGGTGTGTTCACCCACAATGTCCACGTCCATTGACGGCGTCGGCTGATGGCCGGTCATTGCCGTGGTCGAATTGTCGAGGATGATGTAGGTGATGTCCTGGCCCTGCTTGAGCGCGTTGGAGATGCCGAGCATCCCACTGTGAAAAAAGGTCGAGTCGCCGAGGAAGACGACCTGTTTGTTGGTGATGAATGGGTCGATGCCCGCGCCCGTGCCGCCGCCGAGGCCCATGCCGCTGTAGTTGTGCATGAGGTCTTTGGTCGGCTCGAACATCAACATCGTGTAGCAACCGGTGTCTCCATGAAACAGCAGGTCCACCGGGCCGCGCTGGTGATGCTGTTTCATGTAACGCGGATCGACGAACTGCTTCTTCATCTCGATCAGCACGCTGGCGCTGTCGCGATGGGGACAGCCGGGACAGAACGTCGGTGTCCGCAACGGCAGGTGAATATCAAACTTGTCCGTCTCGCGAATCAATTCGACGGCGCAATCGACGCGTTTCTGGTCGATCCTGAGATTCGGGTCGCCGAAGAATCGTGCGAGTGGAGCAAGACGTTCGATGAGAATACTCGGGTTGAGCCCGCGTGTCGCGGGAATACCTTTCAGACCCAGCGGGAATTCCTTGCCCCAAACGTTGGTGCGATTTGCTGCCGTCGCGAGTTGATTGAGCTTGCCGATAATCTCGGCGATCTGTTCTTCCATGAAGCCGCGACGTTCTTCGACAACAAAGATGCTGCGCACTTGCTTCGTGAATTCTTCCACCAAGTCGGGGTCGATCGGATAACTGATCCCCAGTCGGAGAATGGGCACCTGATCGGCCACGCCGAGTTCGGCGAGCGCGTGTTCGAGATAACAAAAGCCAAGGCCGGTGGCGACGAAACCGATCTCGGCACGCCACCGCGGATTCTCACGCGGGTTGAGGATGCGATTGACGCCGTGCAGCCGGGCGCTCTCAAAAAGTCGCGCGTGCCGCTTGGGCATTCCTTCTTCCTTGATCCACGTGCGGGGCGGCAACAACACGGTGTTATCGAGGTCGATCCTCTCGGTATCGAGCGAGTATTTGTTGACCGCGCTGAGGTCGGGGAAATGGTTCGCGCGCACTTCGACGCTGCCGCCGCCGTCGGCCTGATTGGTCGTCACGAGATATCCGATGAACAGATTTGCCTCGCGTGAGAGCTTAAACCCGAGATCGACCCAGTCTTTCAGTTCCTGGTTGGTGCCCGGCTCCATCACCGGCATGAACAGATGTTTGCAGAGAAAACGCGAGTCGGCCGGCACTTGCGTCGAATCGCTCCACGGATCGTCGCCGATCAACACCAGTGCGCCGCCGTCCGGGTGCGCCCCGGCCAGATTGCCCAGTGCCAACGCATCGGCTGCCACGTGCAATCCGACGGATTTCATCGCGCAAATGCCGCGCAATGGGCCCATTTGCGAGCCGTTGAGCATCGCGGCGCCAAGCGCCTCATTATTGGCAATACTGGCGCGGATGCCCTTTTCTTTGAAAAGCGGTGCCACCAGCTCCATCGCGTCGAAAAACCCCGCGATGGGCGAACCCGGATAGCCCGTTAGGAGATGGGTGCCGCCTGCTGTCTCCAGAGCGCCTTTGATCAGCAGCTCGTTGCCTGTGAAAACCTCGGCCCCCTCCTCCTTGAGGAATCGTGGATCGATTCTCATCATTTTATTGTAGCAACGTAAACCATACCATAAAATGCGGGGACAATGCAAACAGTTAAAACGGCCATCGGCCTTACGCTTTTGTCTTTCTGGATTACTGGCTGCGCCCTGTTCCATAGAGGAGACAAGACAACCTTGGAGATCTGCGAGCAGGTCAGCTCCGCGTTGCCACCAGAGAACGCCGAGGCGGTGGAGCTTCCGTTGGCCAATCTGAAACTGAGTGTGTCTCCGTTTCCGGTCCTCACCGAGAAGGACGTGTTGTCGGCCGAGCTATATAACACGGCCGGCGGAGAAGCCATTTTGGTCCGCTTTGGGATTCATGGCGCCATCGTCCTTGACGAAGTCACGACCAGCAATCGCGGCCGGTATTTGGTGACATTTCTCAATCATCGCCCCGTCGCCGCGTGGCTCGTGAACCAGCGCATTCTCAATGGTCAATTCCTGATCGAGGGCGATTTCTCCGACGCCGAAGCCAAGCAGGCAGTTGACGCCTTGAATAGAATCGCCAAAACCAATCGCTGATGAGCCGGTCGCGATTTCTTCTGCTCGTTCTGTTTGGGTCTCTTCTCAACGTCAATGCGAGGGCGCTTGACCTCTGCTTGCCCACGGCCAACAACGCGTTACTGAAGCCGGGCCATGATGCGGAGTTTTTCCAGCCCACAGTGGAAGGCACCACGGAATCCGGAATGTTCGGCTGCGTACGGGTGAATGGCCACCGGTTCCACGAGGGAATTGACATCAAATGTCTCCAGCGTGACCGACGCGGTGAGCCGACCGATCCCGTGCATGCCGTGGCCGATGGCGAGGTCGCGTTCATCAATACGAAGCCGGGCCTGTCGAACTACGGCCGTTATATTGTTCTCCAGCATCGCTGGGACGGCGTGCAGGTGTTCACGCTCTACGCGCATCTCAGCGCCATCGCTCCCGGCCTGGTAGCCGGCCAGCCCGTCAGAAAGGCCCAGGTCATTGCCACCATGGGCCATTCCACCAATACCCGAGAAGGTATTTCCCGCGACCGCGCCCATCTGCATTTCGAAATCGACCTCCTGCTGAGCCCAAACTTTCGCATCTGGTATCCCAAACGAGATCCGAAAGCGCCACCCTTCGGCAATTTCAACGGCCAGAATCTGATCGGCTTGGACCCAGCCGCCCTGCTTCGGGCCTACGCCGCCAACCGCCAACTCAATTTCATCACGTATGTAGCCAAGCAACCGGTCGCATTCACGGTGCTTGTCGGTGCGCGTCCTTTTCCGTGGTTGACGCTGCATCCCGAACAAGTTCAACCGCCCACTGGCATGCCGGTCGCCTATGAAATTGGGATGACCTATTGGGGAATGCCGGTCATGATCTGGCCGCGCACCAGCGAAGATATCAGCGAGCAACAACGGCGCTCACTGCAACGCGGCGTACCCCTGGTGCAGCGGGTCAACGAAACAGAACTGGCCCGCGGCCCCTGTGAGGATTTGGTGAAAAGAAATTCGCGCGGGAACTGGCTCTTGACCGAGCGGGGACGCGAGCGGATAGAGCTGTTGACTTATCCACCGTAATCGTTGGCACCCGCGTGCTGCGCCAAGATTTCGTGTTGCGGATGGAACGCCTGTAGCGCGCCAGACAATTCGTCGTGGAACTCCAGCAAATCGCCCATCGCGATCAGATTCGCCACGTGTTGAATTGTCGGCGATACACCCACGCATTTCATGTCGCCGTCATGCGCCCGCAATCGAGAAGCAAAATCAAGGAGACCCTTCAGTTGGGCGCTGCCAATGTAGGTTACAGCCGTGCAGTCCAGGATGACCTGCGGCCGCCCCTCTTCCATCATGCGCGTCAGCGTGGCCGACAGGCCTGAAAAAGCCAGCGCGTCAATCGCGCCCGACAGTTCCATGACCTGGATACCGTGGACCTGACGCATCTTGATCTGTAACTCGTGCATCCGTGTTCTCGGGAATTGGTATAAAGCAGCGGTTGTGCCTTCCCACGAAAACGCCCAGGACAGGAATTCAGATCTGAGATAATGTCCAATTTTGCCCGTACTTTGGACCAGAGGTGACCAAAGGGGGTTACCCGGTCACGAATGTGGCAGAAAATGCCACCAGTACCAGCTCAGCACCGCCACCAATAACAATCCCGCCAAGCCGATGACCAGCAGCCTCGACCATTTCGTACGCGGGGTCCCGGCGGTTTCTGTCTTCGACTTGGATCTGCGCGCCGGCATGAAAAGCTTGCGGTCGAGTGCGTCAGCCGCATCGGCCGCTTCCTTCAAAGAAGCGAACGGCTCCCGTCCAGCCGCGCCCAGCACTCGTTCGACGAACTTGCCCACCGGCCTACTGACCGGCGCGATATCGTTGGCGAGTGCAGCCACCATCAATCCGAGTTTCAACAAGTCCTCGTGGGGCGACTGGCTCGCGGGCCCTTCCACCGGTTCGATGTTGGTGAGCTTGAGCGTTCCATCGGTCATCGTCAGTACGTTCCTGTCCAACGGTGGCTGATGCGGAATCTGCCGTTCCCAGAGATAATCCAGAGCGCGCGCCACGCCGATAACTGTCTGCAACAAACGATGTTCGTCCACTTCGTCACCCCTTTGAAGAAACTCACGCAGTGGCGGCCCATCCATGTATTCCAGCGCACAAAAACTTACACCGTCGGCCTGCCCGGCCTCATACAAAATGAGCAGGTTCGGGTGGATTAATTGCGCCTCAGCGCGCGATTTCTCCAAAAACTGCTCGGCCTTGCCCGGCAGTGCCGCAATTTCCGGTGAGAGTACACGCACAGCCACTGTGCGGTTCATGGAACTTTGGAACGCGCGGTAAATCTTTCCCCACCGTCCCGTCGCGATCATCTCCTGAATGCGGTAGGAACGCAGTGTCTTACCCACCAACGGGTCTTGCTCCGTCACGGACTCGCTCATGAAGCGCCTCCGGGAATCGGATTCGGCGCCGGGGGCTGCAACCCCGCCGGCGTGACAGCGATATCCTGAATTTGTC
>Ga0335081_10015195_pt1 | contig 12450 bp, 12 predicted proteins | sample Lox_Sample_35_FD_206713 | JGI IMG/M metagenome (GOLD analysis project Ga0335081, IMG submission 206713) | Soil microbial communities from Loxahatchee National Wildlife Refuge, Florida, United States - Lox_Sample_3.5 | ecosystem: Environmental > Terrestrial > Soil > Wetlands | place: USA...
TCATTGAGAAGATATCGCTGACAAAATGTTCAAAGAAATCCGCCCCGGTCTTCTGCTGGTTCACGGGCGAAACCGGCTTGCCGGAGGCAACCGCTTCGTTCAAGTGCAGCCATCGCGGAACAAGGTGCTGGCTGGTATGGCGAATGAGACCTCCCATGAATCCGGGCCTGGAACTGACCAGAAATGCCGCGCTCTCGGGCGTAAGTGAGAATTTTCCGTTGTTACGCGCCAGCAGCTCGAGCCCGGCAAGCATGTTGAGAATCGCCTTGAGTCCGCGCTCCGACGCGCCGGTGGCCTGTTGCATCTCTGCAACCGACTTTGGACCGCTATCCAGAGCATCGAAGATTCCGTGGCGAATGGCCGATTCCAATACCAGTGGCGGTGCATAGCCCCAGGCAAGCTGCTGTATGCGCACCGGCGACACGGGCGCAGAAACTTGAGAACTCATGGGAGACCTCTCTTGAGGGGAAATCGGAGCGTTCGAGTTGCAGAGGAAGGATAGCAGAACGCGGGCTTCAGCCCTTACGTCTCCAACTACAAAAAGGTCGAGGCTTCAGCCCCTGAGGCAAGCTTGTTCTCTGCACCGAAACCACGCTCCAACCCAGGTCAGCCAAGCAACTGTTTGGCGAGTCGGATATACAGCTCGACCGCATCCAGCAGCTCGCGCTTGGCGATTTTTTCGTGCGGCGTATGCGCCACGTGGATCGAACCGGGGCCCAGCAGCAGCGGTTCGCCCCAGTTGGTCAGCTTGGGAATGTCGGTGGTGAATTTGGCGATCATCGTCGGAAAGCCTTCGGCAGTGCGCAGGCGGACGAAAGGGATCTCGAGCGTGAAATCGACGTCGGCGAGGCCGGCCGCGGCTTCAAGAATGGCTGCGCGCACCGGCGCCGAGTCGCCGACCAGGCGCACCGCCACCTGCGCTTCGGCGCGATCGGCGATCACGTTGGGGGCGCGGCCGCCTTGAATGAGCCCGATATTCAGCGTCGATGGCCCCACGTCTTCCGCCACCGGCAGGGGCAACGCGAGCACCTTCGCCAGCGCCTGCACCAGTTTGTGGACCGCGCTGTCGCCCAGCTCGGGATATGCCGAGTGCGCCATCTTGCCGGATGAGCTGAGCGTCACGCGAAGCGTTCCTTTCGAGGCCAGCGCCAGGCGATTGTCGGTTGGCTCGCCGTCGATCAGAAAACGGCTTCCCTTGGGCGACTCGTTCGCCACCATGGCCCCCGCCGAGTCGCGCTCTTCCCCGCTCACAAAGAGCAGTCCAACCCGATAGCCGGCCGCCCATAGCGCTTCGGCGGCGGCAATTTGAGCGGCGACGATTCCCTTGGCATCGCAAACGCCGCGACCGTAGAGGAAGTCCTGGTCTTCGCTGGGCGGGACGTACGGCGGTACGGTGTCGATATGCGTGGAGAAAACAAGGTCGGGAGTTTGGCCTTTCCGCCCGGCGTAGACATTCCAACGAGGATCGTTCGATCCGCTCTCCGGCGGCTGCGGAACCGGCGTCTTCTCGACCGCCCAGCCCCGCTGCACGAGGAAGTGGGCGAGAAAATCGCCCGCCGGCCCTTCGTGGTAGGTCGTGGATTCGATCTCTGCCAATTCGCAAGTGAACCGGATCGGATCGATCGGCGGCGGTTCGATCATGGTGCAGCCAGAATACCCCACCGATCGCCTTAAGCCTCTTTCTGCCAATCGATTCACCGCAATGGGAGGCGCATTGCGCCGCGTGATTCTCGATCCGGAATGAGTTTCCCTATCGGATGGAATGTTGAGACAACTGCGAGTAAAATGTCCAATGAGTGTTCACCGCTGACGAACCTGGAGTCTGTACCGCCGGCTGCGTGAGACCGCCGAGCCAAGGCGTGTGCGGGGCCGGTAAGGAGCTGTCGAGATGACGCCGGCGACCGATTTTGCGATCGAAAGCCTGCACGCTACAGCCAACGCCATCTTCACCGGAGCTCTGGCGGCGTGCAGCATCGAATCGGCTTTCGATCGCCGCATCCGCTTCGAAGGCCATGTTCTTCATCGCCTTATGCCCGACGGCAGCGGCCCGGACAGCATCAACCTGGCAAGCTACAGGCGAATCTTCGTGATCGCGCTGGGCAAGGCCGCCGGGCCGATGCTGGAAACGCTGCTCGCCAGGATGCAGCGCCGCCAGGGCTTGCGGGGAATCTGCTGCACCAGCCCCCTGCCGAAGACCCGCAACTGGCGCTTCCGTTACTTCGAGGGCGGACATCCGCTCCCCAACGAAGACTCGTTCGAGGCGGCGCGGGCAGCGCTGGCTCTGCTGAAAAAAGCGAAAAAAGACACCTTGATCTTTTACCTCATCTCCGGCGGAGGCTCGGCCATGTTCGATCTTCCGCTGGATCCGCGCATCGGACTCGATGACACCCAGGCGTTCCATCAGGCGCTGCTTGGCTCGGGCGCTCCGATCAACGAGATCAACACGCTGCGCAAGCATTTTTCCGCCGTCAAGGGCGGTCGGCTGGCCATTGCCGCGCCCGAAGCGATGAAAGTCTCTCTGCTGCTGCCCGACGTGCCCCTGCGCGAGCTGGATGCCCTTTCCTCCGGGCCGACCTCGCCGGATCATTCCACCGTGGCCGATGCGCGCGCGCTGATTGCGCGGTACGGGCTCGAATCCAAGTTCCCTCCCTCGGTGCGCGAGTTCTTCGAGCGCCACGATCTGCCGGAGTCGCCCGGCAACAAGAGCTGGAGGCCGCCGTTTTTCCCCCGCTCGAGCCGGAGCGAAGCCGCACCTGCTCGCCGCGTAACGTCTGCGGCCCGCATGAGCGGCGAATCCGATGCCTTCCGCGATTCGGTCTTCGAAATTCTGCTCTCGAGCCACGACCTGGTGGAGAATGCGCGCACGCTGGCCGCCCAGGCCGGCTATCACGTTGCCGTCGACAATTCGTGCGACGATTGGGACTACGCCGAGGCGGCTCGCTACCTGCTCGATCGATTCCACGCTCTGCGCCGCCGGCATCCTAAGCTTTGCCTGATTTCGGGCGGCGAAGTTACGGTAACGCTCGGCCCTTCTCCCGGCGCCGGGGGGCGCAATCAACAGTTTGCCCTGGCCTGCGCGCTCGAATTGGCAAAATATCCGGGTGAGCGCCTCACCGTGCTCAGCGCAGGCTCGGACGGCATCGATGGCAACTCCCAGGCCGCGGGGGCGATCGTCGATCCCACAACCACCGCGCGCGCGCGCGCCTTCGGATTCGATCCCGCCGCTTCGCTTGCGGCCTTCAATGCCTGTCCGCTGTTCACGGCGCTGGGCGATGCCGTGGTTACCGGCCCCACGGGCCATAATCTGCGCGACCTCAGGCTGCTGATTGCCGATCAGGCATAAGCCCGGACTTCCCGACGGACTCCCCTATAGGCCAGAGCATTGCATTGACTGTGTAAACTTGAGTGCATGTGCCGGAGATTCTCCCCTACATCGTTACCCTTCTTCCCGTGGGATGAAGTGAACATCATCTGACATCGGTTTTTTTCCAGCAGGATTGCCCGTGGCTCGAAAGGTCATTCGCAAGGCCGTCGCCAAGACGCCCGATATCCGTACAGTTGCCGCGCTGGCCAAGGTCTCCATCGCCACAGTTTCCCGAACCATCAATGGTTCTCCGGCGGTGAGCGACCGGCTGTCGAAACGCGTGTGGCAGGCCATCGAGCAGTTGAATTACTTCCCCAACACGCACGCGCGAAGCCTGGTGTCGGGGCGCAGCCGGCTGCTCGGCATCATTGTCGAGAACATTACCAACCCGTTCTTCCCCGAGCTGATCCAGAGCTTCGAAGAGGTGGCGGTGGCGCACGGCTACGAGATCCTGGTCAGCTCGTCGAACAGCGATCCCGCCATCCTGACCACCTGCGTTCGCCGCATGCTGGAGCGCAAAGTGGAAGGAGTGGCTATGCTGACCTTCGGCGAAGAGGAGCCGGTGCTCGACAAGCTCGCCCACCACGACGTGCCCATCGTGCTGGCTGAGTTCAAGCTCGACGACCCCAAGGCGAGCACCATTCTGCTCGATTACACCACAGGAATTCGCGCCGCGGTTCATCACCTGCTGGAGCTCGGCCATCGCCACATCGCGTTCCTCGCCGGGCCGCACACGCTGCACTCGGCCATTACGCGGGAAGACAACTTTCGCTCCACGATGCAGGACGCGGGATTGCCGATTCAGAAGCGCTATATCGTGGAGTGCGATCACACGCTGAAGGGGGGCGTGGCAGGATTCGCCCAGTTGCGGTCGCTGCCGACCCGACCCACGGCCATCGTTTGCTCCAACGACATGACGGCTATCGGCGTGCTTCGCGCCGCGTACCACGAGGGCCTGCGGGTTCCGCAGGATCTTTCCGTGATCGGACTGGACGACATTGATTTCGCCGAGTTCACGCTTCCCCCGCTGACGACGATTCGTCTTTCGCGCACCGACCTGGCGCGCGCGGCATTTGAAGCGCTTCGCCAGCAGGCCGAGGAACCTGGGAATCCGAAACTGCAGCGGGAGTTTCTGGTTTCGACCAGCCTCGTAGTGCGCGAGTCGACCGCCGCGCCCGCCGGCAGCCTGCGCTAGAGCAAAACTACCGTTGCTGTAAGCCATAACCGGAGTGCCGGAACCAAGCGGCTGCATTGTCGGCGGTGATGGTTTTGAGCGCTTCGGTCACGGCTTGGTCCAGCGCTTCGCGGGTTCGTGCCTTGGCTGTACGCAGGAAGTGCTTGAACTTCGACCATGCCTTCTCGATGGGGTTCAGGTCCGGTGAATAGGGCGGGAGATAGAGCAGTCGGGCGCCTGCGCCTTCGATCCGTTCCCGAACGCGGTTCACTTTGTGGGCGCTGAGGTTGTCCATCACCACCACGTCGCCGGCCTTCAACGTGGGGCACAACACCTGCTCCAGAAAAGCCTCGAAGACATCGCCGTCAGTGGCCGATTCCACGGTCATTGTTGCCACCATACCCTCCAGGCTCATTGCGCCCAGCGTGGTCAAGACCTGCCAGTGCCCCTCCGGCCTGGCTTCGGCTACCCGTTGGCCTTTCGGCGCACGCCCCCACAGCCGTGTCATTTGCGTGGTGACGCCACTTTCATCCAGGAACTTCAGCTTCTCCGGCGGGATCGCGCCAACTGTGGCGAGGAACTCTTCCCGTCGCGCGCGGTTTTCCGCGCTGTCGCGCTCAACCGCGTGGAGCGATTTTTTTTGCGCCGCAGTCCCATCTGCCGCAGCAGTTGTCCCACACGGCTTTTCGAGATCACAACTCCGCTGGCTGCCAGCCGCTCGCGCAGTTCCATCTCCGTTAGGTCGGGCTGATCCCCCAACCACTGGCGCAGTGCCGATCGCGCCGTTTCCGTCACTCGGCTCACCGCCCCGTGGCGCGACTGCTTGGCCCGCTCCTTGCGCCCCGTGCGCTTCAGATGCCCACGAATCTTCTTGGCGTATTGCAGGCTCACACGAAACTGCTTAGCCAGCTTGCTCAGGCTGCCGGCTCCCGCCTCGTAAGCCTCCAAAAACTTCCTGCGCAAATCATCCGAATAAGGTCGCGCCATTTCCCGTCAATGCGGATCGTCGCCAATCAAACGATGAACCTCTTTGCCTCTCCCGTCTATAGCTATCTTGGTTCCGCTCTAGACTGTCGGTTGCCCCACCCTTTTCCGGCCGCAGCGGCGGACGAAAAGAGCGGGTAGGCCATGCGGCCCAGGCGTCGCCATATCTCGTCCCTGCATTCAGAAACAGGGACCAGTCTGTTGAAGCCTCTTCAGTTCGCTTGCCGAGACGCCAGTTGATTTGCGGATCCGCTTCTGGAGATCACGGACGGCATCCGAGTCTATCAGCTTGCATCCCACAAGTTCCCAGATATCTCCCGAGCTGCCGTTCACTCCGTAGTGGCCTACATTCACGAGTCTGTCCGGGGTATCGACGTAAGCGGCATACAGATAAAACTGCGCATACTCGCCTTTCCCTGAGTCTGCTGTCAGCTCAAGGTCAAGGGGCGCCTCTTTCTTGTCATAGCCTATGCTGCGCATGTACGTCCGTAGCAGGTGCTCAGCCTCTCTCTCGGGGATCATCTTGACACCTTGGCCGCCACCCAGATTCAAGGCAGACAGCGACAAGAGCAGCAGAGCCGCCGCAAGGGCGCGATAGCCGACATGCGATCTAAGCGTGGAGGCCCTTTTCTGCACAGTTCTTACTGAACACATGGCGCTACTCCGACGATAGTCCGGGTAAGATCGTAGTCGAAGTTCGGACTCCCGAGCAGCGCTACCCGGCGATTGAACCGGAGCTGGTCGGCATCGCAGACGAACCATCTCCGGAATACGCCGCCTGACTTACGCCGCCGTCCGTAGCTGCCGCGCGATGCCCGCAGCCCATCCGCGAATCGCTTCCCAGTCACGGACATCCATGGCGCATTTGGCCTGCTCGCGGAAGGCGGGCATGTGGCGCAGCAGGCTGAAGGGAAACCGCAAGGTTCGCATGTCGAGGCGGCCGCCGAAGATCTGCAGCTCCGCCGGCTTGAGCCAGGAGTGCTTGGCCAGCTGCTTCTCGGCCTGCTTGCGCGCCGCGTCAAAATCCTTCGCCTCAGTACCCAACGGCCCAAGGACAAAGAACCACGGCCGCAAGGTCGACAGAACATGGCGGTTCTGGGCCAGGAAATGATGAAACTCCCCGGGAAGACGGCCCATGTAAAGCGCGCCGCCGAGGATGACCGCGCTATAGTCGCCCACCAGCAGCGGGTCTTGCACTCGGGCAATTTTGACCTGCAGCCCGGCTTCGCGCAGGGCGTTTCCGACGGCTTCGGCGACCTCGCCGGTCGATCCGTAGCGGCTGACATAGGCGACGAGAATGGATGGCGGCATACGGCCTCCTTGCTTTCGGCATTGTGACCTCCGGGCCGGAACTCCCGAAGTGAGCGCTGTCACAGCCGCGCGATCAAGGCCGAGGGTGCCCCATCCTTTTCCGATCACGGCAGTGATCGGAAAAGGGTGGGATCGGATTCTCACCCATTCCGCGGAAACCACGTATTTACACTTCCCCAGTACACTGATTCCATGCATCCTCCTGTCCGGCTGATCGCTGTTGACATGGACGGCACGCTCCTGCCCACCTTCGGGCAGGTCGTGAGCCGGCGGAATGCGGCTGCGCTGCGCGCCGTTCAGGAGGCCGGAATCGCGCTGACGATCGCCACCGGGCGGCGCGCGGCGTACACGGCGCCGCTGCTCGAGGGCGTAGGCCTTCGAGCGGAAACGCCCCTGATCACGTCGAATGGTGCAGTGACTCGAACGCTGGCGGGCGAGCCGATCGACCGCTGCCACCTGGACGCCCGAGTGGCGCGCGGCCTTTGCGGCATCCTGCGGCCTTTCGGAGCCGTCGTCTTCACCTTCGACCGGCCGGGAAAAGGCGAGCTTGTCCTGGAAAACCTGGAGCAGGCGCACGACCGGATTGCCATGTGGGTGGAAGCGAACCGTAACGCCATCGAAGTGGTTAAGCCGCTGGAAAGGGCGCTGGGAGAGGGAGACGATCCCATCCAGGGCATGGTAGCCGGCGGCATGGACAAGATGAAGCAGGCGGAGCGGGCACTCAGGGCAAGCCAGTGGAAGGACGCTTGCGAATGCGTGCGCACGGAGTACCCGGCTCGGGACCTCTCGATTGTGGACCTGTTGCCGCCGGGGGTCTCGAAAGGATGGGCGCTGGAGCGGCTGGCCGCGCGGCTGGGCGTCGATCGCAGGGAGACGATGGCCATCGGCGATAATTGGAACGATCTAGGCATGCTGGAATGGGCCGGTCAGGCCGTGGTGATGGCCAATGCCGCGGACGAGTTGCGCGCCATGGCCAAGCTGCGCGGGTGGAAGCAGGCTCCGCTGAACGACCACGACGGAGTTGCCGTAGTGCTGGAAGCGATCCTGGGGAAGCAGGCGGTAAAGGCGTGATGCGATCCGGAAGCGACCTGATCACGGCTTGGGCGTTGCTGGCGATGGCAACCGTGCCGCAAGCGGCATACGCCGCCGAGCGCGCGACGCTGCGCAACGGCTTTGAGATCCAGTGCAGCCATCATGTCGAGGTAGACGGACGCGTTCGCCTCTTCGATGGCGCCGGAGAGGAGAATTACATCGAATTCGAGCCGGCAGAGATTGTCTCCTTCGAGAAGGTTCCCGATCCTGCGCCGATTGCGCGAGAGGCCACGCCCGCACCCGCCAGGTCAGCCGCAACCGGCGCCGACGCACGCCTGACACCTGAAGACCTGCGCCAAATCCTGAGCAAGGCGGGACGTGCGCACAACCTGGATGCTGATCTGCTGGCCAGCGTGGTGAAGGCGGAGAGCGGCGGCCAGGCGCACGCGGTGAGCCGCGCCGGCGCGCGCGGACTGATGCAGCTCATGCCGGCAACGGCCACGCAACTCGGCGTGAATGACAGCTTTGCGCCGGAGCAGAACGTGAGCGGAGGAACGGCCTATCTCGACGCACTGCTGACGTACTACCACAATAATCTCGCCCTGGCCCTGGCCGCCTTCAATGCCGGGCCTGCAGCCGTGGCGAAGTATCACGGCATTCCGCCGTATCGGGAGACTCGCGCTTATGTGGCGCGCGTGATCCACGAGTTCAACCGCCGCGTGCAGGCTCGCCGCGCGATTGCCCGCGCGACTAAGAGGCTTCCGCAGGAAACGCAGGCGATCGCCTCAGCGCCCATCCAGCCGGTTTCGTCTCGGTGAGGGTCTGATTTCCCCAGGGGCTAAAGCCCCAAGTCTCTCTTCAGCATTGATGTACGGGCTAACTAAAGCCCGTGCCCTCCCGTCTGATGCCCGCACCTTTCGGGCTGAAGCCCGCACCCTTCCGGCTGACCGGCCTCCCCGATCCAGTTCCGCCTGCCCGGATAGAATCAATCTGTATCGATCGCAGGGAACGGAGACCGTTTGAAGAGGAATCACTGGATTCTGGGACTGATCGTCCTGGCCGCGCTGGTGGTGCTGTTTATCTGGGCACGCCATCGCGTTCACTTCGATTTCGGCGTCTTTCGGGCGCAGGTGGCGCAGGCAGACTGGAAAACCATAGGCATCGCCATCGGCTGCATCTATCTCGCTTACCTTTTCCGTTCGGCGCGCTGGGCCATGCTGCTCCGGCACATCAAGAGAGTTCCGTTGTTTTCGCTGGTCGGTACCCAGGTCATGGGATTCACGGCCGTGGCGTTGATCGGGCGCGTGGCCGACCCGGTGCGGCCGTACCTGGTGGCCAGAAAGACCGGCCTGCCATTGAGCAACCAGATTGCCGTGTACATCGTCGAGCGGCTCTTCGATGCCGGTTCCATGGGGCTGATCTTCTCCATTGCCATGATCTGGATCCCGGCCGATGAGGTGCTGCGCGCTCTGGCTCACTCCGGCATGATCGCCAGGCTGGCGGTTCATCACCAGGGCTGGGCGTTGTTCGCGGTACGTTTCGGGGGACTGGTGCTCACTTCGCTGGGCGCGCTGTTTCTCTTCGCCGTGCGCCTGGCCGGCGGCGCGGTGGCCGCGTTCTTCGAGCGCAGCGTCGGCCTGGTGTCAAAGAAGCTGGGACACGCGATCGGAAGCAAGGTGCGGGCCTTTCATTCCGGGCTCGACATCATGCGCTCGTTCTCTGACTTCGCGGTCGCGGCCTCACTCTCGCTCGGCATGTGGGTGCTGATTGCGTTCACGTATTTCGAAGTCTGCAAGGCCTTCGCCGCCAGCCCGCAACTGGTCGCCATCACCCCACCCAAATGCGTGCTGCTGATGGTCGCCAGCGGCGGAGCCAGCGTTCTTCAGCTTCCCGTGATCGGCTGGTTTTCACAGATCGGGCTGGTCGCCGTGGTCGTTGCCGCAGTTTTAGGAGCGACGCCCGAAGCAGCCACGGCCTGCGCTGCGCTGCTCCTGGTGGTCACCTTTCTGGCCATCGTGCCGGTAGGCCTCGTCTGGGCGCAGTTCGAGCATGTGAGCCTGCGCAAGGTGACGGCGGAGAGCGAAGAAGCCGAAGAAGAGTTCGAGGCCGCGGATCGATCAAACGCTGAGGTCGGTAGTGAACCTAGGGAGCCGACCCGTCACCGCCGGGAGAGCGCGGCGGCGGCTCCGGCGCCGACTACGGTTCGGAGCTCGTCACCCGCAGCCGATCGGTCGTCAAGAGATCGTCGTTGACCGGGCGAATCCCGGCCTCGCTGAAGCGGATCGTCTCCGGGCCCACCGCCCCGCCGGTGAGCAACATGCTCATAGCCTGCTCCATGGTCATATCCGTCTCGGTGACAGAGCGCATCGGAACGAGCTGGAGAAAGGCCGAGGTCGGGTTGATGGCGTTGGGCAGCAGGACAGCGGCCACCGGCTCGCCGGTTGTGGAGTCGGTGAGGGTACGGCTGAGGAATCCGATGCTCTTCTGGCCGGGGAGGGGAAAGTCGACGAGCACCACGCGCTGGCTGGTTTCCTTTTTGCCGGTCATGTTATCGAGAAGCTGGCGGACGGCGCCGTAGACTTTGGCGACCAGCGGCAGCCGGTCGAGGGCCGATTCGAAGAGTTCGAATGCTTTGCGGCCCACGACCTGAGATGTGACGCGGCCGACGACGTAAAGCAGAGCCAGCGTCAGCAATATGGCCAGAGCGAACTGAACCCATGGCCGGTCGAGCGCAGTTTCAGGAAAAAGCGCACCCATCAGCCAGATCACGGGCTGTCCGGCCTTGGCGAGAATGCCAAGAAGGAAGCTGAAGATCAGGTAAGTTACGAACAGCGGCGCGATGGTGACGATGCCGGCCAGAATGTTGCGTTGCAGGCTGCGCAGCGTGCGGGCGAGTGAGGGGTTCAAGCAAGACTCCTGCGGATGAGATTGCGTGAAGGCGCGCCCGGAGCGGTTCCACGTCGGCACGGCATCGCCCGCGAAGGCTGGCGGTTCGCCGCGACGAGCCATCCAGCTTGATCGAAACGAAAAAGCCGGTACAGTAACTATGGGACCGCTTTCGGAGGCTCACGGCAGCTCGCGGGTTGCCGGATCGGAGCCGCTTTACCCGAATCGATGCGCGGGGCCGCCAGTTGCGAGGTAGCATGGACTCAAAAGGGCAATACGTACCCAGGAACCGCCGTAGACCCCTCTATAGTGTAGGTGGAAGATCGCGTATGGGCGAGCCGGAAGCCATCGAAGAGAATGTCGAGTTGGGCGAAGGCGAGCCGCATCCCGTCGACCTGCTGGTGAGCCTCGTCAACGCCGAGAGCGGCGCCGCCGCAAGGCGGACGGTTGGCTCCGCGCCGGCGTTTGCGGAAGAAGGCGCCAGGCCGGCTGCTCCCGCTCTGCCTCCGGTGGAAGCCCCGCGAATCGAGGAAGTGCCGGCTGCGGCACGCGCGCTGGCCGCCCAGCCCAGCGACGACGACGCGCAGGAGCTGTCGGGCCTGCTGCGCGCCGTAAAGGCGGTTCGCTCCGCCCTGCCGCTTCTTCAGAAGCTCCTGCCACTGCTCGACGGCAACGTGGTGACAGCCATTACGAACGTATTGGCTCCCCGGGCGCAGGCCCCCCAGCCAAAGCCTGTGGATACCACGCATCTCGAAAACGGGCTTGCCGAGGTGAAATCGCAGCAGAAGGAGATGCTGAGCAGAATCCAGGAGCAAAGCGTATCGCTGCAGCGCCTGGCCGAACAGGTCGACAAAGTCCGCGACGCCACCGACCGCAATACCGACGAGCAGACGGAGCTGATCGATGAGCTGAAAGCGGCGGGCAACAAGATGAACGTCATCGCCTTTCTCGGCTTCGCGCTGCTTGCCGCATCGATCGCATTGAACGTGATCCTCTATCTCCAGATCCACCATCAATTGCCGTAGCAGCGGCGATACCGGAGGTCCGGCCAACCCGTTTTCATACGGTCAAATGTCTTGTTTCTTCCATAAATACAACCTTGCTTGGAGCGGATGACTTTTCCGCTCTTCGTGATGTGAGTCATTGCCAGTCGTATTTTCACGGGGCTAGTATTTCGCATAGTTCGACCGGGTAAAGCCACTGACCCGGCTCTTCAATCCGCTATGCAGTTGTTCCCAAGTTCACAGAGCTTTACCAACGAAGCGGCGCTTACCGGCGCACGCAGATGGAGCGTCTCGCCATGGCATGGTATGCCTACTGCATCGGTGAAAAACAGGCTTTTCCGGAACTAGCCCGGCATCGCAAACCCGTTCCGATGGAATCGGTCGTCGGAGTCAGCGGCAATCAGGTATTTCTTTACCCGGCAAGCGATTTAGCCATTATTGTCAGTGAGCACAATCCCCAAGAGGCCTTCAATCAAAAAGCCGGCGTGGACCACGCACGGGTGATCGCCGACTGCTTTCAACACTCCACCGTGCTGCCTTTCCGCTTTGGAACCGTCTTCAACGACGACGAAAGCCTTCGCAAGTCGATCCGTTCCAATCAGCGGCAGTTCCTGGTCAACATCGACAAGCTGCGCGGCAAGACCGAGATGCATTTGAAGATCCTGGTGGACGACTGCTGCGGCAAGGAACTGGGA
>Ga0335081_10015197_pt1 | contig 12449 bp, 6 predicted proteins | sample Lox_Sample_35_FD_206713 | JGI IMG/M metagenome (GOLD analysis project Ga0335081, IMG submission 206713) | Soil microbial communities from Loxahatchee National Wildlife Refuge, Florida, United States - Lox_Sample_3.5 | ecosystem: Environmental > Terrestrial > Soil > Wetlands | place: USA: Florida...
GCGGATGATCGCTCCCTGATCATCCTTCGGGCCGGTGCCAATGTCGTTGACGCCCTCAAAAACAATCAGCCAGCGCACGCCACTCTGGTCCAAGACATCGCGGTCGAGCCGCGCCAAGGCCTGCGGACCGAGGCCATCGTGCAGCAGACGATTGCCGCCAATGCCTTCATTCAGCACGCCGATCCGCACCGTCTGCGGGTCAGCCTGCAGGCGGCGCACCAAATCGTCCGGCCAGCGCCGGTTCTGATTGGTGGTCGAACCTCTCCCATCGGTGATCGAGTCGCCCAGGATGACCAGCACACCTTGCGGATGGTCGGCCCACACCTCCACGCCACTGAGGATGTACCAATGTTCGACGGTGACAGGCGTGGGCAGCGCGGCGGCTGACAAAAAATCCCCCTTCTGCAGATAGGAGGTGCAGCGCGATCCGGGATGCCCGGTGACGTCGCGCGAAACTTGGCCGAAACGCGTGGTCACCGCCAGATCAGCCAGGGGGGGCAGCTCAAATTCGACCGGGTCCGAGACGGCCATTGCACCCGGCGCGATCGTGACGGCCGGTTTGCCCCCAAAAAACAGGGGCCGGCTGGAGTCGGGATGGATTGCGCCTGAGTCTTCGGCCGCGGCGACCGCCGCGGCGGTAATCTCGACCGGGCCGGTGCCGAAGGCGTTGGAGAACCGGACCCGGAGGCGGGAGCCGCCAATCGAGACGTGCACGATCTGCCGGAGTGTGCTGTCCGACAATCCGGGAGCGGGCGGCAGGTTCTTCGGTTCGGTCAGCTGGGGTGCTGCGCCCCATGTGCCGACCCAAGAACTGTCTGGCTGCGACGGTGCCGCGATCGCGACGGCGGCGCCGAGCCACCAGGTGCAGAGCGGTAGAATTTTGGCGACGCGAGCCATGGGATCTTAGGTATGAATGATTGTGTCCAGTCCGACGCTTGTGCGCAGTCCGGATTCCTTGGCGGTCTGCAAATTACGGGAAACGTACCCGCCATTCGAAGAAAAAAGAGGCAGGTGGTAACCCGGCTCTTGGTGTGTCCAACCAAGTTCGTGCGGGCGCAGTTGCGGCCCAGGAGCTGAAGGTATTGATCACGAACCTTTCCTGGATGGGCTTGACCTGGACCGAGGCCCACCTGTCGCCGGTGAGTTCGATCGAGATGGGAATCAGGCCGTCTTTGGCGAGCACATTGCGGACGTTGAACTGTACCTTCCAGTTGAACTTTGAAGTGAGCTCGCGTGCGTATGTCAGCGCGATATGCAACAAGTGCCCCTACCTTCTTTCAACGGCCATTGGCTTGCCGGAGCACCTCGGACAGCGCCTGCTGAGCCGCGGGATCATTGGGGGCCAGGCGCAGCGCCTCTTGAAACTGGGCGATCGCTTCATTCAGGCGCCCGGGCATCTGCGCCAGGGCGACGCCAAGATTGTAGTGCGCATCAACAAAACCGGGCATCAGGCGCAGCGCCTCCTGATACTGGGCGATCGCATCATGCAAGCGCCCCGGCAGCTGCGCCAAGGCCGCGCCCAAGTTGTTGTGCGCCTCGGCGTAATCCGGCTGCAAGCGCAGCGCCTCCTGATACTGGGCGATCGCGTCGCTGAGCCGTCCCGGCAGCTCTGCCAGGGCGGCGCCCAGGCCGTTGTGCGCTTCGGCGTAATCCGGCTGCAAGCGCAGCGCCTCCTGATACTGGGCGATCGCGGCGTCGCGCCGCCCGGGCAGCTGCGCCCAGGCGTTGCCCAGGTTGTTGTGCGCCTTGGCGTAATCCGGCTGCAGTCGCAGCGCCTCCTGATATTGGGCGATCGCGTCTTCCAGCCGCCCGGGCAACTCCGACCAAGCGCTGCCGAGGTTATTGTGCACCTCGGCGCAATCCGGATTCACGCGCAGCGCCTGCTGGTACTGGGCGATCGCGTCGTCGAGCCGCCCGGGCAGCTTCGACCAGATGAGCCCCAGGTTGTTGTGCGCCAGCCAACAGGCGGGATTGCGCGCGAGCGTCGTGCGGTAGAGGGTCTCCGCGTCATGGTACATCCCACACTGGCGCCACGTCAGCACCGCGCAGAGCGCCGGAACCGCTGCGCCGAGCACCCATGCGGCGGATTTTGCCGGCGCCGGGACGCGCGCCAGCAGCCAATTCAGGCCGGAAGCTGCCGGAACGATGATGCCGAGGCCGGCCAGGTACTGGAAATGGTCGGCGACATAGGAGTATCGGAACGGATAGACGTTCACAAACCCCACGGCCGGAAACAGCGTCCCGACGAAGTACAGCCAACCCGCCAGCGGCGCCCGTGCCGTCCGCTCCCGCGCCGGGTCCGCAGCCCGGGTCGCGGCCACCCGGCACAAGAACTCAACCACTCCAAGTGCGCCAAGTGGAAACAGCCATTGCCACCACGCCGCCGCGTCGACCGTCCAACGCGGATAGATGAAGGTCAGGTTCGCCGGCCATAGCAGGTTGGCGAAGTAAAACCAGATCACCCGCCCCGCCAGCAGGCAGCGGTCCAGCAGCGACAGCGCGTAGGCCGTGCCATGAGCGCCGATGAACAAGCGCTCCACCCAGGCCGAAAACAGGCCGGAGGTCACGCCGAGTCCAAACCACGGCAGCAACGGCAGGGCGTCGCGCCGCCAGCTGAGGCGGCCGCGCTGCCACCAAAAGATGACCAACAACCCGGCCGGCAGCGTCGCCGTCACCGTCTTGCTCAGCAGGGCGAGGACGAACAGCAGGAGCGCCAGCCAATACTGCGACGCCCGTCGGTCCCGGTCAAAACCGAGATAGACCCATGCCGCACCCAGGCAAAGGACGGCCGAGAGCGTGTTCTTCTGCTCCGAGATCCACGCGACCGATTCCACTTCGATCGGATGCAGCGCGAAGAGCAGGCCCGCCCACAGCGCCCCCGGCACCGCCAACCGCCGCGCCACTGCCACCACCAAGCAAGCCGCCGCCGCGTGGAACAGGATGTTGGTCAGATGGTAACCTGCCACCGCATCTCCCCACAACCGGTGTTCCAGCCAAAAAGCCGTGTGCAGAAGCGGGTAGTACTGCTGGGTCGCGCCCACTTCGCCCCAGATGCGTTCGAGACCGTGCAGGGAACGCAGATCCGCCTTCGTCACATGGGCATCGTCGTCCCACAGGAATCCGCCGCGGACGGCCGGCAGATAGGCGAGGACGGTGGCAAAGAATATCAGCGCGCCAGGCGCGATCGCCCTGAAGATGGATGCCAGGCAGTTCGCCTTCCCCGGGGAGGATCCTTTCACCACCGGGAGACACGAGCAATTCCCGCAACGCACCGCAACCCCCGAATCGCGGAAGGCCTCGAAGGCGAGGGTTCGGTTCTCCGCTGTTCGATGGTCCGCGCGGAAAAATCGCACGGTTCGACCCCCGCGGCGCGCGCGATTCCGCGCGGCGAAGGCCCGAGCCGGCATGGCCGGAAGACGGGCGTTTTCGCCACCCCCTTAAACGATCGTGCCGGATCGTCAAATCCGGCCCGGCGCCGGCGGTCTCCACTCAGGGAGCGGGGGGCGCGGACCGCAGCCGTTCCAGCATCTCGCGGGCGGGCTCGAAATGAGGATCGATCCGCAGCGCGGCTTCGAAGTGCTGGCGCGCTTCTGTCGCGTGGCGAAGCTGGAACATGGCATTGCCGAGATTGTAGTGCGCGGCCGCATAGTCGGATCGCAGCCGCAGCGCGGCCTGGTATTGGTCCACCGCCTCGGCCAGGCGGCCTGCTTGGGCGAGGGCGACGCCGAGGTTGCAGTGCGCCTCCGCGGACGCCGGCTCGAGTTCCGCCGCCTTTTGCAGATGGCCAAGGGCCTCCGCTACCCGGCCCGCCTTGGCCAGGGCGATGCCGAGGTTGAACTGGGCCGCGGCATTCGCGGGGTCCAAGCGGACCGCCTCGGCATATTCAGCGGTCGCCTGTTCCGTCGAGCCCATCCGGGCCAGCGCCAGCCCGAGGTTGAAGTGGGCGGCCGCCAGGCTCGGCTTTGCCCGCAGCGCCCGCTGAAGATGCGCCACCGCCTCCGGCGCCCGATTCAGTTGGTACAGGGCGACTCCCAGGTCGCACTCGGCCTCGACATATTCGGGATTGAGCTGCAGCGCGACTTGGTACTGGTCTACCGCCTCGTTCAGCCGGCCCGCCTTGGCGAGGGCCCCGCCGAGGTTGCAGCGCGCCTCCGCGGACGCCGGCTCGAGTCGCACCGCGTCTTCGAGATGACCAAGGGCCTCCACCACCCGGCCTGCCTGGGCCAGGGCGACGCCGAGGCTCGACTGAAACTCGGAGCGGATCGGATTCAATTGCGCCGCCTCGGCATACTGCGCCATGGCTTCGGCAGCACGTCCCATCCGGGCCAACGCCAGCCCGAGGTTGAAGTGGGCGTCCGCGAGGTCCGGCTTCGCTCGCAACGCCCGCTGAAAACACGCCACCGCCTCCGGCAGCCGGTTCAGCTGGTACAGGGAGACGCCCAGATCGCACTCGACGTCGGCATGGCCGGGACTCAGCCGCAGCGCTTCCTGGTAATGCGGGATGGCGTCCGCCGGCCGGCCCAGCTTGGCGAGGGCCACTCCCCATTCGTATTGAGCCTCCCCCATGCTGGGCATGATCTCCGCAGCCCGTTTGAAATGCGCTAGCGCCTCCTGCGGCCGGCCGGCCAGAATCAGCGCGAGTCCGAGTTGGTACTCGGCAGAATTATGGCTCGGGTTGAGGCGGATCACCTCGGCGAACTGAGCCATGGCCCGGTCCGGACGATGCAGCTGGGCCAGCGTGAGGCCGATGTTGTAATGAATCGTGGGCCGCTTCGGATTGAAGCCACAGGACACGGTGTAGTGGAACAGGGCCCCGCCCCAGTCGCCCCGCTCGTAGAGTGCTGAGCCGAGGCCACTCTGGGCGACGGCGCTGCCCGGTTTCTTGTTCACGGTGTCCTGCCACAGGCTCAGGTCACTCCCATACACCGCATTCCGGCGTTCGGTTAGGAGACCGAACGCGAACGCCAGAGCGAGCAGGAGGGCGAGGGACCAGGGGACAGAGGGAATGAGGGAGTGGGGCGGAAGATGAGTCTGGCGTTTGAGCCTTGAGCTCGGATTTTCCCCCTGATTGGCGACGTGCTTCGGTGGTCTGCGCAGAAGCCCGTGCAAACCCACGACGGCGGCGGCGATTAGCGCCGCCAGCGGCAGATACATCCGGTGCTCGACGATCATCTGGATCGTACCCGGCACGAGACTGGTGGGCGCGAGGATAGCGAAGAACCAACCGCCCAGAAAACCCCACACCGGCCAGCGCCAGAGCGCGACCAGTGTGGCCGCCGCCAGTGGCACGACGACGAGCGCGTAGAGCGCCGCGTCCGCCGGGCCGGCCCAGAAGGTGCCATATTCGAAGATGAGCGGGTGCGGCCATGCCGCCTGCTTCAGGTAACGGACAACCGCCTCGAATTGGGTGAACCAGTAGCCCCACGCCGAAATGCCGACGTCGAAGCCGGCGGTGCCACCGCGATTCCATCCGGTGCTCGCCACCAGTCCGAGCAGCGGCAGCCACGTCGCCGCCAGCGCCAGGTGCAGCCAGCAGCGGCGGCGCCAGGCCTCCCGAAACGATCCCGCGACGAACGTACGGTCATAGAGAAACACGAGGACTGGCGCCGTCGCGATCACCTCCTTCGTGCCCACGCCGAGCAGGCAAGCCAGGACCGCGAGCACCGGCCACCGCCGCGGCTCCGGCGATTGGACGGCGCGAATGAAGCAATAAAAGGTCAGCAGGAAAAACAGGCCCATCAGCGATTCGGTCCGCTGGATGATGTAGGTCACGGCCTCGGTCTGGAGCGGGTGGAGGGTCCACAGCAGGGCAACAGTGAACGCGAGAACGCTCGCCTCGTCGCGCTGCAGCAAGGTCGAGGGAGCAGGGGGAAAATTCACGGGCGCCGAGATAGCGGTATTCTCGCCCCTTGCCCCTTGCTTCTTGGCCCCCAAGAGAACGAGCGTCCGCCGCACGATTCCAAACAACGTCAAGCCGGAGAGAATATGGATGAGCAGGTTGAGCGCATGGTAGCTCCAAACGTGCAGGCCGCTCACGGCATAGTTGAGGGCGAGCGACAGGTTGAGGATCGGGCGGCCGCTAACGGTCACACCGTAGCCGCTGGGCGGCACCACCGCGTGCCAGAGCGGCCAGAGCTGCCGGATGGTGGTGTTGTCGCCGATCGCCGGGAGATCATCGAAAACGAACGGGACTCCGAACGTGTTGTGATAGGCGGCGAGCGCCGCGAGCACCAGGATGGCGGCACAACCCACCAGAACCTCGCGCGAGGGCGCGGCGGTGGACGACGGGGGCGCAGGCATTGCAGCCACGCTAGCTGTACGGGGAAACGGGGGTCAAGAATGCGGCGGGCGTCGCGCTGGCTGTCGCCATTCATCGCGGCCAGGTGGAAGCTCGTGAGCCCTGCTCCAGTACTGCCGCCGCTGCGGATTGCCGAATGGAGTGACGACGGTGGAGCGCGTGCTACTCTCTGTTCGTTTTGTTCCCCGTTGTGACGATTTTCAGGTCAAGCCACAAGAGTCTCAAAATCCACAGAAGCTTTTGCGTTTCTTGAGCCTTTTGTGGCCAGTCTCATCGCGTCCGTTGGTTGCGCCCGCAGGCCGCGGCAGGAAATGTCCGGGCTAGAGCTGCCGCCATCGGTGCAATTTGGGGATTGGCGGCTGCAAGTCTGAGTTGCACGGGAAGCCAGTGCGCCCCTACATCTCGAGAACCGCGTCATCGAGGTCCAAGAAACGTCATGAGCTCATCATTGTCTCCGCGCTTCGCGCATCCCCCGGCCACGGCTTGGCCGAATCCATCGGCGTCGACGATCCGGCCGGGGAAAGCCTGGCGCCGCGAACCGCTCGGCACCCTGATCGGAGTCTGCGCGGCGACCTTGGCGGCGATGATCCTGACTCCGGCGGCGCCGGCTGCGGAGATGATCCTATTTGATGGGTCGACTCCGGCGGCGGTGGTCTACGCGGCGGACGGTGGCACCCCGATCGCCAAGGCGGCGCAATTGCTCAGCCACGACCTGCAGGCACTCACCGGCCACGAACCCGTGGTCACTTCCGCCTTCGCCGACGTCAAAGGGCCGGCCGTGATCCTCGGGCCGGTGGCTTCGCCCCCGATCGCCGCGATCCTCCGAGCCAACAAGATCAGCACGGCGCCGCTCGACGGGAAGTGGGAAACCTACGGACGCGCCACAATTCCCGCACCATGGAATGCCGCCGAAGCGGCGCTCGTAATCTTCGGATCCGATACCCGCGGCACGATCTGGGGGGTGATCGACCTCACCCGCGAGATGGGAGTCTCGCCGTGGGAATGGTGGGCGGACGTCAGCATCCGGCGGACCGCTCGCGTCGCCGTTGACGGGAACCTCCATTATTCGCACGAGCCGGCGGTCAAATACCGCGGTATCTTCCTGAACGCCGGCGCTCACGGCCTGAATCCGTGGGCCTCAAAGACCTACGACCCCCAGCTCGGGAACATGGGCCCCAAGACCTACGCGCGCATCTTCGAGCTGATGTGGCGCCTCAAGGCCAACACGATCTGGCCGGCGATGACCGCGGCCGACACCCCCTTCAACGCCATCCCGGAAAACGCCCGCACGGCGGCGGATTATGCGATCGTGCGCGGCAGCTCGCATGTGGAGATGCTGCTGCGCACCAATTCGCGGGAATGGAACGCGAGGGTCCGCGGACCCTACAACTGGCTCCTCAACCGGCAGCAGATGATCCAGTACTGGACCGAGGCCGTGCAGCAGTATGGCCGCGACGAAAACCTCTACACGGTCGGGCTGCGCAACGTTGATGATTTCCCCATGCAGGGCGTGGACACGCCCCAACAGATGGGAAAGGTCCTCCGCGACGTGATCACGGAACAACGGAAGATCCTTGGCAGCGTGCTCCACCGGCCGGCGAGCGAAGCCCCCCAAGTCTTCACCGCGTACAAGGAGATCCTGCCCGCCTACGACACCGGCCTGATCGACCTGCCATCCGACATCACCATCAACTGGCCGGACGACGATTTCGGATACATCCGCCGCTTGAGCGACTCCGAGGAGCGCAAACGCAGCGGAGGCGCCGGGGTCTACTACCACGACAACTTTTGGGGGCCGCCCATGGCCTACTTGTGGCTCGATTCTCCCGATCCCTCCCTGATGTGGGAGGAGATGACCAAGGCCTACCGGCTCGACGCACGCCGCCTCTGGATGCTGAACGTCGGATCGATCAAGCCCGGCGAGTTCGTCACGCAGTTCTTCCTCACCCTCGCATTCGACGCCCCGGCGTTCGACCAGAGCTCAAGCGTACACGCCTACCTCCGGAGCTGGTCGGCGGAGACGTTCGGCCAGGAGTACGCCGATCGCATCACCGACGTGCTGTGGTGCTGCTATAAACTCACCTTCGACCGCAACCCCGAGTTCATGGGCTGGACGACTGTCTTCCCGGAGACGCCCGTCCAGCAGACCGCCTTCAACATGCTCGCTTTCGGCGACGAGAACGCCCGCCGCGCCGAGGCTTACCGCTTGCTGGCAAAGACGGCGAACGAGCTGATGCAGGCCATGCCCGCGGACCGGAAGGCGGCGTTCTACCAACTCGTCCGGTATCCGCTGGCGAGCGCCGCCAACCTGAACCTGCGCCAGCTCGATCTGGACAAGGCGATCGCCTACGGTCTGCAGCACCGGGCGAGCGCCAGCGTCTACGCTGAGCGGGTCAAGGCGGCGCAGGATCGCATCGCGGCCGACGCGCTCTACTACGACGATGTCATGGCGGAAGGGAAATGGCGTCACATGATCAGCCCGGTCCCGCACGATCTGCCGATCTATGAGGCTCCGCACGTGCCGACCTGGAGCGACAACGGCGACAAGAAGTGTGGCGTGCAGGTGGAAGGCGGCGCCTTTTTCGACGGCACGGGCTGGTGGACGCCGACCCTGCCGGTCTTCCATCCTGAACTGCGGGAGACACGCTACATCGATGTTTTCGCCCAAGGTGCGTTTGACGCCGCCTGGACCGCCAAAGCCACAGAACCGATTGACGCTTTTCGTCAGGCCGAATTGGACGTCGCGCGGACAACGCCAGCGCCATGGATCAGACTGAGCAAGACCGCCGGCCGCTTCTCGCCGGCCGACCAGCATCTCGAGGATCGCATTCTGGTCTCGATCGACTGGCCCGCCGCGCCCGCCGGAGGAGCCGGCGAGGTGATCATCACCGGCCCTGCATTTCTGCAACCCATCGCGGTACACGTCCGGCTCGCCCCGCCCAATCCCGTGAAGGACGTTTCGTTCATCGAGGCCGACCGGATCGTGTCGATGTATGCCACCCACGCCGATCACCTGAGCGCCGGGTGGGAGGTGCTCGACGGCTTCGGCCACTGCGGGGCAAGCCTGCGCTCGCGCCTGGACATGAAATCGGTCGATGCAGCCAATGCGGCCGAGATCCGCAATTCACCCAGCGCCACCTACCGTTTCGCGACGACCACGACGAATGATCGCGCGATCTTGAAGGCCGTCGCCCTGCCCACCTTTCCGATCACCAAGGAAAACGGGGTGCGCATTGCGGCGTCGATCGACGGGGGATCCCTGCAAATGCTCGACTTCTCTGCTCCCGAATTCAGCGAAGCGTGGCGGGAGCATGTGCTCACGAATGCGGCGGTGGAACAGATGGCAAATCTCTCGCTGGCGCCAGGCGCCCACACCCTGACCGTTTATGCCTTGGACCCCGGGGTCACGCTCGACCGTTTTGAAGTGGACTTCACCGGTTCACCGCGCGCCTACGGACCGGTGCCCGAGACCAAGATCGCAGATTAGCCCCCGTTTCCGACTGAGCCGAGCGGGCAGCGGGATTCGGTGGTCCCCGGCTGCAACTGGTGGGCTCCAAAAGCGATTGCCCCGGCCCGCTCGCGCCGTAGGAAGACGGTGTGGCCCGCGTTCTTCCCACACGTTCCGGACTACGTACCGCCGCGGTGAGCGTGCTGCTTTTCGGCAGCACCGTGCTGCTCTTCAGCCGGGCGACGCGGTACGGATTCGTCAACTACGACGACCCGACCTACGTGACCGACAACGTGCACATCCAGGGCGGGCTGAGCTGGGCCGGTGTCGTGTGGGCGTTCACCTCCCCGACCGATTACTGGCATCCGCTCACCTGGCTATCCCACATGCTGGACTGGCAGCTCTACGGTCCCGCGGCCTTCGGCCATCACCTCACCAGCGTGCTGTGGCATGCGCTCAATGCCGTCCTCGCATTCCTGCTGTTTCGCCGGCTCGGGGCCGGGTTGTGGATGGGCGCTTTCGCGGCGGCGCTGTTCGCGTGGCACCCGCTGCGCGTTGAATCCGTGGTGTGGGTGACCGAGCGCAAGGACGTGATGAGCGGTGGCTTCTTCCTGCTCACGCTGCTCGCCTATGCCCGCTACGTCGATTGCCGCGCAGCCGGCCGGCCCTGGTGGCGGGCCTACCTGCTTACCATCGTCTGTTTTGCCGCCGGTCTGATGAGCAAGCCCATGCTCGTCACGCTCCCGCTGGTGCTCCTCGTTCTCGATTTCTGGCCGTTCGGCCGATTCTCCCGGCTCGCCCGTCTGCGTCTCCTGCTGCTTGAAAAGCTTCCTTTCTTCGGGCTCGCCGGCGCCGCGACCGTCGCGACGGTGTTGATGCAGCGGCAGACGGGGGCGTTCGTGCTGGACCTGCCGCTGGGCGCCCGGGCCGGCAACGCCATCGTCTCCGTGGCGCGGTACCTCGGAAAGTTCCTCTGGCCGTTCGATCTCATCGTCTGCTACCCCCATCCCGGCTACTGGCCCGCGCTCGCCGTGCTGGCCGCCGCCGCGCTTGCCCTCGGACTCAGCTGGCTGGCGTGGCGGGAACGCCGTCGTCGCCCGTGGATCGCCGCTGGCTGGCTTTGGTTTCTCATCGTGCTGGTCCCGGTCATCGGCTTGGTCCAAGTCGGATTCCAGGCGATGGCCGATCGCTACACTTACCTGCCGCTCCTCGGCATCGAGGTGGCCGCGCTCTGGAGCCTGACACCGGCGTTTCGGGCACCGGTCGCGCGGACCGCCGCCGCGGTGGCGGCCGCAATCGTCGTCCTGGCGTGCGCCGCGCGCACCTGGGACCAGGAGGGTGTCTGGCGCGATTCCGTGACACTTTTCACCCACGCGACCACGGTTATGGCCCATAACGATGTGGCAGAGGGTTTCCTCGCTTCCGCCCTGTTCGCCGCCGGCCGGTTGGACGAATCCGAGATGCACGCGGAGCGGGCCCGCACGCTGAACCCGCGCAACGCCAACGCGCTGATTGCGCTCGCCGGCATTCGCGAGCGCCAGGGTCAGCTCGCTGACGCCGCAGCATTGCTGCGCTCGGCGCTCGCCCTCCGCGCGGACCAACCGCTGGTGCAATGCCAGCTCGGGTTCCTCCTGCTGCGCCTTGGCCGGGCCGAGGAGGCGCGCCGCCTGATGACCCCCGCGCTCCGCTCCACTCCGGCCCTGCGCGAGAGGACGCTGCTGCTCGCGCGCGACGCACAGCAGACCGGGGATCTGCAGACCGCCCTGTCGCTCGACGAATTTGTGCTCGAAGTCACCCCCGGTGATCCGACCGCTTTGTGCGGTGCGGCCGAGATCCACGCCCGGCGACGCGAATTCGCGACCGCCGCCCGTCTGTACCGCCACGCCCTCGACGTGATTCCGAACGATAGCGGCGTGCACGCCGCCCTCGGCTACATGCTGATACTCGACGGTGACCGTGCCGCGGGCTTGGCGGAGTGGCGCCGCGCGCTGGAGCTCGACCCGAAGTTCCCGGGCTTGCGCGAACGCCTGATGAAGGCGTCGCAACCGCCATAGCCCGGCCCCCTTGTGGAGCAGTGCGCCTCGGCCCCGGTCACTGCGGACGGCGGCGGCTCGCGGGATCGGTTGCCGAACCGCGCCACGACGCCACCAAGTGTCGCCGTAATGCCCGCTGCGGAGGCCGCTGCCGCCGCGGAGCGCAAGGTTTTGCTGTTCTCGCAGGAATCCGGCGGTCCACAGGTGATCGACGGAATCGTCCCAGCTCCGGTGCATGACGAAGGCGATCCGGCGCAACCCTCCGCCATCACCTTCTGCCTCGCCATGCGCATCATGCGGCTTTGGTCGTCGGTGACGTTGGGCAGCTCGGGCTGGTGCGGGGAAAAGTCGATCTTCACCGCATTGCCCATCTCACGGCTGTGCAAGGCGAGGATCACCCGTTGATTCCGGGCGCTCCCCAGAAGAAAAGCGCCGCCGCAGGATTGGCTGCGACGGCGCGGGGGAGAGTTACACTGAACCAAACGTTTCCGATGACCTAGAAGCTCAAGGTATTGGTCACGAGCCACTCCTGGACGGGCGCGGTGCGGACCGTGGCCCAAGTATGGCCGTCAGGCTCGACGGACACCGGAAGCAAGGCGTCCCTCTTGCCCACATTGCGAATGTTCAGCTGGATCTTCCAATCGAGCCCCTTCGTAAGCTGGCGTTCGTA
>Ga0335081_10015198_pt1 | contig 12449 bp, 10 predicted proteins | sample Lox_Sample_35_FD_206713 | JGI IMG/M metagenome (GOLD analysis project Ga0335081, IMG submission 206713) | Soil microbial communities from Loxahatchee National Wildlife Refuge, Florida, United States - Lox_Sample_3.5 | ecosystem: Environmental > Terrestrial > Soil > Wetlands | place: USA...
TACATACAAGTCATTGATATGTGAAATCGCTGCGACCCCCCAGCGCGCAAGCAACCCACCGGCCAGGCCGCCCGCAGCAGCCAGCAGCAGGCTTTCGGCGAGCAATTGACGGACGATCTGGCCGCGGCCCGCACCGATGGCGGCCCGCACGGCGAACTCGCGCCATCGCGAACTGGAGCGCGCCAGCATGAGGTTCGCCACGTTGGCGCAGGCGATCAGGAGCACGCACCCGACCGCGCCGAGCAGCATCCAAAGCATCGAGCGTACGTTCGAGACCATCTGGTCACGAAGCGGCGCGACGCGCATGGTGGAGCGCCGGGCAAGGAGAGTGCGATGGCCGGCGGCGTACTGCGCGTAGAGCACGTTCAGTTCGGCGCGCGCCGGCTCCAGAGTGATATTCGGCCGGAGACGTGCGAATCCGAGCAGGAAGGTGACATTCCGCCAGTATCGCGAGGGAAGCCACGGCCACTCCGAAGGCCGTGTGACCCAAACGTCGAGACTCGCGAACGGAAATTCGAAGCCGGCCGGCAGGACTCCGATCACCGTGTACGGCGTCGCGTCGAGTGTGATCGTACGGCCGGCGATGTGGGGATCGCCGCCGAAACGGCGCGTCCACAAGGCGGTGCTGATCATCGCGACGGCGGACCCGCCCGGCCGGTCTTCGTCGGCGGTAAAGCTGCGGCCGACCACCGGTTGCACGCCGAGAATCCTCAAAAAGTTGGCCGAGACGCGGGTGCCTTTCAAGGATTCGGGAGCGCCGCTGCCGGAAAAGCTCATCTCTTCGGCGGTATCTAGAAAGACGCCGAACCCCGAGAACGACCGCGCCGGCTGCATTTGCTCGAACTGCTCCAAGCTAAAAGGAGCGTCCTGCGATCTGAATTGAACGCTATCCATCGACACGCGTACCAGCCGGTCGGGCTCGCGATATTCGAGGGGTTTGAGCAGGACGCCGCGGATCACCGAGAACATGGCGGTGTTGCCGCCGATCCCCAGCGCCAGAGCGGCTATCGCGGTAGCAGCAAATGCGGGTTTGTGGCGTAGCGTCCGGGCGGCGTACAGCAAATTGTGCGGCATACGCCGCATTGTACGCATTTCCGGCTTGACATTCAAGAAATTTAGTACTAATTAATTAGTATGCGACACCGGAGCCGGACCCTCACCGAGCAGGAGTTGGAAATCATGAAGGTAATCTGGGAGCGCGAGCGCGCCACCGTGCGCGACGTCTATGAAGCGCTCCTGGAGCGCCGCAAGGTGGCCTACACCACCGTCATGACGATGATGAAGATCCTGGAGCAGAAGGGATTCCTCAAGAAATCTCAGGAGGATCGCGCGTACGTCTACCGGCCGGCACAGGCCAAGCGACAGGTGATCGGCGCGATGGTTCGGGATTTTATCAACCGCGTATTCAACGGTTCGGCCGAACCGCTGCTGGTGCACCTGGTGGAAGAACATCACCTTTCGCAAAAGGATCTGGAAGAAATCGCACGGTTGCGGAGGAAGTCATGACCGGCGGCAATCTTCTCGCCTGGAGTTTTCAAATCGCGGCGCTGGTGGCAATCGCGGCTGCGGCGGCCGGGGTTCTCCGGCTGCGCGTTCCCGCGGCGCGCCTGTTCTATTGGCAAATGGCGCTGGTCGCCTGCCTCGCGCTTCCGCTGGTCCGTCCGTGGAGGCATGATGTGGCCACGGACAACATCACCGTGTCGACAGTGGCGTTGGCTCGGCCTGCCGCGGCCTCCGGCGGATTTCATATGCCGCTCGAGCGCATGGCCCTGTGGCTATTGGCGGCCGGAATTCTGGCGCGGGCTCTCTGGCTGGCGGCGGGCTTTTTCCGTCTGCGGCTCTATCGCCGTCGCTCCCGAGCGCTCGATCGGCGCGACGGCGCGGCCTTGCTGGTTTGCGACGACATCTCGAGTCCGGTTACCTTTGGCGCGTTCCGGCCGGTGGTGCTTCTCCCGGCTGGCTTCCCCGCCCTCGCCCCCCGAATGCGCGAAGCCATTTTGTGCCACGAACTGCTGCATGTCCGGCGGCGCGATTGGATTTTCACACTCGCCGAGGAACTGGTGCGCACGGTGCTTTGGTTCCATCCGGCGATCTGGTGGCTGCTGGGACAGATTCAACTGGCACGCGAGCAGGCGGTGGATCGAGAGGTGGTGGCCGCCACGCGCGCCCGCGACGAGTACGTCGACGCGCTACTGGCGATCGCTGGAGCCCGCCCGCAGCTGGATCTCGCGCCCGCGCCGCTGTTCCTGCGGCAGCGGCACTTAAAGCAACGAGTGGTTTCGATTTTACAGGAGGTTCGCATGTCGAAAACGCGTCTGGTCTCTTCGCTGACGGCGTCGCTCGCGATTCTCGCGGCGGCGTGTTGGCTGATTACCGCGGCGGTCCCACTGGCGGCAGCGCCGGAATCCGATTCGCCGGGTGTCACGGTGCAGTTGAACGGCGCGGTGCTGCTGCACCGGCCGCCAGTGCTCTATCCGGACGCCGCGCGCGCGGGGGGTGTTCAGGGCGCCGTGGTCGTGCAGGTCAACGTCGACGCTCACGGGAATGTCGCAGACGCCCAAGTGCTCAGCGGGCCCGCGGAACTCCGGCGCGCCGTGCTCGAATCCGTGCTCGAGTGGCATTTCACCGCGGATTCCGCGGGCAGCGCGCGGCAAGTCGCGGTTGCATTCCAGAGGGCACCGGGGCAGACCCCGACCATCGTGCCGCCGCAAATCGTGCCGGGGCCCGTCGTTTGGGGCCGGACACTCAAATCGATCAACATCAACGGGCTCTCCGACCAGGCACGCTCGGATCTCCTCTCGCGGCTACCGGTCCACGAAGGAGAGACGCTCTCGCCCCAAACTCTGGGTCAGCTTGTTCAGACGGTTCATAATTTTGACGAGCACCTCGCGGTGACCGCAGCGCCTGCCAATGCAGACGCGACCATTCTGATCGCGCTGGCGCCTCTGCCGCCTCCTCCGCCAGCGGCCCCGCCATCGATCTCATTGCCCGCAGTAACGAGTACGGCATCCGGGCGCCTCCGGATTGGTGGCAATATCCAGGCGATGAAGCTGATCTCTCAACCCAAGCCGACGTATCCGCCCGAGGCCAAACAGGCGCGAATTCAAGGACAAGTCAAACTGGTTGCGATCATCGCCAAAGATGGCACAGTCAAGGACCTGAACGTCATCAGCGGACATCCGCTGCTGGTTCCGGCTGCGCTACAGGCCGTGCAACAGTGGGTGTACCAGCCGACGCTAATGAATGGAAATCCGACGGAAGTAGAGACCGAGATCGACGTGAATTTCACGTTGGCGCAGTAGGGCGGGATGGCATCCCGCAGCAGACTGTCAGCCTGCCCTACTCGTAGCGCAGAACCTCGGCGGGGGTGATTTTGGTGGCGTTGCGGGAGGGGTAGATGGTCGCGAGGAAACTCACCAGGATGGCGGCGGCGGCGATCCAGATGCCGTCCACCCAGCGGGCTTCGAAGGGCACGAAGCTCATCGAATAGACAGTTTCGTCGAGCGGTACCCAGCGGTACTTGTCGGCGAAATAGCTGAGCGCGTATCCGACCACCAAACCGATGGCGCTGCCGACAACGCCGATCAGCACGCCCTGCAGCATGAAGATGCGGCGAATCTGCTGGCGGCGCGCGCCCATCGACATCAGCACGGCGATATCGCGGTATTTTTCCATGACCATCATCACAAGCACGATCAAAATGTTGAGCGCGGCGACCAGCACGATCAGGCCGATGGTGATGGCGGTGACGATGCGCTCGGTGCGCAGCGCGGTAAAGAGCTGCTTGTTGCGCTCCATCCAGGTGGTGGTGGTATAGCGCGGTCCGACGGCTTTTTCCACTTCCTTGGCGATCTGGTCGGCGCGGTTGAGGTCGTCAACATTGATTTCCATCTGATTGACCACATCGGCGTACGAGTAAGCGCGCTGGACGGCGGCCAACGGAGCGTAGGCCCAACTGTCGTCGAATTCGAAAAACCCCGTTTCGAAGGTACCCGCCACGCGAAAGGGCTTTCTTGTTGGCCTGGGGCCCAGGGGGGTGACCTCATCGACAATCAGGCTGACATTGGAATTCAGCACCATGCCCGTGTCTTCGACGAAGCGCGACCCAAGAATGATGCCGGGCGGCGAAGCGTTGGGATCGCGCAGGCGATCGAGCGAACCCGATTTAAGATGGCGCAACACATTGCTGATCTGAAGCTGCGATTCGATATCGACACCCTTTAAGAAAATGCCCTTGGATTGCAGCGGACCCGTGAGATACGACCCCACATAGAGCGCCGGCGCGACCGCCGTGAGGTGAGGCAGTTTCCGCAGGCGCGCGGCCATGCCCTCCCAATCCGGAATGCCCGGCCCCGGCTCCTTCTCGAGCACGTTGATGTGCGCCATCGCGCCAAGCAGGTTGCGCTGTAGGGTATTGCGGAAGCCGTTGGTGACCGCCAGGGCGATCACCAGCGCCATCACTCCGGCAGCCACGCCGAGCACCGAGATCGCCGTGATGACCGAAATCACCTTCTCTTTGCGGTGAGACCGCAAGTAGCGGCGGGCGATGAACAGCTCGAAGTTGGAGGTGGTCACAACTTATCGTACTCGCGGAGGCGGCTGACGAGGTCGATCGGGCCTTCGGGCCGCAGCAGGGGAAACAGGATGACGTCGCGAATGGTGCGCGAGCCGGTCAGGATCATGGTGAGCCGGTCGATGCCAATCCCTTCCCCGCCCGCCGGCGGCATGGCGTAGGAGAGGGCGCGGACGTAGTCTTCGTCCATTTGATGCGCTTCCTCATCGCCGCGTTCTCGCATGCCGAGCTGCATTTCGAAGCGCCGGCGCTGTTCCTGTGGGTCGTTCAGCTCGGTATACGCATTGCCGATTTCCATGCCCGCCGCATAGATCTCGAAGCGCTCGACAAAAGCGGGATCCTCGGGCTTGGTCTTCGAAAGCGGCGAGGTCTCCACCGGGTAATCGTAAATGAGGGTCGGCTGGATGAGCTGCTCTTCAGCGACACGCTCGAAGATGTCGGCCAGGGCTTCGCCGGGCGTCTGCTTGCCGGAATGATGCACCAGCCATTCGGGATTGGCGACTTCTTCGAGGCTCGGCCGGTTCTCGCCCTGCCAGAAGTGGACCACCGCTTCGCGCATGCTGAAGCGTTGCAGACAGCCGAAATCGAGCTTGTGGCCTTCGTAGTCCACCTGAGCCGACCCGGCGGCATCGCGCGCCACCTGCGCGAGCAGTTCCGCGGTGAGGTCCATGAGGCCGCGGTAGTCAGTGTACGCCTGGTAGAACTCGAGCATCGTGAACTCGGGATTATATTTCCATCCCAGGCCTTCATTGCGGAAGTTGCGGTTGATCTCGTACACACGCTCGAGGCCGCCGACCACCAGCCGCTTCAGATAGAGCTCGGGCGCGATGCGGAGGTAGAGGTCGATATCCAGCGTATTGTGGTGTGTGATGAACGGGCGCGCTGCCGCGCCGCCGTAGAGCGGCTGCATCATCGGGGTTTCCACTTCGATGAACCCGCGTTCTTCCAACTGCCGGCGGAACGAGGCGATCAGCCGCGCCCGCGTGACGAAGACCTTGCGGACTTCAGGATTGGCGATGAGGTCGAGGTACCGCTGGCGATAGCGCGTCTCGACATCTTCGAGACCGTGCCATTTTTCGGGCATAGACAGCAGCGTCTTGGAGAGGAATTCGAGCTTCTCGGCGTGAACGCTGAGCTCGCCGGTGCGCGTACGAAACAAGTAGCCTTCCACGCCTACGATGTCGCCGATGTCGAGCAACTGGAAGAGCTGAAAGTCACGCTCGCCGACCGCATCTTTCTTGACGTAGATCTGCAGCCGTTCGCCGTTTTGCTGCAAGTGCGCGAAACCGGCCTTGCCCATCAGGCGCTTCGTCATGACACGCCCGGTGATGCGCACGCGGATTTCCGGTTGCAGCTCCTCGGCCGTCTTGGCGCTAAAGCCCGCCAGGATCTCGGGAATCGTGTGGGTGAATTCGTAGCGGCGGCCGTACGGTCGATATCCTAGCGCTTCGATTTCGCGAATGCGGGACAGCCGCTGTTTGAGCAACTCGTCTTCGAGGGACAAATGGGTCTCCTACCGGGGGAACTTCCATTATGCATTCCCGGAGTCGAGGAAAAGGAGCTCAGACCTTGATGATGACTTCGCGGAGGCGTTCGCGGGTCAAGAAGAATTTCACCGAAGCAAACTGCGCGAACAGCTTCTCCAGCCGGCGGTTGTTGAACAACTGCAGTGGCTGATGAGAACCACCCTGTTCCACCTGCAGTGTCGTCGGATCCTGGATGCGGAACGTATAGAAGGGAACCGCATCCTGCTTGTCGTCGGAGTGGAAGAACGCCAGCATGTAGCTGTTCGGACGAACGATCTTGTGCAGGCGTTCCACGACGGCACTGAGGAGCGGGGGCGACAGATATTCCAAAACGTCCCAGATCAGGACGCCGTCGAACTGGCCTTCCGGGTAATCGAGCGCGTGTTTGAGGAAATGCTCAATCGCTCCGGGATTCGCCTGCTCGGGATCGGACGCGAAGCTCTCCTTCAACAACTGCAGAAAATTCTCGGAGTAGAGGCGATGGCCGAGGTTGGTGATGAAACTTACGTTTTGCTGGGTAGCGGCGCCGAAATCGAGAATGGTCAGCCCGGACTGGCCTCGGATGTAGTTAAAGAACTCCTGCAGCCCACGGCTGGACCGCGTCAGCGTCGTGGTGGGAGTATTCCGCGAAGAGAACAAGGAGCGGATGCTCTCTCCCGGCTTGGAGGGTGTGCCCGCCGACTGCGAGCCAAACATGCCGCGTAACAGGCTCTTCATTCGGTTAGTCGGCAACTCGTACGTACCCACGGACTACCGCGGGTTGCCGGAAACTCCGGCGGCCGCCGGTGCCGGAGTCGCTGCCGCCGGGGCGGGCGGCGCAACCTGCGGCTTCGGCGCATTCTTCATGGCTTCGGCCTTGACGATGTCGATGCTTCCTTTAAAATACGCCCCGTCTTCGATCACAATCCGGGCGGTGCGAATGTCGCCCACCAGCTTGGCATCTTTCCGGATCTCGATCTTATCGGCGGCCTCCACATTGCCCTGAATCGATCCCAGAACCACCACTTCGCGCGCTTTTACCGTAGCGTGCACGGTTCCATTTGGCCCGATGGTCAGCCTATGCTCGAGCGCCTCCAAAGTTCCTTCCAGATCTCCATCGACAAAGAGCTCCTCTTTGCTGTAGATCTGGCCGACGATTTTGACGGCTTTTCCGATTGTGGCCGAACCGCCGCGCGATTCCGGCTCAATCCTTCCCATGGGAGTACTCGACATGGGTGTCTCCTTTTTCGGTTCAATAGGTTTGGGGGCGGTGGGAGCCGGCGCACTGGGCGCGACCGCGCTCGGGGCCGGCGAGGTTGTCGGTTTCGGGCTTTCCTCTTCCCGGCGTTTGTTCCACATTACAGACGCCCTCCTGGGCTGTATTTCCAGGCACTCATGATGCTATTCACTTTAGTCTATCGGGGTGCACCGCGAAACGCAAACATAAAAAGAGACCCGGAAGTTATAGAGTGGAACTCACCGGAGGTGGGTCCCAAGACGGAAGATTTCCCGACGCATTTCCAGGGAATACGGCGCCAACAGGACATTCGCGGAAAACCAGACGGTCGCCACCGATAAGGCGATGCGGGTTGCGCGATTCTTGCCGAGGAGCAGCCTCAACACCAGCGCCAGCAGGAACGGAATCACGGCCGTCGCCACCCGCGCGAGCGGGCTGAGGGTGTCAACCAAATTCCCTAGCGGCATGGCAAAAGTGTAGTGCCGCCACCGTACCGCGAGTCAAGTTGACGTCCGTTAATGCGGCTTAGCTGCCCTCGGCTGTCGGCCAAATGTGAGGCACAGGGTGCGGGATAATATGCCAAAGGCGAGATGGATTTCGTCGAACAACTGAAGTCGACGGCCGATATTGTCTCTGTGGTGGGAGAATACGTCCGTCTGCGCAAATCGAGCGCTTACCGGTATACCGGTTTGTGCCCCTTCCACTCTGAAAAAACGCCGTCTTTCACGGTTCACGTCTCCAAGCAGTTCTATCATTGCTTCGGCTGCCACGCACACGGGGATGTACTGAAGTTCGTGATGGAAATGGAACACGTGAGCTTCTACGAGGCTCTGAAGAGTCTGTCAGAGCGCTACGGCGTCCCGATGCCGAAGCGGTCGCAGTATGCCGACGAAGACGCGCGGCGGCGCGCGGGGTTGTTCCAGTTGCATGAGTGGGCGCAAGAGAATTATCGGGCCAATCTCGCCGGCCCGGGCGGCGAGGCGGCGCGGGCATACCTGGCGGGCCGCGGGGTGGCGCGCGAAACCATTGACGAGTTCGGGCTCGGGTATTCGGAGCGCTCCGGCCGCGCGTTGGTCCGGTTGTTCGAACAGCGCGGCGTCGCGCGCGAAGTGATGGAAGAATCCGGGCTGGTGAGCCAACGCGCCGACGGAACTCTTTTTGACCGCTTCCGCAACCGGCTGATGTTCCCGATCCACGACGAAAGGGGCCGGATTATCGGTTTTGGCGGCCGGGCGCTGACCAAGGAGGACGAGCCGAAGTATTTGAACTCGCCCGAAACGCCGATATACAAGAAGAGAGAAGTGCTGTACAACTTGCACCGCGCCAAGGATGCAATCCGCAAGGATGACCGGTCGATTTTGGTAGAAGGGTACATGGATGCGATCGGGGTTTCGGAGGCGGGTGTGGGCGCGGTCGTCGCCAGTTGCGGCACGGCTTTGACCACCCAGCAGGTGCGGACCCTGAAGCGGCACTCGCAACACATCGTGGTGAATTTCGATCCGGATGCCGCCGGCGGCGGGGCGGCTGAACGATCGCTCGATCCGCTGCTGAGCGAAGGCATGTTCGTCCGTATCATGGAACTGGACGGCGGGCTGGATCCGGACGAGTATTGCAAGCAGCGCGGCGCCGAAGGCTACCGGGCACGGCTGGAAGGAGCGAAGGATTACTTCTACTGGCTGGCGGACCGCGCGCGGGCCAAACACGACGTGCGTACGCCGGAAGGCGTCGTGGCGGTGCTGAAGTCGCTGCTGCCGGCGGTGCAGGCGATCTCTGACCGGTTGGAACGCCTGGCCATTGCCGAGAATCTGGCCGGCTACATCGGTGTCGAACGCGGCGTGGTGCTGGAGAGTTTTCGCAAGGCGGTAGCGGACCGGCGCGAGTCGGCGATCGAGCAGCCGAAGGAAACGCTGCGCGCCGACGAGCGGGGGCTGTTGGACGTTTTGCTGTCGGACATAGACGGACGCGAACAGCTGATCGGCGAGCTCGACGAAATCGAAATTCTCGATCGCATCGCGACCCGCGGAATCTATAAAGTGATCCGGGCGCTACATGCGGCCGGCGACCCGGTCACTTTCGACGCAGTGAATGGGAGGCTCGAACAACCAGACCAGATTCTGCTGGCGCACGCATTGCTCAGCGAAGAGGGCGAGGTTCAGGAGCTCAGTATCGAATACGGAAAACGGTGTCTGGAAAGCATGCGCCGCAGCGAACAACAGATTCGGCGAGCGGAATTGAAGGCGCAGGTCAAACAGGCCGAGCGCGCCGGCAACCTCGCGGAAGCGCTGCGGCTGAGCGAGGAATTGAGCCGGCTCGAACGCGGCGGAGCGGCGCGCGCGTGATGCTTTTCTTCGATGTTTTGGCGCGCGCCGTATTGTACAATGGGCTAGTCTCAAACTCGCCAGGTGTGACGGGGCTTCAGTGGCAATAGAGGAAAAATTCGAAGGACTTCAGCGGCTCGTCCAGTTGGGCAAGGAGAAGGGCTACGTTCTGTACGACGAAGTCAGCGAGGTTCTGCCCGGCGATATGACGGGTGGAGTCGAGCTGGACGAAGTCCTGGCCGGCCTCGACACAGCGGGAATCGAGATCCTCGAAGAACCCAAGGATTTCGAGAAGAAGCTGGATGAGGGCGAGGAACTGCTCGATCTCGAGCTGCCCGCCGGGCTTGGCGAGAAAATTAATGATCCTGTCCGCATGTATCTGCGCGAGATGGGAACCGTCCCGCTCCTCACGCGCGAGGGTGAGGTGGAAATTGCGCGGCGGATCGAGCGCGGGCAGAACACGGTCTTAAAATCCCTTTCCCGCGCGCCGCTCGTGATTCAGGAGATCCTGGCGCTGGCGGACGAGATTGCCAAAGACGTGATTTCGGCTCGCGACGTCGTTCAGATTTCAGATCCTATTTTGAGCGACGAGCTGGTGGAAGAGAAGCGGCAGGAACTGCTCGCCACCGCCGAGGAAATCTCCCGGCAATACAAAAAGATTCTGCAAGCGCGGCAAAAGCTCATGGCCATTCCGCGCGGCATGAAACCGAAGCAGCACCGCCGTCAATTGTGGGAGCTGGCGCGCCTGGTGGTAAAGACCTCGCGGCTGGTGCGGGAAGTGCGGTTCCAAACTCCGGTGGTGCGGCACCTGATCGAACGGGTGCGGCAGGCGGTGGAGCAGTTCCGTCCCATCGAGCGCGAAGTGGCGAAGCTGCAGCACAAGCTCGAAGTCTGGCCGGGTCCGGGCACCGACGCCATCCGCGATCTGCGCAAAGAACAGCGCACCTACAGCCAGAAGATCCAGCAACTGGAAGAGGAATTCGGGGCTTCGGCTTCCGAGTTGCGCCGCACACTGGAAATCATCAGCAAGGCGCATCAGGAGGCCGAGGCCGCCAAGAAGGAGTTGATCGAAGCCAACCTGCGGCTGGTAGTCAGCATTGCCAAGCGCTACACCAACCGCGGCATGCAGTTCCTCGATCTGATTCAGGAAGGCAACATCGGGCTCATGAAGGCGGTGGACAAATTCGAATACCGCCGTGGCTACAAGTTTTCGACCTATGCCACGTGGTGGGTCCGGCAGGCGATTACGCGCGCCATTGCCGACCAGGCACGCACCATTCGCATTCCGGTGCACATGATCGAGACGATCAACAAGCTGATCCGCACCTCGCGGCAGATGGTGCAGGAGCTGGGACGCGAGCCCACCAATGAGGAACTCGCCAAGCGGCTGCAGTTGCCCGTCTCAAAAGTGCGGAAGGTGCTGAGGGTGGCACAGGAGCCGATCTCGCTCGAAACGCCAATCGGCGAAGAAGAAGAGTCGCACCTTGGCGATTTTATCGTCGACCAGAACGGGATCTCTCCTTCGGACGCAGTGATCAACCTGAACTTGCGTGAGCAAACGGCGCAAGTCTTGAAGACGCTGACACCCCGCGAGGAAAAGATCATCAAGATGCGCTTCGGCCTCGAAGACGGCAGTGAGCACACCCTCGAAGAGGTAGGCCAGAACTTCGCGGTCACGCGCGAGCGCATCCGGCAAATTGAAGCCAAGGCGCTGCGCAAGCTGCGGCACCCCAGCCGGAGCCACCGGCTGCGTGCCTTTCTGGAAAACGGGACCCGCGGTCTCTAGTAACGGTCGCGGTAACCGCCGCGGCCACCGCCACCGGACCGGCCACCGCCGAAGCCGCGGCCTCCGCCGCCGCCAAAACTTCGCTCGGGCTTGGGACGGGCTTCGTTCACATTTAGCGCCCGGCCATCCATGCTGTACCCATTGAGGGCGGCAATCGCTTTGTCCGCCTCCGCCTCATTGGCCATTTCCACAAAGGCGAAGCCGCGCGACCGGCCGGTGTCACGGTCGGTCATGATGCGGGCGCTATTCACGGTTCCGTAACGCTCGAAAAGCGCGCGCAGCGCTTCTTCGGTAGCGTGGAAATCCAGGTTTCCGACGAAGATGTTTTTCACATCATCCTCCTGACAATTTGAAAGCGGGCTCATCGGGGAGGAACAGAAGCGGGAACACGCTCGGATACACTCGACCGGAGAAGCTATCAAACGCGATCCGACTATACCATGGGGCGCAAACCGGGGCAATCGGGGGCCCGCCCGGGGTGGTGAGGAAAAAGACACACTCGGTGTGCCGGCCGGATTATCGACATCCCATCAGCCATTGCGGCAAGTCGGCCACGAGTTTCTGCATTACCACCATCGTATTGCTTTGAAATAGTGGCAAATTGCCGAGGGCTTCGGCGCTCGACGGGTTCACCAGATCCGTAACACCGCGCAGAATCAGCACCGGCGTGGCATTCCGCTGCGCGACCCAGGCGATGGCGCCCGATTCCCAGTCTGCGACAACGGGCCGGCACTGGGCATCCAGCCTCAGGAGATCGGCTGCGGTCAAGTCCCGATCCGCCGAATACATCGTCGCCTTATAGACCGGGAATGGGAGTGAAGACGGCAGTGCGATTTCCGTGGAATATGCGGCAATGGCTTGCTGGGAGTCGCCGATCCCCTCCCCGATGTCGTAGATAACGACTCGCTCGACGGCCACCACCTCGAAACGCTGGATCCGGTTCTCGACTCCGCCGCAGGTGCCGAGATTGATCAGCCGCTCCGGACGGAAGTGATCGATCAGATACTGCGTGGATCCGGCGGCGGCCACC
>Ga0335081_10015199_pt1 | contig 12447 bp, 12 predicted proteins | sample Lox_Sample_35_FD_206713 | JGI IMG/M metagenome (GOLD analysis project Ga0335081, IMG submission 206713) | Soil microbial communities from Loxahatchee National Wildlife Refuge, Florida, United States - Lox_Sample_3.5 | ecosystem: Environmental > Terrestrial > Soil > Wetlands | place: USA...
AAGGAAAAGGAAAAAATTCTCGGCGGTCATGTAGTAAAGGTCGGTCCGGGATATGCGATCCCGGACACTGCGCCTGACGAATCGTGGACTGCGGGAAAGAAGGAAGTAAGGTACCTTCCGCTCCAGGCTTCGGAAGGCGATTATGCCATATTTCTCAAGGATTCTGCCATGGAGATAGAATTCGAGGGGAAGAAGTACCTTATCGTCCCCCACTCGGCGATCCTTGCCTTGGTACGCACGGAGCTGTCGACAGATAATGAATAGGACCTTGGATGCACCGATGGCGGGTGTCTGCGCCATAAAAAAGTTGCATTGTAATTGCCATCTCCCTGTGTTGATTCTTGCTGATTCCGATGAATTTTTTAAATTTTATGAAAAAAATTATCCGCTTATTCTGATAAATCCATAGGTCATTCCAAATTCTCCACGCTAATATTTAATATCATTAAGATGTTGAATTTTCCAGTCATTGCAATACGTAAAGTACGCTGCATTTGTTGACGTACCATAAAAGAGCCATCCAACATTATCGAAACACCAATTGGCAATATTGTACATTTTACTACAATGGTTCTAGAGAATATGTAATCTTTTTCTTGAGCACATATATGCTCAAGCTTGGCCATTCGTAATTAAACCTTTTATCATCACCGTTGTCTCATGTTAATATATATGTATGTAATAAAGATTAGGGTAATATTCTAAAACGCATAAAGGTGACGTGTAACACATGCTTGGGGGTAGGAGAAGGAGTCTTCCAAATTATGATAAGATCGTATCATCCGGGAACGATGTTCCCATTGAAATGGTTGACATTTGTGCACTGCTGATATGCAATATCATGCCGACGTTGCCGCCTCCCTCCATAAACATGACCCGGGTTGGTACCTGATACGGGAAACCCTCTTGTGGCGCCAATCGCCACGCCGGTGCCTGCATTACCTGAAACGGTCCCCATGGCCGCTCCAAGGCCTGCTCCCCAATAAATTGTCTGTTAAGAACTGTGACAACTTGTTAATCCTTAAAAAAGCATCTTTTTGATTAAGTTATCTTATGTCTCAGAGGAACGATTGGTTTGCCGGAAGACGGCAGAGTTATAAACCGTGAGGAGAATCATGCCAAGAAAAGTTGGAATCATGATCCTGATAGTTGGGGTGCTCGCCGTGATAACCGCCGGCGGTTGGTGGTTCCGATCCAAAGGGAACAGGGCGCCGATATTCCGAACCGCGCCGGTGAAACGGGGAGATGTGGTGGCCACGATTAGCGCGACGGGCACTGTGGAGCCGGTTCAAGTAGTCGACATTGGCGCTCAGGTGGGCGGGATCATTTTGTCCTTCGGCATAGACAAGTCTGGGAAAACCGTTGACTATGGTTCGGCTGTAGAGAAGGGCACGGTGCTTGCGAAAATTGATGATTCGCTCTACGTCGCCGCTCTGGATACCGCCAAGGCCCAATTACAGCAGGCCGAGGCCAACAAGATCAGCGCCGATGCTAATGTGCTCCAGATGAAAGCGAAGCTGCTGGAAGCCCAAAATGACTGGAATCGAGCGCAGAAACTCGGTCCATCCGACGCGTTGGCACAGACCGTCTATGACCAGTACCAAGCCACTTATGAGGTCGCCAAGGCCAACCTGGCGGCGGCCGAGGCAGCCGTGGAACAGACGAAAGCTGCCGTCGCGCAGGCGACGGCCAACCTCACAAGCGCAAAGACCAATGTCGATTATTGTACCATCAAGTCGCCGGTTAAGGGTGTGGTTATTGACCGGCGAGTCAACATTGGCCAGACCGTGGTTTCCAGCCTCAGCGCGCCGAGTCTATTCCTCATTGCGACAGACCTCAAGCTCATTCAGGTCTGGGTGTCGGTCAATGAAGCCGACATAGGCAGCATTTCTAAAGGCCAGCCGGTAACGTTTACCGTGGATGCTTATCCCGACCAGACATTCGAAGGGCGTGTAGGTAAAGTCCGGCTCAACGCGACGATGACGCAGAATGTTGTTACTTACACCGTTGAGGTAGACACCCACAACGACGACGGCAAACTGTTGCCCTACTTGACAGCCAACGCTCAGTTTAAGGTTGGACACCGACAAGGCGTGTTGCTGGTCCCAAATGCGGCACTACGTTGGTCACCACGACCCGACCAGATCGCGCAAGAACCTCAAGGAGCGTCTCACCCTCATTGGGGTTCCTCTAACCGCGAAAGCGGAGGCGGGCCTGGCACCGCTGGCGCACCACAAACGCATGGAACCATCTGGGTCGAGCAGGGCAAGTTCGTACGGCCTGTCGATGTGAATGTCGGATTGACGGATGGTATGGTGACAGAGGTCGAAGGCAACGATTTGATCGATGGCATACGCGTGGTCGTTGGCGAACGAACGCGGGGGGAAACCGCAAAGGGCCCGAGCGAGGAGGAACGGAGTCCGTTCACGCCGCAAAATCCGTTCCGCGTACAGCACCAAGGCCAGGGAGGGCAGGGCGGTCCAGGCGGTTCTGGCGGTCGATGACGTTCGCGGAGGAACCCCTCATGGATTTGATCGAATTGCAAGCCGTCCACAAGACCTACTTTCTCGGCGAGGTGGAGCTACCAGTGCTCCTGGGCATTTCACTGAACGTCGCGCGGGGAGAATTTGTGTCATTGATGGGCGTCAGCGGTTCCGGCAAAAGCACCCTGATGAACATCCTCGGGTGCTTGGATTATCCGACTACGGGTGAGTACTGGCTGGACGGCCAGGAGATTTCCCGGCTTACTGCCAAGGAGCAGGCCCGGCTGCGAAATCGGATGATCGGTTTTGTATTTCAATCTTTCAATCTGCTGCCTCGCACGACGGCGTTGGAGAACGTCCGAATGCCGCTTACCTACAACCGAGAGAACCTAAGCGAGCATCAAATGAACCAGCGTGCCACCGAGTTGCTCGGAAAATTTGGTTTGGCGGACCGCGCTGATCACCTGCCCTCTCAACTTTCCGGTGGTCAACAGCAGCGCGTAGCAATCGCCCGGTCGCTGGTTAACAACCCGCAGGTACTCCTCGCGGATGAACCAACTGGCAACCTTGATTCGCGCACCAGTGCAGAACTCCTCCAGACGTTCCAGCGGCTCAACCGCTCCGATGGCCTCACTATCATCCTCGTCACCCACGATCCTGGCGTAGCGCAACACGCCCAGCGGATCATTCATATCAAGGATGGGCTCATCGAAAAAGAGGCACGTCCACTTAAACAAGGAGGTGCCGCATGAGATCGTACATAACCCTGAAAACAGCCTTAGGCGCGCTCCGACGTAACGTTATGCGCACCGTGCTCACAACGCTGGGCATTATCATCGGCGTTGCATCAGTTATAACGATGATGGACATTGGACACGGCTCGTCTCTCGCAATCCAAAAAACCATGGTTAGCATTGGCGCAAACACCCTCGTCATTCTGCCCGGCGCCCTTTCCACTGCCGGTATTAACTATGGTGCTGGCAGCATGATGACGTTGACGCCCCAGGATGCAGATGCGATCGTCAAGGATGCCCCCCCTGTCGTTGGTGTAGCGCCGATCGTGCGCGCCCGTACGCAGGTTGTGTACGGCAACCGTAACTGGGTGCCAACGTATGTCTACGGCACGACACCGTCGTTTCTACAGGTACGCGATTGGTCTGATCTCGACGAGGGTGAAGCTTTCACCGATCACGATGTCCGTAACGCTAGCAAAGTTTGTATAATTGGCCAGACCATCGTAAACGAATTATTTGGTGGCGAGTCTCCAATAGGTAAGGAGGTCCGCATCCGGAGTGTGGCCTTTAAGGTGATCGGCGTGTTGAAGAAGAAGGGCGCGAACCTGATGGGCCTGGATCAGGACGATATTTTATTGGCGCCATGGACGACGATCAAATATCGTGTGGTTGCTTCCTCGATTAACAATGCCAACCAGAGCACTACGAACACTTCGAACACTGCCGAAGTCAATACCCTCAGCACAATCTATCCGGAAATCCAGCAGAATCTCTACCCAGTTCCTACGGCCAGTGAGCTGGCTGACGCACCCTTACCGATCAGGTTTACCACTGTGGACCAGATCCTGACCGCTGCGCGGTCGAGTGGCCAGATTCCCGCTGCCATTCAGCAGATTACCATGTTGCTTCGCGAACGGCACCACCTTCGCGTCACCGATCCGGATGATTTCAAAATTCGCGACATGACCGAGATTACAAAGGCGATGAGTTCGACGACAGATTTGATAACTAAATTGCTGTTGTACGTGGCGATGATCTCACTGGTGGTCGGCGGCATCGGCATCATGAACATTATGCTTGTTTCTGTCACCGAACGGACACGTGAGATTGGCCTGCGTATGGCGGTGGGAGCCGATCCCGGCGACATCCTGCGTCAGTTTTTGACCGAGGCCGTCATACTATGCCTGTTGGGCGGGGCGATGGGCATCTTGCTGGGCCGTAGCTGTTCGTATATTGTATCGGTGGTCTTGCACTGGCCTACGGCAGCATCGGTAGGTGCGATCGTGGCCGCTGTCGTTGTGTCGGCCACCGTAGGGGTTATTTTTGGTTTCTATCCGGCGTGGAAAGCATCGCGGCTCAATCCCATCGAGGCGCTTCGGTACGAGTGAGGTAGGGTTAATGGATGAAATAGAACAATGGCGTTCTTTTTCGGTTGCGCTTGTGGTGGTTGGTTTAGGCGTAACGATACTGGGCGGGTGTATGGTTGGCCCGAATTTCCATCCTCCGCAGCCGACTACAATCCCCAATGCGTGGGTCGGCGTGGAGAAGACGCCGACTGCACCTTCCATTGTTACCGCCGCGCAACCGGCACTTATGCAGTGGTGGATGCAGTTCGACGACGCGACATTGACCTGGCTAGTCGATGGGGCGCTAAAAGCAAACCTGGACTTGCGAATCGCTGAGACGAGATTGCGCGAAGCCCGCGCCACGCGGGGCGTGGTCGCTGGAGGCCTGTGGCCGACGGTTACCGCCACTGGCGGTTATCAGAAGTTCCACACGGCTGGGGTCACATCGGGCAATCAAGAACTAAACCTTTATCAGGCTGGTTTTGACACCGTGTGGGAACTTGACTTGTTCGGCGGCCTGCGCCGCAACGTCGAATCGGCCGATGCCAACATTCAGGCGGCAATCGCAAACATCCGCGATGCGCAGGTTAGCCTTATTGCGGAAGTGGCGCTCAATTACATCCAGCTCCGTGGTTATCAGCAGGAGATCGTGATTGCAGAAAATAATCTAAAATCCCAGGAGCACACCGCCGATATTGTTCATAGAAACTTTAAAGTAGGTTTCGCCAGCGGGCTTGATGCTGCCAATGCCGACTCTGATGTTGCGACAACCGAGTCTCAAATTCCGGTTTTTGAAAGCGAGGCGAGGCAAGCTATTTACGCCCTGAGTGTGCTGTTGGCACGGCCACCCGGAGATTTGTTGGAGCAGTTATCTCCGACGGGAAACCTGCCCAAGGTGCCGCTGCAAGTTCCCGCTGGTTTGCCGTCGGACTTGCTTCGCCGTCGACCTGACATTCGCCAGGCTGAGGCACAATTGCATGCCGCCACCGCCCAAATCGGCGTCGCTACTGCTGATTTCTTTCCGACGTTTTCACTCACCGGTTCGCTGAATTGGAGTAGTAATCTGCTGCGCATATTGTGGAACAATGCCGACCGCTCGTTTGCCGTGGGGTCCTCGGTTACTTGGCCACTTTTTCAGGGGGGCGCGGTTGTGTCTAACGTTCGTTTACAGGAGGCGCTGCGGGACGAGTCATTCATCACTTACCAGCAAACAGTTTTGGCAGCGTTTCAGGATGTCGAGAATGCTTTGATTGCCTTTGCTAAGGAACAACAACACCATAAATTGCTTAATGACGCCGTTATTGCCAACCACAAGGCTGTAGATTTATCTTTGCAGCTTTACATCGCGGGGCTTACAGATTTTCTCAATGTGGAAATTACTCAGCGAACGCTTTACTCCTCCGAGGACGCACTGGTGCAGAGCGAGACGAGCATCGTTACCGATCTTATAGCACTTTACAAAGCCTTGGGAGGCGGTTGGGAATCCATACCTCTAATCTCCTCACTAGGAAATGCTGCTGTGGAGTCAAACCGCAATAGCAAGTAATGCTACAAAACCTCGCTGCAGCATGCGACTGCTGGTCATGCCGGTTTGGCTAGGGAACGCCAAGGCATTTGAGTGAGAAGTTCTGATACATTCTTCCCATGATCAATAATTTTCTGATACTTCAATGCCAACGCTCTGAAGATATTATGAATCGAGGCAATAACCCATGGATATTGCTATCCTGTGACTAATCCCGCCAATAATCCATCCAACCTAGCCGGCATTGTTGACATCTCGCTGAATCAGGCGTACATGACCGGGCCATTGTAGATCAGTTCACAAAGCAGGCAACACCATTTGCAGAAAAACTCGCGCATTCGCAGGATACGGCCCTTCAACTTAGGAGCGATATTACAGGTGTCTCACCGGATGACACGGTTCTTGATGTAGCTTGCGGGCCGGGGCTGGTTACTAGTTTTATTACGAAACGAGCGAAACATGCTACAGGAATCGACATCACACCTGCGATGATTGACAAGGCAAAAAAGATTCAAATAGAGAGAGGGTTGAAAAACATTACCTGGCACGTGGGAAACGTTCTTCCTTTGCCTTATCCCGACGAATCCTTTTCCATCGTCATTACCCGATATTCGTTTCATCATTTCCTTGATCCATTGGCAGTTTTTAAAGAAATGACCCGTGTTTGCAAAAAATGCGGTACAATCATGGTAGTCGATGTCGCGATTCCAGCCGAAAAACGGGACGCTTTCAACCATGTCGAGAAACTACGCGGATCTCTCGCATGCAAGTGTATGCACGCCAGAAGAATTGCTCACCATGGCTAACGCGTCGAAAATAATTGGTATTAAATCCACGTGGTACAATGTTAAAATGGAACTTAAAAAACAAATCAAATCATTATTTCCGAAACCAGGTGATGATGATAAAATGCGCGAAATCTTGCAGGCGGATATCAAAAAAAACAGCATTGGAATGGGTGCACATTGGGTCGGTGAAAAAATGTATATCGTTTATCCATCGTTCATCCTTGCGGGAAAAAAGACTGCCTAACAAGCAAATCGATCGTTCGGGGAATACACTCGGCGCGCTTATGACATATGACAGAGGTAGTTGCTCCCTGCTGATTCAGGTTGTTAATGTTTCAACCCGCGCTTGTGAGGGCGTTAACCCATTGAATCTCGCGCTGTCGTAGATAGCGCGGAGACAGCATATTTTTAGAGATATGTAGAATCGCTAAGGGAATGCGACACAATTTTCCCGCAGTCTAGGACAGTTTCATCTTTTTGAAATTGCAAAATGAAATTAGCGAATTGTGCCTAGGCCGATGCGGCCATCTCGTATGCTGCGGCATATCAGTGTATCTGCCTGTGAATGGAGGATCTCAATATGAATTCAGTGGCAGAAACTGAATCTCAGTTTGAAGGCTGAAAAATAAAAAACGCGGACAGCATGACCGGTTTCCGCGCTTGGTGTTCTAATCACCGGATGCTTTCCCTACGTTCTTCCTTGCGCTCTACTTTCCGTTTTTCACCACGATATGCGGGACGGTGGGTTCGTCCATCATAGTGCGCTCTATCGTGATTATATCGTCTGAACTCTACGTCACGGTAATATCGGACTTGGTCAATTCGGTATCTGAGTAAAGCCGGTGGGAAATATCTCCTGGCAGCGGGCACCCACGGGCCATTGTAATATGGTCCCCGAAACCAACGTCCACCGTAAAAGTAGAAGTAGCCATTCCCCGTATAAACAAGGTCATAAGGAACTCCGACTGCGACATACGAATTGAGCGCAGGCGAATAGACGAACTGAGGCGATTCATCAAGATAAACCGCTGGAGGAGTTGAGTATTGTCCTGGCTCTGCGTCAATCTCGGGAGGAAGTGGGGGTGCATCAACAGATGGTACCTCTGCTTGAGGCATACCCGGTGGCGGAGGGGGCGGAGGTGCGGCGACAACAGGTTGAGAAGGGTGATATCCAGGCACCTGATTTCCGTAGGAATACATACACTGGACATAGGCATTGTCATATCTGCGCTGGGCTATCCTGCCGGAGGCCTGCCCAGAGTCTGAACCTGCCGCTGACCCTACGAGAAGTCCATAGGCGCCACCAATAAGGGCACCTGTCCCAGCATGACCGGAGGCTGAACCTACGGCTGCACCCAGTCCTGCGCCTATGGCCGTGCCCGCAACAGCCCCCGTAGCAACATTGTTTTCGTAAGTCTGTTGAGCCGACGTCCCAAGATTTTGTTGCGCCCACTGTCTGCAGGTTGCGTCTTCAGTTCGGAATGTGTCAAAAGATTTTCCTGGAGCTGGCAAGACGTTGACGCTCGGTCCTGTTGGAAGAGTGGCACAACCGCAAGACAACAGCAGCAAAAGAAATGACGCGATTTTTTGAATAAATCCCATTATCTTTCTCCTTAATTCTGACGGTATAGGCGGAGAAGACACGGCCATTATCTTTCCACCTAGGGATTTTTTTATTTAGGTAGTTTCACAGAAGATTTTGCAATCCGGAACCAGGCTCAAAGTTGAGGTATACGCTGATACTCATCTCAGCTTGCCCAGCAGAACTACTTCTGGGTTATCTGCTACCCGATGTTCAGTAATCCGAAAATCTTCGCGTACCTGAACGCCAACACCTAATACCAAAGATGGCCTGTGTATAACATACTATATCACTCCTGTCAAGAATTGAACGAATTTTTGAACGAATTTTGTAGTAGTGCTTCAGTGACGAGGGGACAGTGAGCGTGGACTGAGACCTACGGTTTACTGAGGGACATGGTTTTCGCGAGTTCTTAAGATATTTGGAAACACAGCTTAGTCGCCCCACCACCACGAAAAAAGAGTCTGGATAGTCAAAACATTCAGCATCTGATTTTGCATGTTTTTCTAACATACCGGGTCCAGCTCGCGATCCTTGGACAGGCGGAGCTAAGCTTGAATCAATATTGTTCAATCGTTCTTCCTCGTCTTCTCACTTCCCCGTAAGGCATCGAGGATCTGCTCGATCTGCTTCTGATTCAGCGGCTGGAGTTTTTCCATATGATAGGTATGCACCCACAATTTCCGGTTATAACATTGACTACAGTTTACTACTCAAATCGCTGGTTGTTGCCATCAACGTCTCGAAAAATTTTTAAAAAATAACTCGACTGTTCATACAAATGTACATATAATCCGATATGGGCATTGTGTGGGATCGCGTCGCAGCTGCATCGCCCCGCATGGAGTAGTCGATGGGGAAGACCTTCGAAAGCATGAGACACTCATCCTTATGTATGAGAAGGCTTGAGAGAGTTCTTAGTTTCGGCTTGGTTATGCTACTTGCAAATGTGGCCGTCATTGGCAATCGAACGCTAGCCTACGCCGGAGAGCCGGTTATTTCGCCACAGTCCGAAACCTCCGCAACCCGTACAAAGGAGCCCCCCTCTTCCGCCCTGCCTATCTACCATATCCCGCTGCGTGTGCACCTGGATAAGAGCACTTGGCGCTCGGTTGCTTTCACAGAAGTTTTAGAGGAGATCAATCACATCTGGTGGTCTCAGGCTGGCATTTGCTTCGAGATGCAGGTTGTAATGAATGATGACGTGAAGTCTTCAGGGTTCGATATCTGGTTCGTGCCTCGGATAGATAATAATGACAGGTTAAATGGCATCTATAGCAGTGGGCACTCTATCTACGTACGCGACAGGCCGATCCTAAGAGCGGCGCCGAGGCCTGCACTTCACCCAGCGGCCCGAACAGCAGCACACGAACTCGGGCATGCCCTGGGACTTCCACACCGACAGGACTCTGAGGACAATCTCATGCGGTCCAAAACCTTTGGTTGGCTGTTGAACAAGGACGAGATCGCCGTCGCTCGGAAGGCGGCCGCTAACCATACCATCAAGGACAATATAGATCCAATGTGCGGTCCGATTCGGGTCAAACCCTGAGGAAACAAGTTGCCGCCATAGATTCAGATTTGGTTAGATAATAATACTTATACCGTATATATAATTATGAAAATATATATATATGTGTGTGTTAGCAACTGTTTCTTCCTCAAAACTGCACCTGTGCAAAGGATTTGTGTCCATATTACGACCACTAGTTTTTGCTCATAATTTGTCTTTACGCTTCCATCCGGATGCTTTATAGTATTTTCACGTATAAGTGAACCATCGTTCAGGAGTGATATAATAAAAATAAGCGTGCCCGCGTTATTCCTCATAACGCTTACCGTAGCCTTTGTACTAACTGGGCGGGTCGCGTAGGAAGATGAACCCGCGGTACTGCATTTTACATTCGGTGACAGGATCATGTAAGGTCCACACCGGGGAAAGGGAACCTATGCAGTGGCTCTCTCACATGGAGTCTTCCATGATGCTGCTGCGAGTTGGGTCCTGGTGGCCGCTAATGCTTTACATAACGGTTTGGTCATGGGGTGTCGAAGAGTTGGTCCCGCAACATTCTCGCAGCACGTTCCTTTCTCCACCACGACTATGAAATAAATGCAAATGGGCTTATTTTTGATTTATGAAGTATATATACCTACGTTGGGTTTACTACTAAACGCGGACTTTTGCAATTCATTGCAATCAAGAAATAAACTCTGGTGAGCATTCAAATGAGTCGAAGATCAGGAGAAGATCGAAGAAAGTTAAACGACCCAAACTACAAGGGGCCAGAGCGAAGAAGCGGCATAGATAGACGATCGGGCAAAGATCGCCGGAAAAAAATTTCGATCTTATAAACGATTAGTAGGCTTCATTGACATCAATACAAAATAAGAAAAGATCTCAATTGGAGTTATAGAATGCGAGATATGAGGAGACACAAGAGATTCAAGTTGGATTTAATCGATCTAAGCAGCAAGATGAGCTTAATCGGCAAAGTAGAGATTATTGACATAAGTTTAGGCGGAGTAGCTCTAAAAGCAGACAGAAAACTCAATATAGGGAAAGAGTGTTTGCTGATGCTGGGACACGAAGAGATGAATATTAATGTAAAGGGTATCGTTGTACGTTCTGAATTAAGCGGAATTGAAGACAGAGGTGAGGGAGAAAAGGCCACCATTTACTCGGCAGGTATATTGTTTAAAGATGAATCGGCAGACAAGGTCAAGGTTTTTCTCGATTCAATTGAAAATAACAAGAAAATGCAAGTGCCAGAGCAGCCTGACTGGTTCTATCACGATATCCGCTTTTCCATCACAACGCCTAGCGAGAAGGTCCTGAATCTGTCAACGCATTTCGGCATAAAAGATATCAGCCAAAGCGGCGTAATCATTCAAACCGATTACCAATTGAAGATAGACACCATGGTACTCATGGAGCTGTCAATCAACGCATGTGATCCTGCAAGTTTTATGGGGAAAGTTGTTTCGTGTCGCATGATGTCAGATAAGGTGCATTCAAATTACGACATAGGGATGGAATTGTCAGAATTGACGGATAGGGACAGGTCACTGCTGACAAGCTTCATAGTCTGCGTTAAAGAAAATGAGAATATTGTTAAAAGACGCAGAAAATAGGAAACGTCAATTGACATTTACAAAATAATAATTGTCCTTTCGCTGAAACTATGATGAAACCTCCTGTATTAAGGTTGCCGCTCCTTGAAATTTGTAAAGATTCATTCTGAAATATCTTTCGCCTAACCTAAACCCCAATCGATGATGCCGACATGGGCTTGAACTAATGCCCGCGCATATAATATATAAGTTCGTGATATTGTGCATGGTGCGCAATGTTCACGGCTAATCTGGCCTACGCTCGATCTGACCAAGGTCGGTCGGGCTTGTCGGTCGAAGAGGCCGATGCTGATAGTCTTGCGAAGGATCCTTGTCGAAAATACGCAATCCCCGGCGCTGGTGTCCACTCTTGGGAGATCAGCTGCTTACGGGAGCCGAGAGAAGTCATTAGTGCGGAGTAGAAAGTATAACAGTTCAGCGCTTAGTGTTGATGGTTTGTGACATTTATGGAGTAATTCGCGTTTGCTGATCCTTATGCCAGCTGAAATTTCAGGGTAAGTGACTTCCTCGATTCATTGTCTGCCATTGTGAATTACCATGTAAGAATTTAAAGCAGAAGCTTCTTTTTTTGTCATCACAAAGATGGAAGAGGAGCGTACGAGCGAGTTCAGAATGTGGTAAAATTATTAAGGAAAAAGAGAAAATGACTCTTCAGAAAAAAGGAGAGCCTTTTGCCCAGATTACAATGCTTTGCAGAGGCAGGAGTGGCTGGAGCGAGGCGAAGAAAGATAATGAAAAAGAATCTTACTCATAAAATATTGGAAGCGCATCTCATGGAGGGAGAACTGGCACCTGGCAAGGAAATCGGCATCAGAATCGATCATACCCTGCTGCAGGACGCTACGGGAACACTGGCA
>Ga0335081_10015200_pt1 | contig 12446 bp, 6 predicted proteins | sample Lox_Sample_35_FD_206713 | JGI IMG/M metagenome (GOLD analysis project Ga0335081, IMG submission 206713) | Soil microbial communities from Loxahatchee National Wildlife Refuge, Florida, United States - Lox_Sample_3.5 | ecosystem: Environmental > Terrestrial > Soil > Wetlands | place: USA: Florida...
TCGCTGATGAGCGAAACGTTCTTAGTTGCGCCCGTAGCATCCGTAGACGAAACCAAGTATGGCGCTGCCTGCATCGCCGACAGAATTTCATCAAGATCGGTCGAGGCAAACGACATGAGGGCCCAGGCAATGCCGCCGTCGGTGGTCGTTTGCGTCGGGTCGGAACTCCAAACGGGCTCGGTGGCTCCCGACGAACCAGTTGTCTTCTGCACGAATTGCAGATTTCCATGGCTATCAATGATGATCTGGTTCTGCGCGTAATCGGTCTTGTTGGCTTGCCAGGTGAGCGGACCTTGGTTGATCCAGTTAATTGCGGCGTCTATGGTTGTGGTATTTGCCGCCTCGCTCCACGCGGGCTGCTCGGTGCCCGAAGTCCCTCCCACCTTAACCAATTGAATGTCGCCGCTGGCATCGACGATCGCCTGTCCGGCCGAGAAACTCGTCAATGGCTGCCACGGTGACCGTCCCAGATTTGTCCAGGTAACATCGTTGTCCAAAGTAGTCTGGCCGGGATTTCGGTTCCATCCGGGAGCGCCGTCTCCCGAAATTCCGGCAGTCTGGACGATCTGGATGTTTCCGTTTGAATCAAAGATGATGTCGCCCGCTGAGTAACTCTTGTCCGGCGACCACTGCGCATTTCCGCCCGCCTGCCAAACGATTCCATCGGCAGTAGATTGTCCTGGTGTCTCATTCCACGTTGGAGCATTGGCTGCGGAAATCCCATCGTTCTGGGCTGTCTGCCTGAAACCCTTGGCGTCTATGACAAACTGACCAGCGACGTAGGCCGTGCCCGGCTGCCAATTCCAGGCCCCGTTGTTCAGCCAAACGATGCCGCCATCTGGCGTGGTCTGCCCCACCGTCGTGTTCCAGTCCGGAGCTTGTGCGCCCGAACTGTTCGGTGTGCCGACCGTCACAACTACCTGGATGGCTCCGTTCGTATCGAGGACGAAGTCCCCGACCTTATAGTTAGCGAATGATGGCTGCCAGGTGGTGGGAAGCGACGTGGCAAACATTTCGTTGGCGGCTGGCAGATACGGTGGCGGTGTATCGCGTCCCTGAATCTCGTCTGCCGTGAGCCCCGCATCGGTATCGACGACATAAGGGTTAGCGGGAACATTTGGTCCGAGGACCGTGTATAGCGTGTTCAGCTCCTGCTGGACCGCCTTGATGTGTTGCAACGTCTCGTTGCGGTCGAAGGTTGCCGAATTCAGCTCCTGCTGAAATATGGGAGCGACTGTCTCGACAATCAAAATTCTTGGATCATAAAGGCTGTCGGGCAGCGGGACCAGCACCTCAACCGGCTCAAGCAGCGTGTTGTCGGCTGGGGCAGTCGTTTCAGCTGCGAGCAGCGCATCCGCCATACCTGTTTTGAGCACCGCTTCCAGCTCTTCCAAATGGACCGGAGCGGCGGACACACTCCAGTTCACCGGGAGCCATGGGGCGGTGTGGTTGTCGAAGTCCATCGCGGCGGCCGGCAAGATTCCGCTTGGCGGCAAAGTGGACGATACGTCGGTCAACTTGAATTGCGCAGGATCGATTTGGGTTTGCAGAAGTTGCTCCGACAACTGCGCAATGCGGGCCTGGGCCAAGGCGGGCTGGATGATCGGCGTATTTCCTGTCCCGTCGTTGATCCAAATGACCGTGCCGTCGCGTGTCGGAAGAAATATGCCATTCCACACCGGCTCCGTGTCGTCTGAGATGCCATCCGACTGGACCTTCTGTAAATTTCCGTTTGGGTCGAAAATAAATTGACCCGCGGAGAAGCTGGTGTTGGGTTTCCAAGTTGCCGGCCCATTGTTGATCCAGGTGACACCTGCGTCTGGTGTGGTCTGCCCGGTAGTTGTGTTCCAATCGGGCTCAGGTCCACCCGTTACGCCAGCAGTCTGCACCTTCTGAATGTTGTCATTGCTGTCGACGATGAAGTCGTCGACTTTGAACTGCGTGTTGGGACGCCATTGCAGAAGCGGCGCTGCTTGCGCGCCGAATACCATACGGTTGCGCGGCAGTCCTCCGGCGCGCACTACCGAAGAGCAGTCAACGAACAAAGGTCTCCATGCCGCACCCTCATTGACCCAGTTCACGCTATTGTCGGGCGTGACACCTCCAAATTGTGTATTCCAGCCGGTTGGCTCGGTTGCACCCGTAGCCCCCGCACTCTGCACTTGCTGGATGTTTCCGTTCGGGTCGGTGATAAATTGTCCTGCTGTAAATGCAGTGTTTGCGACCCAGGGTACGCCGGGATCGAACCCGATTAAAGCCAGCGGAACTCCCAGCGTCGCCCAGGGCAGGACGTCGTCGGGCCCAAGCAGCGCCTCGGCTTCGAAAATTGCATAGGCAAGCCGGTTTCTCCAGGTGGACACCGGATTGCGGTCAGGTAGCGGTAGTGACGGCACATTCGCCGGCCACGGCAAGAACACCAACCGCACGGCATCGGCGATCTGCGAATCTTCGAAAGCGTACTCATCCGGATCCTGATCGCAGGAAGCGCCCAAATTGCCGCTCACATAGATAGGGTCGGCTGAAGTGTCCAGGTTTTCGCCGCTTACTTCTGCTTTCACCGGCTGCAGAATCAGGATTCCTGCATACGTCGTCGCATTGCTTCTCACAAAATCGTGGAAACTGATGCTCCCGTCTTGCGAAACCGCATCCACTATCGTCAGCCCGCCCAAGGTTGTCTTCAAGGCGCGGTTGAGCACCACGTCCATACCATTCGCCGCAATCCCGTATCCAGGGCTCACCATCAGCACTGGGTCTTCCCCGCTCGTATCGATGGTTAACGCCAGCCCTTTCACCGTCCCCGGCGTGACCGACTGTCCCAGCGTGGTCAGCAGTCCGCTGCGGTATGTCTGCTCGTTGCTGAGCGCAGTTTCCGTCAGGGTGCGGCCGGTGAACAGATTGAGACGGCGTCGCCACACTGCGGCCTGCTGTTGCAGTTGCGGTTCGGTGCCGACCAGCGATTCGCCGGGTACCGGATTCGTAATGGGCGTCGTAGGCATGGGACCTCGCTCAGGTTAAGAGGATGCTCCAGTGGTGAAAGTCACGTACGAGGGTGAACTCCGGCAGCGCACATAAAATCCATACGTCTGATTTCCGATGGCGCTGAGCCACGCGGCGTTCTGCGTAGGCGTGACCGGCGTGATCGCAGTCGTACCTTGATACAGTCGTAGCAGATCGAAGGGATTTCGGAAGCTTAGAATCTGCGGCACGACCGGATTCGGCGCCAGCATTGGCAGACTCTTCTTGAGCGCAGCAAAGCCGGCGCGAGGCACCGGAATCAACGCGAACATAGAGAGGTCGGCGTACACGTTCGCCGGCAAGGTTAGATCGATCGGCGGCAGAGACATACTGTCTTCGATCAGCGCGGGAATTTCATCCACCGGAATGACACTGAGCCTCACGTCAAGCTGCTGCGGAAAGAATGCTTGCGCGAAAGTTTGTGAGTTCGTGGTGGTACCGATGCTCAGGCTCGCGAGCGGAAAGCGTCCCGCTGGCGGGAGAGCCTGAAAATAGTCAGTCGCCGCGAAGCTGGCCGAAACCCCAGCGCTGATGCGGCTGCTGACTGTCTCCTGCAGCTGCGCATCGTATTGCATGAGAAAAGCTCGCTGGGTCGGCGGATCGGTAAGCCCAAGCCGCAGCCCACTGTACTCCGACCCGGTATCTCGTCGCACCAAGTAAGGATCAATCCAGCTGATGATGCCTCGTTGCAAGCTCACCATGGCCAGCGGCAGCAGCGAGTCGGAAAGCTGTGTCGGATTTGCGCTGACAAAAATCTGCCGCGCTAAAGCTGCCCGCTGTGCGGATGCATCTTGTGCGTTTGCTCCTGCCCAGCTTAGAGGACTGGGATACGGCACCAGCGATACTGCCGTGGCTTCCACGACATCGCCATCGTGCGTCGTGCGGGTGCCCTGGATGTTCGTCGGATAGGAAGTGATCGGGTTGGCGGTAAATTCCACCTTCCGCAAGGCCAGCACGTAAACACCGCTGCGGGTGCGGAGCGGAGTATTGGGAATTGCAGCCAGATTGAATTGCGAGTCAAGGTTCTGCTCGTCTGGCAGGTCAGAAAGATGAATGCTGATGTCGCTCGGCATCAGCACCAGTTCGCCCGCGGGAGTGACCCCTTGCCCGCTGCGAATGATTACCGTGTCCGCATCGTTGGTATTGTCGGTAACCGGCGGCGTGTCAACCTGCAATCCGTGAATTACTCCGAATCCTGCCGCTTGGGCGAGGTCGGCTTGGCGCTGCAGAAAATAGTCCTGCTCGCGCTGCAGATCGCGTGCCGCCAGAAAACGCCCATCGAACCAATAGGGGCGTGTGCGTTTGCTGTCAATCACCAGCGATCCATTGCTTTGCGCTGCCGTGACCTGTACTTGCTTCAGTGCCAACCGCTTGTCACCCAATGTGAAATTCACCATAACTGTCTCCTACTCTCCCGCCGGACTCAAACCTATTTCTCTGGCCACTAACGAAGGCGGATAAATGAATAACCGGGCCAAATTGTCGATCGCGGCCTGAGCGAAGTCGTATTTCGGCGGCTCGTCCGACCCGTCGGCAGGCGTTGCAGGAATGGTCACGCGGGCCAGAAATACTGCTGTCTGATCGAAGCCGCTGGGGTACTCGACGCCAGGCGCGCCGCCGATCGTGCCTGCGAGAATCGCCTGCTGGATTGCCGTTACATCCGGTGCAGTGCCAGCCGCTGGAACGGATCCAAAGCTTTCCCATGGGTCCACCGGGGTCGGCGGGTTAGTTTCCGGCCGCAGCACCACCTGCATTGCGAACGAATCCAGCAGCCGGTTGGGCGAGAATGCGTCCGTCGCATCGTAGTCGTCTTGAGTGGCGAAACAAGGCGTAACGCCGCGAGTACAAGGCATGAAAGTGGCGAACACATCGAGCAGAATCTTCCCATTTCCCGCAAGCAGAGCACCTGCAAGATCGGTCGCGCTCTGCGTTGCAATCCACTGTTCTATGCGAATGCAAACATTGCGCGACACTTCGATCATGCGTCCAGCCCGGTCGATCGCTAAGCCCGGCGTGACTCGGATCTCGAGGTCCGCAGGCCCACAACACGTCCATGCTGTCGGATTTCCGCCATCCGCCGTAGTCATTCCCAATCCGGTGCTCCAATCCGGTGCCGATGTTCCGGTTGTCAGACTTCCCGGCCCGGTGAGTACCTGTACGTTCCGATTCGAATCCATGATGGCCGTGGGGAAACTGAATGTTGTGTTCGGTATCCATCCATCCGCATCAAGTGGGCCGTTGTTTTTCCAGGTGATGTCACCATCGGCGACGGTTCCTCCGGGCGTGTTCGCAAACGCAGGCGGAGTCGGCCCGGTGACGCCCGGCCGTCCGGTATTCACTTGCACATTTTGACTGGCGTCAAAAACGAACGCGGAAACGACATATGGAGCGCCTGCGCTCCAATGCTGGGGTATCGTGACGTTGAGACCCGAAATCGTACCCGTGCCAAATAGTTGCAGCAGTGCGCGCGCAAGACGGCCACGATGGTAATCCTGGTCGGCCTGGAAATCCTCCGCTGCCAACAAACGTCCCAAAGAGTAAAAAACTCGATTGGGGGCCAGCGGGCTGCTAAGCGCGTCCGTCGGAATCGTTGTCATGGCAATTGCTCCTCACGAAATGCGTCCTCCTCATGGCCTCGTGCGAAGCTTGGCAGCAGGTCGCCGGGCGGTACGGGTTGCGGTTCGGTGAAGATCGCTACCGGATTCGGATCGATCTTCACGGTCACAACTGCGGGCGGACTTTTCCTGCCGCGCTTGTCTCTGGCCACAAGAGAAAACCTCAGCTCCCCAGTTGCATTGGGGACCGTCACCACAAGGCGCGGATGGTTCGTCGCAACCGGCGTGCCCGCCGGAAGCACAGTCGGAACGATTGCACGAATGTCCCTCTCGCCATGAATGCGAGGCATCACCAATGGTTCAAGAACAGGAGCCGGTATGTTCGAATGCTTTGTCATGTGTCGTATCACTGCGGAACCAGTCTCCACTCAAACGAGGAGACATCTGTCCCTTTGGAACCGCTCGAAGCGCTTCCGTCCAGCATGATGGAATGGCCGACCCTGGCTACATTCGGCGCTTTAATTCTCGCCACCGGAGCGTCGTTGCCAGGGCTTGCCCCTGCGCTCTCCATCCGCGGATCGAGGCTGGGTAAATGCGTGATTACGTCGTAGCGTCCCACCTCGCTTACATCCACTCTCGCGGGATTGCGGGGAGGCTGTGGTCCTAGATAGGTGTTGATTCCCAGAAGCGAAGCCAGGCCGATCATGAAGGGCTGTGTAGCGATACGCACGACTGCCTGCACGTGGGCGGGCTTTTCAGCCTCCACGATCCGCTTCACCAGATTGAGATTTACATTTTCCACCTGGTTGTGAACAAACACTGTCATGCGATGCGCCAACTGCTCGTAGAAGGCTTGCGCGGCTTGCGCGCCGCCGGGAATCTGCAGGTCTTTCTCAAAAAGGGCTTGCAGTTCCGCCTGCACACCGGGGTCGCCGAGAAAAAGCGCGTTGCCGACGATCGAATTGCTGCTGGCAGAGTATCCGGGGAGCAGAGGATCGTTCTTGATCGAGAGGTCCGCACCGAGAATCGTCGCGAACAAATGCCGCAGGCGAAAATCTTCGATCACGATGATGGCCCCGCGGCTGCACATGCCGTTGGTCGCTACATCGAGGGCCTTAGCGACCCCCGCACCGGTTCCGCGCTTCCGATAGAGGTCGGGAATCGCTTCTAATCTCGCGCGGCGCCGGTCGGGGGGATAGCTGTTCGGCGAAACTCCAATCCATCCCCCCAGCCAGTCCAGCGAGTCGTCCGGGGATGATTCTGGGCGCGTCAGCAGATATGCGTTGGCAATACGATCTTCCATACGCGTGAATTGCGCTTCGAACAAATTGACGAAGCGTTCCAGAAAATCGCGCCGGCTGCTGTCGCCTTCCTGATCGGCCGCTAGACCGAATTTTCCTTCGTGATAGACCTCCGGCAAGTAGCGTTGCACGTAGGAAAAGCGAGAAGCGTAAACTCGCAAGCCGGCGATCTCAGGTGTGTTGCGTCCCTCACCGTTCAGTTGAATGCGAACACCCAGGTATCGCCCGGCGAGATTGCGCACAGCCTTGTTGGCGCGCTGCACCAGTGCCATGAACAAGCCTTGACGGCCCGGAATGGCGTCCTCCTTCAGCAAACTGGGCGCGAAGGCAACTTCGGAGTCGATCGACTGCCACACTGCCGACGCAGTACTGTTCTGCATGGACGAGGGAATCGCCGCGATATTCGCCGAGCCCAGCGTGTGCGGATACCAAGGGAAAGAAGGATTGGTTAGGTCTGCAAGAGCATCGGAAGCAGTCAGCCAAATGATTGCCCCGCACCGCGGAGGAACGATTGCCTCCACGAATGTGCGATGCCAGACGGTTTGCGAACCTCCGCTATCGATGATTGCCGGACTGAACGGGGCAATCCCGCCTGAAGAAGCAAAGCTGTTCAAAGATAGCGGGAGCAACGGAAACATGGGTGGCACCGCACCCGGAGCGTTCGCATAATTAGGAGGCAGCGAGAAACCATGCACTAACGGGCCAAGATTTTGCGCGCTCAGAATGTAAGTCTCGCCCGCTGGAACCAGTGCGTCTCCTGCGTTTGAAAGATCGTAGATCAGAGCTTCTTTGATATTCGTGGCCAGCACAGCCAGCTTCTGATTGCCCAGTCCCGCGACCCCATAGGGAAGGCACACTCCGGTCAACTGCACCGCACTGCCCAGCGGACTCCCTTCGCTGAAAAACCGGATATTTGCCGTCTGATTATCGGCGGTATTGCTGAACCACGAAAGCAAGACGAATTGCTGCGGGTCCGCCGTCGGATCCATGGGCGCGATCGCGACGAAGCGTTCCGGCGGCAAGTCGAACCGGGCAACAAGCTGCGGGGGATTGGGATTGACCTCGCAGGGTCGCAAGACTCCCGGATTTGGCGTGTCGATCGGCCCCACCGGCAGCGGCTGTCCTGAAACTTTTGCTAACTGCGGCTTGTCGCGATCAAGTGCGAGCACACCGCCCCCGGGCAGCGCCGCCAATCGCCAGAAATTGAAGTCGGGAACAGTAAGCGTGAAGTTCGGCCAGCGATCACGCCGGTCGACCATGACCAATGCGCCGCCGACTGCCACATACAAAATTCCGTCGTAGCCGAGCGCCAGGTCGGTGACATCGGGCTGGGGCGGTGCGTAAATCGGAACTTCATCCAGTGTCGTCGAGTCGCCTGCGCCCGCACCACCCGCCACCACCCGCCCACTCGACGCATCCCAGCGCGCATAGGTGCCGTACTGATCGAGTGCCATGGGCACGGCTTCAACCAGGCCGGTTGCCGCATCGAAATCTTCCACTGGCGGATTTCCGCTGCGCATGCTGCGTAGCTGCAGGCGTTGATTGCTGTTGCAGTAAAACAACCCAGCCTGTGATGGCCCGGCGCACGACCAGGTGATCTCGTTGTCGGAGCAAGTTTGGTTCAGCGCTTGCGGCCAAACCGGCTCCGTCGACCCGCTCACTCCTTCAACCAGCACCCGCTGCAGATTTCCGTTCGGATCAACGATGTACTGGTCCTCAAGAAAAGCCGTGCTGGCTTGCCACGAACCTGGTCCCACATTCAGCCAGCTGACGCTGGCATCGGAGGTGACACCTCCGATGTTCGTCTTCCAATTCGGTTCCTTCGCGTCTGATTTTCCGCTGCTTTGCGCAATCTGGATGTGCCCGTCCGGATCAACCACGCCTTGGCCCTTGACGTAAACCGTGTTGGCGCGCCACGACGCGAACCAGTCCTCAGCTCGGCTCAGCATCCAGAAACGCAGACCATTGGAGTCCATAAGAATCCTGTCAACAGACTGGCGGCACCACCGGCACCGCCACGCTTGGGTCTGTAGGCGGCGTTGGCGTCAAGGGTGGCACGGCAATTCCAGAACCGTCTTCCCCCGCAGCCACCGTGACCTCCAGCACCTCTGGCAATTGCCAACTCTGCAACGTCAACTCCGATTTGCCACTCGCATCGGTGGGCAACTGCTGGTACGCGCCCGACGTCAGCGGTTGAAAGAGGTTCAGTCCGTTTACCTCGATCACTCCCGGAACCTGGCTCACGATCACTTCCAGTTCCAGACTCCTCACCCCTCGGCCCAGCGGCCATCCGCTTTGATCGGTCCCTCCCGGCTCTAGCGGCCATAGGTAGCTGCGCAATGCAGTTTCAACCGCCTGTTGCACCTGCAGCAGGCCATATCCGGTTTTGACTTCCACCGCAACCGAGATGCCGAGACCGACATATTCACTGGAGATCACATACATTTCCGCGGTGACCGGGCGTCGCAAATTCAAATACTGATACACCGTCTCCAGCAACGGCCGGTCGGCGCGTGGGCATGGGTTTTGCTCGCCATCTTTGTTGGGAATCACCATCACCGAAACCACACCCGGAACGTTGCTCGTCCGGGTTTGCGGCTTGAACAACGGAAGAACCTCTACGCGCGCTACGTCGGCGCCCGGAATCTGCTTCACCAGATCGGAATAGTCCGACGCCGTAACCGCCCGATCCTGATGTCTGAGCAGCGATGGAATTCGTTGCTGCGCGTGATCGAGCGTCTCCGCATCACGACCACCCGTGGTCTTAATCGGCTGCTGCACCGTGATGGTCTGGTTGATGGGGTTCCCGGATGGATCTTGGGCGTGAATCACAGACAAGGAACCAGACGGAAGATTTCCCGCGGCTCCGCCTCCGGCGCGCATCTGCTTCACGCGAATCCGCCGCCCCAAAGGAACGATCATTCCCTGCAGCTGATTTCCGAAAGTAACGATTCCTGCCTCCGGATCCAGCAGGTAAGAGGTGGCCGGTCCCTGCAGTACCGAAAGATCATCGACTCGTTGCCAAGGCTGATAGCCGAGGCCGGGCATATCGACCTCCAGGGCAAACGTGTCTGGGTCGATCTGTGTCGCGCCCACTGCAAACTGCTGATCGGCGCCGCCGTTACTGACGCCGATGACAATCGAGTTCGACGTCGTACGCTGATCGATATCAAGCGCATTCACTCCCATCCAACTCACGCGCAAAGAACTTTGCACGGTCAAGCGCACCCAGGTGAGAATCCGGCTGGAAATCGAAGGATCATCAATGCGCGGAGGCTTGCTGCCCACCCCGGCCTGAAAATCCTGGCGAACATCGTTCGCGGGTGCGCCGATCAGTTGCGACGCCGGCAGCATCAACCGAATGATCCCGTTCTGCGTCAGCCCTTTGGTCGTGTCCTCCTGGTCGACACTCTTCAGAGTGCTGTAAGCCGCCGGTTGGGTCCCGCTTGTCGGCTGACTCATCTGCCAATTGGCCTGCACCGCGGCAGGCGGGCCCACATCGGAGAAGAGTCCGGGGACCTCGATCGAAGGCACGAAGCCGATGTTCAGAATCTGCTGCGTATTTTGCGCGGTAATCGCCGCGAGCACGGCACCGCGATTTTCGGCTTTGCCCACCAAGAGCGCCAGCCAGAGGCTGTGATCGGTAGTCCCGTTCATCACGTCAATGCCGTTCGGATCCGCCTGATTGTTGGCGAATACAGCTGTGGTTCTGTAACCGGCCGGCAGACTCGGAAGGTTGTATAAACTTTGCAATCCGCTCAGCAGCGGCATGGATTGCTTCTGCTGCTCGGCGCTCAGCGGAGCCTTGATGTACGCTTGCGCGGTGATCGGAAGAAGATTGATTTCGCCGAGCGTCTCGAACGGGACCGGCCCATCCACCTTGGCCTGCGCCAGCATCCCGACTGGCGCGGTGGCCGACGCATCCAGCGACAGGCAAAGAATTCCCTTCGACGGAGCAGCGGGCTGCAGCGGCTGCCCCAGCAATTTCAGAAAAGCCAGGCGCTGCCGCTCGGGAATCAGGTTTGCGCGGTAAAGAATCGTGTCTGCCAGCCAGGCAAACAGCTCGATCAGCGTCCGGCCCGGATCACCAGGTTGCGGGTTGGTCCATTCCGGCGTGTGCGCCGGAATGCTGGCGAGCATCTCCTGTACGAGATCATCGTACGAGCGATCGTCGAGGGCTGGCGGTATCAGGGGCACAGTTTCAGCTCAGTTGCAGCGTGGCTCCAATCTGCTGCGCGACGTTGGTGCGCAACAGACGATAGTGAATTTGAACGTGTACTTCCGCCGGCGCATCCGGCACCGGATCAACATTCACCGCATCAACCACGATGCGGTTCTCGTAATTTTGCAGGCTTTCAAAAATCGCGCTTTGAATCTGCCGCCGCAACGTGACCGTATTCGCCTCATCCAGAAAATTCTGGAGCCCTGCACCAAATCGCGGCCGCATGAGCTGTTCTCCGGGCCGTGTCATGAGAATCACGCGGATCGAATCCCGCACACTTCGCTCCAGGTCCGGATAGGCAAGACTTCCATTCACCGGCTTGGGCAGAAACGGCCAACCGATCGGATCGGGATAAGCACTCATGGTGTACCCTCGTCAGGCGCGCTGCTCGACGGCGCCGGAAATGGTATGCAGATCTTGATAAACGGCAGCCAGAAAAAAACAATATTCAAGAGCGATAAAAAGATATTCAGAACAAAAAAGGCACAGATCGTGATCAGCGGAATGTTGAATCCGCAGATCCATCCCAAGCCAACTCCGCCGCCGGCACTGCCGTTCATCAGGCCCGACATGCTGGAGCCCTGTATGGCTCCCATCAAGCTGCCCGGCACTTGAAAAGCGCAGTCTGGCGGCCTTTTGACCAACTGTGAAGGATCGGGCAGCAGCACCGGCGGACGAGGACGATTGCCGCTCTCATACCAGGCGGCAATCCGAAATGGCTCGCTGTAGTCGCTCCACACCAGTTCAGGCGGACAACCGGGTGTCTCTCCTTTAATCCGGAAGAACAGGCGCAGGCGATACAGACGCGACGGATCTTGAAATCGCCCCTGCGGCGCCAGCAAGTTCTGCGAACGCGGCGTCAGCGATGCAACCATGACATCGAGAAGCGCACTCTGATCATCGCCGGTCAGCGTATCCCAGCTGGTAGGCATCGCTATGGTCGGGCCTCCCTGCTGGTCCAGCAGGATCTCTTTCGCGCTCCGGTAGAACTCGCCCATCGCCTGGGTTGCTCCGCCGGGCAACGTTACGTTGTGCCGGTTCAGGACCTGTAGAACCGCGTTCCCCTCAGCGGTTCCATCAAACGCGCCAAAGACGCTGTCCAACATGCGGAGTGCGGTTGAAAATCCGTGAAAATCACTGACGCGATTATCGGGACTCACGGAAGAACCGTTTACCGTGGGCGGATAAATTGTGTTCAGAAAGTCGTCACTTAGCCAGCGAGAGTCTACGGATGTCCCAGCCAGCGGCGCCGAACCTTGCCCACCCGCACGCAATAGCTGCGGCAAACTCGCGAGCAGTCCGGTCCGATCAAACTGAGGAGGCTGCTTGGGCTGGGTGTCGCTCACGTCACTG
>Ga0335081_10015203_pt1 | contig 12446 bp, 9 predicted proteins | sample Lox_Sample_35_FD_206713 | JGI IMG/M metagenome (GOLD analysis project Ga0335081, IMG submission 206713) | Soil microbial communities from Loxahatchee National Wildlife Refuge, Florida, United States - Lox_Sample_3.5 | ecosystem: Environmental > Terrestrial > Soil > Wetlands | place: USA: Florida...
CGCGACCTGGCCGCCGCGCGCGACGAAGTGAAACCCCGCAGATCCATCGCACGCGGCCGCGACCGGCGCGGCCTGCCGCGCGCGGGTCTCGAGCCACAGCACGACGCCGGCCGCGGCGGCGATCACGACGATGCCGAGCGCGAGCGCCCGGCGCCGGCGCGGCGGCACGGCGCGCAGCGGCGCGTCGTGCGCGAGCGGGCCGAGCAGCTGCTCGAGCCTGGCGACCTCGGGATCCGGCGGCCCCGAGCGATTCCACAGGTAGTCATCCGACATCGGCCTCTTCCTCGTCGATCCCGAGGCGCTCGCGCAGGAGCTTCATGCCACGGTGCAGGTTGACGCGCACGCTGCCCGGAGCCAGCCCGGTGCGCTCGGCGATCTCCGGCCCGGTCATGCCTTCGACCAGCCGCAGGATCAGGGTCTCGCGATACGCCTCGGGCAGCGCGCGCAGCGCGGCGAGCACCTCGGCGACCTCGGCGCCGCGCGGCGCGGGCACCGGCAGGTCGACCAGCTCGTCCTCCGGCCTCCGCGCGCGCACGTGATCGATCGCGCGGTTGCGCGCGATCGCCATCAGCCAGCCCGGGAACGCCGCCGGCTCGGCGAGCTGCGGCAGGCGCTCGAGCGCGCTCGCGAACACGTCCTGCACGAGGTCGGCGGCCTCGCCGTAACGGACGCGGGCGAGCACGACGCCGTGCACGGCGCGGTGGAACGCCCGGTACAGCTCGGCGAACGCGCGGCGATCGCCCCGCCGCGCGCGGCTCACCACCGTCGCGAGGTCGTCCACGGGCGCAGCATACACGCGGGTGAGGACGGCCCGCGGCGCGAACCGTTAACTCACGGCCCGATCGAGCCGCTCTCGACCACCGCGACGCCGGCGCCGCGCATCTCGTTGATCGCACGGTCGGCGTCGCCCGGCTTGAGCTCGACCCCGCGGCAACCGTCCTCGATCAGCCACACGTCGAAACCCAGGCCGCGGGCGTCGAGCGCGGTCGCCTTGACGCAGTAGTCGGTGGCCAGGCCCATCACGTAGACCCGCGAGATCCAGCGCTCGCGCAGCCACTCGCCCAGGCCGGTCGCCTTGCGCTTGTCGTTGTCGAAGAACCCCGAGTAGCTGTCGAGCTCGGGATCGGTGCCCTTGTGGAACACCTCGGTGACCCTGCTGCGATCGATCCCGGCGTGGAGCTCGGCGCCGTGCGTGTTCTGCACGCAGTGCACCGGCCACAGCACCTGGAGGATGCCGTGGAGATCGATCATCTCGTAGGGCTGGCGGCCGGGGTGGTTGGCCGCGAAGCTCTTGTGGTCGCGCGGGTGCCAGTCCTGGGTCGCGGCGACCAGCGAGAAGTGCGGCAACAGGCGGTTCGCGATCGCGATGGTCTCGTCGCCGCGCGGCACGGCGAGCGCGCCGCCGGGCATGAAGTCGTACTGCAGGTCCACCAGGATCAACGCGCGCATGCCGACAGCTTACATCGCGAACTCGAAGCCTTGGCGAGCTAACCGATCGTACTTGCGGCGATCGAAGCGATAGAGCCGCGCGGCGCGATGTCGTACACCCTGCTCCACCTCGTCGGTCTCGATCAGCAGATCCATCGCGAGGATCTTCTTCCGGAAGTTCCGCTTGTCGAGCGCCGCGCCGAGGATGATCTCGTACAGCCGCTGCAGCTGGGTGAGCGAGAACCGCGGGGGGAGCAGCTCGAAGCCGACCGGCGCGTAGCGCACCTTGCCGCGCAGGCGATCGCGCGCGGTCGTGACGATCGCGGCGTGATCGAACGCGAGCTTGGGCAGCTCGTCGAGCGGGAACCAGCCGACGCCCATCGCGTCGGTCGCGGCGCGGATGCGGTGGTCGGAGAGCTTGGCGAGCGCGTAGTACGCGACCGTCACCACGCGCTCGCGCGGATCGCGATCGAGCGCGCCGAACGTGTAGAGCTGCTCGAGGTAGACGTCGGTCACGCCGGCCTCCTCGCGCAGCTCGCGGGTCGCAGCGTCGTCGAGCGTCTCGTCGCGCACGAACCCGCCGGGCAGCGCCCACGCGTGCTGGAACGGCGGCAGCTTGCGCTGGATCAGCAGCACCTTGAGATCGTGCTCGTCGAGCCCGAACACGACGCAGTCGACCGCGAGCGCCGCTCGCGGGTACTCGTACGTGAACGTCACCGATCGGCCTTCCCGAGCTTGACGTACGCGCGCATCTCGGCGAGCTCGCGCTCGAACCCGCCCGACAGGATCGGAAACCGGCACCACGAGCGCGGATCGACGTTGCGGTCGTCGAGGTGAAAGCTCGGCGCGATGCGCTCGCGCTTCCACTGGTTCTGGCACCACAGCCGGAAGAACCGCTCGATCCACAGCGCGAGCTGCTGCGGCGTCTGCTGCGGGTAGCGCGGCAACAGCTCCTGCAGCACCTCGACCGGCGTGTGCTTGTCGCGGATCGCCGAGTCCTCGACCGCCTCGAGCAGATCGTACGGCATCAGGTCGGCCTCGTCGGTCTGCGCCTGGACCGGCGGGCGCAGCTCGGCGGTCGGCTGCTGCGCGTTGATCGCGGCGAGCGCGCGCACCGGCCCGATCGCCTCGGGGCCGCTGGTCTCCATCCAGCGCAGCCACTGCCGCAGGTAGGTCTTGTCGATGCCGCCGAGCGGCGCGAGCCCCCCCGCGGTGTCGCCGTCCATCGTCGCGTAGCCGACCGCGGCCTCGCTGCGGTTGGACGTGGTGAGCAGCACCGCGCCGCGCACGTTCGCGAGCATCCAGATCGACGGCGCGCGCACCCGGGCCTGGATGTTCTGCAGCGTGACGTCGTCGCGCTGCCAGTCGAGCGTGCGCCCGATCGCCTGCTCGCAGGTCTTGATGTACGCCTTGTACTGCGCGTCGACGTCGATCACGTGGAACTCGGCGCCGATCGCGCGCGCCACCGCCTCGGCCGCGGCGCGCGTGACCTTGCCCGAGTTCTCGGTCGGCTGGTACGCGCACGCGAGCACCGCGCCGACCGCCGCGGCGTCGTCGCCGGTGCCGAGCACCTCGTGCAGCCGCACGCACGCCGGCAGGTGCTGCTCCACGCCGCCGGTGCCGAGCTCGGCGAGCGCGAACCGCACCGCGAGCGAGACCAGCACGGCGCACGCCGCCGAGTCGGCGCCGCCCGACAGCGAGACCACGTAGCCCTGGGCGCGGCTCTTGCGCAGGTAATCCCACAGGCCCAGGCCGACCGCGCGCGCGAACTCCTCCTCGCGGCGATCTGGACCGTCCTCCCAGCTCGAGCGCAGCTTCGGCGGCGCCTCGGGCCTGCGCGCCGGCCACACGAACGGGTGCTCGACCACCTGCGCCTCGGCGTCGTGGCGCGGGCGATGGCTGCCGCGCCGCGCCTGCTCGCGGCGGTTGCCGTCGATGTCGACCACGCCGGTCACGAGCTCGACGTCGTGAAACGAGAACCGGCGGCCGCGCGCGACCAGCTCGCCGCCCGACGCGATCAGGCCGCCGCCGTCGTAGATCACGCGGCCGGCCTCGTTGCCCAGGAGGTTCGCGTAGAGGTACGCGACGCCGAACGCGCGCGAGCCCTCGATCACGAAGCGCTGCCGCACCGCGAACTTGCCGAACGCGAAGTGGCTCGCCGACGGATTGCACAGGATGTCGACGCCGCGCAGCGCGAGATCGGTGCCCGGCCGGTTCGCGACCCACGCGTCCTCGCAGATCTCGAAGCCGATCCGCACGTCGCCGAGCTCGAACACCAGGTCGCCGATCGGGAAGCGCCGCACGCTGCCGTCGTCGGCGGTGCGCTCGAGCACGTCGACCTCGCTGGCCGGCCACGGCTTGAACCAGCGCGGCTCGTAATGGATGCCGTCGGCGGCGAGGAACTGCTTGGCGACGAAGCCGACGATCGTGCCGTCGGCGAGCAGCGCGGCGGCGTTGTACAGCGCCTTCTCGTGATAGACCGGCAGCCCGACCGTCACCACCATGCCGCGGGTGAGCGGCGCGAGCGCGTCGAGCTGGGCGAACGCGAGATCCTGCAGGCCGTCCATGAAGAACGCGTCCTCGCAGCCGTACCCGGTGATCGCGAGCTCGGGCAGGCAGAGCAGCGAGACGCCCTCGGCGCGGGCGTGCTCGATCGCCATGCGCAGGTGCGCGAAGTTCGAATCCCACGCGAACGGCGTCTGGTTCACGCACGCGACCGCGACCTTGACCAGCTTCATGGCATCACCTGTTCGCCGTTAGATGCTCGACCAAGAGGCTCGCGGTGGGCTCGACCTGCAGGAAATCGCCGGCGAGCGCGACCGCGCGGGGATGGCTGTCGGTGGTGACGACCTGCCCGAACAGCCCGGTCGCGCGGATCCGCGCCAGCGAATCGTCCGGGAACAGCCCGTGGGTCGCGATCGCGTCGATCGCGACCGCGCCGGCGTCGCGGTAGGCCTGGGCCGCGTTGATCAGCGAGCCGCCGGTGCGGATCATGTCGTCGTAGATCACGACGCGCTTGCCGGCGACCTGCGCCGACACGCCGGTGACCTCGGTGGCATCGCCCGCGGTGCGGCGCTTGTAGACGAACGCGACGCCGACGCCGAGATCGTTGGCGAGCGACTCGACCCACTTGGCGCGGCCGGCGTCGGTGCACGCGAGCACGAAGTCGCCGCCGCCGAGCCGGCGCGCCGCCGCGGTCACGATCGACTTGCCGTAGACGTGGATCGGCCGCATCCCGCCCTCGAAGTAGTGCGCGAGCGTGGCGACGTGGAGGTCGAGCAGGAACACCTGCGTGCCGCGGCTGGCCTGCGGGATCGACGACAGCAGGCGGGCGCGGTTCTTCGCGGTCACGACCTCGCCCGGCCGGGTCGAGCGCTCCATCGTCGAGTAGCCGAAGAACGGCAGCACCAGCCGCAGGCGATACGCGCCGTCGGCCACCATCCCGCACGCGAGGTCGTAGAGCTCGAGCGTGGCGGTATCGTCGATCGTGCCGCCGATCAGGATGACGTCGCGGTCGGCCGGCGCGGTCGCGATGCGTAGGTAATGCTCGCCGTCGGGAAACGTGTGGCGCTCGACGTCGCCGAGCGGCCAGCCGCCGCCGGCGGCGATCGCGCGGCCGAGGTAGTCGTACGCCGCGGTCGCGAACACCAGCGGCTCAGGCATGGCGGCCTCGCGCCTGCGCGATCAGCGCGAGCTTGCGCGCGTGGACGTGCGCGTCGAGCCCGACCGGATACGGCTGCGGGTAGAGGAAGCGGCGGGTGCGCGGCGACAGCGCGGCGAGATCGGCGCGCGCACGCGCGCGCGCGGCCTCGAGCTCGAGCGGCGCGTCGGTCGGGGCGCCGCGATCGAGCACGGTGCGCAGCAGATCGTGCGCCTCGTCGGCCGCGACCTGCTGCGGCGCGCGCAGCTCGTTCTCGATGTCGTGCAGCACCGCGGGCTCGGACACGCCGTGCTCGCTATCGTAGATGATGTCGCCGACCAGCAGGCCGGCGCGGCGCAGCCGGCGGACCTGCAGCATCCCCGGGTTCGAGATCTTGATCGGCTGCTCGGACAGCTTGATCACGTCGCGCCACGCGCCGTGCTCGTCGCGATGGGCGCCCAGCTTGTACACGCCGCCCAGCGCGGGTTGGTCGTAGCAGGTGACGAGCTTGGTACCGACGCCCCAGCTGTCGATCCGCGCGCCCTGATCGAGGATCGTGCCGATCAGCGTCTCGTCGAGATCGTTGGACGCGACGATCTTGGTCGCGGCGAACCCGGCGTCGTCGAGCAGGCGGCGCGCCTCGATCGACAGGTGCGCGAGATCGCCGGAGTCGAGCCGCACGCCGGCGAGGTCGTGGCCGTGCGCGCGCAGCTCGCGACCGACCTCGATCGCGTGGCGCACGCCGTCGAGCGTGTCGTAGGTGTCGACCAGCAGCGTGCAGTTGCCGGGCATCGCGTCGGCGTAGGCGCGAAACGCCGCGAGCTCGCCGTCGTGGAACATCACCCAGCTGTGGGCGTGCGTGCCGGTCACCGGGATGCCGAGCAGCTTGCCGGCGAGCACGTTCGACGTGCCGGTGCAGCCGCCGATGTACGCGGCGCGCGACGCGCCGAGCCCGCCGTCGACGCCCTGCGCGCGGCGCAGCCCGAACTCGAACACCGGCGCACCGCGCGCCGCCTCGCACACCCGCGCCGCCTTGGTCGCGACCAGCGTCTGATAGTTGATCAGCGTGAGCAGCGGGGTCTCGACCAGCTGGGCCTGCGCGATCGGGCCGCGCACCCGCAGGATCGGCTCGTGCGGGAAGATCACCGCGCCCTCCGGCACCGCATCGACCGTGCACTGAAAGCGCATCGCGCCGAGGTAATCGAGGAAGCCGGCCGGGAACAGCGCCGCGCCCTCGCGATCGCGCACGGTCGCGAGGTACGCGAGATCGTCGGAGGTGAAGCGCAGCCGGCGCAGGTACGCCACCGCCGGAGCGATGCCTGCGGCGATCGCGTAGCCGCCGCCGAACGGCGTCTTGCGGTAGCTCAGGTGGAACACCGCCTCGCGCTCCGCCGCCGCCGCCTTCCAGTAGCCGCAGGCCATGGTCAGCTGGTACAAGTCGGTCAAGAGCGCCAGGGAACCGCCGTACACCACGTCGAGCCCGTCGGTCATCGTTACAGTGTATTATTGACACTAAGTCCGGGATGTCAATGACCGACCAAGCCGTCGTGATCTGGGGCGAGCTGCTGTGGGATCTGTTCCCCGACGGCGCGCAGCTCGGCGGTGCGCCGGCCAACCTCGCGTGGCACCTCGGCCTGGCCGGCGGCTGGGCCCGCCTGGTGTCGCGCGTCGGCGACGACGAACGCGGCCGGCTCGCGCTGGCCCGGCTCGGCGAGGTCTGCGACACCTCGCTCGTGCAGATCGATCGCGAGCGCGCGACCGGCGTGGTGGAGGTCGAGCTGGTCGGCGGCGAGCCGCGCTATCGGCTCGTGCCCGACCGCGCGTGGGAGCGCATCGCCTGCACCGGCGAGGTGCGCGCGGCGCTCGCGGAGGCCGGCGTGCTGGTCTACGGCACGCTCGCGCAACGCACGCGCGACGGCCTCGACGCCTGGCGCGCGGCGGTGCGCGCGGCGCCCGCATCGTGCCTCAAGGTGTGCGACGTCAACCTGCGCAAGACCGAGGGCGAGCCGCCCGGCGCCGAGCGGGTCGCGGTCGACGAGGCGATCGCGGCCGCGGATGTGGTGAAGCTCAACGATCGCGAGCTCGAGCGCGTCGCGGCGTGGCACGGCTGGCGCGATCCGATCGCCGAGCTGCTGCGCCGGCCGCGCGTGGTGGCGATCACGCACGGCGCGCGGGGATCGACGCTCCACGGCGAGCGCGGCGCGGTCGAGATCGGCGGCGCGGGCGTGCCGCCGGGCGCGCGCGGGGATAATGTCGGGTGCGGCGATGCATACCTCGCGATCCTGGTGCACGGCATGACGCGCGGGTGGGATCTCGAGACGTCGGGCCGCGCCGCGAGCCGGTGGGCCGCCGCGGTCGCGGCGGTGCGCGGCGCGACGCCGCGGTTCGACGACACGCGAGTCGACGAGCTGCTGGAGGGCGCGTGACCAAGGCCAAGAAGGACAGGCCGCGCCCCGCCCGGCCGGCCGCGGAGGCGCCGCCGCTCGAGCCGCCGCCGCCGCCCGCGACCTTCGACTGGAAGTGGACCGCGCTCGGCGTGCCGCTGCTGGTGATGGCCGCGGCGCTCGGCTACCTCGCGCTGTCCGACCTGCCGCCGATCAAGTACCTGGTGTACCCGCTGGCCGCGCTGCCCGTGCTCGGCGCGGGCTTCGCGCTCGGCTGGTTCGCGCGCGGCCGCCGGATCCTCCAGGCCGGGATCGCGGCGATCGCGGTGTTCGCGATCGCGACGCTGATGCTGCCGATGCCGGCCATGCTCGTGGTCGAGCGGATCGATCCGTTCGGCTACTACCTCGCGGTCGTGACCCTCGCGTTCGACCTCGCCGTGCTCGGCGCGTTCATCGGCGAGGCGATCCGTCACCCGAAGCGTAAGGGCGATCTCGACGCGTGGGACACCGCGGGCAAGTGGCTCGCCGAGCACGGCGCGCTGTACGCGCTCGCCCACGTCACGATCGCGGTCATGGTCATCCACGCCCACGTGTTCGCGGGCGAGGTGATCGGCGACGATCTCAGCTTCCACTACGCCGAGAGCGTGCGGCTCGCCGACTGCCTGCGGGTCGGCGACTTCGACTTCTGGAACCCGAGCGCGAACGCCGGCTATGCATCCGCGTACTACTACCAGGCGATCCCGCAGCTCGCGTCGGCGATCCCGTCGGCGCTGTTCGGCCACCAGCTGTTCTTCTTCCAGCTCAGCGTGTTCTTGCCGCTGGTGGTCGCGCCGGCCGCGGCGTATCGCGGCATGCGGCTGCTCGGCGCGTCGCCGTGGACCGCGCTGGTCGCCGCGTTCGCGATCGGCTTCATGAACGGCGAGTCGCGGTGGGGCGCGGGCAACGCCGGGACGTTCCAGGTCGGCCTCTACACCCAGACCTGGGCGCTGTGCGCGTTCCCGCTCGCGCTCGGTCACGGCGCGCGCTGGATCGCGGATGCCAAGGGCCTCGCGCCGGCGATCGCGTGGGGCGCGTTCGTCGGGCTGTGCCACCCGTTCGCGGTGATCGTGCTCGGCGTCGGGCTCGCGACCTCGGTGATCGCGCAGCTGTTGCCGCGGCTCGACAAGCTGGCGTGGCCGAGCATCGTCGGCCGCACGCTGATCTGCGCGGGCATCGCGCTGTGGCTGCTCGTGCCGCACGGGCCGATCCCCGAGCTCGCGTTCGCGATCACGGGCAGCGTGATGATCGCGGGCGGTCTCGCGCTGCCGATCGCGCTGCTGCCGCCGGGGGTCGCGTGGGAGAGGCCGGACGTGCGGCGGTGCGGCCGCGAGCTCGGCCGCACGCTGATCCTCGGCGCGGCGATGGTGATCGCCTGGCTGCCGGTGTGGCTGCCGCTGGTCGTCGACATGGTCGGGTTCGGCGGGTTCCCGCACCGCGTCGCCGACGAGGTCGGCCCCGGGTTCTACGGGCTCGGCCGCTGGTATCGCATCGGCGCGCTGCTCGACTGGGCGCAGAACGGCCGGATCGCGGTGCTCACCTGGTCGCTGCCGGTCGCGATCATCCTGTGCCGCGCGCGCATCCTGCGCTGGCTGTGGCCGCCGGCGCTGCTCTACGCCGCCCTGCTCGGGCTCGGACCGCACATCGGCAAGATCGGCGACGACCTGTTCCCGCCGGTACGCGCGCTCGGCGCGATGCAGATCGTGATCGGGCTCGGCCTGGGCGTGTGCGCGATCGCCGTCGGCCGCATGCTGTGGGACGCGCCGTGGGACGCGTGGTTCGCCAAGCTGCTCGGCAGCCCGACCAAGTCGTCGAGCCAGTACGCGATGCGCACGCTGGTCTCGGCGCTCGCGGCCGGCCTGCTCGTGCTGGTCGCGGTGCCCGGCGCGCGCGCGCTCGCGGCGCGGGTCTCGGTGATGGGCGATAACCCCGCCCAGCACCGCGACGAGATGATGGAGATCAACGACGAGCTCGCCAAGCTGCCGCCCGGGCGCAAGCAGACCGGACCCGGCGCGGAGAACCACTGGTGGAACCTGTTGTCCTATGTCTACGAGCGCGTCCCGTCCACCCTGCAGATGGGCGGCGGCGGCCTGCAGGCGAGCCCGAACTACGACTTCCTGTGGACGCAGCACGACTACCTGAAGAACGCGTGGGTCTACGACGCGCCGTACGTCGTGTTCAACGTCGCGCGCGAGAAGAACATCCCCGACGGCGAGACCATGTACCGCACGAAGAACTTCGAGATCCGCCGGTTCCCCGCGCCCGGCCTGGTCTCGCCGGTCCAGATCATCGGCATCCTGCCGCCGGGCGGCCGCACCGGCGAGGCCGGCCACGTCGCCGCGCTCGAATGGCTGACCGGCCGCGACTCCGGCGTGCTCAAGCGCTGGGTCCGCCAGTTCGGCACCACGCTCGACGGCGACGAGGCGATCCACGATCGCCTGCTCGCGTACGAGGGCTCGGAGGGCCTGATGGCCAGGCCCGCCGGCAAGATGCTGCGCGCCTGGCACCAGCCGTCGCCGGGCGACGACGCCGACATCGTCGCGGAGGTCGAGACCACCGCGCCGACCACGTTCGTGATCCGCGAGAGCTGGCACCCGCGCTGGCGCGCATACGTCGACGGCGCACCGGCGCCGGTGCGCCGCGTGACGCCGGACTTCCCGGCGGTCGACGTCGGGACCGGCAAGCACACGATCGAGCTGCGCTTCGAGCGGCCGTGGTGGGCGCTCGCCGCCTGGCTCGCCTGGCCCGGCGTGCCGCTCGCGGCCTGGCTGGTGATCCGCCGCCGGCGCAAGAAGCAAGCCGCGGCGAGCTAGCGCCTGCCGTCGCGCACGCCGGCATCGCGCGAAGCCGGCGGCAGCGGCACGTCGAACGGCAGCTCGTGCGGCTGATCCTCGTCCGACCTCGGCATCGGCACCACGATCTTCAAGCTACGCAGCTGCCACACCGCCGATTTCGAGTCGCGCGTGAAGCCGAACACCGTCCGCACGCCGGACGACTTCTCGAACTCGGCGAGCACGTCGAACGTCGCCGACGTCCCGTTGATCACCTTGGCCTCGGTGACGTCGAGGATCCGCTTGTAGGCGCCGAGCTCGGCGCGATTGTGGGCCTGCAGCTCGATGAACTTGTCGCGCGGCTCCTGCTTCTGGAACACCACGCTCGAGGCATCCCACACCTCCCCCGCGTGATCGTCGCGCAGCTCCTCGAGGATCGCGTTGGCGACCCGGTGGATCTCGCACTTCTTGGCATCCATCGGATCGGCGCACGCCGCGACCCGCTGCTCGCGCTGCTCGCTCGTGATCTTGAGCTCGGGCGGCACCTCGACCGCGACCCCGAGCAACTTCCACGTCCCCTGGTCGTAGTGAAAGCTGATCGAGGTCTTGCAGATGCCCTTGTCGTACGACGCGGTGAGCGAGACCCGCCCGACCTTGCCGCTGCGCCCAGTCGTGACCAACGTGCCGTTGACCGCGGTGATCTCGCGGAACCGGCCGAGCGTCGCGTTGAGATCGGTCATGTCGTCGACGAAGCGCTCCTTGCGCACCATCTCCTGGAAGCGCGGCGACGCGGTCTCGTACAGCTTGTCGATCGCGGCCGAGCCCTTGCTGATCTCGAGGAGGATGTGCTCGGCGTCGGGCCGGAAGTCGGGCGTGTCGTTGCCGTGCAGGTTGAGCGCGACGATCGCGGCGATCCACGCGAACACCAGCACGAACCCGACGATCACGCTGCGCAGCAGCAGCCGGCCGCGCCGGGTCTGCGCGACCCGCGGCAGCACGTGGATCGACTCGCCGGCGCTGATCAGGCCTTCTCCGATCCGCGCGACGCCCGCGCCGACCAGCGGCACCTTCTTGGTGGCCTCGCCGATCTTGCTGACCCCCTCGCCGATCGTCCCGATCCCCGCGCCGAGCCGCTCGACGCCGCCCGACACCGTGTCCTGGATCGCGGTGCGCAGCTTGGTGCGCCCGGTGTTCGACGCCGGCTCGGTCGGCTCGACCGCCGTGCGCACCTTTCCGCTCGACACCGGCTGCGACTCGTCGAGCGCGACCGACTCGGGCGCGGCCTCGACCAGGTGCGGGCTCGAGAACTGGACCTCGACCGAGCCCGATCCCGCCGCGTCGTCGGGCGGCTGCTTCGAGTCGGGGTCGTCCGGCACCTAGCTGAGTATGCCCGAGAAGAACCGCGCGACCAGATTCTCGGCCACGCCGCGGCGATACGCCGCCGTCGAGCGCACGTCATCGATCGGCGCGATCGCGGTGCGCAGCGCGGCGCGCGCGGCCTCGGCGGCCCGCGCCGGCGAAAGGCCGCGCACCGCGTCCTCGACCGCGGCCACGCGGATCGGCCGATCGGCGACCGCGCCGAGCGCGATCCGCGCCGCGCGCACCACCCCGCCGTCGAGCTCGATCGCGGCCGCGCCCATCACCTTCGAGATCGACTGCGCGCGCCGCGTCCCGACCTTGCGCCAGGCCAGCGCGGTGTGCGGCGCCGGCGCCGGCAGGTGGGCCGCGACGATCAGCTCGTCGGCCGCGAGCAGCGTCTTGCGGTAGCCGACGCAGAACGCGCGATACGGCACGCGGCGGCGGCCGCGCACCGACGCGAGCTCGAGCTCGGCGTCGAGCGCGAGCAGCACGGGCAACGAGTCGCCGACCGGCGACGACGTCCCGACGTTGCCGCCGAGCGTCGCGCGCGCCTGGATCTGCAGCGCGCCGATCTCGCGCGCCGCCGCGGCGAGCGGGGCGTAGCGCGCGAGCACCTCGCGATCGCGCTCGACCTCGAGCCACGTCGTGCCCGCGCCGATCGCGAGGCCCCCGGCGTGCGCGGTGATCCCGCCGAGCCCGGGCAGCCGCCATAGATCGAGGATGCCCGGCGGATCGGCGCGGAGGTTCGCGTTGACCATCAGATCGGTCCCGCCGGCCAGCACCATCCAGTCGGGATGCGCCGCGCGCGCGGCGAGCGCCTCGTCGAGC
>Ga0335081_10015204_pt1 | contig 12445 bp, 14 predicted proteins | sample Lox_Sample_35_FD_206713 | JGI IMG/M metagenome (GOLD analysis project Ga0335081, IMG submission 206713) | Soil microbial communities from Loxahatchee National Wildlife Refuge, Florida, United States - Lox_Sample_3.5 | ecosystem: Environmental > Terrestrial > Soil > Wetlands | place: USA...
TGTGGCGTCCAGCCAACGATCTGCTCCTCATTGCTCGGCGTTGACTGGGCGCCGGCTCGCGTCGCTCGGTCGCACGTCAACACTCGGCGGCGTGGCCGTGACGCGCGAGGACGCGGCTGGAAATGTTGTCCTTTAGCAGCGTCCAGTAAGAAGCGTCAAGGTACGAGCGAATCGACACGTAACACCCGCCGCACTTGTTCTCAGGCACCCACTTCTCCAGGATTTCCCGGTGCGACCTGTACGTCTGCTCGAACATCGAGCAGGCGCGCAGGCCGCCGGTCGGCGTGACGACCACGAAACGCCGGCCCGCCTTGCAACCGGGCACCGATCCGTGTAGAAAGAAGTCGTGAATCCCAGAAAGCGTCCACGGCGAGTTCGCGATCCGCCCGTTGCGGGACCGGAGCGCGAGCAACTCGTCCAGCGTCCGGCGCAGGAGGTCGAGGTCCTCCGTCGAGCCGATATAGTGATCCATGCTACCGGTGCGCAAAGGTGTGTAGGCGCTGTAGGAAAGATTAACCCCCCACTGCCGGGCGCGCTCGTAGATATCGAGCAAGGCCGGCAGATTGTCCCGCGTGATCGCCGTATTCAGAGCGACATCATCATATCCCTGTTCGGCGAGGGATGGTACCAAGCGAGAGAGGTGCGCGTAAAGGCCGGGTGAACGTCGAAACTCGTCGTGGCGATTGTCAGGAAAATCGAGGGAAATCGAGAACTGATTCACCCCGAGCGCCCGCAATTGGAGGTACTTCTCCTTAGTCATCAGCCGTCCATTGGTTACCAGGATCGTGTAAGGCAGGCCGTTGGGCTCCTTGATGGCGCGCACTACCTCTTCAAGGTCCTTGCGAAGCAGAGGCTCGCCACCTGACAACTGCACCATGATCGGCTTAAGTTCAGCGCGCAGCCGTCGGTAATCGGCGGCCCGCAGCAGACCGACCGGCTCCGGCTTGACGCCCCCCTTGTCGCAGTGTTGACAGTCCGCGGTACAGGAATGCGTCAGCTCAAAGGACACCACCAGTGGACGATCGGTGCAGAAGCTCCAAGTGCCTCTGGCGATCATGCGGGCGGCGCGTCTAAAGGTTATCGCTTTCACTCTAGCCCCCAGGCAATCACATGGCAACTCGATCCATCTTCTCTAACAAGCACAATAGCGTCTGAAATGGCCGCGGGCAACAGGAAAGGGTCGAAGTGGGAAAAAAGCGGGCCCAGAGGCGAATGGTGGGGTTAACTTGCTGGAGCATTGCGCCGCCAAGTCATTGTATTTTGACCTTCTTGGCACCCGGCGCGTGGATCTCGAAGGTATCAGAGGCTAGATGACGATTGACGCGGACGGCGGAATACAGCGCGACCCTGTAATCGCCACCTGGCTGGAAGAACTTCTGCTGTACCGGCAGCCACGATTCCTCGCTGACCCAAAGCTGCACCTTCAGGAGGTTCTTGGCAATGCTAGGCTGGCTCGGAGTCAATTCGAGAACCGCGGTAGTATCGCCATTGAGGTCCTCTTCACCGATCAGCTTGATGCCGTACTGCTGTTTTAGTTTGGCGACCTCCGACCCGAAACCCAGAAGGAGAAACTGTTCCAGCAGTTCGCCGCGCTGCCCCAGTTCGTACACCTGGATCTGGTTGGTCTTGGGCAGATACATTTGAGCTTCGTTTTTCCTCACCACAATCGTGCGAGCGTCTGGGCTTTTGAATTCAATCTTCACTTCGGGCGGCTTCCCCTTGTGAAAAAAGAACTGGCCGTGGTCTGTCGACTTGTCGTTCACTACGGCAGTGAAATCGGTGTATTCGAGATCGGCCGAAAGGGTGTTGAGGTGACTGGCGGCATTGTCCATATGCTTGACGATTTCCGCCAGGTCGGGCGGCAGGTGGCTCTTTCGGGGCCGTGGATACACCGAAGCCGGAGCCAAGATGCTTGCCAGCAAAGCCGCTACAAGCCCGAGATGTGCGGTGTGAACTAGAGATTTATTTCCCAAAACGTTACATCCCTTCGTGGCCGGTGGTGATGGAGGCGTGATACCGAAAAGCGCCGCATACGCGTTGTTCGACCCAAATTGCGATTCTCAGTACCGTCATCTGCTTTCCAGAAACGGGGGCCGACGCCCACACTCCTGGTCAAGCTCCGCTATAACCTACTGACGCCCGCCGACATCCAAGTTACGGCGACCCTCCCGTGTCCTTCGCCGCGGGGTTGGCGACCACGACTGTGTAGCCAAGAACGACGTTGTTCTTATCAAGAATCGGCACCCAGGATTTCAGGGTGGCGGGGCCCTGGAGTCGCTGGCGCAAGACCTCGCGGATGGCATCGTCGAGAGGAATTCCCCCCAAAGATTCGACCAGCCGCGCATCGATCTGATACACGCGCCCGTCTTTGGTGCGGCCCATCTCCACAAATCCTTGCCTATGCCGTAGATCGGTCAGCTCGAGTCGCGGGCCATCTTGGAAGAAGGAGTGGGACGGGAGGAAAACAAAGAGGAGAATGAGGAGACAAAGGATGTCGTACTGCCAGCTTCCTCTGGGGTAGGTCCAGAGGACAGAGCGGACACAGAAGCGCTGGAACCGTTTCCAGGCTCCTTCAGTGACACCTTCTTCGCCGGGCCTGGCGGCTTGGGCAACGGAATGGGTTTCGAAATCGGTGCTCTGAGCCATGATTCACGTCAGCAAAACAAGCCGCACTGCCTGTCTCACTCAAAAATGATCCGCCCGTCCCTCATCCGCACGATGCGATCCGCCACCGCCGCCGCCTCCGGGTTGTGCGTGATCATCAGGATCGTTTGCCGGAACGAGCGGTTCAGCGCCCGCAGCATGTTGAGGACGAGCTGCGAATTCTCAGTGTCGAGGTTGCCAGTAGGCTCGTCCGCGAGCAGGATCTTGGGTTCGCAGATCACCGCGCGGGCGATGGCTACGCGCTGCTGCTCGCCGCCGGACAAGGCGAAGGGTTTAGCGTCCAGTTTTTCCCGGATTCCTAGTGTCTCTACCACCGCGTCAAAGCGATGAGGGTTGAAACCGTTGCCTTGTATGTGTTGAGCCAGCTCAATGTTGCTCCGCGCCGAAAGCGTTGGGAGCAAGTTGAAGCGCTGGAAAACGAATCCGATCTTATGCCGCCGAAATCGGGTGCGGTCGGCGTCCGACATCTTCAGAAAATCGTTTCCGTCCACCAGCACCCGGCCAGCGGTTGGTCCCGTTAATCCTCCGAGGATATGAAGCAGGGTGGATTTACCGCAACCCGATGGTCCGACGATAGCGATAAACTCCCCGACTTGCACCGTCAGATCGACCCCTCGCAGAGCATGGACGTCCACTTTCCCGACACGGTAGGTCTTCCTCAGGTTCTCGGTTTGGATGATTGGTTCCATAGTAGCGGCCGCCGCTTGCGGGTAGCCGGTCCCCAGCCCCGAGAGCGGGAATGTCACGATTCGTGCTTGCCTGTTACTCATAAGATAAAGCATCCACCGGGTCAAGTTGCGCTGCCCGCAACGCCGGATAAAACGCGCCCACCAGAGTTCCCACCAGTGCCAGAACGGCGGCTCGGACCGCCCAGTCCGCGGTCAGGTCCACGCTGAGGGTTGGAAAGGACGCGAGCAACACCTTTCGCGCGATCAGCGTGCCGATGCAGCCTACGGCGATACCGACCGCGCACAGGAGGCCGGCTTCCCGAAGGATGGCCATAATAATATACCCTTTTGAAGCTCCCAGCGACTTCAAAATGCCAATTTCCCGCGTCCGTTCTGTGATTGTTGTATACATCGATAAGAGAATGACTAGAAATCCGATTGCTACTGCAACTCCCACCAGAGCTGCGATGAACGCGTTCAGCGCCGGTAGGTTGTTGGAAGTCATCATCGTATAGTATTCCCGCACCGACAGAACCTGGTACTTCGGAAGCCAGTTGCGGATCAACGCCAAAACATCGTCCGTGTAGCCGGGGTCGGTGCACTTCACCCAAAACACCGTTGCGCGATTCTCCGATGCGGCCAGGTCCTGGGCCGTGTGAAGTGGAATGAATATGCGCGCGCCTTTGCCGTGCTCCACAATCCCGACCAGATGGAAGTCGTGGTTCAGCAGGTTTACGGTGTCACCCACTTTGAGGTGATTGGCTTTGGCGTTCCAGTCGTCCACAATCAGATCGTACGGACCTTTAAACTCACTTCCGGAATGGAAGACGAAGCCGCCGGTCACCCGCTTCCAACTGGGCATGTCAATGCCCCAAACCAAGTTGATGCTGCCGGAAGAGCTGGGCTGGATCAGTACCGGAGTGACCGCCGTGACATGCGAGAATTCAGCGATGTCGTCGCCGATCTTGACGGGCATGGGGGCGGACCCGAGGCCGAGGAACATGGAGGCTCCGGGCGGCTGGACCAGAATATCAGCGCCAATGCCTTGCACGCGCTGGGCAGTCTCATTTCGCATCCCGCTGGTCAGGCCGACCACGATGAGCACCATCGCGACCTCGATGCCGACCGCCAGGATGGCGATGGTCGTCCGCACCGGACGGTGAAGCACGTTGGCGAGGATCATTCTGTTAATCACCGGATTTTGCTCCCGCGGCTCGCGCCGGCGCCGCCGCTCCGCCCGATGACTTCGAGGGCTCCGCATCAAGGTCGACCAGTTCAGCCCCGGGGGGCTTCTGAAGCGTAAACTTGGCCGGGTCGACGGGCTGATTAAAAGTGGGGGCATTTACAATCGTGATTGCTAATTGATAGTCCTCGATCGGGCGTTTCAGCATGATACGTGTCGGGTAGCGGAGACCTCCGAAATTCTGATAGCTGGAATACTGAACGTCCTGAACGTAATGGCCGTTGGGTTCGTAGAGTTGCAATCGAGCTATTTCCAAGTCCGAACGATCGAACCAGATCTTGCGTTTCAACTCCAGATCGCCATTGGGTTCAATGCCCAGAAGGTTCACTACATAATAGAGGCGCTCGCTTTTGCCCGTTCCTTCTGCCGCCTCCTCCACGTAGCAGTGATCCTCCGAGTCAATCGCGGGCACGAGCATGGCGTCAAGAATGTGCTGGGGTCTCAAGTTCTCCAACTTGTTTTCCGAGGCCCGGAGCAACGACGTCTTGCCCACGATGAACTTCTCCTTGGAAGGGATGTACAACCGGAATTCACTCGAATCCGACACCATGTCGAAAATGGTGGTGCCCACCACCGGAGCTTGGCCGATGATGCGGATCAGGCTGGGCTTCTGGATCAGGATAAATCCCTGCACGTCGTGGTACTCGTTTATTACCCCTGAATAGACAGAGCCGGTGGTTGTTTCCAAATCGACTTTGGCCTGGAGTGTCCTGACTGCGTCAGCCTGTGAGTTGAGGTTGGCAATCAGCTCGCTTAGCGTCGCTTCCCGCGGCGGGGCCGGCACCTCAAAAGGCTGGAGGACGGTGGTTTGCTTCACGGCGCACGCCGATGCGGCAAGCATCAACAGTACCACCAACCAGCCTCGAAGCCCGAAGGATGATAACACTCTTCTCAAAGCGACTTCCTCATTCTACCGCTCATATCTAACAAACGTCGATCCAATTGGATCCGCACTGGTTCGCGAAAGAGCCCGCGCCCACGTCACCCGCTTGATTGGATGCGGCCTTCATACCCCCAGTTCCGGGCCCCCAGTTCCGGGCCTAAGTTCGTGGTTGGGCGCCTGCTATCAGCATTTGCCGAGTCAGCGGCACGGTGCCGATACGGCGTCACCTGTCAGCCGAATCATCCTGCGGCGCGGCCTCTGATAGTAGCAACGCCAAGCCAACATCGACTTTTCCCACTTCTCTTTTTCCGTCTAATCTATCTTCTTTCAACAGCTTCGGATTCTCGGTGTATGCCATGCAGCCTTTCTGCTGGTCGAACTCGTTTAAAACACGTTATTTTCGGTGCACGTCAGCCTCCATCTATTCGCGAACATGAATTGTTGGCGGAGGTGCGCCGGATCGAGCGGAAGAACGGAGAGCAATCCATCAGTGAAGCGATCGGCGTTCAGCCAGCCACTAGCCGCCGACCGTTGTTCTGAGTGGCTCCTCGGCGCTCGGCGACACGGGCTCATTCGGCACCCTTAGGCTGCCGACCACTTGCGAAAGTTGAAGCCGCTTGCTTCGGCAGTAGTCTCGTATTCCTTCGATCACCTTCAAGGCCGTGTCGGGGGCGTAAAAATTCGCTGTGCCAATCTGGATCGCCCGAGCGCCAGCGATGAGGTATTCGAGCGCGTCCTCGGCGGTCTCGATCCCTCCCATGCCGATCACCGGAATCGTGACCGCGCGGGCGCACTGATACACCATCCGGAGCGCCACTGGCTTGATAGCCGGTCCGGAAAGACCGGCGGTAACGTTGGAAATGCGAGGTGTTCGGCTTTCGATATCGATCGCCATGCCGACGAAAGTGTTCACCAGGGACAGCGCATCCGCCCCTGCCGCCTCTGCCGCCCGGGCGAACGCCGTGATGTCGGTTACGTTAGGCGAGAGTTTCACGAACAACGGGAAACGCGCTGCCCTCTTCGACGCCGCCACCACTTCCTCGGTCAGCTTGAGATCGCTCCCGTAAACCATCCCGCCGCAGCGCGTGTTGGGGCAGGAAATGTTCAGCTCGTAGGCATCGATCCCGTCGCCGCCATTCAGAATGTCGATTGCGCGGACGTAATCCTCGGTCGAGTAGCCAAAGACGTTAACGATGCAGCGGGTGCGCAGCGTTCGAAGAAAGGGCAGTTTTTCCTCCAGGAAGCGTCTCGCGCCCACATTCTGCAGGCCAATGGCGTTCAACATGCCAAAGCGTGACTCGTAGATCCGCGGAGAGGGATTGCCGGCCATCGGCTCCGCTGAGATGCCCTTCACGACTATCCCACCCAGTTGGTTGAGGTCGACCAGATCGGCGAACTCCTGGCCGTAGCCAAAGGTCCCACTGGCGGTCAAAACAGGGTTGGCAAAGTCTACTCCTGCTATTTTGGTTTCAAGGGAGGGACAGAATTCGGTTGATTGTCGTTTGTCCTTTGGGTCCTGTCCTTCGTCTTTTTGCATCAGGTTCTTCTTCGCTTTCGACTTTGATCCTATGTCCGCACTCTTGCCATTTGCCTTTTGATTTCCTTCAGCTCTTCGGCGGCGATTCTTCCCAAACGACCTTCTCCGCCCAGAAGACGGGCCCTTCCGTGCAGACTCGTTCGTACGACCCGTGTCCCGTTCCATTCACGTGAATCGAGCAGCCCAGGCACGCTCCCAACCCGCAACCCATGCGGTTCTCCATGGAGACGAGGCAGGCGTGACCGTATTGTTTTGCCAGCTTTACGGACGCCTCCAGCATCGCCCACGGACCGCACACCATCATCAAGAACTTCTTGCCCCGATGCCCAGCCAGATACTCTCCGAGAGGCTTGGTCACGTAGCCTCGATTCCCGCGAGAGCCATCTTCGGTTGCCAACACCACCTCGCCCACCGAGGGCGCAAAGTCATCAACACCTACCAAATCGTCTTGGGTTCGACCTCCGAAAAAAAGCCGCTGGCGGCAGCCGGCTGCCTCTAGTTGACGCGCCGGCAGAAGCAGCGCGGCGATCCCGATGCCTCCGGCCACGTGGAGGATTTCGTCCGCCGCCGCCGCGCGGTGGAAATACTCTTCCTCAAAAAAGCCGTGACCGAGCGGTGCCAGCAAGCCCACCCGATCGCCCGGCCTCAGTTCCGCCATCAACCGCGTACCGCGTCCCACCACCTTGTAAAGCAGTTGAACTACAACCGGCGCTCGATCGGGCGTTGAGGCGGGAACGACGTTGTAGATACTCATAGGCCGCCGCAGCAGTACGTCGGAACGGCCGAGCAGGCGTACCATAGCGAACTGTCCTGGGCGCGTCGCCCGTGCCTGGCGCGGAGAATGGAGGCTCAAAACAAAGTGGCCACCGGTGAGGGACCGGTTTTCTACCACGGCCACGGTTTCGTCATACATCGGTTTCCATGGTACCAAAACCTCCAGACTTCGAAAACCGTTAAACGGAAGGGAAGAAAGCCGAGCAACATTGTTCTCCTCGCTTTCGACCTTCAACTTTTGACTCTCGACTGCTTTATGATGGATAAGTCGCTCTCAAACTGGAGGCTCCATGATTTGCCACGTCGTTTTTTACCGGATGAAGCCCGGAACTACTGAGGAAGATGAAGCTCGCCTCATCGACGAGGCGCGGCGCCGACTGCCCTTGCTGCCGGGTGTCAGGAACCTGCGTGCCGGAAAGAACATCAACGCCATTGAAGCCGGCTACTCGGTGGCCCTGGTGATGGACTTTGAGGATGACGCGGCGCTCGAAGCCTACCGGGTCCACGCTGACCATCAGTTCTTCGTAAAGCGGATCGCGGGGCCGCTGGTCAGCGAGATCTGGCGGTTTGACTTTCGCTGTGAATAGCGACCCCTGCATTCGGAAGAGTATCATGGCGAAAAGGGAAGGGGAGAGGTGATCACGCCGAGTGCGAGCTGGATGGCCCGATCAACTCGGGCCAGGGTCAGCGCATCAACGTGGCCGAGCCTCTTTATAAGTCGTCGACGGTCAGCGGTGCGGATCTGAGTGAGGACCGCGACCGATGGAACTGCAAGACCTGTAGACGCGTTGGCCTGCAACAGTACGTGGACCGGAGAAAGAGGTAGACGAACTCTGGAAGGATCGGGGCCACGATGGTGGTTCCACTGTACTGGTTCGATGTGTCGTTCTGAATGACCAGGGCAGGCCTGGTCTTCCGGATTTCGCGGCCTATGGTCGGGTCAAGCGACGTGAGGTAGATCTCGCCCCGTTTCGGATAGTTGGAAGGGATTGATTTTCCTGCTTGCCGAGTCGTTGCCATTGTTCTTCGTCCACAGCAAACCAGTCGCTGGCGATTTCCGAGTCCAGGTCGCGATCTCGAAGGGCCGCTTGCTTAAGTTGTTCCTGTAAGACTTCGGGGCTCGCGCTGGTGACGTAATGCTGAACGGCACGCTGAATGAAGCGACCGCGCTCGCGCGGTTTCACCATCCGATCAATGGTGCGGACCGTCTCCTCGGACAGAGCGACGTTGATACCTTTACCCATCTGCAAACCTATTTTATTCTATTCGCTCTATAGCCGGATGTCAAAAGCGCCGGAATTGAACGCCAGAACGCTGCCAAGCGAATCGCGGGACCGCTGGTCAGCGAGATCTGGCGGTTTGATTTCAGGTGGGAGTGCCGGGTGGTCGCGCGGCCGGCGGCTCCGTAAAATCCGAGTTCGGGAGCCCGACTCCCCAGACGGGGGTGGTGACAGCGACCTTCTCGAAGGCCGCAACCAGCGATTTAGCCTGAGGTATCACGTTCCTGACCGCCGGCAGCGAAAGGGACGCATCGTGACTCGCCGCGCTGTCCCACACCTCAGTCACCCAAATGATATTCTCGTCCGCCGCCTCTTTGGACACAACGTAGCTGAAACAGCCTGGCATGCCGGCCGCGCCCTCCTTCAGGAGAGCGATCATCTGGTCGCGCCTGCCCGGAACGGTGGTCAGCTTGGCGATCAGTCCCCACATGTTGCTCGCTCCTTTTCCGGTTTCAGTCAAAGTCGGCGGCCGCTTCCGGAGCCGCGTGCAATTCGAACATTCGAACCACTTGGCTCGGCAGCGTGCGGTCCAAAGACAACGGGGGCAGCGCATCGGGCGCGAAGAAACCTACCGCGTCAGTTTCTAATCCGTCTCCAGTAGGGCTGCTGCTGCCAACAATCTTCGCCTCGAAAAACAGCTTATAGATGTAATGGGGCTGGGGCGGATGAGAGTGCACCCGCTTGTCGTAGACGGCGAGCAGGCGGGTGATTTGCACCTCGAAACCCGACTCCTCCAGCACCTCGCGCCGGACCGCCTCGCTGGGCGTCTCTCCAACGTCAGCCCAGCCGCCAGGCAGCGTCCATGCGCGATCGCGGCGTTCGCGGACCAGGAGGACTTCGGGGCCGCGCTCGGTGTCGCGAAAGGCGGCCGCTCGCACGTCGACCTTGGGCGTGGCATGGCCCGTCTCGTAAGCGAAGAGGCTTCGCACCCGGCTCAATTCAGTTTCCGAGCCCAGTGCCATTATCTCGAATGCGATCTCGGCGATCTCCTCGTAGCGGGCGACATCGTAGCGGTCCTTGGCGTAGGCCAGGCCATTCTGCGAGATCGTCTGTAGTTGTTTCGCCCACTCGAGCCACTTCGGCTCTGCTGCCGAGGACATGTCGTCTGCCTCCCTCGAGTAACCGGTTGCGGCCGGGCTCGCCGGTTTCCATCGACATAGAAACAGGGCGTCAGAAGTAAGTTCACATGTCATTCTGAGCGGAGCGAAGAATCCCTCTTGTCTTCGAGCGCCGTGCCAAGAGAGATTCTTCGCTACGCTGCGCTTCGCTCAGAATGACACGCGCAATTACCTGTGACACCCTGCATAAAACTGGCTTCACAGCCGGTGAAAAGATTCTCGCTGCGCCCCGCTGCCAGACTGGCGAAGCCGCCGGCGAGGAACTGCGCGGTCAGAGATGCTTCTCGATCCACTTCCGGATATGCGGGATCGAAGTTCGCGGAAACTTGTGGGGCGAGTTGTAGAACCGGAAATCGAGCGACGCGGTACGCTCGGCCAGCTTGCGTCGAAACTCGCGGTTCTTCTCGCGGCTGAACCACTCGTCGTCGGTGGCGGCGATGTGCAGCACGTGGGTGCGCGCCGGCTTGTAACGCGGGTTCTCGTTCCAATCGTTGGGCACGCCCCCGCAGACCCCGATGGCGCCGCGCACTACGCGAGGGTGAGTAAACACGAAACGATAATTATAGGCGCAGCCCTGAGAGAAGGCCAGCAGGAACACCTGCGAGCGAGCCGCGCGATGCCGCCGGACCGCCAGATCGATGAGCGCGTGGAGATTCGCGTGATGGAGTTCCACCATTTCCTCCATCTTCCAACTTGTGCCCCAGCCGAAGCCGACGCGATAAGTCTTGGGGTCGGTGAGGTCGTTGGTGCCGTAGTTGATGAAGAACTGGTGCGGACCCTGGAGCGAGATCACGATCATCCTGCCGTCTGCTACTCGCCGCGCAATGCGCATCATGGAATCCTTGTCTCCCTGGTAGCCGTGCAGCGCGAGCAGCAGCGGCCAGCGCAAGCGTGAACCGCGGGCTGACGGGAGTTCGATATCGTAGTACCGGCGGATGGTTGCGGTGAGGAACTGTTCCATGATGAATTGTGAATGGAGCTTGTCAACAGTGAATTGCTAGTGGTGAAGAGAGATCTTGAGCGCACGATTCTCTTTCACCATTTACAATTCACTATTCACCATTCAGACCGGAGGCACCACCGCTTCTCGCAGGAACTTCGCCGCCTCCTCCGGCGGCGTTGGATTGATATAGAACCCACTGCCCCACTCGAAGCCCGCCACCTTGATCAGCTTGGGCATGATCTCAAAATGCCAGTGGTAGTAGTCGTTGTTCGCATCCGGGATCGGCGAGGTGTGAATGATGAAGTTATAAGCCGGCAAGTCGAGCGTCGCGTCGAGCCGCACCAGCATATCTTTCAGGATCGACGCAAGGTGCTCGAACTCGTGCTTCCCGCAACCCTCGAAGTTGGATTGGTGGTTCTTGGGGAGGATCCACAACTCAAACGGAAACCGCGACGCAAACGGAGCCGCGGCGAGAAAAGCGTCGTTCTCCGCCACCACCCGCGTCTGGCTCTCCATTTCCTGCCGGATCATATCGCAGAAGACGCAACGCTCCTTGTAGTCGTAGTAGTTCTTCGCGCCCTCCACCTCCTCCAACACTCTTTTGGGGACCACCGGCAGCGCGATCAACTGCGAGTGCGTGTGCTCGAGCGAGGCGCCGGCTGCGTCGCCGTGATTCTTGAAGATGAGGATGTACTTGAAGCGCCGGTCGCGGGTGAGATCGACGATGCGATCGCGGTAGGCCCACAGCACGTCCTCAATGCGATTGACGGGCATGCGGGCCAGCGTCAGGTTGTGGTCCGGAGTCTCGATGATCACCTCATGGGCGCCGATGCCGTTCATCTTGTCGTAAAGCCCTTCGGCCTGGCGGCCCAGCGCGCCCTCGATACCCAGGGCCGGAAACTTATTGGGGACCACGCGCAAGGTCCAGCCTGGGGTGTTGCGGGCGCTGCCGTCGGGCCGATAAGCCAGGATCTCAGGCGGCGTCTTGCCCTCGGCTTTGTAGCAAAAGGGACAGAAGCTCGAGCCCTTGATCTCCACCCGCTCACGAACAAAGTCCGACGGCCGCTTGGCGCGGTCGGTCGCGATGATCACCCAACGGCCGGTTACCGCGTCTTTCCTCAACTCAGGCAAACTTTACCTCCAAGTACTGCGCTTCATGGATTAACGTTCGACGGACAGTATACCGTAGACGGGCCGCCCGCCTACCATCTACCATCTACCGTTCTTGGAACGCATTCTTGATCAGCCTCACCTGATACCCGGCTGCTCGGTCCCAGGAAACGCTGACGATATCGAAGCGATAGCTGACATCACGACGCTTCAGGTGGCGTCGAT
>Ga0335081_10015205_pt1 | contig 12444 bp, 6 predicted proteins | sample Lox_Sample_35_FD_206713 | JGI IMG/M metagenome (GOLD analysis project Ga0335081, IMG submission 206713) | Soil microbial communities from Loxahatchee National Wildlife Refuge, Florida, United States - Lox_Sample_3.5 | ecosystem: Environmental > Terrestrial > Soil > Wetlands | place: USA: Florida...
ACCATCGCAAGAAAGCAGCAGGCAGGGCCTAAAGGGGCAGGCAGTACGGCACCCCAACCAATATGACGATCTGGAGGGAGTATCGCAACGAAACACCATCGCAACCAATAGGAGTGCCAAATGACCTCACTCGCGTACCAAACTGATCGTGCTCTGCTTTCAACTGGTGAAATCCGGGCCCATTTTCCTGCGCTGGACCGCCGGCACGCCGGGTACCCGGTGGCGTACTTTGATGGTCCCGGCGGAACCCAGACGCCGCGCGAGGTGGTGGAGGCGATGGCCGACTACTTATACCATCACAACGCCAACACCCACTGGGCCTACCCGACCAGTGCCGAGACCGACGCGGCCATCGCGGGCGCACGCGAGGCTCTGGCAGATTTTCTGAACGCCGCCCCAGCGGAGGTCGCTTTTGGCGCCAACATGACCACGCTCACCTTCCACCTGGCGCGAGGGTTGGGGCGCGCGTGGGGTGCCGGCGACGAGATCGTGGTGACTGAACTCGATCATCACGGCAACGTCGCGCCCTGGCAGGCGATCGCTCGCGAGCGCGGCGTCGCCCTGCGCACGGTGAAGATGGTCCCCGCCACCGGACAGCTCGACTGGGACCATTTTCAATTTTCCGTAGGCAAGCATACTAGGCTCATAGCGATCGGCGCGGCGTCCAATGCCCTCGGTACTGTGAACGACGTGCGCCGGGCGGGAGAGATGGCCCGCGCCGCCGGGGCGCTGCTGTTTGTGGACGCCGTCCACTCCGCGCCGCACCTGCTCCCCGACGTGCGCGCCCTCGATTGCGACTTCCTGGCCTGCTCGGCCTACAAGTTCTATGGCCCGCATATCGGGGTGCTCTACGGGAAGCACCACCTGCTGCAGTCGGTGGATTTTCCCAAGCTGCTGCCGGCGCCCGACACCGCGCCGGAGCGCGCCGAGACCGGCACCCAGAATCATGAAGGAATCGCCGGCGCCGCGGCCGCGGTGGATTTCCTGGCGTCACTGGCCGGCGGCGGCACCCGGCGCGAGCGCCTTCGCGCCGCTTTCGACGCTCTGCACCTCCGCCACACGGCGCTGGTGGAGCAACTCTGGCAGGGCCTCTCGACGATCGACGGCGTGACGGTCTACCCGCCGCCGCCGGACGCTCAGCGTACGCCGACCGTCTCCTTCACGGTTAGGGATGTTCCGTCGAGCAAGGTGGCGGCGCGCCTCGCCGAGCGCGGGATTTTCGTCTCGCACGGGGATTTCTACGCCGCAACCATCGTCGAGCGGCTGGGCCTGGGCGCCGAAGGCCTGGTACGCGCGGGCTGCGCTTGTTATACGACGGAGGAGGAAGTTGGGCGGCTTGTGGACGCCGTGCAGCACGTCAGGGCGGACAAATTGTGAATAGTGAATTGCGAAAAAGAGGACAGCACTACGAAATGACAAGCGGAAGGAGGATGGTGAACGCTGAATGATGAGAAACGAAAGACAGCAATCGTGCTCTCTTCCCTTCAGAATTCACCATTCACTATTCACCATTCGCGCCCTGTCCCCTCCACCGGGCCCCTACTGTGACCCGCTCGCTTGCGTTTCCGGTGCGCCGGGGATGTTGTGGGCGCCGGAGTAACGGCCGGTCTTCGCGTCGGCCATGCGGATGTTGTATTTATCGAGGATGGTGGCCGTGGCCTGTTGGTACTGGACCAGCGCCTGTGCATAAGCGGCGCGCGCTTTTACTTCGTTGCCTTGAGCGTTGACATAGTCGCGCTCGGTCTGGATCACGTTGAACGCCGTCGATTCGCCCAGCTTGAGCTTTTTCTGCTCGGCGTCGCGCGTTTCCTTGGCAAGCTCAGTAGCCTTGACGGCGGCGTTGATCTGGGCCTTGGCCTGGGTGACGGCGATTTCGGCGTTGCGAACGTCCTGCTCGATCTGGTTCTTGCTGCGCTGGAGTTCCACCTGGAGCTGGCGCTGCTCGAGCATAGCGCGCGCGGCGTCGGCCTGAGCGGAGCGATTGCGAATGGGAATGCTCAGGCTGGCCCCATAAGAGTAGTTGGGGTAGGTGCCGCCGAAGGCGTTGCCGAGGGAGTCCCAGATTCCGCCCGGGACCACGCTGACGACGTGGCCGTTGGAGTCGCGCTTCACCAGGTCGCCATTCAGTCCCGAAGGCAGCCAGGTGGCAAAGACGTCGAAAGTAGGCAACAAGCGGTTGCGGTTCGACTTGATGGTAATCTCCTGGTTGGCCAAGTTCAAGTCCGCCTGCTCGATCTCCGGGCGGTTTTGCATGGCGATCTTCAAGGCCTCCGGGAGGGCCGGGATATCGTCGGCCGCAGGTTCCGGCAGCTTGTCGGTAGCTTCAATTTCGGCCGACGCCATTTCCGGGCTCACCCGCTTGGAAAGGGCCGTCTTGAGGATCTCTTGTTGCTGGCGGTAGGTGGTCTGCGCCACCACCAGCGTTTGCTCGTCGGTGGCCACTTCGGATTCGGCGCGGACGATTTCAATGGGGGCCAGGGTGCCGATCTGCACCTGCTTCTTGTTGTCCTCGAGGAACACTTGAGCGTAATTCACAGCCTGTTGCGCCACTCTTACTTGCTCCTGGTCGGCGAGCAGGTTGGAGTAGTCGTTCAGCACCTGGCCGATAGTGGTGATCACCTGCTGGCGGAAAACGCTGTCGGCGATCTTCAGTTCGTTGTGCGCCTGGCGAATGAAAACGGCGTTGGCGCGGTAGCCGAAGCCGTTCAGCAGGTGCTGGTTGATGCCGATCTCCAGGGCGCTGGGCGTCTCAGGATTGAACGCCCCGCTGAGGGAATTGGTGGATTGCCGCTCGCCGAACAGACCAACAGCGTAACTGGTTCCGGTGAGGAATCCCTGACCATAGAAAGTGCTCAACGTGGTGGTCTGGTTTGTGGTGACGGGGATGCCCGTGACGGCCGTGTAATTCAGGGGCGTGCTGCCGAAATCCCATCCGAAGCTGACGCCGGCGGAGGGATCGCAGCAGCCGATGGCGCCGACGCTGGTGGCGCCGCCCGCGCCGGCGTAGCCGCCCGCGCCGCCGCTGCCGCCCCCGCTGAAACCGTTGACGCCGCCGCCGATGGCGCCCGAGAACAGGGCCGACGACTGAAAGGCGCCGGTGACGCCGCGGGTGGCGCCGCCCGCCTTGGCGCGCAGCAGGTCGGTCTCGGCAAACGGGATCTGGTAGCGTGCCACGGCGATATCGAGGTTATCCTCGAGGGCCAGCACGATGGCGTCGTCAATGCTCAGTTGCAGCTTGCCGTCGCGGATGAGGGACTCAAGCCGCGGAGAGTTCACCATGCGGGCCGGGCCCACGAACGGGGCGGTGTATGCCCCGAGAAAATTGGGAAAGGAGGAACTCGTCTTGTATTCGATCGCCGGAGCGGACCCAGTGTCCGACTTTGGGGCCGGCGCGGAGTTGGCAGGCTGAGCCTGCTGCTGAGCCCGAAGCGCAGCCGGGCCGGCCGACAGCAGCACCCATGCGCCGAGCACGAGGGCGGCGCCAATCCAACGGTTTTTTTTCAATCTCATCGTTAATCTCCTGATGGTCTCGTTTTCAGACCGGAAAATGGACACAAGACCTTAACTACGCATTTCCTGGAGGTGGAGTTTCAACCATAGTTTTGGCGGGCGATTCCACGACGTTAATGTCGAGCGGCGCAGAGGAGGCGTCCCACGTGAAATCAGCCGCCGGAGCGAGCACACAAACGAGTTGGGTAGGTGGGTGCAGCCCGAGACCCGATGAAATACCCCCTCCCAGCCTCTCCAGCTTACCATCGACTTGTCTCCACTGACAAATACGTATGGCGAACGTATAATGTTGCCACCTTCCTTCGTAATCGTGACAGGAGTCAGGGAACAGGAGCTCCTTGGGGACACCCGGAGTGGATTTAAGATATGCTTTTCGTTCGACCCGTTAGGAATATGAGTCCGAATCTAATTCGATTTAGGAGGGACGCGGTGAGATTGAATCGTTTTCAGTGCGGGCTGGGATTGATGGCTATGCTGGTGGTGGCGTCGGGCACGGCTGACGCTCAGGCGCAACCCCCACAGCAGGTGGCGCAGCCCGCTGAGGGATCTGGCGCCCAGCAGCCGGCGGACAACTCGCCCGGCTTCAGTTACCAGAATGGTACTTCACTTCTCAAGGCCTATGCCTATCCGCCCGTGGCGTCGGAATCGCTTCGTAATTCTGCCCAGCTCTACAACTTGATCCGGGAAGGCAAGCTGGAGCTTTCGCTTGACGATGCGCTGGCGCTGGCGCTTCAAAATAACCTCGACATCGCGGTGGGTCGCTACGAGGTTCCTCTCTCCCAGCTCGACGTTCTGCGCGCCAAGAGCGGCGGCGCGGCGCGCGGCGTCCAGGGAGCGGTGATTTCCAACGCGCTGTTCACCGGGGCCATCGGCACCGGCATCAGCGGCTTTACCGGCAGCAGTTCCTCCACGGCGGGGGCTTTTTCGGGCAGCGGCAGCGCGATCAATACCGGTTTCATCGGGTGCTGTGACCCCTTCGCGGGCTTCACCTTCGGATGGAATAATGCCCAGACGCCTCTCAACTTCGCCAGCCTGGTCGGCCAGAGCGTTGAGGGGAGCCATACTTCCACCTATACTACTTTCTTTGGACAGGGCTTCACGTCGGGCACCAGCTATGCGGTTACCCTGTCCGGCCAGCGGCAGACCACGACTTCGCTTACTTCGCTGTTCAATCCCTCGCTCGGGACCGGCTTGGCTATTGGTCTCGACCAGCATTTGCTGAAAGGCTTCGGTTATCGCGCCAATGCGGTGTTCATCCGCATCGCCCGCAACGACCTGAAGGTGGCCGACAGCGTCTTTCGCCAGCAGGTGATCGCTAGTGTCGCCCAGGTGCTGAACGCCTACTACACCCTGCTGGCGGACAAGGATCAGGTTCGGGTGGCGGAAGCGGCCATCAAGTACGCCCAGCAGCTGGTGGACGACGACAAGAAGGAGGTGGCGGTGGGACTGCTGGCGCCGCTGGACGTCGTTCAGGCTCAATCTCAGCTCGCCAACAGCCAGCAGAACCTGATCGTAGCCCAGACAACTTACCTGCAGCAGCAGGAAGTGCTGAAGACCATGCTCTCCAAGAATGTCGATCCTCAGCTTGCGGCGGCGCAGATCGACGCCACCGACCAACTTCCGGAGCCCCGACCTGACGACGTGCCGGCGCTAGAGGAAGCGCTGAAGGAAGCGGTCCAGAATCGTCCCGAGATCGAGCAGGACGAATTGAACCTGCGCAACCAGGAGTACACCATCCAGGCCAACCGCAATGGTCTGCTTCCCACCCTCGATGCCTTTGCCACCTACGCACCGGCCGGGCTTTCCGGCATCAAGGTGTTGCGCGACCAGCAAGGAAACATCATCAGCACCCAGCCGGGCGGCCTGGGTGATTCGCTGTCGAACGTTTTCAGCAACACCTATCCCAATTATTCCCTGGGTTTCACCTTCAGCGTTCCCCTGCGCAATCGCGCCCAGCAGGCCAACGCCGCTCAGGCGCTGGTGGAGCAGCATATGATGCGGACCTCGCTCCAGCGGCAGAAGAACCAGGTGGCACAGGACGTGCGCAACGCAGAGATCGCCGTCACCCAGGCCAAAGCCCAGATCACTGCTGCGGTCCAGGCACGGGTCTACGCCCAGCAAGCCCTGGACGCCGAGGAGAAGAAGTTCCGCGCCGGCACCTCGACCACCCTCAACGTCATTCTGGAGCAGCAGAATCTGGTGACGGCGGAAGGCAACGAGGCCAAGTCCCGCTCCACCTACGCCTCGGCGCTGGTGCAGTTCCAGCAGGCCACCGCCACCATCCTGGATATGCATCACATCGTGTTGGCCGATGCCAAGACCGGCCACTACACTCGGGTTCCCAACATTCCGGGCGCGCCCTCGGCGTCGAGCCAATAGAGGAGGTCAATGAAGAATCGCTTCAACAGTTGTCGCGCCTAGCTTAGCTTAGGAACTGACGGCGGGTTACGGGACGACCACCGACTGCTTCTTCATGCGCAATCTCCGCCTCACCATCGCCTACGACGGGACCGACTTCCACGGCTGGCAGCGCCAGCCCAATGTTCCGACGGTGCAAGGCTGTCTCGAAGACGGGCTCATGCGGATCACTGGAGCGGAGGTAAAGCTGTATGGCTCGGGCCGGACCGACGCGGGAGTTCACGCGGCCAGTCAAGTGGCCAACTTCAACACTGGGTGCCGCATCCCCTGCGAGAACTTGCAAAAGGCGCTCAACGACCTCGTACCTTGGAGCGTGAGGATCAGGGAAGTGAGCGAGGCCGCAGAAGATTTCCACGCCCGCTATCACGCCCGGGCCAAAACGTACCGCTATCGTATCTTGCGCGCGCCCGTCTGTTCGCCGTTCTTCTGGCGCTTCGTCGAGCATCACCCTTATCCCCTCGACCATCGACGCATGGCCGAAGCAGCGCGACTATTGGAAGGCGAGCACGACTTCACTTCGTTCGCGGCCTCGAGCCGCGACGAGGACGACGATCTACCGGGCGCGGTCAGCGAGCCGTCGTCACAGCAGCCAGCGAAGCACGTACCCTCCATGGTACGCATCATCTTCTCGTCGCGCCTGTGGTGGCGCCCGCGAATGAAGCTGCTGACCTACGAAGTGCGTGGCAACGGCTTCCTGCACCACATGGTGCGCAACATCGCCGGCACGCTGATTGAAGTTGGACGAGGCAAACTCGCGCCTCGGGAGGTGTTGCGAATTCTTGCAGCGTGCGACCGCACCTTGGCCGGACCAACGGCTCCGGCACGCGGTCTATGCTTGATGAAGGTGGACTACTAGTTTAGTCTAGCAGGTTGCGGAAAAATGGGTCTCTGTCATGCTGAGCGCAGCGAGGCATCTCTCTTAACTCCTCGAAAACAGAGAAGAGGGATCCTTCGCTTCGCTCAGGATGACATGCGCGGAAGGCCTTTTCCCGCAGCCTGCTAGCCCAGGTTTCACAGTTTGTTCCAGGCTTCGCGTCACTCTGTTGCCTCCCCGGCAACTTCACTTGTAAGCCCTTTAGATTCAGCATGGGCTTCTCCAGGGACGTTGCTGGGTCCAGTGAACGACGACGGCAGTCGTCGCTCTCGCTCTGTGTTGATTCTTATTCCGAATTTGCGGCGCCCAAGATGCTCGTGGACGGTTTTCTCGCCGGCTCCGTACTCCCTCTCAATTAACGACTTCTGACAGGCTCTTATCCAGGATTCCCAGCGCCGCGTCCGCATCCTCTGTCGTGATGTTAAGCGGCGGCGACATGCGGATCACGTTGCCGTACAACCCGCCTTTGCCCACCAGCAGCCCGTTGGCGCGAGTCCGCTCCATGAACTGGCCCGTGGCCTCTATGGCGGGTGCTTTAGTGGCGCGGTCCTTCACCAGTTCCAGGCCTTGCATCAGGCCCATGCCGCGCACGTCGCCGACGATCGCGTGCTTCTCCTTCAGCGCCTCGAGCCCCTGCCGGAAGTGCGCTCCTACTTCGTGAGCGTTGTCCATCAGCCGGTCTTCCTCGATCAGGTCGATAACAGCCTTGGCCGCCACCGACGTGACCGGATTGCCGCCGAAAGTGGAAATCGTGAGGCCCTGGTAAGCGTCGGCGATCTCCGGCCGCGTGATGGTGCAGCCGATAGGCACGCCGTTGGCCATGCTCTTGGCCATGGTCATCATGTCGGGCTCCACTTCCCAATGCTCGATGCCGAACCACTTTTTGCCTGTGCGCCCGAAGCCCGTCTGCACCTCGTCAGCGATAAAAAGTCCGCCGTAATTGCGCACGATGTTGGCGACGATTTTGAAGTAGCCGGGCGGCGGCACGATGAATCCGCCCGCACCCTGGATGGTCTCCGCCAGCATCCCGGCCACTGCGCCGCTGGTCGAGGTCTTGATCACTTCTTCGATGTCCTTGGCGCAGTGCAGTTCGCAGCTCGGATAGGTGAGGCCGTAAGGGCAGCGGTAGCAGTAGGGGTTCGGCGCGTGCACGATTCCTTGGGGCAGCGCGCCGTATTTCCGCCAGTTCGACATGCCCGTCATCGCCTTGGTGAGCTGCGTGTGGCCGCTATAGCTGTGGCGCAAGGCGAGAATCTCGTGGTTGCCGGTGGCCATGCGCGCCGTTAGCACGGCCACTTCGTTCGCTTCCGAGCCGCTGTTGGTGAAGTAGCTCTTCTTGAGACGCCCGGGCGCAATCTGAGCCAACTTCTCGGCCAGCGCCACCATCGCCTCGGTGATGTGGGCGGTGGAGGTGTGCTGCACCTTGTCGATCTGCTCCTTGATCTTTGACGTGACGCGCGGGTTCGAGTGCCCCACGCCGACGGTGACAATGCCGCCGAAAAAGTCGAGATACTGGCGACCTTCAATGTCGCACACGTATTGGTTCTTGGCGTGATCAACCACCAGCGGGTTCTTGTAGTAAGTTGTAACGCAATTGAAGAGGTATTCTTGCTTCTTTTGGATGATTTCGTTTTTGGTCATATGGTAAGCCCGACGCCTTGGAGTGCGGCAGCTGCCCTGCGCGACCCTCGGTATTGTACCACCCGTCGGATGGTGTTCAACGCCTTCAACTTCCTCCACCTGTCCATTGTCCCTTTCGGTTACCCTTGCGTGGTGGCCGCCCAAAGGCTGAGGACACCGCCGCTACATCTTCGGATTCACGAGCGCCCCGTATACCGCCGAACGGCTCAAGTACTCCAGGTTCGGACTACCCGGGCCCAGCAGCCGCTGAATCATTCCCACGAAAACGATGTCGTTGGTCGGGTCGATCCAGAACCACGTACCGGCGGCCCCGTCCCAGAAAAACTCGCCCGGCCCGTCCGGCAGGTCAGCCTTCGGCGGGTTGAACACCACTGCACAATCGTAGCCGTAGCCAAAGCCGGGCCTCATCACCTGGAGGCCGATGCTGAATTCGCCGGTCAACAGGTTGGGTGCGAGGTGGTTCGACCCCATCAGGTGCACACTTGCCGGCGAGAGGATGCGCACGCCATTCAGTTCGCCGCCGTTTCGAAGCATCTCGGCAAAGCGCAGATAATCCTCGGCGGTTGAAACCAGTCCGCCGCCACCCGAGGGCATCGTGGGCTGCGTGGAGTAATCACCACCAAATCCGCCGGTTTCAGCGACCAATTTGCCTTGCGGATTGAGCCGGTAGAGGGTGACGAATCGATTGCGCTTCGCCGCCGGTACGTAGAAGCCCGCGTCTCTCATGCCGAGCGGTTTGAAGATGTTCTGCTGCATGAACTCGGGCAGCGACTGGCCCGAGAGGTTCTCCACGATGTAACCCTGAACGTCCATCGAGACGCTGTAGACCCAGCGCGTGCCAGGCTGATAGAGCAAAGGAACCTTGGCGAGCTTATCGATCATTTCCTGGAGCGATTTCGACGCGAGCACGCCCGCGCTTTGGTACATCTTGTCAACCGGACTGTTGCCGAAGAACCCGTAGGTGAACCCGGCCGTGTGCGTCATCAACTCGTGCATGGTGGGAGGGTGGACCGGATCGTCCAAGACCAGCTTTCCATCGGAGTCCTGGCTCTTGAGAACCTTCAAGTGGGCGAACTCAGGAATGTATTTAGAGATCGGATCGCCGGGCAGCCACTTGCCCTGCTCATAGAGGATCATCATGGCCACGCCAGTTACAGGCTTGGTCATGGAGAAATCGCGAAAGATCGTATCCTTTGTCATTGGCGCGCCGCTCTTCCAGTCGCGTTGGCCGTATGCGCGGTAATCGATCACCTTGCCGTGTCGAGCGAGAATGGTGACGACGCCGGGAATCTGCTTCTGGTCGACGACCTGTTGCATCAGCGCGTGAAGTCTCTCGAGGCGCTCCGACGAGAAGCCGACCGATTCGGGCTTCGTCAGCGAGAGATCGAAGGTCCGAGTATTGGCGGCCGGTTCTTGTCCCAGCGCGGAACTCGTGCCGAAAGTGATTAACAGAACTGCGAGCAGCGTTCGGCAATAATAGGAGGATCGTGTGTTCTTCATTGGTTTCTCCGAGAGCACTCCTCTGTTCGCAAGCATCAAGCAAGTCTACGCCGGTCGAATTCTAACACGGTCAAAATGGGATTGACCCGACTTCGCACGAGGCGAACTTAAACGTGGGGTGAAGGGACGAACGCATGCTCAGAAAAACAGAATGGGGTGGCCATTGCGGGCCACCCCATCGGTTACTCCTGAATCGCAATTGCGAAACAGTCTAGAAACTGTACTTCACCCCCATTTCCATGATCCGATGCCCGAACGTATATTGGGCAATGCCGAAGTTGGGAGTGGTCAGTTGGCCCTGAGCATTGAAATTGAGGTGGAGGTTGTTGTCGCCGCTGGTGAACGACGGCAGGTCGTGGTTCATGAAGTTGAAGGCGGCGAAACGGAACTGCAGGTTCTGCCGTTCATTAATCCTGAAGTTCTTCATCAGCGCAATGTCGCTCTGCCAGAACATCGGACCCGCCAGGTCAGGCATTCCACCGGTTCCGTAGCCGTTGCTCGGCGCCGGCTGGAAGCAACTCGGATTGAGGTACTCGTGGGGAGCCGTCAGTCCCTTTCTGGGGTTGCAGGTGATGAGCGGCTGGAGGGTGAAATCCGGGGTCCCCAGGAGGTGGATGTTGTCGTAGTAGGCGAGAGTCTTGGTGGTTTGGCTGCCGTCCGGGTTGTTGATCGTCTCAGTCAGGTTGCTCCGCGCATAGTTCAGGTTCCAGGACTGGGAAGTTAAGTTAGCACCGCTCTGGAACGTGGTGATGCCGGAGATCTGCCAACCGTTCACGAATCCTCGCGAAAGCTTGTTGCCTAGATTCGTATGGGGCAGGTTGAAGACGTAGGCAAAGTTCGCCACCTGTGTACGATTGTTGGGCGCGACACCATAGTAGTAGTTCTGGCCAAAATCAGCCAAGGTACCCGTGGGGAAGTTGCCGTAATCGCCCAACGCCTTAGACCAGGTGTAATTGGCGTTCAGGGTGAGGAAGCCGACGTAGCGGACCACGCTCAGTTGAAGAGAATCGTACCGGGAGATACCAGTGGTGGTGCTCTCGTTCACCTGGTTGAAATTCTGGTAACGACGGGCGGTGTTCTGGCAGGCGGTGGTGGTGATGTCGCAGCTCAGCTTGAACAGTCCACCGACTGGAACGGCGTTGATGTTGGGTTGCGCCTGCAGGAAGTCCGAGTGGTTGCCGACGTAGGAAGCCTCCAGCAGGAACTTACCCGGGAGCCTCTGGTCGATGGAGAAGACGTAGTTGGTCACCAACGGCTGCTCCTGGTCGAGCGGGTTGTAGACCGCTACCGTCGATCCTGTCCCAATCTGCGCATTGCCGAAGGTAGGTGCCGGCAAGGCGTGGGTATCGATCGCCTCCCAGGTAGGACAGAGGGGGTCGTTGCCGCCGCATGACCAGCCCACGGAACCGAGTGCAGTATCTACCGGCCCGGTGTAGTTGTTGCTTTGCACCGAGTCGTAAGCCCGGTACTTGCCCCAGCCGCCCCGGAGGATGGTTTTACCGGTTCCAAACACGTCATAAGCCGCGCCGAAGCGGGGCGACACGAAGGCCAACCGGCTGCTGGCGCCGGAAAGCGGAATTGACTTGTCGATCTTGTTCCAGACCACGCCGGTGTTGCTTTCGCTCTGGGCGAACTTGGTGGGATCGCTCTGGTACAGGCTCGGATTAAAGATCGCCAGACCAATCCCATCCCCGTCGTACGGCTTGGCGTAGTGCTCGAACCTTACTCCATACTGAATGGTGAGACGACGGGTTGCCTTCCAGTCGTCCTGAGCGTAGAAGTCAGAAATGTTCTGCGCCAAGGTGGACGGAGGTGGCAGGGCTGCCTCATAGTAACTGCTCTGCCCGATGCCCATTAACGCGTCGGCGTAGTTGTTGCCGGTTGGCGCCGCCCACTGGTTATAGTAGAGCACTCCCATGTACTGTCCCCAGTTGTCCTGGCGGTTGTAGACGTGCTCGAAATAGAAGCCGTACTTGGTGGTGTGCGTCCCCATGACCTTGGTCAGGTTCTCCGCCACGCTGGGAATGCCCTTGTAGCAGATCATGGTGGGGTGGTAGTCGGCGCCCAGGTTTGAACCACCGAGATTGGGGATCGAGTTGCTCCAACTGGTAATGTCGGGCACCGTGGGATTGCCATAGATTCCCTTCAAACTGAAACCGGGAATGTCCGCGCGCAGCAGCTTTTTGGGATCTTCCGGCGCGTTGGGGAAGTTGATGTAAGTATAGCCGTATCGGGTCTCACTGGTCATGGTGGGCGAAAAGATGTGTACCAGGCTGACCCCGACAAAATCCGAGCCATTGCCCCCGATGATGTTGGTCGCTTGCGGAACGGCCCAGTCCGAACCGGCTCCTGCCCAAAGACCCAACGGTTGATTCTGGGTTTCGCGCTGCCGGCTCCAGGTGACGTACGCCCGGGTGTTGACGCTGATGTTGTAATCGACGCGGGCGACGTTCTGGTACGAGTTCTGAGGCACCGAGAACGACTGGATATAATTGAATCCG
>Ga0335081_10015206_pt1 | contig 12444 bp, 9 predicted proteins | sample Lox_Sample_35_FD_206713 | JGI IMG/M metagenome (GOLD analysis project Ga0335081, IMG submission 206713) | Soil microbial communities from Loxahatchee National Wildlife Refuge, Florida, United States - Lox_Sample_3.5 | ecosystem: Environmental > Terrestrial > Soil > Wetlands | place: USA: Florida...
CGTGCAAACGCCGGACTTGGAGCGACCTCTGCGTAACTTTCACGCGTGTAGTTCAGCCCGCCCAGAAGATCAAGCGTAGTTCGGTCCGTTTTGATCGCGTGGAAACCAAGGCCGCCTCCGAACACCGAGCGTAGATTGAGAGCTTGTAACGCGTCCGTCTGAAAGTCCGCACTCCCGAAGGCAAAGAGCAGAGCGGTAAAGTTGCGGTCATAGCGCGCGCCGCCCTGAGTGGCGTTGGCAGTCGTGCTGGGTACTGCTCCCGGCGCATCGTCGGTCGCGTACACAGTGTTGGCGTAGAGACCAATGTGGTCTTTCGAGGTTTTCCGGTCGGCAGTGAAGGCGAGAGCCAGGCTCTTGGTCTGGCTGTTTCCACCTGTAAACGCGAACCCTACATTGGCGCCACCGGTCCAGCCTTGCAGCAAGTTAGGATGAATCGACTTTTCGTAAGCCGCTTGCTCCTGGTCATTGCGCAGCGCTGTCACCGTGTTCAATGGCACAGGCACTGTACCCGCCGCCGCGGTCGCCACAGCGAGGTTGCCATCGTTCGTTGCGACGGTTCCCACCACCGTCTGTCCATTACTGGTACTCACGTGCAGCGGTTGTGCAGAATTCACTTGCTGCACGGCAGGCCATTGCACCGTCACGTCGCCGGCAAATTCAGTCTTGATCAGCAGGGTTTTGCCGTCCGACTTGGTGATCGTGCCGGTCAGCCTATCGCCGTTCTTCAGGATGATCTGGTCGCCGAAGGCGAGGGAGCAGCAGATAAATGACAGGACGACCAAAACATGGATCTTGCGCATGACGTTCTCCTGGGAAAGAAATTTTGATAACGCTGGACCCAAACGTGGATACGAATCGCGGCGCGGTACCTGGGCGACGACGCAATTAGATTTTTCAACCTTACTGAACGGGACTTTTCCCGTCAAATCACGGCACGCCGCCATTTTTCCGCAGTTACCATGGGCCATTAACTCCCCAGCACTATCGTGTGCTCGCATCTCGAACTGCCAATCCTAGAATGACTTGAGTAGAACGACGTCAGGTTTAGCGACAGGAGAATGAAATGATCTCAGCACAGGCAACCCAGACAGCCCCTGAAAAACCAGTTGCACAGGCGGCTGCGCAGACGGGCGTCAATCCTGTTTCGGTCGCGCCGCGGCGCGCGGGCGTCGGCCTTCCATGCGCCGGCTGCAAAACTTACTATGCTGCCGATCTGGCTGCTTGCCCGGTGTGCCAGAGCACCGAACGGGTTTCGCCATTGGCGGCCTCTATGACAGCCGCCGTCTCCTCAGCCGAGCGCGTGCCGGATCCAGCCGTGTTGGAGGAAGAACGGGAGCGCTTCCTGCGCGAGTTCAAGTCCCAGGTGTTCATTTCTCAAATGCAGATGAACCCGATCTCGAACTCGCGTTGCGTCAGGGAGGAAAATCATCCGGGAGAGCCCGAATCTGCCGTAGTGTGCCAGGGTTGCTTCGACCGCCTGCAGGAGCGGATTGAGGTGCTCGAAGCGGCATTGCATATCGATGTCAGGGAAGCGGCGCAAATTGTCTATGAAGCAGTTTGGTGCGACCCTTCGGATCCCAACAAAACCTACCTCAACGCTGCGCAGGCGCTGCTCGCCGAACTTCGTAAGCGTTCCGGCGTCACCCAGGTGTTTGGCCCGTTGCAACCTCTTTCTGACTAAAGACTAAAGCGCAGTTTCCCGAAGGTTTGAGGAACATGAAAGTCGGGATTCCGCGTATTCGTCGCCTGCCAAGCCATGTAAGCTCGCGGTTCTTGACTGCCTTCAACCCGGTAGAAGTTCGCGCGCCACACTGCCTTCGCATCGAAGGTGGTCACCAGCGCTTTCATCGGGATGGCTAGCTCCGCCTTCCACTCCCGGGCACGGTCATCGCATGCGACCGAGCGCCGCAGACCGCTTTTCAGGTTGGCGCGTCCACCGGGAAAAATGTCGAGATCGATCCACATTCCGTTGGGACTGACCTCAAACTCTTTGTAGAAACGCTCCTGCCGGGCATCGGGCTGCAGAAAGGCCTCCACGACGTCACGATCCCACAATTGATCGCGGTGGCCGTCAGCATTGCTGTCATCAAAGACAAACAGGCTGCGAAAGCGGCATTCAAAGCGCAAATACAGCGTCTCTGGAGACCATAAGGCGCTTACCTGGGTTTCGCGTTCGGGATCGGGATTTTGTCCTTGCCAGTCGGTACAGAATGAAATGGGCTTAGCACGCCTCCACGCGGGAACGGGATGGAGGACGTCTGGATCAAACTCGCCTTCTGTGTGCTCGGCCACTATCTCATCCGCAGGCATCAAATGAGCATAGCGCAACAAAATTGCTTTGACCGCAAGAACCAGATAGCCCACGGCGTCTCTGTCGCCGTAAGCTTTCCACATGATGACAAGCGATGCGATACTCAATCAGACTACGGCAGAAATGACAGGCGGAGACCAAACCCGTTGGCAGGCTGTGCTTTCCCGTGACGTCAACCAGGACGGCAGGTTCGTCTTTGCAGTTTCCTCAACCGGCGTGTACTGCAGGCCTTCGTGCCCCTCGCGGCGGCCTCGGCGCGACAATGTCTCGTTTTTTGGGCAGCCGGAGGATGCGGAAAGGGCCGGCTATCGAGCCTGTCTGCGGTGCCGGCCACGCGCGGTTGGCGGCAATGCACAGGTGGAGCTGGTGAAGAGTATCTGCCGTTTTATCGAGCGACACCTGGATGAGCCCGTCACTCTGAGCCGGCTAGGTTCTGAGTTTCGACTCAGTCCATTTCATTTGCAGCGCACGTTCAAAGCGGTGCTGGGCATCACGCCACGCGCCTATGCCGATTCGTGCCGCGTGAGCCAGTTGAAAAGCAATTTACGCGCCGGCCGCTCAGTCACTCGCGCCATGTATGACGCCGGGTACGGTTCCAGCAGCCGCCTCTACGAACGCACCGCGTCTCAGCTGGGCATGACACCGGATAAGTACCGTCGTGGCGCGATTGCCGCTCCCATTCGCTACACGTGCGCCGACTCTCCCCTGGGGCGCATGCTGATAGCCGCGACGGATAGAGGCATTTGCGCCATCCAGTTCGCCGACACTGACGAGGAACTTGAGCATGGCCTGAGACACGAGTTTCCCTTCGCCCAGCGTCGTCGCGATGATGGCGCAATGGCGGCCTGGAGAACCGGGCTGCTTCACCAGATGCGCGGGCAGAAGGTGCCCTCGACTTTGCCGCTCGACATTCAGGCAACCGCGTTTCAGCGTCGCGTTTGGACTTATCTGCAGACTATCCCGTTCGGCAAGACCAAGTCCTACGGCGAGGTAGCGAAAGCGATCCGGCAGCCTGGCGCAACTCGAGCGGTGGCGCGGGCGTGTGCCACGAATCCAGTGGCGGTAGTGATTCCTTGTCATCGCGTGGTGCGCGGCAGCGGAGATGCAGGCGGTTATCGCTGGGGAGTCGAACGAAAGCAGGCACTGCTTGAAATGGAGCAACAGTAACTGTCAAGTCTACTTTAGTAGGCAGGCGGAAACAGCATAGGCGGTTGGTCGCGCTCTCGTAACTCCCGTGAAATCAATGGATTCCCATTTTGGGATGTTCCATGCGGAACACTTCGCGCATGTGTTCCGCAAGGAACACTTGGCGGTTTCGCACTATTCCTTCAGCTTCACGTAGAACTCCCGGCCCTTCTGCAGAGTGTCCAGCACCGACGCTTTCTCCGCGTCAGTATTCCAATCGCCATTGGCCTGGGCCGCTTCAATCAAACGGTCGATCCACGCGATGAAGTACGCAGCGTCGCCCCCGCGTTTCAGGTGTGAGCCTTGGACGTTGACATAAATCGGACTGGTGGTTGCGTAAGGATAGGCATCCAGCACGGGATCTTCCGGCTTCTCGCTCCACGCGCGCAAGACACACCAGCCGCTCTGCGTGATTGTGATCTCCTCATTCGCGTCAGCCGACTCCTGATCGGCGGCGAGTTTCAGGTCCCGTGCGACGCTTCCATTGCAGACGAGTTGCAGATGATCAACCGGGACGAACGAGCGCAGCCAGGCATGCAGCTCGGTCTTGTTCTCGCCCGCAGGCAAATGGAGCTCATCTCCCGGATGTTTGCCCGCCAGGGTGAATCCGAGCAGAGGACCGTTGGTCGCGAACGTGTGACCCCGCTTCAGTGATTCAAGCCAGGGATGAATGTCGAGAGGCCCCTCGGGGATATTGACGTAGACGCGGTTCAAGCCGACGGGGCCGCGCAGCGAAGCGAAGTTGGCCATCGCGTCGGTGCCCGCCGCGGCCGGCAAATGGAAGCCGCAGTTGAGCAGCCGGTACCAGACGGCAGCGGTCGACTTGTGATCGCTGAAGCCGAGCACTTCTATGTAATCCACCTTGCCGAGGGCCACGTCAACCGGCAGCTCATGCGTAAGCGCGGCATCGTGCGCCGGGTCAGGATACGCATCGTAAGGATGCACGTATCCCACAAGAGCGCCCTGGCCGTGGGCCAGGTCAGCAACGTTCGCGTTGGCAGGAAAGAGGCTCGCCGCGGCTGTACTTGGGTATGCAACATATCCGGGCAGAAGAAAATTGCGCGTGAGATTCAGCAGCCCGAGGTGTCCCCAATAGCTGGTATGGAACTCCTGGCCATGGAATAGCAGATTGGTGGGCGTCGATGCAGGATCTGGATTGGAACTAAAGTACGCGATGTCAGGAATGCGCTGTTCTTTGTTAACGATCAAATCTTCGACGATGCCAAGATTCTCGGCGGCGGCTTGGCCGACTAGGACAGCGGGCGTATCGCGATACGCGCCTCCATAGTTCATGTGCACATGAACGTCGCCACTGACCCAGTGTGACCCGGCGACGGCAGGCAATTGAAGCCCGCGTAACTGGATCGTCATGGATGTTTCGCCACCGGCAACCTGTACTGTTCTTCTTTCCACTTTGTAATCGAAGCCCTTGGTGACCTCGATCTCGAATCGGCCCACCGGAACATCTAACTCGGCCTCGCCGCTGGTATGGAAGTAATGCGCTTCGAAGGGCCGCTCCCCGCGGACAAAGCTGTCATCGGCGCGCATCCAGGCGTCATCGGGTGCGTAGGCACGACCGTCCGCGCCAGTCACCGAGATGCGAGCGGGTGTGGGATGGCTGTCCTGATCCAGAACGCGGATGGTTAAGCGCCCCATCGGATGCAGATAGTGCTTCTCTCCAATGACGACCTGCTTTTCAGCACCGCCGGGTATCGCCTGCGTCCAGAGGGAAGTGTTGCCGGAGCGGTTTGAGATGAACGCGACGAGTTTTCCATCCGGCGACCAGCGGGGATTGATGTTATCGAACTCGCCATAGGAGATCTGAAATGCATCTCCGCCATTCGCGGGCATGATCCAGAGCTGGTGCCATTGACGCCCGAGGTATGACGCATACACAACGCGCTTACCGTCCGGAGCAAACTCGGGTCGCGCTTTCCAAGTGGTTTCTTCGTAATGAATCTCGCGGGCTTCAGCCGCGGGCTCGGCTTTCATGCGCCAGAATCCGCCCGTGCCATAGATGTGACCCCGGTTGGATACGAAAAGAATGTCGCGGCCGTCCGGCGACCAGGTTGGGCTGATCTCGTGATCGAACGGGCTGTAGTAGTAGCGTGGCAGATCGCTGCGCGTTTCACCCGTCACGCGCTGAAGATGACTCAGGTGGCCTTCGCTGAAATCTCCAATGAAAATGTGAAAGTGCCCGTGGTAAGAGGTTGAAACGAAGGCAATGCGTTGGCCGTCGGGAGAAAAGCGCGGTTCGATATTCACCGCGCCGCCAAAAGTCAACCGCTGGCTGCGCTTCGATTGCAGGTCGAGAGCCCAGAGCTCGACAGCATCTTTCGCATAGGAGGCGTAGACGACCCACCGCCCGTCGCGGGAACAGTCAGGCTGGTAGTCGTAGCCAGGGCCATCGGTCAGTTGTTCGGCGGAAGTGGAATCAAGCGCTTGCCGCCAGAGAGAACCGGCCATAGAGTAAATCAGCGAACGCGAATCCGGCAGCCACGCCGCCGCGCTCGGGCCGGTGGTGAGCTGCGGAAGATACATCTCGCGGTAGTAATACGGGTGGGGCAGATCAATCTGCTTGAGCACGGCCTCACGCTGAGCGAGCAGGGCGCATGGAAGAAGCAGCAACCATCCGGCAGCGATCTTGCTGAGAGACAAAGCGCTCCTCCGGGCTTGATGGGACCGCGGGAATTATAGCGAAGATGGCGGCTGCTTCACCGTGCGTATGCCGCCGCTGCGGTTCTGGTAATGTATCAGGCGCCATGCAGCGCTGGGCGGCGGTTGTGCTTTTCGTGGCTCTCGCCGGTGTCGCAGCATTCGCTGCCGCCGATCCCTCGCGCGCCTCTCTCCAGATTTGGTTGTACATCTGGCCGACGTTGCGTTGGCTGGCACTCGCCGCGACCGCGATCTACGCATGCTTGCGTCCCTCGCTGACGAAATGGATCTTCGTTGCCATGCTGGTGGGAGCAGAGATCGGCCATGACTTCCCCGCTTTTGCGCTCAGTTTGCGGTTGCTGGCCCAGATTTTTCTGCGCCTGATTCGCGTCATCATCGCGCCCCTGCTTTTCGCCACGCTGGTAAGCGGAATCGCCGGACACGCCGACTTGAAAAAAGTTGGGCGCATGGGAATCAAAGCTATTGTGTACTTCGAGCTAGTCACAACTTTGGCCCTGTTCATCGGCTTGGCGGCCATCAATCTCAGCCAGGCGGGCAAGGGCGCGCAAATTCCGTCGAACCCGGTCGAAGAGGTCAAGGTTGAGAAGCTCACCGCCAGCGACACGGTTCTGCACGCCTTTCCGGAGAACATTGCCAAGTCCGTCGCGGAGAACCAGGTCCTGCAGGTCGTTGTGTTTAGCTTGCTGTTCGGTGTGGCGCTGGCGATGGTAAAGAAAGAAGATAAGAGACGGCCAGTGCTTGCTTTTGCCGAGGGCCTGGCGGAGGTGATGTTCAAATTCACCAACATCGTCATGCTTTTCGCCCCGCTAGGTGTGTTAGGCGCCATTGCCTATACGATTGCATCGAGCGGCGCAGGCATTCTGGGCAACCTGGCCAGGCTTCTGCTTACTTTGTATGCCGCACTCGCCATCTTTCTGCTGCTTGTGTTGCTGCCTATTGCCCTTATGGCGAGGGTTCCGCTTCGAAGATTTCTGCGAGCCCTCGCGGAGCCCGCTTCGATCGCCTTCGGGACGGCGAGCTCTGAGGCGGCGCTGCCGCGGGCGATGGAACACATGGAAGCACTGGGCGTCCCGCGGCCGATCGTGGCATTCGTAATGCCGACCGGCTACAGCTTCAATCTCGACGGTTCCACACTTTATCTTTCGCTGGCGGCGATCTTTGTAGCCCAAGCCTCGGGATTGCATCTCAGCCTGGGACACCAGCTTTACATCATGCTGGTGCTCATGCTCACCAGCAAGGGCGTGGCCGGAGTTTCGCGCGCATCCATCGTGATCCTGCTGGCAACCGCCGGGACCGTCGGCCTGCCGACGGAACCAATTTTCATTCTCCTCGGCATCGATCAGCTAATGGACATGGGCCGGACCACCGTCAACGTCATCGGGAATTGCCTGGCCACGGTCGTCATCGCGCGCTGGGAAGGTGAGTTCCCGGCGGCCTGAGTAATCTTGATCCGCGAAATCCATCTCGCCATTCCCTGCGTACTTGATAGGGATTCGATAAGAACGCCATGAAACCAGAGGAGCGCTGCGTATTCGTCACGGGCGGCACGGGATACCTGGGCCGGCCTATGATCGCGTCTTTGTTGAAGCGCGGGCACAAGGTGCAAGCTCTGGTCCGCGCCGGTTCGGAGGGCAAGCTGCCGCCGGGCTGCACTCCAATAGCGGGGAATGCTCTGGACGGCAAGTCTTACGCTGACCAGATTGCGCCGGCCGACACGTTTGTCCAACTCGTGGGCGTGTCTCATCCCAGCCCCGCAAAAGCCGCGGAGTTCCGCAGCGTAGACCTGGTTTCAGCCACAGAGGCGGTGCATGCGGCGGCCCAGTCTGGCATTCGCCATTTCGTTTATCTGAGTGTGGCCCACCCTGCACCCATCATGAAGGCCTATGTCCGAGTGAGAATGGAGTGCGAGGCCATTCTGCGCCAAAGCGACCTCAATGCAACGATTCTGCGGCCATGGTATGTGACCGGCCCCGGGCACCGCTGGCCTTACACGCTTGTGCCGTTCTACTGGCTCATGGAGAGACTTCCCGCAACCCGCGTGGGCGCGCGACGGCTGGGGTTGGTCACGCACGCACAGATGGTCACTGCCCTAGTGCGCGGTGTCGAGAATCCGGGGCAGGGCGTGCGTGTAGTAGAAGTCCCCGAAATCCGTGCCAGTAAAGGCCTTTAGGCCAAGGCCGGTCCCGATTTGCTTCGACGTTCCCTCTCATCCCGCCGAACCGGCCAGAATTACCAAAGCGCATGCCCGTGGGACATCTATTCGCAACAGACTTCGGGTGAGATGTTGAGCCTGGCTTTCACGGGAAGAAGCTGGACATGGAAAAAGACCACTGCCTTGATGACCTTCATTTGCGCATTCAGCGTGTGACCGAGGATTTGCGTGCTATTCAGCGAGAGTTGAACTGTGCGGCGATGGAGGCTCCCAGCGACCCGGAACTGACGGAGGCGCTCACTCAACTGCCCGAGATGGAATCGCTGCAAGTACTGAAGACGTCGCTCGACCAGATGCGGCACTTTCTGTGGTTTTACGTGCAGGTGATGACCAACGAATCTGAAGAGGGTGAGAACCTGAGGGAGAGCATCCGCCAGAAGCTGTCGCAGGATGCGTCGACGGTAGGGCTTGCCGCAGCTGAGAAATTCCAGGTCGCAGCCGATGCGGCCCTGCTGCAGTGCCTGGCGGCGGGCAAAGATCGCCAGCCCAACTAGTTCCTCGCTTTCATTCTCACTCTCGGGTGACTGACTTCACCAGGTTTCGCGGGTGGTCCACATCCAGGCCCTTCTTCACCGCCATCTCATAGGCGAACAATTGCAAGGGCACAATCTCGAGGATGGGCGCGAGCAATTCCGGCGTTCGGGGAACGAAGATGGTGTGGTCCACAAGCCTGGGCAGGATGGCATCGCCGTCTGAAGCAATCGCAATCACCTTTGCCGACTGTTGCTTAAATCCCTTTATGTTGGCCAAATTCTTGTCATAGCGCAGCACAGACCCGGGATCGTTTTTGTCGCAAGTAGCCAGAATCACGACCGGCAGGTTCTCGTCGATAAGGGCGTTGGGGCCGTGTTTGGTTTCGCCGGTGGGATACCCTTCGGCATGAATGTAGGAGACTTCTTTCAGCTTCAGCGCGCCATCCATAGCGACCGGGTAATGAATGGCGCGACCGAGAAAAAGAAAGTCGCCAACCTCAAAGAACTCTTCCGCCAACTGTTGACAGGCGGGCACTGAGTTCAGAACCGTCTCTACTTTGCCGGGGAGGTCCATCAACTCGGCGAGGTGCTGCCTGCGTTGCTCGCGAGTGAATTTCCCGCGCACCTGACCCAGATAAAGGGCGAAAAGATAAAGCACCGCCATCTGGGCAGTAAAGGCTTTGGTGGAAGCAATGCTGACCTCCGGCCCTGCATGCGTATAAAGGACGCCGTCGGCTTCGCGCGCAATTGTGGAATCCACCACGTTCGAAATGGCAATCGTATGGGAGCCCTTGGCTTTAGCCTCCCGCTGGGCCGCAGTGGTATCAGCGGTTTCGCCGGACTGCGTGATCACAATGGTGAGTTCGCCTGGTCCAATCAAAGGATTGCGATACTCGAATTCACTGGCGTAATCGACATCCACCGGCAGGTTGAGCAGTTCCTGAATCATGTACTGGCCGACCATGCCAGCATGACGGCTGGTTCCAGAAGCCACGATGTTGATGCGCCGCAAGCCGCGCAACTCCTCGGTACCGATGCGGATTTCGTCTAGCTTGACGACGCCGTCTTGAAGCGACACGCGCGGCGCGATGGTGTCGCGCAAGCCCTGCGGCTGCTCGAAGATCTCTTTCAACATGTAATGGGGGAATCCGCCTTTATCGGCCATCCTCTCTCCTCACGGCATCGGCATCAGACCGGGACGCCTCCAACGTAGACATTCCTGACCATGCCCTCGGCGTCGAGGGCAACGAAATCGGCAGCAGCGCCCGGTTGCAATGTGCCGCGATCCGGTAGTCCCGCAACCTGCGCCGGGTTCAGCGTCGCAAGACGTACTGCCTGCTCAAGGTCCCAGTCGGCGAAGATCATCACATTGCGCACGGCGCGATCCAGGGTCAGGACGCTGCCCGCCAGCTTGCCATCGACCAGACAACGGCCGCCCTTTACCTCGACTTCAAGTGTACCCAGCCGGTAAAGGCCGTCCGGCATGCCGGTGGCTGCGGTGGCGTCGCTGATGAGCACAGCCGAGTCCGCCTTCTTGCAATCGAGGAATAAGCGCACGATTGCGGGAGAAAGATGAATGCCATCGGCGATGATGTCAGCCGACAGGCGATTGTCGGTCAGCACCTGCCCGATAATGCCCGGGTCGCGATGATGCAGCGGCCGCATGGCATTGAAGGTATGAGTAGCATGCCGCGCTCCGGCTTCGACGGCGGCCTGCGTTGCCTCAAGATCAGCATCGGAGTGCCCCAGGCTGACGCACACGCCTCGGCGCGACGCCTCGGCGATGACCTCGAGCGCGCCAGGCAATTCGGGAGCGATTGTGAGGAAACGAACCTGGCCCTGGGCTGCCTCCCACATCCGGTCAAAGATCTGGAGGCTGGGCGTCAGAAGATCTTTTTGCGGGTGCACCCCGCGACAGGCGTGGCTGAGAAACGGCCCTTCCAGATGAATGCCTGCGGGCCGCGCACGGCCAGACGGAACACGGCTGCGGGCATCTTCGATCGCCGTTGCGAGCCGCTCGAGCGCCTTGAGAGTCTCGTCGAGAGGAGCGGTGACGGTGGTGGGATAGTAGGTGGTTGTCCCATGCGTGGCCAGGAAATGCTCGACCGCTGCCAGGCCCGCAGCATCTGCACTCATTACGTCGTGACCGACGGCGCCATGAATGTGTAGATCTACATATCCCGGCACCAGAATGGCGTCGCCCAGGTCTACGGTTTGTGTGTTTGGCGGAACGGCCGTCGTCGACTGGGCGCGAATCTCGGCGATGAGTCCTAGCTCCACCAAGAGAATCGGATGCGCGACCTGCTGCACGGGCGTATAGAGGCGGGATGCGCGAAACGCGATCATTATGGAATCGATTTAATACGCAAAGGCATTGTAGCGGAAAGCGGAATCGCCAGAAGTGGACGAGGATGGTGCCGAGTCAGGGCCGGTCAAAGGCGCTTTTGGACTGAGGTTACGCGGCTGACGTCAGGCGGGTTCCGCGCGGACGACGTCGGGAGAAAGTTCGCAGAATGCTATAATCCTGTGCAGAAGCGGCCCAGTTGGTGTGAACGCATGTGGCTTTGGACTGCTTCGTGCCTGCGCTCCCTTCCGAAGATTCCGCGCGGGTGACGTACGTGTCGGGGAGTGGCTCAGCCTGGTAGAGCACCTGGTTCGGGACCAGGGGGTCGGAGGTTCAAATCCTCTCTCCCCGACCATTGTTTTCTAACAGATAACACGCATTTCTGGTTTTCCGTCTACAGCGACGTAGACGATTCTGTAGCGGTCTCAGCATTCTGATAATCCCTCTTCTCGTTTTTACTAGAAATTCAATCGATACTTCCACACCTTGACGCACCAATACGGATTGGTAGATTGCGAGAGGAATCACCTTGCTTCGCGCTGCGAAGTCTCAAAAAAGGAAGTACCGACGAGAAACAACTGCGCGAATCGCTGTATTAACGGCAGCCCTAGTGAGTACACTCAAGAAGAGACTAAGCTTACCAAGCACGCTCGACCAGCGATCAGCGGATGCGATAGAGGAGACGGTTTTCTGGCACCTGATCGGTATCTTGCTGGGACCGGATCAGGGTATCGGAAGCGGTTCAGGGATCGAGTGGAGAGGGAAGAAATACGTCGTCTCGGCAAAGCATAATTTTGTCTTGCCGGGCCGCCCCGACGTGAGCCTACAAAGCGTTCGCTTCTTGCGCCGGAAAAGTCCCACGATCCAAAGAGCCACGGTGAATGAGTACTTGGCCGGCCAGCCAGCGGTACAGGTCCCGGAGGATCTCAGGTTTCACAGGGTTCTTCTCTGGCAAAAAGACGACCTTTCCCTTATTGAGCCTGACATGGACGATGAGAGGTGGGCCCGAGTCCGCTTTCATAGGATAAGGAGAAAGGCAAGAACTCCGCAAAGGGGGGCAGCTTGTATACTCGGATGGCCTTTTGCGCGCACGGTCACGCTCAGTCGGCAGGCGAAAGCTCTTCTACCGCAGTCGGTCTGGGCGCTAATCGAGTGCCCGACAAATCCTGCCCTTAGAGATTACGACGCGGCGAGGCACTTTTTGTTTCCGTGGGATGACAAGATTGTCGGCGTGGATCCGCGC
>Ga0335081_10015207_pt1 | contig 12444 bp, 11 predicted proteins | sample Lox_Sample_35_FD_206713 | JGI IMG/M metagenome (GOLD analysis project Ga0335081, IMG submission 206713) | Soil microbial communities from Loxahatchee National Wildlife Refuge, Florida, United States - Lox_Sample_3.5 | ecosystem: Environmental > Terrestrial > Soil > Wetlands | place: USA...
GATCGCAGCCAGCGCCCACGAACGCGGTGTGCAGGTGGTAAAGGCTAGCGAATTCCGCTCCCTCACCGGCCGCGGCCTGGTCGGTCGAGTCGAGGGCAGGGAAGTGGCGATTGGCAACCAGGCGCTGTTCGAGCAGTTGCAGATCGCCGATGGCGAACTCGGGGAGCGCGCCGACGCATTGCGTCGCGAAGGGCAGACGGTGATGCTGGTGGCGGTCGATGGCAAACCCGCGGGGCTGATAGGCGTTGCCGATCCCATCAAGCCGTCGAGCGTCGAAGCCATCCGCGAGCTGCGCGCGCAGGGCGTCCGCATCGTCATGCTCACCGGCGACAGTCGTACCACGGCGGAAGCGGTTGCACGCAAGCTTGGCATCGGCGAATTTGAGGCCGAGGTTCTGCCCGACAAGAAGGCGGAAGTCGTGACGCGGCTGCAGGCCGAAGGCCGCATTGTGGCCATGGCCGGTGACGGCATCAACGACGCGCCCGCGCTGGCGCAAGCCCACGTCGGCATCGCCATGGGCACCGGCACTGACATCGCCATGGAAAGCGGGGGCATTACGCTTCTCAAGGGCGACCTGCGCGGCATAGTACGTGCCCGCAAGCTGAGCCAGGCGGTGATGCGCAACATCCGCCAAAACCTGTTCTTCGCGTTCATCTATAACTCGCTGGGATTGCCGCTGGCAGCGGGCGTGTTGTATCCGTTCTTTGGATTGTTGCTGAGCCCAATCATCGCCGCCGCGGCCATGAGCTTCAGTTCCGTATCGGTGATCACGAATTCGCTGCGGTTGCGCGGGGTGAAGCTGTAAGGTGACCCTCAGAGCTTGTTCAGATACTCCACCACGTCCGGCCGGGTCCAATCCACCGGACCGATGAATTTGCGCTGCACCACGCCGTTGCGGTCGATGATATAGGTCTCGGGGAACTTGAAGGTCCCGTAGAGTTCGTTGGACTTCTGCTGCGGATCGCGCACTGTGAGCAGGTCTACATTGTTCTTCTTGAGGAAAGTACGGTAGCTGCGCTCGTCCTCGTCCACGCTGATCGCCAGCACCACCACGCGGCCTTTCAAATCCGACTGCATTTTGACCAGCGATGGCATCTCCTCGACGCACGGCGGGCACCACGTGGCCCAGAAGTTCAGCACTACGGTTTTTCCGCGGAAATCGTGGAGCGAGACCTTGCGGTCGGCGTCCTGCACCGTGAAGTCGGGCGCTGGGCTGCCCACCAGCGAGGGATGCGACCCGCGGTTGCAGCCCGTGATTAACCATAAGAGCAGAACAATCAGGGCGGGGAATCTGCGCATCACCACCTATAATAGAAGGTTTCGGGACCATTATGCAGTCTTCACCGTCAGAGTCCATGAATCCGGCGTATCCGGAAGTTTCGGTCATCGTACCGGCGCGCAATGAAGAGGCCTGTCTCGAAGCCTGTCTCATCTCTCTCACCGCGCAGCAGGGCGTGCCGTTCGAGATCATCGTGGTCGATGACGGCTCGAGGGATCGCACGGCTGCCATCGCTCGCTCATTCGCGGGCGTCACACTGATCGATGCGGGTCCTCTGCCTGAGGGCTGGAGCGGCAAGTCGAATGCCGCGTGCACAGGCGCGCAGCAGGCACGCGGCCAGTGGTTGCTCTTCACCGATGCCGATACCGTCCACCTGCCGGGCTCTCTGGCGCGCGCCCTCGCCGAGGCCAAGCGTTCTGGTGCGGAGATGCTCTCCTATTCGCCGGAGCAGGAGCTGCGCGGATTCGTCGAGCGCGCGGTGATGCCGGTGATCTTCGCCGAGCTGGCGGCGACGTACAAGCCGCGCGCAGTCAGCGATCCGAGTTTGCCGGCCGCGGCCGCCAACGGCCAGTATCTGCTGATCACGCGCACAGCCTACGACGCGGTCGGCGGGCACGCGGCCGTGGCCACGTGTCTTCTGGAAGATGTAGAACTGGCGCGCGCGGTCAAGCGTTCCGGGCGCAGGATCCGTTTCCGCTTCGGCGGCGACGCGGTGCGCACGCGCATGTATCGCAGCTTCGCGCAGCTTGTAGAAGGCTGGACGAAAAACCTGGCGCTGCTGTTCAAAGCTCCGGCACGACGGGCGCTGATGCGCCTGCTTGAATTCCTGGCGATCGTCGTCGGCACGGCACTGCTCGCGGTGGGGCTGCATTTCGGCGACATTCAACTGGTCGTACCGGCAGGGATCGCCGTGGCGCTGATCTATCTCAACTTCCTGCTGCGCATCCGCAAAGCGCATGCGGGGGTGGCTTCGAGCGCGCTGGCGGTCTTCGGGCTGGCGATTTTCTCGTATCTTTTGCTGCGTTCGAAACTCTATTACACGTGGCATCGGAGCGTTACGTGGAAAGGACGAATTTACTCGACCGTAGACCCGAAACCGCAGAGCGAGCGGCGGACAAGCACCTGTCCCGCAGGGGAACGATGGTCTATCTGACGCGGCGGGCGGAGTTTTCCGCCTCGCACTACTACCACAATCCGGAGTTCACGCCCGAAGAGAACCAGCGCATCTTCGGGAAGTGCAACAACCCGCACGGCCACGGCCACAACTACACGCTCGAGGTCACGGTGCGCGGCGAAGTGGACGCGCGCTCGGGCTTCGTCATGGACCTCGCCGAGCTGAAGGCGGTCCTCAACCGGGAAGTGGTTGACGCTATGGATCATCGCTTCCTCAACGAGGAAGTGCCGGAATTCCGCCACCGCATTCCCACCACCGAGAACCTGGCCATCACCATCTGGCAGCGCCTGGAGCCCAAGCTGAAGGCGGCGGCGCTGCACCGCGTGCGCGTCTACGAAACGCCCGACCTCTTCGTGGACTACTACGGAGAGCCATGAAGGCGCACCTCACTCGCCGCTACCGCTTTTCCGCTTCCCATCGCCTGCACAGCGCGGAGATGTCGGAGGAGGAAAACCGCCGCGTGTACGGCAAGTGCAACAATCCTTATGGACACGGCCACAACTACGCGCTCGAGGTGACGGTCGCTGGACCGGTCGACGCGCGCACGGGCATGGTTTGCGACCTGGCGCAGCTCGACGAGTTCGTCGGGCGCGAGGTGCTGGAGCGCTTCGGACACGAGAACCTGAACTACCTGGAGGCGTTCGAGCGCGTGGTGCCGACCACCGAGAACCTGTGCGCGGAAATCTATCGCGTGCTCGAGCGCGGCTTCCGCGCCGCTGCCATCGAGAAAGTGCGCCTGGAAGAAACCATGATGAATTCGTTCGAATATTGCGGGCCTCAAGAAGAACAGGGAGTAGCGAGTAGGGAGTAGGGGCCGAAGGGAGCGACATGAAAAAAGAATTGGAACCGGTCAGCCTCACCGGCGCAAGTTTCCAGGAGCTGCTGCGCGAGTTGCTGGTGCGCCTGGGCGAAGACCCCAGCCGCGACGGCCTGACGCGCACCCCCGATCGCATGCAGCGCACGCTGGAATATCTGACCAAGGGCTATCGCGAAGATCCCGAGAAGCTCCTGCAAGGAGCGCTCTTCAACGTTGACTACGACGAGATGGTGATCGTCAAAGACATCGAGATGTTCAGCCTGTGCGAGCACCACCTGCTGCCCTTCTTCGGCAAAGTGCACGTGGCCTACATCCCCAAAGGCAGAGTGATCGGGCTGAGCAAGTTGCCGCGGCTGATTGACATCTTCGCGCGCCGCCTGCAAGTGCAGGAGCGGCTGACCACGCAGATCGCCGACACCATCCAGCGGGCGATCGAGCCGCAGGGCGTGGGCGTGGTGATCGAGGCGCGCCATCTGTGCATGATGATGCGCGGCGTCGAGAAGCAGCATTCCTCGGCGGTCACCTCGTCCATGCTCGGGTGCTTCCGCAATGAGCAGCAAACCCGGGAAGAGTTCCTCTCGCTTATCCGCGGGAAGGGAATGAACGGGAGTTAAAGCCGGAAGATTTTGGTTTACTCCTCCGTTAATCCCCACCCCCCTTGCCGTCTCTCGATTCTTCAAGTGACCGCGAATCAGCGACTTGCAAAATATTCACCCGTAAATACCGCCTAATAAAAGGACTTTAAGTCCTTTAAATCATAAGTATGGCTAAATACAGTTATCTAAAGGACTTTAAGTCCATTAAAATCATCATGCCGGCCAAATACAGTCATCTAAATGACTTACTCGTAACAACATTCATCTAGAGGACTTAGCACAATTTCTACGGTGGTTCTCGCCCGATTTGTCAAAGAGCGGCGTTTCGTGCAGGTTGCCTTTCTAGATAACCATAGCTGCTGTGGCAGTCAGGAACTTTCTCTCACCCGCGGTCTAACCTGGATTATTCAGCATAAGGCAGTCCCGGGAGGGCACGGCTTCAGCCGTGCCGCTGGGAGTGAGTAAATATGGGCTTGTAGCCCCCTGAGGGCCGATCTGTTGCGCGAGAGCAGCCCATGCATCCTGTCCTCGCAGTTTGCCTTGGTTTCGAGCAGGGCCTCAGCGGCTGAAGCCGGAGGTAGACGGGCTTTTTGCGGCACGGCTGAAGCCGTGCCCTCCCGCTTGCTTCATGAATGATCCAGGCTAATGGAATCATGAGGTTACAGGGCGCAGTCTCAAGTAGTCTCAAGGTCCACCTAAAGTCCTTAGGGCGGGCCTTTTGTTCATTAGCTAATTGATATATGTGTAACAACAACCATATCATAACATGGACGAGTTGTCAAGCCTTTTTTCGAGTCCGCCGAACCTGGCGCGGCCCCAGGGGAGAAGATCGCGCGCTCAGGATCACAAGCCTTAATCTCCCGCTTTGCGACTTCGAGTTTCGTAACAGCCTGTGACGCGCTGGGCTCAAACAGCTTCCGCGCTAGCGGGCTGCAGCTGCCCGCCGGAGAAAGCTTCCTGCTTAGCGCACCAGGCGGACGCGGATGGTAGGGATCATTTCTTCGATGCGGCTGACGATGCGGGCCGAGAGTTGCGAGGCTTTGGCCGCCGACTGGCGCAGCGTGGCGGCGCGGAGTTCGACCATCTCACCCGCCAGGGCAGCCAGAACGGGCAGCGCGCTCAAGTCGCACTCGTCGAAGGCCCCCAGTTCCGAGGAGGAGATCTCCAGATGGCCGACGATGCGCTGGCTGGCGTAGATGGGCGCCGCAACCGTCGAGCGGACGGGCCGTTCGACGTCCACAGAAGAGTAGACCGGAGGCCGGTCCACGAGCGTGATAGCTACGCCGGGGGCGCCGGTGAGCGTGCGGGTCAAGTCCGCTATCAGATCTAGGGCCGCCGGCCAGCCGCCGGCGATTTTGCAGAACTCCCGCGCGGCGTTGGCGATGCCGTTCCCCGCCATCCAGTCACGCAGCCGCCGCGACAGGCGGGAGGAGAGCCCGGCAAAGCGTATGCCCGCTTCGGCGGTATTGTTGACCCAGGCCACCGCGCCGGAGATGCAGATCAGCTCCGGCGAACCGGGCAATTGGAACTGCAGGCGCAGGCTTGCGCCGGGCTCGAGCGGACGGCCCAGCGCCCGCACGCGCATCCCTCCCTGTCCCAGATTGACCATCAGCCCCGCATTGGTCTCATTGATGGCCACCGTGGCCGCGCGCGCGACGCGGCTGCGCCCATGGCGGCGACGTTCACCAAGACTGACGTCTTCGAGGCTCGCCCCGCGCCCTTGGCTGTGGGGAACAGGGCTCTGCGGCAAACCGGGTTGCGGCTTGCTGGCGGGGATTGGCTGGGACAAGGTTTCCACGGCCTCGAGATTCGCGCTCCCGAAAAGAAGGTTTCGACGCGGCTGGCCGGTCGTCGGCCTAAAGATTTCAGACGAGCTTTTCCAGCGATGCTGCTTATTCGAGGCGACGCATCACGGCCAGACGGGCTTGGTGCTGGTGGCCGCTGCCGGCCTGGGCTGCGGCGCGGTATAGCCGCGCGCCGAGGGCGGCGGCGCGGGTTGCACTTCCGTCAGCACCTCCTCCTCCAGCAACGGAGCCACGGCGCGCAGCGCCTGCAGTTCCTTCTTCAGCCGCTCGATGTCGGCCTCTTTTTGCCGCAGGACCTCGTAGATGTTTTTCATACCTTGCCTCGAACTCACCTGGACGTCTGGAAATAAAAAGGGGAACGGTTCTGTTTGTACTCTGGTTGGAGGGTTGCTGTCAAAGCCGTTTTCAGCGCAGGTTCCCGGCGGGTTAACCGCAGAGGCTAGGCGTCGCGAGGGAAGCGGCAAAGCCCAAGCCACTACTCAGATTGGTGTGGGAGAGCCGCGGCGCGTTGCCGGGCGCGCTGCGCATCGTCGGGTCGCTGCCGGCGCTCATAGAGGTCGGCAAGCTCCAGCCAATCACTCGCTCGATCCGGCGCCAGCTTGACTGTCTCTTCCTGGAAGGGAATTGCGCGGTCGAAGTCGCCCAGCTCGCTCCAAGCCCGGGCGCGTCCGTGCGCCAGCCGGGCCAGGAAAGAACGGTTGCTGGCTCGTCCCGGCAGGGAATCTGCGCGGTCGAAGGCCCGCAGAGCTTGGCGCGGGCGATGAGCGGCAAGTTCGGCGAATCCCAGCGAGAGCAGTTCCCGATCGGGGAGGCGGAGGAGATCTGCAGCGCATTGCCAGGCCTTGATCTCTTCCGTCAAGCGGCCCTGCCGGTGATAGACAGCGGCCAAGCCGGACCAGGTGGATCCATTTGCCTCGAGCGCCGCCGAGCGCAGATATTCCGGTTCGGCCGCGCCTAAATCGCCGGCCTCCGCCAGCAGATTCCCGCGCAAGAAGTGCACGAAGGCGCTGTCGGCAAAGGCGCCCAGCGCTTTGCCCGTGGCGGTGAACGCCTCGGAGTTCCTCCCCAGCGCGTGCAGGACCGCTGCCGCGTTGGCCCACTGATTGAACGCGCGGCTGTCGTGCGTCTGAGGAATGATGCGGGGCAGGGAAGCTTTGGCGCAATCGACTCCGAAGCGCTGGATCAAACTTTCATTCTGCTGGCTGCGCCGCACGAAGACGGCGGAGACCTCGTCCAGGTAGACGGGCTGCCACTGAGCGCTGGAGCAAAACTGCCGCAGCACCGGAAAAAGATCCACGCCGTAATAGCGGCCCAGGGGAACAATGATGGCATTGATTCCGTACTGCTCGGCTTCGCGCTGCCATTGCGGAGAATCGAGCGCCGTGGACATCAAAGCCTGGTTACGCTCGAACAGACTCACGCCAAAAGGAAGAGCGCGCCCGTCGATGTAGTCCTGATAGGTAGGCCCCAGCCGCCAGGTGAGATATCCGCCTTCGTTATAGCCGTTGAAGATGCGGCCGGGAATATGCTCGCGCTCGATGAACGCGGCGGCGTCGGCGGGAAACCACCAGGACAATCCGTCGCCAAAGGTGCTCAGGCTGGTGCTGGTAATGTAGCTACGATTGCTTACCAGGTCGTTCGCGCGCAGGCACGCCAGCCCCACAAACAGGTACGTCAGCCCGATAACAGCGAGAGATCCCGCTAGTTTGTGTTTGATCCTGGTCCACGGGCCGGCGACCGCCGATGCCAGCAGCGCGCCGCCGGCAATGACTACGACTTCGGCAAAAAGAGCCTGGAAGCGAATGTGGCGGATCGCCAGCAGCGCCGCGCCGCCGAGCAGCACGGCCACGCCAAGTTTTCGCTGCCACAAGGCCAGCGCGAAAGCCACCGCTGCAGCCAGCAGCATCACGTAGAAAGCGCCGTCGGGATTCCGCAGCGAGATGCTCATGCGCGCCAGTGTCCAGTTCAGGCGGGCCGGGGCCCACTCCGTGATCCACTGCGAGTGCCCGGCCGTTGCCCGCTCCTGGCGGAGCACGGCACGATAGATTCCCGCTCCCCAGGGATTGAACGGGGTCGCGGCCACGGTAGCGGTCAGCCACGGCCAAGCGTGGCGCAGGCGGTCCGCGGCTGCTGGGCGGCGCTCCGGCCATACCATTTCCACGGTTTCTACTAAGACATATCCGCCGAGGAGGGCCAATCCCGCCACGAATCCCAGGTGGAGATTGACCCAGGCGATCATCAGGAGGGGCAGGAGCCATAAAGGGGCGTGACCGTTCTCGTAATACCTCCACAACAGCGCTAGAAATGCAGCGAACAGCACCACCGTGAACATGTCAGCCCGCGGGGTGGTGCGCAGCGCGATGATGGGGATGGCCAGAATGGCCAGGGCGGCGGAGACTGCCGATCGTCCGGAAATCAGCAACGCCACGGTGCCGGCGCAGGCTGCGGCGCCCAGCCACGCCAGCAGCGCATACTTCCCGAGGAGATACGCGACGTAGAAAAGCAGCTCGGAGCCGGCGGGATAGATCCACGGCTGCCCGGCGGCGGTGTAGGAGAAAACGTCGGTCGAGGGGATCTGGCGATGCTGCGCTACCCAGCGTCCGCTGGCCAGTTGCCAGCCGAGGTCGAAATCCATCACGGTGTGCAGCCCGGCCAGCAGGGCGTACGCCAGCGCCGTGACACCGAGAACGATGAACAATTGGCGCGACAGATCGGAGTTCGAGCGCGCCTTTGCGACTGCGCGTCGGTGGCGGCGCTGCGAGTTGGACCCGGATTTCGTGGTGCTCCGCGCTGCTGCTTCCAGAGGCGGGCCATTCTACATGGCCGTCAGGGTGTCCCCTGCACTAATGGGTGCGGCGGTGGCGTTCCCCGGCCAGCCGTTGCCGGCACGCCGCACAGCGAGCGCCTCATTTCCTCTCGGCTTTGAACGCCTGGACAAAGCCAGGGTCGGTTTCCACCAACTCCACGACGTTGCCGTCACGCGCAAGCACCATGTACAGGTTGAGAGTAGTCGGCGTACCGCTTGGTACAGCCGTCCCGTATACCACGGTGAAGGTCGAAGTAAACGCGCAGTTCTGGCGGCTGGCCGTGGCGTCGATCACGCTGTATGTTCCCGTGTACGTTCTGGTGATGCCACCAGAACCCAGGTTCACGACATCGGCTCCGGTCAAGTTTCCTTTGCCATCAAAGCTGATGGTTCCGGCCAGTGCAAACGGCGAATACATATCTGTTGTAAGGAATATTTCGATGCTGGTGGTGGCGGCGAAAGACTGGCCCGCGTAGCCGAAGCTGCCCTCCAGTAACTGAAGACCGCAGCGCTCGTGGTCGGGGAAGTGGTCGGCAAACGCTTTGGGAGCAACAGCGGTTAAGCTTGCGAGCGCAAGAATGATCGCTGCCGTAAGTCGGAAAGTTGGCATCGTACTGTCCTCCTTCTGAGGGAAAGTTGCCTTGAGTGACTCAAGGGTTCGAATCAATGGTCTGGGTGGATGTCGCCTCGACCGAAAGATAGGAAGAGAGTCTGTCTGCCGCTGGCTGAACATACAACATCACTGAGGTTGCGTGGACGAGAGTAATCGGAACAGTAAGAGTTGCAACCAGGCGTTCATGAGCGGTGAGGAACTACCACCTGCGGGCCACCGGGCCTCCAAGCTCTCCCCGCGCCCGCTGGCCTCAAGCGACGTGCGATAATTTGGCCTGAGGAACCAGGCCCTGTAGCTCAGGTGGATAGAGCAGCGGTTTCCTAAACCGTTTGTCGGCGGTTCGAGTCCGCCCAGGGCCTCCAGTTTTTACTTGGCAACGGAGCGTCGCGGACCCACTTGTGACCACCCCTCGCAAAACCGCCCGCCGAAGGCGAGGATTATCGTTGACCCTCTCACCGGACTGCCGGTGTGGATCTCGGCTGGCAAGATACTGCCTGATCGATAGGCCTCGTTACTTGCCCAGCACCAGCACGACAAACGTGTCAGGCAGGATCGTGGGACGCGGGCGCGGCTGCGCCGGAGTGGGTGCAGGCGGAGGTCCGAAGTCCGCCGTCACCAGGTAGACCTGGTGGGTGGCAGGATCGAGCGCCATGGTGCGCGCTCCACGCTGCGTCGGAACGTTCTCAACCACAGAGAACTTATCGGGCGCATCCTCGTGGACTACGGTGAGCGTGCCCTCGCCATTGGAAGCGTAAGCGTACTGCAATCCGGGATCGAATGCCGCGGCATCCACGCCGCGTCCAATGGGCAGCGTGGTGATCACTTTTCCACTGTCGGCATCCACCACCGCCATCAGCTTGTTGCCGCAGCCGGCGAAAAGGCGGCGGTGCTCGCGATCAAGGGCCAGCCCGCTTGGTTCTTGGCAGGGCGCCAGCGGCCAGCGCGCCACCACTTCCAGCGTGCGGGAATCGAGCGCCAGCAACTGGCTCTTGTCCTCGAGGTTGACGTAGACGCGCCCTTGGCCGTCGGCGACAGCGAACTCCGGCTTGCCATCCAGCGGCAGCGTTCCGGCAACTTTTCCGGTCGCGGCGTCGATGGCAGTGGCGTCGTGGGAGCGGCCGTTCATGGCGAAGACGCGCTTGCTGACGGGATCGTAAACGATGGCGTCGGGATTCTGGCCGGCGTCCACATGGCCGATGACGGCCAGCGTCTTGGAGTTGAAGATGGTAACGGTGCCGGCGCGACCATTGCTGGTGAAACCGCGGCCGAGGTCCGGCGCCAGCGCTACGCCGTGCACGCCGAAGGTGTCGGGAATGTCGCCCACGACCTTGCCGCTGGCCGGATCGAGCACGATGACGTGGGTGGCACGCGAAATGTAGAGCCGTCCAGAGCCCGCGTCGAACGTCAGATAGTCCCAGCCACCTTCGCCTCCCAGGGGAATCCTCTTGAGAAGGTGATATCCGGAAGCGGCAAAGGCTGCCGTGCAGAAAGCCAGCACAAGCGCCAAGGCGAACGCGCGGAGTCGAAGTCTCATGATGTTTCCTCGCAGGCGGATGGATGTTAGCCAGCAAGCCAGAGTGGGTCAAGTTGAGGGGATTCTCGCGGGGCTGTAGCGCCGACCTCTCGCGCAATCCCTTGCGCGTGCAGGCGGGATGTCTGCACGGACAGCCGCCGGGACGGCGGCGCTGCTTGGGCCAAGCCAGCGGCAAATCCGAGGGCAGGGCTGACTTGCTAGGAAGACGCCTGCGCCGGAACGGCCGCGGCGACGGCCATTGCCGCCCGCGCCTCGCTCATGCCGGATTGGATATTGGGCTCGAGATCCAGATGCGGCAAGGGCGATTTCGACACCAATTCATAGAGCCGTAAGGCGTCCTGCGGGCGGTTCAGGCGCTTCAGATAGATTCTGGCGGCCCCCAGCCGGCCCAAAAGCGCCTGCCGCTCGGCGGGATAAGCAGCCGTCAGCTTCTCGTACTCACCCAAGGCGCGCTCGAAAGCGCCTTCTTCCTCGGGGACGCGGCAGAGATCGAGCCAGGTTTGCGCCGGCAGCTTATCGCCGCCGTGCTGCAGAAACTCCTCGTAGTCCTGCCAGGCCGCCTGCGGCTGGCGCGCTGCCAGATGCAGGCTGCAGAGCCGGGCCGTATAGGCAAGATAAAGCGGAACGTCGCCCTTACGCCAATGGACCTCGCGCAGCAGGCTGCAGGCGTCGACGGAGTCGGGCTTCCTGGCCAAATAGTCTTTCAGGACGGGCAGAGCCTGGTCGAGCTGTCCGTCGTTCATCATCTCCGAGGCTTGGACGATCTCGGGGTCGTTTTGCCAGGCGACCTCGCTCTCGATGGCTTGACTGACCTTGTGCTCGAGCCCGGAGTAGCGCAGGGCCAAGGCCGCGAGGGCGCCGAACAGGAAGCCGCCCACGTGCGCCCAGTGCGCGGTGGCCGACATTTGGCCGAATATAGTGCCGTAGAGGACCTCCATCAGCAGCCACAAGGGCAGAAGCGCATAGGCCGGCGCCTTGAAGGTATAGCGCCGGATCAGGATGATCCACGCCATCTCGATCTTCATCATGGGGAAGCGCACCAGGAAGGCACCCATGAGGGCGGCCACGGCGCCGGAGGCTCCCAGCGTGGGCACGATGCTGCCGGGATTCAGCCAGGCATGGAACTGCAAGGCCGCGGCCCCGGCGACGAGATAGAAGATCGCGTAGATCGGGCGTCCCCAGGTGTCCTCGAGCACGAAGCCGGCCAGCCAGAGGAACCACATGTTGAAGATCAGGTGCAGCCATCCTCCGTGCAAGAAGTTGGCGGTGATATAGGAGACCGGCTTGGGGTGGGCGGGCACGAAAGCATACTGCTCGGCCAGAGAAGCCTCGCTCAGCCTGCCGTATTGGTCGCAGAGTGAATCCATCTCCTGCTGCAACTGGTAAGGTTCTTCCACCCCCCGGATGTGCTCGTCCCAGGCATCGATTGCCTTGTGGTCCGGGTCCTGGACCTTGGCCCAATCGCGCGCATGATGGTCCTTGAAACTGGTGACCAGCTGTCGCACGTCGGGCGAAAGGTTGAGCTCGGGGTGCGTGGCCGCCAGGATCAGGATGTGCGCCTTCACCTTGCCCAGCTCCGGCGCCTGCCGCATGAGGGTATCGTGCGTGGCCAGGAAAACCACCGTGTTGATGGCGATCAGCGCCAGGGTAACCACCGGCCAGCGCCGCGCCGACATGTTTTCATGCCGGATGGGAATCAGCATTCCGTATGACCTTCGCTTCTTAGAGGATTCCGTTCAGCTTAAAAAACTCTGGTCTTCTCTGCCAGATGACCAGCGGTGCGGGAACAGAAGTAACGTTAGGCACCGGATGCGGGGGGT
>Ga0335081_10015208_pt1 | contig 12443 bp, 10 predicted proteins | sample Lox_Sample_35_FD_206713 | JGI IMG/M metagenome (GOLD analysis project Ga0335081, IMG submission 206713) | Soil microbial communities from Loxahatchee National Wildlife Refuge, Florida, United States - Lox_Sample_3.5 | ecosystem: Environmental > Terrestrial > Soil > Wetlands | place: USA...
ACGATCCGGTCCTCCACCTTGGGGAAGATCGTCTTGGCCTCGGTCTGGAACTTCGCGAACAGCGCCCGGAGATCGTCGCCGCTGAGCTTCCGCCCCTGGGAGTAGTACTGCTTGGCCACGTGGCCCAACGCGTAGGTCGCGGCGAAGGTCACGGCACTCCCCGCCGCGGCCTCGGTCACCCCGCCGATGAGCCCGCCCAGGATCCCCTTGGCGATGCCCCCGACGGCCTTCCGGACCACCCCCTCGACCAGCTGTGCCGTCACACCGATGCCGAGCGTCGCCGCCAGGTCCTTGGCCTGGCTCGCGTCGAGCTGCTGGCCGTAGCGCTGGCCAATCTGGTAGACCAGGCGGAGCTGCAGCGGGATGATGGCGATGTTGGCGATCGCGTCGGGCAGCAGCTCGACCGCGCCAGTGAGGATGGCCTGATCCAGGATGAACTGGTCGATGGCGCCGGCATCGGGGCCGACAGATTGGCCGCCGGGAAGGGCGGCGGGCTGCTCCGCGATCCCCAGCGCCTGTCGGAGCGTGGCGAGGAAGGCGGTCTCGCCGGGATTGAGCGTTCCGTCGGCATGGCAGATAGCGAGCGCGGTCTGATAGGCGAGGTTCCGGGACTCGTCCGTGGTCAGGTCTTTGGCGACGTCCGCTACCTGGAGGTTCCCTCCCGAGACCTTCCGGGCCACCGCTTCGAGGTCCGCCGCCCCCAGCTTGCCAATCGTGGCCTGCAGGCTGGCCTGCTCCTCCGGGGCGGCTCGACCATCCGCTACCGTGGCGAGGAGAGCGATCGCGATCACGGCCTGCTGTTCGGTTTCCGTCATGGGGGGCTCGCGGTTGGGCGTTGCCTGAAAGAAAGCGACCCGGCGGGCCTTCGGTAGCCGCCGCCGGTGACGGAGGCCGGCACCGGGTGGTGCGCCACCCACCCCGGGAGGGGGTGTGCGCTACGGCACAGCGGCCTCCCATCCGATACCTTAATGAGCGGGGGACCCCCTGTCCTCGAACCGGAAAGCGAATGAAACGATCCGCCTCATCGTCGGGTACGCTCGGTCATTGGAGCAAGTGGGTGACCTGGATCCTTACCACGGCCGCCGCCCTCATGGCGCTGATCGTTAACGCCCGGAACCTGGGGTGGTGGAGCTGGTTTGGCTTCGTGGACCTGAGCTTCGCGGACCATGCCGCCTATCGCGTCGTGGTCACGCCCCGGGCGGACACCCTGTTTTCCGTCGGGGACACCACCCTGCTGGCCGCGACGGTGACCGATCACCAGGGGGCGGTGCTGTCCGGTGCCCAGCTTCACTGGCGAAGCGATGACAGCGCGATCGCGGTAGTCGACTCCTCGGGGACAGTGGTCGCCAAGGGACCGGGCCGCGTCCGGGTTACCGTGACGGTGCGTGACCTCACGGCGGGGGCCATGATTTCGGTGCTGCAGCACCCCGCCCGCGTGATCCTCGCGGGGGACAGCACGCTGCGCATCCGCCAGGGCGACACCGTCCAGCTCGCCGCGATCGCGCTCGACGCCCGTGGGCACCGGATCGGGGCCCTCGCCCCCCGCTGGCACAGCGGCGACACACTGGTGGTCTCCGTCGATACCCTGGGCACCGCCATCGGTCGCGCGCCGGGGCACGCCAAGCTGTGGGCCTCCGAGGGCGAGGCCGGCGCCGAGGTGTCGATCGAGGTGCAGCTCACGGCCACGGGTCTGGCGGTCCTGAGCGGCGACCGCCAGCGAGGGCCGGCCAGCCATCGCCTGCCCGAACCCATCGTGTTCCGGGCGGTGGCCCGCGGGGGCCAGCCGGTACCCGGCGCCACGGTCACCTTCTCCACCGCCGACGGAGAGGGCCAGGTCGATCTCGACGTGGATTCGGCGGACCACGACGGGCGGATCCGCGCCATCTGGACCTTGAGCTCGCACCCAGGGCCCCAGCGCCTGCTCGCAAGAATCCCCACCGTGGACACGGCCTTCACCGTCGTGGCCGAGGCCGACCCGGTGCGCGCCAATACCCACATCGAGCTGCGGGGGGCGGCGCCCGAGGGCCAGGCCGGGTCACGCCTGCCCCAGCCGGTCACCCTTCGTTTCACCGACTCCCTCGGTACGGCCTTCGTGGATGTGCCGGTGACCTGGACGCTGCTGGACGGAGGGTCCGTCGCCGCCTCGACGCGCACCGACTCGATGGGCGACGCGACGGCCCACTGGACGCTGGGGCCACGGGCCGGCTCGCAGCGCCTGCTGGCCCAGGTCGGTAATCCCCGGACGATCCCGCCGTTCACCGTGACGGCCACCGCCGCGCCCGGCCCGCCGGCCGCCATCGCCGTCGAGAGCGGCCAGGGACAACGGGCCCCCGTGGCGAGGCAACTTCCCAAGCCGGTCGTGGTGGTGGTGCGCGACTCTCTCGGAAACCCCATCGCGGGTGGCACGGTGACGGCCCGAACCGCTCAAGGGACCCTCTCCGACACGTCGCTGGTTACCAGCCACTCCGGGCACGCCACATTGCGATGGACACTCGGCCCCACTGCCGGCGACCAGCGAGTGGAGCTGCGCGTGGCCGGCCTGGATGCCGTCGCTCGGATCGTAGCCCATGGGGCAGCCGGCAGCCCCTCCCGGATAACCGTGACCAGCGCCGCTTCACCCAAGAGCGCCGGGAACGGGACGGAGGAGGTGGTCGCTGTGGTGACCGATACGCAGGGGAATCCGGTGCCGGGAGTGTCGGTGAGGTTCGCGGTGACCGGGGGCTCGCTCAGCTCAGCGCGCGGGCGGAGCGATACGGCAGGTCGCATCATCTCGACCTGGACCCCGACAGTCGCGGCGGCGGAAGAGCGCGTGACCGTGTCCGTGCCCGGAACGAAGCTGACCGCCACGACGGCGCTCCGCCATCAGGCCGTGGTGACGCGGCGGAAGAACTGAGAGCGGCGCTAGTCCTCGCGCACGTATTCCTTCCAGTCCCGCTCCACCGCCTCCGTCATGGTCTCAACGGCCTCCGGCAGCCACTCGCGGCCTCCTGAAGCAACGGCGCGAAGCTGCTTGCGCCGCCCCGTGCCCAGGTGCACGTTCGCCGTCTCCCAACCCATGTCGTAGAGCAGCCGGGTTTCATCCCGCTCGCGGGGCAGCTCGGACAGCTCGATTCTGCAGCAGTCCGGGGCGAGCCGTCGCACCACCCAGCGCCGCTTGGCGCGCAGAAAAGGATCCGCGCACCGTACCGCGCGATCGACCAGCTCCTGGTAGAGGATCGCCTCCGAGCGCTGCCCCGTGGCCCAGACGGTGGCGGAAGGAGCCAGCGCCTTGGCCTCGCGAGCGATCTTCCCACCCCCCCACTCCGCGATGGCGACGTAGCGTTCCCGCCCCAGGCTCCCGAGCCCGGCCACTCGATGGTACAGGCGGAAGGTCAGGCTCTCGGGCGGCAGCTGGCGGGTCAGAGCCTTGCGCGCGCCCGGCGGCGGCGGGAGGCGTACCGGCTTCAGGCGTTCCAGCTTCTCCCAGAACCGCCTGGGATCTATCAGCCGCTCGATGGCCATCGCGCGAAGCGCGCGGTGTTGCTCGGCGAGCACCATCGGTCGGCCGCCGGCCTCCACCGAGTCGGCGTAGCCCTCCAGCAGGAAGCGCAACGCCGAGTGCCGGTCCAGGGAGAGATGTCCCCCCTCGATGGCGAAGATGACGCTGGTGCCGAGGCGCACCAGGTCATGCGGCGCGGGCAGCCAACTGGACTCGTCGAAGTCGTTGATGCCCCAGACCAGGCGGCCCTCCGCGTCGCGCCAGGTGCCGAAGTTCTCTACGTGGAGGTCCCCGACGGAAAGCACTGACGGGCCCTCGCAGAGGTCGGAGCAGAGTCGGGGCCAGAGCATCGCCCAGCGGTAGTAGGTGGCGCGAAGAAAGGGAAAGACGCCCTCTTTCATGCGCTGGTGCTTGAGGCGGAGATCTCCGCGCACGAGGTTCAACTGGCGGGCGAGCCATCGCTCGTACTCCCGCGTGGAGCGGTGGATGTTCATGCGGTCGGGCCGTTCCGTCCCTCGGGAGAGGGCCCCCGGAACCACCTGTGGACGGTTCGTTCGATGCGACCGCCGATAATCAGCACCACCAGCGCGAGACCCGCGGTAAGAAGTGCCGTCCGCCAGAGGCCGGCGCCACAGGCGATGCCGATCGCGGCCACCAGCCAGACCGACGCGGCGGTGGTGAGACCGTGCACGTCGTCGAGACTGTCCCCGCGCATGATGACGCCGCCGCAGAGGAAGCCGACGCCGGTTATGACGCCCTGAATAATTCTGACCACGGCATCGCCCGGGCCCCCTGCTTCGGGCCCCGCGAGCTGGATACTCACCACCGTGACGAGCGCCGCCCCGAGCGCCACCAGCCCGTGGGTGCGAAGCCCGGCGGGCTTGTTGTGGAGGTCACGATTGAGTCCCAGAACCCCGGCGAGTACCAGGGCCACTCCCAGTCGAAGGAGCAGTTCGCCGGGCGGAAGACCGATGAAGGTGGGGGACATGCGTTTTCGCCGGTGGCGATCCGAGAGATGACGCGGGTAGACTACCGCCTGCCAATGGGGTCCGCCAGATGCGGCCCGTGGGCTTGCGCCGGGCTATATTGCCGCCTCCCTGACTTCTGGACGCTCGACCCGTGTCACACCGGATGCCGGCCGCTCTAGCCCTGTTTTCCCTGCTACTGGCCACCGCTCTCCGCGCACAGCAGGCCGGGGATCCGGCCGAGGCGCGGGCGATCTTCGCCGAGCTGATCGGCATCAACAGCACCGAGGAGCACGGCAGCACGACGCCGGCCGCGCGCGCCGTCGCGGCGCGGTTCCTCGCCGCGGGCTTTCCGGCAGCCGACGTGGCGGTGGTCGGCCCCGACAGCACGCACCTCAACGTGGTTGCGAGGTTCCGCGGGACCGGGCGGCAGAAGCCGATCCTCCTCCTGGCGCACCTGGACGTGGTGGAGGCCCTGCCGAGCGACTGGTCGCTCGACCCGTTCCGGCTGACCGAAAAGGACGGCTACTTCTATGGCCGCGGCACGAGCGACATCAAGGACATGGCCGCCATCTGGGTGGCGACAATCCTCCGGCTCAAGCGCGAAGGCTTCGTGCCCGACCGGGACATCATCGTGGCGCTTACGGCCGGTGAGGAGAGCGGGGTGGCGAACGGAGTCCAGTGGCTGCTGGCGAACCGGCGCGACCTGATCGACGCCGTCTACTGCGTCAACGGCGACGCCGGCGATCCACTCGCCCGCGACGGAAAGGTGTACGCCCGCACCGTGCAGGCGAGCGAAAAAGTCTACATGGACCTCGAGCTCACGGTGCACAACCCGGGGGGGCACAGCTCGCTGCCGGTCCCGGACAACGCCATCTACCGCCTGGCGGCGGCGCTGGGCCGCCTGTCGGCGTTCGCCTTTCCGATTCGACTCAACGAGATCACGCGGGCGTACTTCGAGCGGACCGCCCCGGAAGAGACTCCGGCCGTCGCGAAGGACATGCGGCTTGCCGGTGCGAACGCCGATCCGGCGGCCCTCCGTCGGCTCGCTCAGGTATCACCACTGTACAATGCCCTGGTGCGGACCACCTGCGTCGCCACGCGGTTGGAAGGCGGGCATGCCAACAACGCGCTCCCACAGACCGCCCAGGCCATCGTGAACTGCCGCATGCTGCCCGATGACGTTGGCGACAGCGTCGTGGCCGCCATCCGGCGGGTCGTGGCGGACACGGCCGTCACAGTGTCGGTCATCACCGCGCCGGTCCCCTCACCACCTTCACCACTCGCGCCGGAGGTCCTGGGCCCGGTGGAGCGGATCACCCACGAGATGTGGCCGGGGGCCATCGTGGTCCCGAACATGGAAACCGGTGCCAGCGACGGCCTCTACCTCCGGAACGCCGGCATGCCGGTGTACGGCATCTCCGCTGTGCCGCTCGACGCGGACGACATCCGGGCTCACGGGCGCGACGAGCGGATCCGGGTGGCCGCTTTCGATCAGGGCGTCGAGTATGGGTACCGATTGGTGCGCGCCCTGGGGGGAGGGGCACCCTGAGGCATGAAGCTCCCCCAACGGTAGCCCTGTGAGAATCTTCACGCGGCGGGAGGTAGCTTAACCGTACTCTCACGCCGCGAGGATTCCCATGTGTAGCCAAGCGCGCGCCTGCCTCTGCTCCCGCACCCGGCCCCGCCGACTTGGGGGCGGCGTGCTCGTCGCCGGCCTGCTGCTTACCCAGGTCGCGGTGGCGACCGCTCAGGCTGCCCCTGCCGCGGCCGCGCGGAGTTCGCACTGGGTAGTGGATATCGTCCACTCGCAGATCGGGTTCAAGGTGCGGCATCTGCTCGGCCGGGTGAGCGGAACGTTCACGGACTGGTACGGGGTTATCCTCACGGACGATCACGATTGGCGGCATGGCCGCGTGAACGTCACGATCCAGACCAAGAGCCTGACGACGGGGAATGACTACCGGGACGCCGACCTGCGGTCACCGAGGTTCTTCAGCACCGACAGCTTCCCCGAGATCAAGTTCCAGGGAACCGGCATGGCGGTCGGGGATTCGACGCTGGACATCATCGGCCTCCTCACCATCAAGGGCGTGACCCACCCGATCACGCTCCGCGGTACCTATCAGGGCCTTGCCGAGGACCAGAGCGGGCACGAGCGGATCGCGTTTGAAGCCTCGGCGATCTTGGATCGGCGCCAGTACGGCATCGACTGGAATGCCACGGTGGGCCCCAATACGCTGATCGGCAATGAGGTGGAGATCACGATCGAGATGGAGGCCACCCGGGTCCGCTGAGCGACCCGAGGGCACTCAGGGTCGGGGAGGGGGCGGCCCGATGTGGAGGGAGGAAATGTCCATCAGATACTCCCCGAGAGCCCGCTGGCCGTGCGGCGTGTCCCGGCTCGAGGAGAAGAGCAGCCAGTGGCCATCAGGCGAAATCGACGGGAAGCCATCGAACGCATCATTGTAGGTTAGGCGAACCTGCTCATCGCTCTCGAGATCGCCGAGGTAGATCTCGAAGTTGCCGGGCGGGAGGACTTTGACGAACACGAAGTGATGGCCATCGGGCGCCGGGTAGGGTGACCAGTTGGTCCCCGAGTCATGAGTGATCTGGCGGAGCCCAGTTCCGTCATCCCGGATGGTGAAGATGGACATCGGGAGCGACCGGCTCTTTCCCTGGTCGGCCCGCTTCCAGGCCCGGAAGATGATGGTCTTGCTGTCCGGCAGATAGAACGCCCCGCCCTCCTGCCAGTCGTCCGTGTGGGTGATCTGGAACTGGTCGCTCCCGTCCGGCCGCATCTTCCACAGGTCCATCTTGCCATCGATCTCCCGTCCGAACAGCACCCATTGGCCGTCCGGGGAGAGCGAGACCTCGGCCTCATAGAGGAGGTTGTTGGTCAGCCGGTGAACGTCGGTGCCGTCGAGTGCGGAGGTATAGAGCTCCGCTCCCTTGGGATAGTTGTCGGGGTCGGAATAGTTGCCCGTCGGCAGGTCAAGATGGTCGCGGGTGGAGGTCCAGATGATGCGCCGGCCATCGGGGAAGAAGAAGGAGCAGGCATCGGCGCCGCGATCGTTGATCCGGCGGATGTTGGTGCCGTCGACATTCATCGTGTAGACGTGATAGGTCTCGTCGTCGGTGCGCTTTGCGTTCCCGATGATGCTCCGCCCATCGGGGGAGAAGTAGAACTCCGCGCCGTTGTCCAGGTTCGGAACGTGATGCACCGGCAGCTCGTGGCCCGGCGGGGGCGGGGTCGCAGCCGGCGTGGCCTGCGATGCCGCGTACCCCGACGAGCCGAGGAGCATGAGGGTGCTGAGAGACAGGGCGCGGCGCGTGGCGCGAGCCGGGTGGGTCTGTGACACGGCGATAGCCTCGATCCCAGGGGAGTCCAGACAGAAAGTAAACCGGCGTGGGAAAGCACGGCTAGGAGCGCAATGCCCACCCCCACCGTGTCACCGTGGGGATGGGCATACCGCGAGATCCGCGTGAGAGGAGGAGGCTTAGGCCGCTCCCCCCAGGGTTACCAGACCCGACGTGCCGGTGCTCCGAAGGTAGGCCAGCGGATCGTGCTCGAGACCTCCCTGAGGCAGGTGCTGGGCCATCGGCCCGAGCTCCCGCAGGATGCGGTCGGTGTAGAAGGCGGGAACCTGGCTCCGCTCACCGTTCAGGAACTCCAGCATGCTCGGATCGGTGTCGAGGAGGCGGCGGACCTTGGTGTGATAGCGGAGCCGCCCAAACCCCTCGGACGAAACAGCCCGCACGAAATTCATCCAGCGCCCGATGGACATCTTGTTGGCTGCGAACCGGCGCCCGATGGCGCGCCAGGAGAACGAGTAGGCCGTGAGGGAGACGAGGCAGTCGTAGAACGACTTCCACTGGTAATGGAGCGGGCGAACGTTCATCGCCTTGTTGTTATCGAGCGACCCGAACGGGAAGGAGAGCACGCGCCCGTTCTTCTGGTATTCGAGATTGAGCGGGGCCGCACGACCAAAGGCCGAGAGCAGTGAGTAGGCCGGGAATGCGCCGGGCGCGAGGTCGAGAAAGCGCTTGGTGAGCTCGAAGGGTTCGTCACCTTCGTCGCTGTCCATCCCCAGGACGAAATTGGTCTGGACGTAGGGAACGTGGCGCATGAGCAGATTGATGTGCTCCGCCACCTGCTTGACCTTGTCCATCCCCCTTTTCCGGGTCTTGGCCTTGTTGCCCATCTCGTACCACGACTCGATGCCCGGCAGGATCGCCTGGAACCCGTTCTGGGCCAGGCGCTTGATGTGCGGCTCGGAGAGGAGCGAGAGGCTGCTCTCGGCGATGTGGCGCATCCGCCCTTGGGGCACGACCTCCTCGATCGCGCCCATGTAGTCCTCGAAGCGCACGCCGAAGTTCGGGTCGTGCCACCCGACGATGGGATCCTTCATGTTTTCGAGAAGGAACCGCAGGTCGGCGCGAAGCCGATCGAAGCTCATCGGCTGGTAGTCCACCGTCGAATCGATGCAGAAGCTGCAGGTGTACGGGCAGCCGAGACTTCCGATCATGGGGACGAACCGTACCCAGGGCGCCTTCTTGAGGGTGGCGGTCACGAACTTCCACCGCTCCTCGAGCAGGGGCAGCTCACTGGGCTGCGTCGCGGCATTGATGTGACGGCCCATCGGGCGGTGCGGCTCGCACTCTGCCAGCACTTCATCGATCACCAGCTTGTCGGTGAAGCCCAGCACGTAATCGAAATAGCGCTGCGCATCCTCGGGGTAGCACCGCGCGTGCGGGCCGCCCAGGACGGTGATCGCACCCCGGGCCCGGAACATAGCGCTGAACGCATAGGCGAGATGAGCCGCATGCGTGAAGGAGCCGATGAAGAGCACGTCCAGGTCGTCGGGGAACTCCTCGAGGAGATTCTCGTACCCCGTGTAGCACACGAGGCGCACCTGATGCCCAGCCTGTTCACACCAGACCGCAATCGCCTGCGGCATGATGCTGGCATAATTGGCGTTCATGAGCCGGCCATAGAGACCTGGCCCCGGTGTGTTTTCAACAAGATCGAGAATGCCGATGCGGAGTCGGCGACTGGTACGCGCGGATGACGGCGCCGTCGCCCGGGACTGCCGGGGCAGGACCATGTAGCTCTCTGGTCTTCGGGGGAACCGCGTTGAGGACAGTGGTGAACCTTACCGGAACCTCAGGAATTCCGCCAGTCGGAGCGCCATCTGGAGTGCAGCCACAAGGGGACGCACATGAACCTTCATGAAGCAGTCACCGCGTGTGCGCCGCGTCACACACGGCATCGAGCGGCACGTGAACGAAAGCACCAAACCGGGCCGGCGCACGACTGAGCTACGCGGCCGCCAGACAGAACCGCACGCTATCGACCGCCCCCACGACGGACCAACCGACACAGCACCGGAAGGATCGCCCCGGAGCCGTCCGGTCGGGGGCCGCGCAGTTGAACGCAGGCATTCCAATTCAGTCGAGACAGTCGCCACACCGCGGAATCGCATAGCGCACGCGAGCTCGTTCCCCGGTACGCCAGCGTCTTCGGCGCGCGACCTGGCCGGCCGAGGGGATGGGATCGGCGCAGCGGCGGAGTCCCCATGGCGAGCGAAGCAGAGCCGAAGCGGAAGGCGAGGCCGGCGGTGACGGGCACGGAGCCCCCGCGGGTGCCCCCGGGCGGTGACCTTGAGAATTTTCGGGATATAACTTACGATATATCGTGAGTTATGTCGTGAAATCGGGCCGAGGAGGAGACCGTGCGCAATCCATGGGAAGAGTTCGGATTTGGAGCCGGGCCGGGTCCCGGACCCAAGTGGTGGTGGGGCGGCGGGTGGTCGGGTCGCGGCGGGCGCCGCCGCGCTCAGATGTTCGAGTCAGGTGAGGTCAAGTTCGTCATTCTTCGTCTCCTCAAGGAGAAGCCCCGCCACGGCTACGAAGTGATCAAGGCGCTGGAGGAGCGCATGGGCGGCTGCTACACGCCATCGGCCGGGACCGTCTACCCCACGCTGCAGCTGCTCGAAGACGAAGGCTACGTCCGGGCGGTCGAGACCGACGGCAAGAAGGTGTACCACGTGACGCCGGAGGGTGAGCGCTTCCTCGACGAGCATCGCGATCTCCTGGACGACATCATCGCCCGGGTGCGCGAGACCGTGCGGGACTTTGCTGGCGGAGCCATGGGAGATCTGCACAGCGCGTTCGCTCGCGTCGCGACGACGACCTTCAAGCGGGCCTGGCGCCGGGGCCCCGAAGACCCGGCGATCCAGCGGGTGACGGAAATCCTGCGCCGGGCAGCGGACGACATCGAGAAGGCGTGGCAGGGCACGTCGTCGGGGGAGCGGCCATGATCGCCATTCCCTGGCCAATACTGTGGCTGGCGGTTTCGGTTCTAATCTTCAGCATCGCGTCCTCGAGGCGCCGCCGCTGGCGGAGGTGGGAAGTCGAGCCGAATCAGCTCTGGTGGGCTGGGAGTTACCCCGAAGACCGGGTCCCCAACGCCAAAGGGCCGCGCCGCGAACCCCGTTTGGAGCAGCAGGCCACGGCCCAGCAACGGGAGCAACTCGATGCCCTGGAGACGAGGGTGACCGAGCTTGAAAACCGGCTGGACTTCACCGAGCGATTGCTCGCGAGCCGTCATGACAGAGAGGGAGACTCCAAGGCCTGAAGGGAACCGTCCCGACGAAGCGACAGCGCGGGACAGGTGTACGTCATCAGGGACGCGCCGTGACCCGAACGTGGTCTCAAATCGGTCTGGTTCGTTGCATCGGGTGACGGTTTCCCGAGGTACGATTCTTGAGAAATAGAAGCTGAAAGTGGCGATCTTGCCTCGGAGGTTTCGTATGCTTTCCTCAATCGCAGTTGCACTCCTTCTGCCGCTGGCGGCCCCGGCCCAGCCGCGTGCCCACATCGCCGCGGACCCTCCGATCAAGGTTCGACTCGACGAAGACAGCTACAGCCGGGGCGACCAGGCGCGGGTTCGCGTGCGGGCGGAGAAGGACGGCTACCTGGTCGTTCTTCGGGCGGATGCAGAGGGTCATGTGCGGATCCTGTACCCGCTGGGCCCGGATGATCCGGGCGCGATTCGCGGCGGGAAGGATTTCGAGATCCGCGGCCGTGGTGACCGCCAGGCCTTCACAGTGGACGACCGACAGGGCAGCGGAATGGTGCTGGCCGCCTGGTCCGCCGAGCCGTTTCACTACGATCAGTTCAGTCGCAACGGTCATTGGGACTACCGGGCGCTGGGCGCGGCGCAGGTCGGGGACGACCCGGAGTCGGGGTTGCTCGACATCGTTGACGGGCTTGCCAGCGGGCACTACGAGTACGACACCCAGACTTACACAGTCGAAGCGTACACGCCGCGGCACTACTACAGTGGCTGGTACGGTCCGGGCTTCTACGATCCGTGGTACTGGCCCTACTACTATCCGTGGGGCTGTTATGGGTGCGGCCCGGTGATCCGGTTCCGGGCGGGATTCGGCGGCGGCTTCCATCCCAGGCCGTTCGTGGGCCGCGGGTTCGTCGGGGCCAGGCATCACTGAGGTCGCGATCGCCGGCTCGCGATCCTAACAATGCCACAACACAAGAGGGCCGCGTCTTCGCACGCGGCCCTTTTCGTTCTACTGGGACCCCAGGGATACCGTCGGCCAGCCGGGCGTGGTTTCTTTCCCTCGGGATGCCCCTCCTGCCGTCTCACCCCGCGCTGCGAGCGGGGCGCCGCCGCCCCGGCCTGGTCCGCGACCGATGACGCTGGCCCCCGCCCCGCCGTCAGAGCCCGTGGCACGGAAGGACGACGCCACCCGGCGCGCCGAGCTGGCGACGATGAAGCGCCTGGCCACGGGACTCCTGGTGGTGGCTCTGGCGGTGTTCCTCGCGGCCCGATTCTTCGAATCCGCCCACTCATGGCTCGGCTTTGTCCGCGCGACCGCGGAGGCGTCGCTGGTCGGCGGCCTGGCCGACTGGTTTGCCGTCACCGCGCTCTTCCGGCGGCCGCTCGGCCTGCCCATTCCCCACACGGCGATCATCCA